>Ga0209743_1000009_pt1 | contig 175961 bp, 176 predicted proteins | sample OlaalgELextract2_FD_187378 | JGI IMG/M metagenome (GOLD analysis project Ga0209743, IMG submission 187378) | Olavius algarvensis symbiont microbial communities from Tuscany, Italy - Type G ELBA extract 2 (SPAdes) (version 2) | ecosystem: Host-associated > Annelida > Digestive system >...
ATATACTGGTCTATGTTCGGTATGCCAAAGATCGTAGGAGCCGAGCGGCGGCAGGATTGCGGATCAGCAACACCTCTGCCTCTGTCAGTTGGTACCGACGCAATCTAATGCGACTCAGATCGCAATTGAATCATGCTCCCATGTTGGTTGAAAGAGCATGCGTCATGGAGCTAAAGACGGCTCGATAAAACCGGTTCGGGCAACAGCCCGTTGATTATTGACTTATAGCGTATCTGCCCCCCGAACATCTTTCTTCAGTCAGTTACCAATATTTTGGCCCAAGAATTAAATTTAAATCAATAATCAAGGTTTGACCCCTATTGATCCAGAGCGGCATGGGGTGATCAGCCTTTTCGAGCCATTTCTTCAAGAATTTGGCGATACAGCCTGTAATGTGCAAACGGTATGTCACTGCGCGGCCTGTCATCGAGGCAGGGAAGGTAATGACCGCTTTCAAGAAGGTTTGGCACGGTTTCTTCCACGGCTCTTCTCACGGCTGCCTCATCCCGGGCCAATGCGGTTGAATCAATACCTCCGATCAGGGCGATTTCAGATCCGAATCGATGACGAAGCTTTGGATATTTCATGCTGGTACTGTGGATATTGCTTATCCAGAGGCCGTTAATGCCGGCATCGATGAGACCTGGCAAGATTGAACTTAAATCACCCCCTGTGGTGCAAAGGATACGAAGAGGAACACGGTACTTCTCCAGGAGATTAATAACTTTCCTATATCCCGGTATGGCGAAGCGTTTAAACATCGCAGGGGAAATTACAGGTCCGGCATTTGATGCAATGGGTTCATAGAAGGAAGCATAGTCCACCGACACCTTTGAAAGCACTCTCTCAAGACATACGCAGTAAAATTCAGTTGTCCTTTGAACAAGACGCTCCACCTTCCGGGGTTCCTCAATAAGCGCATCGCACGCAGAAACCAGAGACTCCCAGTCTCCCACCCCCAGCATCTGTAAAAGCCCTCCTCCCGAGGCATCCACATAAAGGACCCGCCCTTCCTGATGGAGGCGCCGGCTTTTTTTCACAAAACCGGTTGCATAACGGGATCGTTGGTCAGGGTTATAATGCCGTTTGAAAGAAGACGGGTCGTGGAGAAGATCCTGTGCCATTTCGTAAAAAGGATAGCTTCGCAGCATGAGGCCAACAGAATGGTGCGTCTCCAACTTAAAATGCTTCGAAAAGGACTTCTGCCTGGGTAATCCCTCATTATGCCATCTTCCGAGTGTGTCTTCGTCTGGCTCGAGATCGAAAAACGGGTACCTGTCAATACCATTGCCCAGAAGGCTTCCCAAAAATCGTTGTCTCTGGGTAACACCGCCCATCATAATTTCCAATATTTGTTCAAAGGATTGAGTGAAAGCGATATATCAGGAACAGAAAGGAGAATACTAAAGAAAAATGTGTGCGGTCAAATGAATTTAGGGGCACAGAACGACTCGTCAGCGGCCTGTTTGTTTTAACAGACAACGGGCAAGCAAAACTTTAGCTGTTTTCTATATACCTGTTGGGATACGTCAGGCATGCAAAGGTTTTCTGTCGCGATAATCACCTGTAATAATGGATACCGACCACCGCCCTGCTTTGTTATTAAGCCACTGCGACTTTTGTGAACACTGTCGACTGCAGTATGCGGTTTGGAAACAAAAATCCTATGGAGATATTTTCTTGCAGCCTGTCCCGGACTTGATCCGGGAACCGCAAGCTTCTTTCCGAACTGAACCGATGTGGATGGGAGTCATTGAACGCGTTTTACACATACGGTTTGCGGGATAAAAGGGTTGTGCCCGGTGCAGTTGTAGCCATACAGACCTTCGAGGAATTTCTCGGGTATCACCCCACCCGCATTTCCTGATTTCAGACGGCTGCTTTCATGACAGCGGCATGTTTTCAGTCTCACCGACCTCAGATACCAAAGCCCTGGAGCGGATATTCCGGCACAAAATACTCAAAATGCTCCTGGCAAAGGGCAAAATCTCTCAAGGTATGATTGCTCTTCTGGACAAATGACGGCACACCGGGTTCAACGGTTATGCCGGTTCGCGCATTTTGCCGCGATATGAGAAATCCCTGGAGAATATGGCACGTTATATCATAGTAAATGGGTGACCCATTTACGCAATCTGGAATCGGAACCGACCGACCAGGATTTCCGGCGAAATTCGCCGGCTTGACATAATATCCCTTGACGATCATAAAATTCCGGCAGAGGATTACCGTATGATGGCTGATACGGGAGATCGGGTTCCACTGCATATGGGCATACACCTTGTGGCCTCACACAACCGCGGATTTTTCCTTATTGTGTTCTGAAAAGGGAATTCTTATAAAACATCCTGCTCTATCCAGGGCAACCGGTAATGCTGTTCTGTTGCAAATTATCGAAATGTTGGGACATATATTTTCAAAAAGCCGGCATGAGTATTCGCAAAGTGCTCCCCGCAAACAACTTTCCATACACGGGCACCAAAAAATTGTTCTGGCCATTATAGAAGCAAAACCAGAAGAGGCAAGGGATTTGATGGCTGCCCATCTATGTGAAATCCGTGAACTCGTACGTTCACCCAACTAAAACCAAAACGGATAGCCAATACCAGTATGCCAACCAAAAAAGACCTGAACAATTCTGAAGCGGATCAGCACATTATCATTGGCGCCCAAAGCAACGACCACACCGCTTGTCTTGCCGGTGTTCCAACAGAGCGGTTTTTCACCGATGCGGCAACTTTTGTAGGTACACAGCTTTTAGTCACCGAATACTACCAGTTTGATACAATCAGTAACTTTTGGGACGTCTATAATATTGAGGCCGAGGCGTTAGGGCAAAAGATCGTCTATTACCCTGATGGGATACCCGATGCCGATAGAACCTGTCCACTGATTGGGGTTCCCTCGGACCTCGATCACCTCATTCCTTCGGATCCTTATACATCTGGTCGAATGCCCTGGGTTCTGGAAGTCAACCGGAATTATCTGGAAATAACCGGTAAGCTCGATCGTGCATACTTTACCTCGCCATTCAGCCTGGCCGTTAACATCAGGGGATATGAAAATCTAATGGTCGATATGTTCACGAGACCGGCATTTGTGCATCGCCTTTTCCGATTTCTTTGCGATGACGTCCTGTCACCCTACATAGAAGCCATGCGCAAAGACGTTGGCATTCCAGCCTTACTTATGGATGGGCGCGATGCATGGGCATCTCCGCCGCTGATCACTTTAGATATGATGGATGAATTTGTAGTCGCCTACACAGATAGGCTTAGGAAAAACTTGGGTGGAAATCTGATAACCAGGGGCAACTGGGGGGATGCAAAGAGCCAGGATCCGGAGCGATTCTTTGTACAAAAATTATCATGCTGCCCCATAGCATTGAGCGTGCTGGATCCTGATCTTTATGACCTGGGACCTGATAGAGTGAAAAGCTATGCATCACAACATAACATTCCAGTGACCGCAGGCTTTGATGCAACCCTCCTTAAGGATGGACCGATCGCGGCAATTGTGGATCGGATCAAGCTGTTTATCGATAAGATGGGTCGAGATGGCCAGTGCATGATTCATCTTAACCATATTGCTGCTGAAACCCCGCCAGAACATGTCCATGCTGCCGTGGCGGCATGTCACTCCTACGGCCGACTACCTATCGTGGATAACCTGGAGGATATTCAGCTTGAGATGGCCAAACGAGAAAGTTTTTCAGAATTTATAAGCAGGAAAGAACACCTTGAGAAGGCAATTAAACACTAATGCATGCTTTTAATCAATTTATTCGAGAAATGTGATTGTAAGTTTTTAAGGCACGTTTTCATATTTGCATATTTTTATGGCATCAGGCGGAACCTGTTTTCCGTGGCGATCTGTTCGCCTCTCTTTACCGATTGGCTGACTGCCGAAAGAGAGAGCCCCAGTTTTTTTGACAGAAAAGTCATGGTCATGCCGACGTCTCTGACAGCCCAGTAGCACAGAAGGCTCCGTGCTTTGACCGTTTGTCGGTTTTTTCCGGCTGCAAACACCTGCCTGATTTCAATGCCCAGTGCATCTGCAACCCGGCCGGCAACCTTGTTCAGGTCACATCCCTGTGTGCGTATTTTGTATTTGCGTTCGAGCTGTTCCCCGGACTCTTTGAGGGATTGGAGCACAAAATCACTATCGCCCAAAATGCGTTCATCGCCCTTTACATTGGTTTTCGCCCTGCGCATGGCCTATAGCGCCGACCATCCTCCGACACTTCGCACCAGGCCGCCTCCGGTTAACTCCTGCATTTTTCCACGATCGACACCCTTTTTGACGAATTTGCGATACTCTCGTCTTGCCACAGATCGCGTTTCCCCAAATCGCTTCAGGACATAGTCGGTATCCTGCCAGAAGTTTTTTCGGCGCCCCAGGATAATCGCATGCCCGCTATATTTGTAACGATCCAGCTCTTTTAAACCGTTTACCAAATTGGCCCTGAGGGGATTTAGGTGAATGTACCGGGTGAGTTTCACAGATATGTCTCTTCCTGGCACAGGATAGATTTGTAGCGATTCTGGAAAAGATGGCCCCACCTGCGATGCCGACGGTTAAAGCTGATGGCATACCCGGTCAGAAGGCGCCTCATTACGGTACTCAGTGGCATGGCCCTTTGATACAGTATCCGGTGTGGATGTAAATATGAAGAATGTCCCGCATTCTCTACAAACCGACCCCAACGACCAGTGCCACCGAAACATCGCTGGATCTGTCGGGGTTTTCCGCAATGGCATTGCTGGGCTACGGGTTCTGAAGACTGTTTTTTGAAAGGATTTTGAAGCCCCAAAGCGACATGAGTGAAAAAACAAAACCCTGCAGCAGGCTGCAGGGTTTTTATTTTTCGATCGATGTCCGGACGCTGCGGTAAGATGGATAGAAACTGAGCTGTCGCTTCACAAACATGTTTTTTTGCAGTGACGTGAAAAACTCCTGGTAAACGCCTTCTGCCAATGAGAAAGTGCCGGCAGACATTTGCAGGCGCACCCGTATCCGCCCGCTGCTCTGATCGTCAACTTTGACCGTCACATGAAGATTATAGGTTTTGAGCTTGGTGGCGGTGATAATGCCAAGGGGAGCGTCGGCCTGGTTGATGACGAAATCGAGATCCTGAAGGGTGGTGATCACCGCCCGCATGGTCTTGATGCGATCGGTCAGTTCGAAGGTGCGGGATTGGATGCTGCGAACTTGCAGCTGCGTGGTTTGATCCTCGAAGATGATATCACGCGTATTTATTGCCGGCGCACACGATGCCAGCAGAGATACTGCCAGCGGCACGAGTGCAAATCGAGTCCGGAAGATACGCGTCATTAAATTTCGTTTGCCTCCAGGAAAAGCGCCTTTGACAATTTGGCGAAAAACTCCTGGTAGATCTCGGGTGTGCCCAACGGTTCGCTTTTCGATATCCCCCCCTTGCTGTCATAGACGATTCGTTGAAAGGTGACCCGCACGGCGGTACCGGATCGCTCGCCTTCAACCGGCGATACCACGAGGCTGACCCGCATGATCTGGGTCTCATCGTAGACCGGGTACTGGGCGCTTCCGGCAAGGGCGGTCAAAATGCTCACGAGTACCGCTGCTGTGACCTGGGCCGGTTGAATGGCACTGCGCTCTTTGGAAGCAACGATCAAGCCCAGCTGCACTTCGCTTTCGTCCACCAGAAAACCGATATCCTGCAAGGTAGCCGCACCGGCTGCGAGCACCATCTCTTCATCGTCGGTATCGAAAACCCGGGTCTGAAGCTGGCGTTTGGCGAGCGATGCCGGCATCAGTCGAAGATGGGACGATTGTACCTGCGACTCCACGCAGGCCGACAGGTGTGCTAACCCAATGACCGCCATCAGGACACACGCCGGAACCTTGAAGAGGCGTCCGGACTTTTTTCCTGAGAGACCGTATCGTTTGTTTATCGATCGCACCGTTTCTATTTCTATTCCACCTGCTGTGCCTCGAGAAAAAGGGATTTGGACAGTGCCGAGAAAAAACGTTGATAGGGCACCGGGTCATCCACCCGTTCTTTGCCGATCTGGATATTGGCCCTGACCAGCAGCTGGGTCTCCCCGCGGGGTCTCACCGATACGGTGATTCACATCAGCCTTTCCCTGTTCATCCACTTGACCCCGGTTACGGTTCCCAGGGCGACTTCGCCCGCTTGCAGAATGAAGCCGAAATCCTGCAGGGTTGCCATTACCGTGCGCAGCATCTTTTCCCGATCGGTGGTTTCAAAAGCCCGGCTTTGGATACTGCGCAGCTGCAGCTGGCTGGTGTCCGAGTCCAGCAGCCGTTTTTGTGTCGAAACGCAGGAAGCAAACAATAACGACAACGCAACTGCACCGCACACCCGCTGTAGACAAGATCGATGGTTCATAGCTCCTGCGCCTCTATGAATACCGCCTGGGATAGTTTCAGAAAGAATTCCTGGTAAACGGCCGCATCGTCTACTTTTTCAAAGCGGTGGAAGATAACCCGCACGGCGATTGCATTCGGCCGGCCCGACACACGGCGGGTCACTACGCTGGCATGGGCACCGTAGATCCCCCCATAAATAGTCACCTTTATCTTGGCGGCATCGATCCAGCCCAGTCGACTTTCCACTTCTCTGATCCGAAATCCATTGTCTAGGAGCAAGTCGGCACAGGCATTCAGGATTTTGATTTCGTCATCGGTTTCGAAAACGCGGGTTTGGATTGATCGTTCCTGAAGGGTAACCGGCTGGAAGAAGTCGGCTGGTTTGGAAGTCTGGCAGCCGACCACCATCAGTAGCAGGCAGCATGCCCAAACAGGCGTAAATTTGGAAATTTGGATCATCATCCGAATCAAAATCGCGTGGAATGATACGAGAAATCACGGACTTTTCCCGCTTCGTCATACTTGATGACGATGGTCAACGTCCGCTGGCTGGTTGATTTGGCACCCGCGCCGTAGCCGGAGGTCCCGCCGGCCAGACCACCAACGCCGCCGCTTCCGGCCAATATCAGCGCAGCCACGCCCCCCTGGCTGGTTGAATAGACCGTATCGGTTGCAACCTTGTCATACACCCAGACTTCCCGCCTCTTTTCATCGGTGGAAACAATGTTCGGCGAGCCCAGCACCTGGGCAACCTCGGCGCCGCTCATCCCCTGGCGGATCTCGCGCTGTACCGTACCGACGGTTATGCGGTCATCGGCAGTCTCTTTTTTCACTTCAGCTGCATGCTGAGAGGCGCTCATGCAGCCGGTGATCGCCAGTAGCGTTGCGCCGGCTGCGATCAGCATCGTTATTTTTTTCATGAGCGGATCTCCTTTGTTCCGAATGAGGAGATCAAAAAGCGGATCTCCTCACACTATGATCTGTTTGTTATGGTGGTTACGGAAACCCAGTGGGGAAAGAGCTTATATCGAGCACCTGTTGAAACGGTGCGAAAAATACACATTCAGCCCAAATTTGGAGAGAATCGATACGAGAAGATGACATTAGATTGAATATCAAAACAAGGAGGGGTGTGTCAATGCCGCCGGCTTTTTACAAGGCATTTCAACTATCTATGATTGCCAGAGCCTGATCAGCGGTCCGCGGTCGCCGAGCAGCGGATCGTGCTGCGGTTTGGCAACCATGGCGATGTTTTGATCGGTCTGGGGTCGTTCGTTTGCTTTTCCGTAGTTCATATCCCAGTGCTGGTTTGCGGGATAGGCGCCGACCACTTGAAAGTCAGCGGTGGACCCCAGGTTCTTGTGGGCAGCGCCGGCCGGAATCACGACCACATCGCCCGACCGCACGTCAAAATCTGGCCCGTTCGATCCACTGAACTGGACTTTGGGTATACAGGCTTTCCATTTCTGTAATTCGTCCAATTTCGGGATAATTAGCGAAATTCGCCGGCTTGACATAATATCCCTTGACGATCATAAAATGCCGGCAGAGGATTACCGTATGATGGCTGATACGGGAGATCGGGTTCCACTACATATGGGCATGCACCTTGTGGCCTCACACAACCGGGGAACTTTCCTTATTGTGTTCTGAAACGGGAATCAACTTTAATTTTTCTCCTTCTCCTCTCGCGGAAAGGGAATTCTTATCATAGCCTTGCTCCTGACTAACGGATTGACCGGGGTGGTGTCCATCGATGTGTTTGCCGCCGAACCGCTGGCGGCTTCGATGGCGCTTCCGGCACAATGGCCATTCGATCCCTGATCCAGCAAGGCCATTTTGATCAGCACAGGAGACATACAACCGACATGCTGCTGATGGCAGACAACCTGCAAATTACGAAACAAATCGTCCGATCCGCGGTCGCTAGCCGGGACATGGCGCCGATTCAGGCTTTGGTCAAAGAATGTGTGGATGCCGGGGCCGACGGGATCGATATCAATCCGGGCCCGCTGAAACGGCGTCCGGGTGCCACCATGCGGTTTCTTGTGGAAGCGGTGCAGTCGGTTTCCAGTTGCCCGATCCTTCTCGACACGGTCAATGCCGAAGCACTGGCCGCCGGGATAGCGGTGTGTCAGGGGTCGGCCATCATCAACGGGATCTCCCTGGAGCCCCACAAATTGGAGAAGATTGCACCGATTGCCGTTGCCGGCGATGCAGATATCATCGGCTACCTGCTGTACCCCAACGGCCATGTTCCTCCCGATGCCGCCGAACGCCTGAATATTGCGGTAGAACTGGTTGACGCGGTTGAAAAGAGAGGTATCGATCCGACCCGCCTGATCATCGACCCGGTGATCGTGCCCGTTGCCTGGAACGATGGCAATACCCAGGCCTGGGAGGTTCTGGAGGTATTACGGCATTTGCCGGGTCTGCTGGACCGGCCGGTGCGCACCATCGGAGGGCTGTCGAATTTGACGTCCGGCAATGTCCAAAGGTATAGAAAGATTCTATTGGAGTGCGCCTATCTGCCCATGCTGGCAGCTTCCGGGCTGACCATGGTGCTCATGAACATGACCCATCCGGAAACGGTTCGCATCGCCAGGGCGTGCCGCGCACTGGACCGTAACAGCGTCTTCACATGGGAGGCTATTTTATGAAGATATGGCAAACTATCGTTTTGCTTTGTATGGGTATTCTGGCCGGATGTGCCGGTAACTCCGGACACCTGAAATTCAGCCCGGAGTTGACCCGGGACTTTGGGGAGGGACGGCCGCCGCCGGAGTATCGATATTACGCCACGGGACGGGAAAACCTCCCCAATGCCGTAATCGGGATAGACCGGAAATATCAACAGCGGGCCAGGTTCTGGAGAGAGATCGATGCCGGATCGGAAGATCTCATCCGGGCCATCCAAAATGTTTTCCCGTACCGGCTGGAATCACCAAGAGCGTCGTATTTACTGTCCCCTGATGGCGATATTATCGGTGTCTTCTGGTCTGTCATCTATTGGACCAACGTCAGAATGGGAAAGGATAACGACGTGTATGTACTTCCGCCCCGGCCTCCGGACACCGATGGAGGCGAGACGATAATCCCTTGATCCGCCGGGGGTGTGTGTCCCCGGGTGATTAAACGATGGCACGGATGAGCGGCCGGAAACCCTCCTGATCGGGACCATCCATCTGACCGGTGTACTATGCGGGGCGGCGATCGGTGCGCTGATTGCGTTATTCCATGATCTACCGCAGATCCGGTCCTTGGAATCCTTCCGACCCTCCGCGATCACCCGTATTTACTCTATAAATGGCGTGCTGCTGGCCGAGCTGTTTCTGGAGAGGCGTCATCCCGTATCCCTGGATCATATACCGGTTTTTTTGAAACAGGCTCTCAAGATATGATTGCTCTTCTGGACACATTGCGGCACACTGGCTTCAACGGTTATGCCGGTTCGCGCATTTTGCTGCGATAGAGAAAGCCCTGGAGAATCTGAACATTTTCAGACTCTTTGCAACCATCGTTTTTTCGAATTGCAGACTAACCATTTTAGAATCGGAGAAGTTATCGTTCGGCCTACTGGCAGCCATATCGGGTAATACTAATTCGTCAGCGAAATTGAATTTCTCCGTTTTTTGGCCGTAACTATGCCATGTATAGCTTGAATGAAAGGAGGTTGGCCATGACTCTCAACGAAACAGAGTTTTTCAAAGGGATCGACCCGGAGGTGATGGACAAAATCACTGCTATTTACAGTGTAGAAGATTGTCCAAGAGAGACAGTTTTGTTCGACAAAGGTGAAGACGCCAAATTCATTTTCATACTGAAAGAGGGCACCGTAAATTTGGTCATCAAAAATGGAGGCACCTTTGCCATACCTCTGTCTAATCCCGGAGAGGTTTTCGGTCTGTCCAGCCTGGTTGAAGGCGGTGTTTATATCGCTTCAGGGGTCTGTGCAACGGATTCCAAGGTGGTTCGGATCGAGAGGGACAGGTTGAACGAAATATTCGCTCAGCATCCGGATGTGGGACTGGTATTGGTCAAAAGACTGGGAGCCGTGCTGACAGAAAAACTCTCCAGACTGTATCGAGATCTTTTCTCCTGCAGCTGGAGTGAACCTTTATGATCAGGGGATTACTGGGTCGCATCTTGAAAATTAAGTATGAACGAGGCTGAAACCCAGGAATTTACGGAACGTATTTCATATTTGCATATTTACCATAATAACTCCTCAACTGCGGTGCTGTCGCTGTTTTTTGTGATGACGATCTACAGGATATACCAGCCCCGCCGGGCGAGTTGAACCTGTATGTGGTAAAAAATATTGCCCCTGATGTTCCCATGTCCAAAGTGCTGCTGGGCGTGATCCCATTCGTAATCATCGACCTCCTAGTGATTGTCTTGTTGTGCATCCGGCCGGAACTGGCGACGTGGATGCCCAACAAGATGATCGGTTAACCCGAATATGGCATAAAATCTTTTCGGACCATGGTGCAATGTCCGGGTTGACGTGAACATTGCATAACATCGTTTCAAGGATAGTATGGAGAACGCCATGGCATCCGAAACCATTGGCGACTGGCTTGAGGCGGTCGCAAGGGAGCATGCCGACAATACCGCCGTCACCTTTTTGCGAGACGGACGGAATGAAACCGAAGTAACCTTTGGGCAGCTACAGGCGGATGTGAACCGATTTGCGAACTTCCTTCTGGATTTGGGAGTGAAGAAAGGCGACCGGGTGATCCTGTTCATTCGCAAATCGCTCGTTGCCGTGACGGCCCATTTTGCACTGCACCGTATCGGTGCGATGGCGGTACCGCTCAATCCCGGGTTCAAGAAAAGCGAGCTGGAATATCTCCTCGGGGATGCCTCTGCCGGTTTAATTATCACAGAGCCGGATAAAGTATCGTTGCTTAGGGAGATCGATTCCAGGGCCAAGCTGCTGGAAGTGGCAACCGGCCTGGCCTATCAGGATATCGATTTTTTCCGAGCCGCATCTGATTCCGCCCCGGGCATCGGGATCGCTCCGGGTGACCCAGGTCTGATTGTTTATACATCCGGAACCACCGGCAATCCCAAGGGAACCATGCTGACCCACGCGAACCTGGTCCATGATGCCCGCAATGTCATCGATATATGGGAATTTTCCGCGAATGACGTACTGTGTCATGCGTTGCCCCTGTTTCATGTTCACGGGTTATGCTTTGCCATGCACACGGCGCTTCTCAGCGGCTCCCATGTGCGCATGCTCGATCAATTCCATCCGGACACCGTGATTGCCGAGCTTTCCCGGAACACTGGCGGAGCCGTCTGCTCGGTGTTTATGGCCGTACCCGCCATGTACACCCAATTGATGGATATCATCGGCAAAAAGTATCTGGATTTCAGCCATATGCGGCTCTTCACATCCGGATCCGCGCCGCTTCCGGTTAAGGAGTTTGAGCGTATTACCAGCGTTTTTGGGCGGGAGCCGGTGGAGCGTGAAGGCATGACCGAAACCGGAATGAATTTTTCGAACCCGTTAAGCGGGCCGAGAATTCCCGGCTCCATCGGCCTGCCCCTTCCGGGTGTTGAGGTACGGATTGTCGATCCGAATCGCTTTTCCGACGTGGCTGCCGGAGAAGTGGGCGAGCTCTGGCTGAAAAGTTCGGCCATCACTCCGGGCTATTGGGGGAAGCCCGAAGAAACCGCCGAGACGTTCAAGGATGGCTGGTTTCGGACCGGTGACCTGGGGAAAATGGACGATGCCGGATATTATTACCTCACCGACCGGATCAAACACATCATTATCTCCGGCGGCGAAAACGTTTTGGCCAAGGAGGTGGAAACGGTTATCAACCAGATCGATGGAATCGATGAATCGGTGGTGGTGGGTAAACCCGATGAAAAATGGGGAGAAAAAGTGGTCGCCGCCGTTACCTTGAAACCTGACGCCGAGGTGTCCGAAGCAGACATCAAGGCCTATTGCAAGGAGCATCTGCACGACTGGAAATGCCCGAAGGAAATCATGTTTCTCGATATAATTCCCCGCAATACCATGGGCAAGATACTCAAGGAAGAAGTGAAAAAGCTCTTCTGATCTGAAAACAAATCATGAGACATCCGGTTTCGTCGGATCTTTCATGATTTGCCTGAATTATCCATCTTCCGTCCAGAACACAATTTCATTTCTCTCTTTGGAGATGGAAAACCCCCCGATTTCGGGGTGGTTCCAATCCACCCGGATCTTATCCGGTGTGGTAGCGACCAGGAAGCTGTCAAAATCCTCTGTGATCGTTTCAAAGCCTTGAAACAAGCCCCCTCTGAGTCGCCGCTTGTGATCAAATTTCGGAAAGCCGGGGCCGATGAAAGATTGGGCATCTTCAAAGCTGATCGCCATGACATCCGATCTGCTCAGCAGTTCTTCTTCCAGGGCAAGCAGTTCGTCTTCCGGCAGAACCAGTCGCAATCGATATATGGCGGAACCCTGTAAAAATCCGGGGAAAAAGAAAAAGACGGTCCTTTCGCTCAAAAGCGGAATGTTGTCCGGAAAGTGGCTTAAGTAGATTTGTCGGTGGGGATTGGACCGGCCTTCGGTAATGATGCCGGCATACGTATCGACGTCTTGAACAGGGGTGAGTTGCGTGTAAAACAGCAAGAGGCAGACGATGATAAACGCCACGAATGAACCTGTCACCGTCAATAACAGCTTAATGATGATGTCGGCTGCTTTTCCTCCGTTTCCGGTGTTTTCTCTTTTCACGTTACAAATGGTGTGCACCAAAGTTAATCAACTATGATCTGCCCAGGTACCGTTTGGGATTTTCTTCGGCAATCTGCCAAAAAAGTTCTTCTCCAAGTTCTGCGCGCAAATAAATCGACAATCGTTTTTCATGTAATTTTTCGATCTCCACCATGTAAAAATCCGATCCAAACAACACCTGGGAACGGATCCTCTCATCCGACAGGAGGACTTTCAGCACCTTGACCTTTTTTTCGAACCGGAAAATCGTGTAAGAGATGTCGGCGTATAGATGTGGATACTCGCCGGACCGCATCATATCCATAATTTTAGACACCCAATTTTTTTCTTTTCCAGTCGTTGCTTCCGCTCTCGGATTTTCCAAATAATTTTCCCATTCCGCGTCTCCGCCGAAGTGTGCCATGCAAAACCGTAAATTGGGAAAAGTTTTCATCAGACCCTTGTAACGATCCGGATCCGTGTAAGCATACGCTGTTTGCCGGGAGATGGCCCGACTTCTAGCCCCTCCTCGCGAACAGTGTGCCATTATCGGAAGATGTTTTCGTTGGGCATATTTGTAAACGTCGTAAAGGACCCTGTGGTCCGGGGGATATCCCAAAGGTGGATAGATTTTTATCCCTCTATAGTTTTTATTTTCTACAAGATCCTTCAGCATTTCAAGCACCTCCTCTCGCCTGGGATCTACGGCGACAAAGGGGATGACCTGTCCGGAATTATTGTCCCGAAGCGACGCTAACTCGTCGTGCTGTTGATAGATGTCCGTTTCGATGGCGCCTGCACTCATGAACGCAAAATCCATGGGCAGCACCACGAATTTGGTGTCCAAGGGATAGTAAGCACGGACCTGTTTGAATATTTTTTCCTGGCGCTGTCCGTATGACGTCTGCAGAATGTTGGCATATCGGTGGAGTTGATCCCGATCCTCAAACGGGTTGGCGACTCGCAATATAAAAAAAACAATTTTCCGGATCAGCTTGTATTTCAATAGAGCGACCAAACCGAACGGGAGGTAACCGCTGGGAACGTGATCGGCGGTGAATGTGTGGATGTGGCAATTGTAAATCGGCATGGGGCACCATTTTCGAAAAGTTGATAGATAGAATCTCTTTTCTCAATTTCTACAAAGGGAAGAGTCCAATGTTTACCGGCCCGCCTGAGGCCGATAAACCTCCGGCGGCACCAGAGGCGACCAGGCATCCATCCTTCGACGCGCTGCGCTTGCTCAGGACAAGCGGGTCAAAGGGTCACGTGTCTGGTTCTATTGGTCACACCCGGACCAGTTCGACAGTCTCATATTCCCGATCCGAGAGGCGGACGAGTCTGGCCTCATGGTCGCGCCGTTTCAGCAGACCGCTGAGGCCGCTGCCTTCCCACAATCGCTTCATGGCCCGGATCTGCTGTGCGATACCTTCGTAATCCGCTGTGGCAACAAGCTCTTTGATGGCGGCCATCTCTCTTCTGCGCGCCCCCTTGAACGATGCGCCTCGATTGTAAATCAAGGACAGCAGGGCGGTCTGGGCATCCGGATGGAGGTTCTCCACACCCGGATAGGTTTTCTTTGTCAGGAGCGCATAGCGGGGCAGGGTCGCTTTGAAAAAGACCTCCCTGGCGCTCTCCAACGGCACCGTGACCGATCGCACGTTGTTTACGGCCTGCCGGGCCGCCGGCCCTTTCAGGCCGTAAACGACGACGAGCCGCTCCAGATCGATTTCGGCTAGTACTGAGTACCAGTCTTTTCGAATCTGATTGTCACTGTTGTAGCCCAGATCATATCCGATACCGATAGTGACACCCGAGCGGCCTCCGGGCCAAATCGGGTGGGAAAGCGCCTGGCGGTAATAGGCGGCCGACCCTATTTCGTGATTGACGAGTTGCTTCAAACCTTTTCGGCTCAGGGTAAGCGCGTAGTCATTGGCAATGGATTCGACAGCGTCATCGAACAACGCTTCCTCAATGGCCGTGAGGGTCGCCGGTCCGATCAAACCATCTGCTTTCATCCCGAGATGTCGTTGAATGCGCTGAATACGGCGTTTTATGGATCCTTTTGCCATCGCAACCTCCTTTGAATTCTCATCGGCTACGGAGAGGCGGGCTGAGGCTTCCCCGGTTCTCCCATTTTTGTCCAGTGAGCGGAGCCGATGGTACCCATCCGTTTGCCTTGCCACGAGATCCTTGGTTTTCGGTAAATCAGTAGAAAAGATGGTCGAGACAGATTGTATGGTAGAACGCCGCTTTGGAGGCAGCAGCAGGAAAATACACGTTCGTGGGTGATGCCATGAACCCGTTCCAAAGGGGGGAACTTCAGAAGAACGGATAACGGATCTAGGTTGGCAACGCAAGTCAAAAGCCTCTGATCAAATTTCCGGCCGTGAGCTTGCATCGACTTCCTGCATGGTTACCCTATTTTCTGGTGCTTTGTATCCATAGACCTGGAAACATCTGCCCTGCTGCACTCCGAGACAAAGCAACCTCCATCACTGTTTCTTTAGAAAAACAACGTGACGATCAGGAGGTTGGCCATGAATATAACGTCATCGAATATATCTTTTCACGCTCTTCCACTTTCGCTGGGGTTGGTGCTCGGACTCGTGATAGCCTTCAGTTACGGGCTGCCTGCGGTTGCCTCTGATGGGGATGGGGATGAAATTCTGGGCATTGCCATCAAAGGCTATGACCCGGTTGCCTACTTCACCGAGGGCAAAGCGGTCAAGGGAACGGAAAAATATGCCCACCATTGGAACGAAGCGGAGTGGCATTTCGCCAGCGGCGAAAACCGGGACCGTTTTGCCGCCGACCCGGAAGCGTATGCCCCCAGCCATGGCGGATTCTGAGCGGTCAGTCTTTCGACCGGCAAGTTTGCCGCCGAGAATCCCGAAGACTGGGTAATCGTCAATGGAAAACTTTATCTGGGATGGGTGACGCCTGACGCTGAAAGCACTACCGCCAGTGTGGATGCTGTCATCGACCGGATCGCAGAATAACCCAGGATGTACGATCCGCCCGTCTTGAGAATGTTCCTGTTGACCTTCCACAAATTGCAGGCTTGTGAATGGTGATTTCACCGGAGGCCTGCTTTACGCAGCCCTTTGACAATCCGGGCACGATGTTCGGGGTTGCGATATGCCGACCCGTAAAATTCGGTTTGAAAGAGCGGTGAAATGCGTTTGATCTCATCGACTTCACTCCGTGCATCATGGAGGCGGTTCATTTCGGCATATGCCGCAGCAAGAACGATATGTGTTCCTAAAAAGTCTGGCCAGCGAACGGTTCCCTCCTCTAACCAATGCACCGCTGATTCATATTGTCCGGTTAACAAGTGCATAATGCCCATATTCATAAACAGGCCTGCTGTGATAGCCGTGTCATATTTCATCGCCTCTTTATACCATCCCAGGGCCTCTTCCGGTCGGCCCGAATAGAGCAATACCGCTCCCATGTCTCTGTAGCTTCTCCAATTGTTCGGATTTAAATCGATTGCAGTCTCTAATTCTTTTACGGCCAGGTCATACTCTCCGGATCGCATATAGATATAGCCAAGCTGGCTTCTTGCCTGGGCATTATTCGGGTCGATATCTACAGCTTTCTTGGCAAACCCCAGCGCCTGTTGGATAGATTTTCCGGGAAACTCCGTCCATCCGTAGTTGGCTGCCGCCATACGCACTTCCGCCAGACCGACATACGCGTCCGCGTAGTTGGGATCGATGGCGACGGCTTTTTGATACAATTGGGCAGCTTTACGGTTGTTGTCCCGCTTTCTCTTTCTGACCTCATACCACCCCTGCTGCACATAGTCGTAGGCTTCGTAGCTGGCCGTGTCTTTCTGCCGGATACGGTCCAGTTCAGCCTCGCTGATTTTCAAGGATAACACCCGCACAATGGTCTGGATGATGTCTTCCTGAACATCAAACATTTCCCGGGTTTTTCGATCGTAGCGATCGGCCCAGAGGGTTTTTCCGGAAGGAACCTCAATCAGTTGCGCATTGACCCGGATCCTGTCACCGGATGTTTGCATGCTGCCCTCCAGAACATACCGGGCGCCCAGCTCGTGGGCGATACTCTCAAGATTCTCTATTTTACCTTTGTATCGAAAGGACATATATGAGGCTGTCACGGCCAAATCGTGGAATTTTGAGAGATCGGTGATCAGATCACGGGTTATGCCGTCACAGAGGTATTCCTGGGTTTTGTTCTCACCGAGATTGACGAAGGGAAGGACGGCAATGGACGCCTTTTCACCTTCGCCCGGCGCGATCTCGGCGGGGGGAGGTTTCGGGGTTGATTTTGTGGTCGGCTGCCCCATGTACAGTGCGCTTGCTGCGGCAACGATTATTGTTGCGGCTGCAATCGGTACGAGGTATTTCCACGGCATTCCACGTTTGGCCTTCCGACCGACTGGAATGCCACAAGCGGCAGCACCTTCCTCCAGCCACACGCGGTACGCCGGAACAGGCCGTTGAATGTTTTTCACCGCTTGTTCACCGAGGTATTCACAGCCCAGAGCCAATTTTCCTTGAACTTGCTCATAGGCAGCGCCGGAAATGCAGACCCCACCGGGTTCGGCCAGTTTCTCGAGTCGGGCAGCGATGTTGACCCCGTCGCCATAGATGCGACCTTCGTCGATGACCAGATCCCCCAGATTCACGCCGATGCGAAAATGCATCTGTTCTTCTTCCCGAATGCCGTTATTGTATTCTGCCAGCTCGATCTGGACTTTCAGAGCGCAATCCACGGCATCGACGACACTGCCAAATTCTGCAAGAAGGTTATCGCCGGGTGCATCGACAACACGGCCGTTTTTGTTCTCGATCAAACGGGTCATGATGTCGCGACAGGTTTTAATTCTATGAACGGTCGAAACATCGTCGGCACCCATCAGACGGCTGTATCCCTGGGCATCCGCACTTAGAACGGCGCTCAAGCGACGTCTAAATTGCGTGTCGTCCATGTCGACCTCCTTGGATGCCGAGATAATCGTGAAGTGCGGAAACCCCGATGCGTATCGGTACTGAATGCGTGTTTTGTGAAAGAGATCGAAGAACTGACGGGGGCTTATAAAATGAGTGATTCTAATGACATTGAGGATAAGGCGGGCATGTCATCGTGTCAATTGTCCACTTACCGAAACAGAAATGAACAGGCAATAATCGCAAAGAGGATTCCGGCGACATCGGCGGTCAGTCCTGCGGCCAACGCGTGACGGACCCGGCGTACCTGAACGGCGCCAAAGTAGACGGCCATGACGTAAAAGGTGGTCTCGGTTGAGCCCTGCAGCGTAGATACCAGCACGCCGGTGTAGCTGTCTGGTCCGATGGCCGGGTCGTTGATAATGGACGCCAGAATGCCATAGGCTCCGGACCCGGACAACGGGCGCATCAGGGCCATGGGGAGCGCTTCTGCCGGAAGCCCCAATTTGGAGGTTGCCGGCCCAAGCAGCGAGACCATCTTCTCCAAAGCACCACTGGCCCTCAGCATGCCAACAGCGACCAGAATCGCCACCAGATAGGGGATGATGCGCAGTGCCACCTGGAAGCCTTCCGTTGCCCCTTCCACGAAGACCTCGTAGATGTGAACCTTCCGGACCACCCCGAAAATGAGAAAGCCAACCATGAGGCCTGGTAGGATCCAGGGGGAGACGATGTTGCCGTACAATATCGCCAGAGGAATCATGGCCGCAAGCACCGCCAGGGCCAGCAGACTGACCCAGAAGGGATATCCTGACGCCGGAGAGTGGATCGGCTCGAGGTCGTTATCCGTTTCCGGGCGATTATCATCCGGAAGACTCTCCGAGTCCTTAATCTGTGGGATCGGCGCGAACCGGCTGTAAAGCTTGGCCGCGACAATGGCAACACAGGTCGATCCGATGGTGGCAAACAGGGTGGTGGGCAGAATGGCGGCCGGCTCTGCGGACCCGGCGGCTGCGCGAAGGGCGATGACACCGGTGGGCAGCAGCGTCACGCTGGAAGTGTTGATGGCCAGAAACAGGGCCATGGCCCCCATGGCCGGGTGGTCCGGCGGCACGTCCGGAAACAGGCGGATCATCAGGGGGCGGATGAGCCTGGACAGAATTTGAAGCATTCCGCCGGCCTCGGCCACTTTCATCAACCCCAGAAACAGGGCCATCACTCCCACAAGGCCGATGGCAAGCTCCACGGCGGATCCGGCCGAATCGACCATGGCCGAGGAAAGCGCTTCCATGGGAGACGGGGCGCCGGCGGAATGCTCTCCGAATACCTGACGCCAACCCGCGAAACCGACGGAGAACAACACGAGGATGAGGAAAATGATATTCATGGGGTGGAGAAAATCTTTTGATACTGGATGCTTGATTCTGGATTCTGTATGAGAACAGTGATCTTAAATACCATACAGGGGCGTTCTTTTCTATACGGCATCCGACTCGCATCTTTTTTCGGAGCACGAAGGAAGGGATTGTCCTGCTTGGCCTGAGCGCAGCCGAAGGGAACTCAGTTGAAGGGGATGATGGATATATATGGATGTAACGGAGACTTTTAGGTCCACCCCCGCTAAAAAAAATTCATGCAATATTCGGGTCAGGACCACTTGGTGTATTTGCTGCCCGGTCTCAGTTTCAGATACTTGTACCGGTCTTCGGAAGGGATTTTAAATTTCCGGATTTCATTTCCCTGGAGGATGGAAAGGGGAACCATGACGCCGGCCTTTCCAATGGCCCAAAGCTTGCGGTAAAAATCGGAGAGCCCCTGAACCGGTTTCCCGCCAATGCCGATAATAATATCCCCGGTTTTCAGGCCGGCCCGCTCGGCCGGACCGCCCCGGGCTGTGCGCATGACAATGACCCGGCCGTATGTCTCGTCCAGGTGGACGCCAAGCCATGGTTGAGGGGGCTTTCGGGACCTTCCGGAATTGATCAGGTCCTCCAGGACCGGTTTAAGAAGATCGATGGGAACATACATGTTGCAGGGGACATTCCCCAGTGCAGGTATCGCCAGTTGGGTGTAAATGGAGCCGATACCAAGAAGTCGGCCTTTTGGGCCGACCAGCGCTGCCCCGGCGAAATCGGAATTGGCCGGGGCAGCGTATATGGCGCTGTCCAGCAAATATTCCCAGTAGCCGGCAAACTCGGCCCGGGACAGAACCCGTGCTCCCTGAACGGGGTCATCCCCTCCGCTTGTTAAGACCATGACCGGATCTCCCGTTTCCAATTTCGAGGAGTTTCCGAATTTTAAGGGTTTTCCTTTCAGGGGCTTCCGGGCTCTTAAGAGCCCGAATCCGGTGCGGTGGTCGTACCCCACAAAAGACGCCGGGATGGTCTTTCCGCTCCTGACTTCCAACTCGAGGTGTTGCGCTTCCAGGATCACGTAACCGATCGTCAGGACCAGACCATCAGAGTCGATAATGATGCCGTTACCTTCCCGCAGGGTGCCTAAAGCGCGGGCCGTGCGGGCGTCGTCCGGGATAACCGCCCGGACAGTGACCATGGCCTCAAGGGGAGCATTAATTTTTGATTGACCGTATAGTGGCAGGGCAAGCAATGCCATAAATGCTGTTGAAAGAATGCACGTAATCGTTTTCATGACGGAATCCTGTAAACAGAAATGGTCGTTGGACACGCTCGTGGGTCGCTTATAGTGGTTGTCATAAATATGTTCCGTTTGCGGTAATACGTTGATCGTAAAAGGAATCGGAACGCAATTCTGGCAATCGCTATATCCGGAAAATCTCATGAAATACGCTGTTTGATGTAACGACCCGGAATTGGTACGTTCTGTTCGAGAGCACATCCAACTATAAACATAACAATGAGAATCGGTTTTACGATAGGGATCGGTTATCAGAAAAGCTTTTGCAAGGATTTGAAATCATCCGTGGTGTCCCGGCCCGGGGGGAACCATGTACTCGTATTGGGCAGCGGGATCTTCCCCGGAATCCGTAGGGATGCGTGGTGAGTGCTGTGAAGCAACTGAAACCGCCTGAAATAAGAAGGTTCGGTACGATTGTCACCGTAAATTTCTTCGATCGTATGCTCGACGCCCAAACCCGGCGACTGAGTCGCATGCTCGGTCGGGCCATTGCCGAGGCCGGGGGCAGCGTTCGATTGCTGCTATCGGTTGCTTCGGTGATTCCTTCCGGCAGCCCCGAGGCCCTGTTTGACAGTCTGCAATTTCTGAAAATCCATGCAGAACACATCGATCGGATCGCCATCGTGGGATACAATCCGACACAGCGCACCTACGTTGGACTCTTCAGCCTGTTCAGCGGCATCGAGATTGAATACTTTGAAGCGGCAGAAACTTCGGACGCCGTTCGCTGGCTGCAAGGGCAGACGTTAAAACTTCGATAGCCCAAATATTGCCCGAGATCTTTTCAGGGTCATATTTTGTCTTATGCTATAGCTATCTGAAGCTCCAAAGGTTAATCTGATGGATCGTGCAAAGGAGGAGATCATGCCGGACCAATGGGAAAAAAATCTTGCGTGCGCAACGGACTGCCGCACCTGCGGCAGCAAATTAGACAATAACGACCAGCGAATCCTCTCTGTGTATACCCATGAACCGATATGCATGAACTGCAAACGTGAGGAAGAAAAAAATGCGGATTACTCCGATCAGTCCAAGGCCATGATGTCCCAGTGTCTCAAGGATACCGGAAAGCCTTACGGGGATCCGGAAGGGTACTGTTTTCATCACTTTTGTCCGTACAAGTGCTAGAAGCGGAGCCAATATCCCGGCTACCGCCGAACCTCTGTGCTGCGGGCCCCCTTTTATCAAGTTCACAGGGTCCCCGGGCTCATACTCAATGTATGCTGCGCTGTTGGGCCGGCCGGCGCCGTGAACCATGCCTGAGACCGGCAACCTTCAGCGCGATCCGGAGTGTTCCATCCACTTCCTATCGTAGCATGACGTCTATTCTTTAAGTGGGAATAAGCGGCAGGGGGTCGGTTTGTTGATAGACATCCACTGTTAAATCACTCTGGCGGATGACCACCGTGTCCAGGTGCATGGGCTGGAAATCCCTGCCCCGGTCCCGGCTGGGAATCGCCGCATCCAATCCACAGAACTCCGACGCCAGAGCGACGGTGCTGCCGTTGCCGCCGACCACACCGGGGCGCAGTTTTTTGCGGTCCTGGACCATGAGCAGCGTGTTGTCCGGGAGGCAGCCGATGATGCAGTTCGGGCCATCGATGATCAGATTGCGGCAGCCATATTTCAGTTGCCGAAGCAGTGCGGCGTTGTCATGGGCCTGGAGACTGTCATCTGCAAGGGGCGTGATGACGTGTTTGAAGGCTTCGAGACCCAGTTTGAGTTTGGACATGGTGTAATGAAGAATGTGTGTGAATACTTCCGAATCGGACATATATCCGTCATATCCGGGAAAGCCCCGGGACATCAAAAAATCCCGATTCGGGAGGAAGGCGGTGTTTTCGCCGTTGGTCATGGTTGAAAATCCCTGTAGAAAAAATGGATGGCAGGCGTAAAGATCGATGTGATGATTGGTGTTCTGGCGGCCCTGGGCCATGATAATCCGGGCTTTCAGACCGTTGTTTTCCAGTCCAAGATAGCGGGCCACCTCGACGGGATCTCCGATCTCCTTTATCAGAACCGTGTCCGGCCAAAAGGAGAACACGAACATGTCCCTGTTTTCGTCACCCATCTGCTTGAGCTGCAGACGGGTCATCATCAGTTGCGCCTTTATATCGCTTTCTGAAAAATCCTCCCACTCATCCGGCCAATCATATGCCCGCACCAGATAAATATCCCGTTTGGGAACGCCCCGCGGAGGTGTCTTGGGCAGGTGAAATGTTACCTTGTATTTGGTGGTAAAGCCCTTGTCCATCATGAAGCGGTCCAGCCGCTTCAGGCCCGACGAGGTGAAAATCCCGGATAAAATGGGCACACCTTTGATTTTTTCAAAGGGACCGCCGAGATCACGCAGCAGCAGGCCTACCCCGGATCCGTCGTACCCTTCTCGCATGGCCGCCAATCCATTCAATGCGAGCCGGGGGGACATATAATCATCGCTCGTCAGTGCCAGCAGTCTACACATGGGATTTTCTCCGAACCTGGAAACAGCCTAAAATGTTTTAGGATTATCTCTCGATTAGTTGTAGTTTTTGATGACAACGTGCTGTTTTTCGCTCTTGCGACAATGTGAACACAGAGGGTTCAAGGGTTCAAGGATTCAGGGATTCAAGTGAAATGCTAAAAAATTATAAAAACTTGAACGTCTGGCAAAGGTCATTCCAACTAATTTTGAGAAGAACCAAATTCTTAAAACCTCTTTTGATGCCACGTCCGGGGCAAGCCCCGCTCTACGAAAGTTTATCTATAGTGTAAATTCGACATAGATATTAGTAGCACTAATTGTCAAGGGGTTTCAAGCGGCTGATTTTGGGGTGTATGAACGCCGGAGTTGAAAAGCATGAGCATATTTTGTACATGAACGTCGTGGAAGAAATCGGCCCACCGATATATGATCAATACATTAAAGCGCTGATGGAAATCAGCCGGGCGATCACCTCCGACCTCTTTCTCGAAGATCTGCTCAAGCTTATTGTCATGGTTACGGCCAAGGTTACCGGGGTGGAAATCTGTTCCCTCTGGCTGATCGATGACAATGAGAATCCCCCTAAAATCCGCCTCAAAGCCACCCAGGCCTTTGCTCCAGAGTACGTCAAGGATCGCTCACTGGACCTCAATGAAGGGGTGGTCGGGTATGTGGCGACCCATAAGAAACCCCTGCTCATTAAAAACGTCCTTCGAAATCGAGAATTCAAGGAAAAAGAGATGCCCGAAAGCTGGGGCTGGTGTCCATGGCCGGCGTGCCTTTGAAACTAAAGGACGACAAGGTCATCGGTGTGCTGAATTGCTTTACGGCAAAACCCCACGATTTTTCGGACACCGAGATCAACCTGCTCACGGCGGTGGCCAATCAGGCGGCGGTGGCCATTCTGAACACCGAACTCATGGTCAAGACCCGGGTTATCCAGGAAGAGTTGGAGATCCGAAAAATGGTCGAGAGAGCCAAAGAGATCCTGATGCAGCGGCGCCGCATGAAAGGTGACGAGGCCTACCGATGGATCCAGAAGCAGAGCATGGATACCCGTAAGCCGATTCGACAAGTGGCCGAAGCCATTCTGCTGTCCGAGGAACTGTACCACAAATAAGCGCATGGGCTTACCCTTTCCGGACCACGATTCCCTCTCTGCGTACCTGTTTTCATAATTTTACCAGCATCTTGTAATTATAGTGGTTGTCCTAAATATCTTCGGTTTGCAGAAATATGGAACCGATGACCGCAGAGATGCGCAAAATTAAGCTAAACTAACAAAAACTTCTTTCATGGTTGACATAATAAATTAGTTTTAATAAATGAATTGTCCTGCAATTAGTTTTAATGATTAGCCCCGTTTCCAAAGCAATCTATTCGGAAACGGTATTCGTACAACGGCGTACGAATCAATACGGGACAATGGCGTCTGAGCCTGTGCGCAATAGCGGAACAGGTCGGCGCTTTTTTTTGTTTTAAAGAAAGGGTCCTGGCCTACAATTTCAACTCAGAACAAGGAGAGCGAACATGAGATTTGGAAAAAACAACGATGCCCTCGGAACTGTCAATCGGGGGAATCCAACAGAGTCGGGATTGTGTACCCTATGCCGGGCGGACTGCACGGGAAAATGCGAAATCTGGCTGTCCAGCCTGGTCGGACGGAAGCTTCTCTATCCAAGGAGTTACGGCATTGTCACCGCCGGGGCCGACAACATTACCCATGTCGGGGTGTCCTACAACTCGCTCCGGATTCAGGGTTTTGCATACGGTGCCCATGGATTGAACGGTAGGCTGAGCAACGATCCGGATGACTGTATCTTCCCGAATGTGGAATTGTCCGGCGAATTCGGGAACACGGTCAAAACCAAGTTTCGCATTCCGCTCATGACCGGTGCCCTGGGCTCCACCTTTGTCGCGGCAAAATACTGGGATTCATTTGCCATCGGAGCCGCCCTGTCCGGAATCCCGGTGGTGATTGGAGAGAACGTCGTCGGTGTGGACCGGGATTCGGAAATCGATCCGTCCTCCGAAAGACGAGGAAAGATCAAGAAGGCGCCGGAACTGGATCGACGCGTCGAGAGCTATTTTCGCTATTTCGACGGTTATGGGGGCTTATTCGTTCAGCTCAACGTGGAAGACACCCGAAACGGCGTGGCAGAGTATGTTGCCGAGAAGTACGGTGATAAATGCATCATCGAGCTCAAGTGGGGCCAGGGAGCCAAAGACATCGGCGGAGAGATCCAGGTCACGAGCCTGGACTATGCCCAGTTTCTGCAGAACAGAGGCTATGTCGTCGATCCGGATCCGAGCCTGCCGGAAGTCCAGCAGGCCTACGAAAACGGCTCTATAAAATCCTTTGCCCGTCACAGCCGTCTTGGCGCTACAAATTTTGACACGGTGGAGCAGGTTCGGGAAGATTTCATGGGTTCGGTGGACTACCTTCGAAGCCTTGGTTTCAAACGGATCAGTCTTAAAACCGGTTCTTACGGCATGGAAGAGCTGGCCATGGCCATCAAGTTTTCGACGGATGCAGGCCTCGACCTGTTGACCATTGACGGTTCCGGGGGTGGTACCGGTATGAGCCCGTGGAACATGATGCAGAGCTGGGGGGTGCCTTCCATCAATCTGCATGCCAAAGCGTACGAGTACGCAAGCATTCTCGCGGCCAAGGGGAAGAAGGTCGTGGACATGTCCTTTGCCGGTGGATTCGCCCTGGAGGACAGCATATTTAAGGGGCTCGCCCTGGGAGCGCCCTACACCAAGCTGATCTGCATGGGCCGGGCCCTGATGGTACCGGGGTTTGTCGGCGCGAATATCGAAGGGGCCCTGGATCCGGAAAGACGCGGGGATCTGAACGGGCACTGGGCCGAGCTTCCAAGGACCGTTCAGCGTGTGGGCAACAGCGCCAAGGAAATCTTCGCGAATTATTTCGATATCGAAAAGAAGGTCGGCAAGGATGAGATGAAAAATATCCCCTACGGCGCTATTGCACTGTATACCATGAACGACAAGCTCTACTGCGGCATGCAGCAGCTCCTGGCCGGCGCTCGAAAATTCAAAGCATCACAGATTTCCCGGGATGACATTTTTGCCGGCAACCGGGAGACCGCAAAAGAGACCGGCATCCAGCACATGTGCGATGCCAATGACCAAAGCGCAAGAAAGATCTTAAACCTATAACCCGGAAACGGTCTGAAATCTTTCAGGTAATGTGAACATCAAAGGCCCTCGTACCCGTAGGTTGCGAGGGCCTTTTTATTAATTCACCCCATGACATCTTCGGGTGGTCCTGCCGTTACTTGATGCTGATCCACAGGAGGCGGCAGGTTTCCTCCCCGACATTTTTCCACTCGGACGGCATATCCGAAGTGAGATAGATAAGGTCGCCGGCCGTTGCGGTATGAACGGCATTCCTGATTTTAAACGCCAGTTTTCCGGATAGCACATAACCCATCTCTTCACCCTTGTGGATGAAAAAATGGGAGGATATTTTTTCATCCGGCCCGATTTCGATGATATACGGTTCGGCTTTGGCATCAAAATCCGCCGGCGACAGTCGATAACCCGTCAGAGTCCCCTTTGGCAGGTACGGGAAACTCACCCGGGTGCCCCGGCCCGAAAACACCACCTGAATCGCGGTTTCCGGCATGTCCTTGAACAGGGAGCCGATAGACACATTGAGCATCTGGGCGATCTTAAAGAGGGCGGGAAGCGACGGATAGATGGTGTTGCTTTCAATCTGGGAAATGGTGCTTGGCGTCACCCCGATCAGGCCGGCCAATTCCTTCTGGGACAGCCCCTGCCGGGTGCGCAGATCCCTGAGCCGCATGCCCAGGTCGATCTTTCCCATCCGGTGCGATTCCGACTCAAAGGAAACGGTCATGCCATCGTCCCAGTAATTGTTCGGGATGTTCAATGTGTCGGGTTTGCGCTTGTCCGCCTTGAGAATGGTCAGCGCGGATTTTCCCCGTTTGATGGAAAGATCGATGGCCACCTGGGCGATCTGGTTGATGTTGGCCTTGAGCCGATCCGAGTGGGCGCCTTTTTCCATTATCCAGTAGGCGATGGTTTCGAGTTCGTACAGCCTGGGGCAGGAGCGGGTATAAAATTTGAGAATCTGTTCTTCTCCCCCCCAGAGGTCCTGCATTCCCGTGAGGGATTCAAACACAAAACGGACGTCGCTCTTCATGGCTCCATGGACCGTGTAAATGGATTCGGCGACCTTCTCCGGTTTCCAGGGCTCCTTGACCATGATGATCTGGTACGGCCACTTGGCGCCGTTTTTCTCGTAGAAGTTACTGAATATTTCCGAACCGTCCCCTTTGCCGTGGGTAAAACAATCCAGGATCGTGAGATACCGGCTTTCCGCCAGGGGGCCCAATTCTTCTATGATGGTTTTGGGAGAACGGTCGAAGCTGAAATAGATCAGCGGTTTTTGTTGCTCCTGGGATTCCTGGATAAAGTTGAAGCTGAAAACCGCGGCAAGGCTGCCGGCATCGTCGTACCAGACGACATTGTCGCCGATGAAAAGCCCGCCGAGCAATCGGTCCAGCTGGCGGACTCCCGAGGACACCCGAATTTTGTTCTTGAACATGGTTCTTGAACTCGTGTGGTTATATATGGATAAGCGGTATGTGTTTACACATAGCAGATGTGCGTGCATTGGTAAAATGGCGGGACGAGCGGTCCGGGGTCTGTTTTACCAGAGGTGAATTTGCAGGAGAGTTACTATAGCGTTTGTCAGAATAACGTTCCGATTGCAGCGCGGATTGTGATCTTGCCGGGTCATCGACAACAACGGATACAGCTTGATCCAAACGCTCCAATGTGTCCAAAGAAACCTTCCACCAGCGCGGGAACATCGTGATATTGGGCAGCCCCGCTGCATGATTCATCGCTCCCTCCAATCGGAACATATTTTTGACAATCGCTATAACATGGCGCAACGCCATGCGCCTCGCCCTCGATCTCAGGCAATGTCTTTTCCCAGCAGCCAGTAACCCAGGGTGCCGGCAACACCGAAAAGAAACGCCACGATAAAATTGGTTTCCGGGCTGATCATCCACAGGAAGGCCCCCCCGAATGCGGCCACCGAGACGACGGTATCCCGGAGTAGATAATACAGGCCGAACATGCCGGCCTTGCAGGTCTCCGGAGCAAGGTCCAGGATAAGGGCCTTCCGCGTCGGCTCTCCGAACTCTTTGAGACCCCTCAGAATAAACGCCGGGACCAGCCATTCAAAGGACTGGCAGAACATCAGTATGAGAGGGAAAAGGGTGAAAAATCCGAATGTGATTACTACAAACGGTTTTTTGGTGCTTCTGTCGGCCAGGTACGCCACCGGAATGTAGACCAGCAATGCGGTAATCATTTCGATGCCGGTCAGCACACCGAACTGAACCGCCGACACCGGTTCCCGGATAACCTTCATGCACCAGATGACCACAAACGCATAGGGGATCTGTTCACAGAAGCGCACCAGAATATCCGATACCAGGAGTCTCTTCAGCGCCGGACTCATCAGGGAAAGCAGTTTCAGCGGATTTTTTTCAGGTGCGCCGCTGCTTATATCCTCGAGAGCCTCCGGTTGCTTTTCCACAATCAGCGCCTGCTGAAGCACCATGGCCACCAGGGCGAATATTAGGGCGAAGACAAACGCGACGCGGACTCCGGAAATCTCTCCCCACACCCCAATGCACAGCCCCCCCAGGACAGGACCCAGCGCCATGGGGATACGGCGAACCAGCGAATGCATGCTGACGCCCATGGTGCGCTTGTTTTTCGGGAGCACCTGATGGATCAGGCTCATGGTTGCCGGAAGGGATATGGCCGACCAGGACAGAAAAAACACCGCACCGATCAACACGGCCTGCCATGACGGAAAAAGAATAACGATCAGAAATCCGAAAATTGCGACCAGGTTAAAAACGAGCAGGGCCCGCTTGGTACCTATTCGATCCGAGAGGTAGCCGCCGGGAAAGGCATAGAGCGCCGACAGGAGATTGTCCATGCCGTTGAGCAGCCCCACCGTAATGGCACCTCCGCCCAGAGCCATCAGGTAAATGGGGAGGAATCGTTCCGCCATCCGCTCCCCCATCCCCACAAGGATCACCATGACCAGCATACCGATAGTACTGCGCTGCAGGCCCAGAAATTCAGATATCCGATGGCGAAGACGGGTCATGGATCAAGGCCTATTGGGTTTGGGTGCATCTCCAAACTGCCTGCAGGACTTTACAGACAGTAGAACGAGCACCATTGTATGTGGATTAATGTCGACGGGGCGTTCACCCTCCTTATCAGAATTATTACCAAGGAACACGCCAAATGAACCAGGTCAATAATTGCGACATTCAGAAATCAAGCTGGTTTCTGATTGCCTCGGCATGTCTGTTGCTGCTGATGTCGTTCGGTTACCGATCGAGTTTCGGTCTGTTTGTTTATCCGATCACTGAAGCCAATGGTTGGGGACGCGAAGTCATTTCCACGGCCTTGGCCATTCAAAACCTGGTCTGGGGCATTGTGGCTGTTTTTGCAGGAGGCTTGGCCGATCGATTCGGAAACATGAGAGTGATTGCCGCCGGAAGCATTCTGTATGCTCTGGGAATGGTGCTGATGTCCGGCGTTGACAGTCCGTGGCTCCTGAATACATCGGCCGGTTTGCTGGTCGGCGCCGGTATTGCCGGAACCTCTTTTGGCATCGTTCTGCCGGCCATGGCCCGGGCCGTTTGTGAGGAAAAGCGGCAGTGGGCACTCGGGTTGGGTACCGCTGTGGGATCCATGGGCCAGTTTGCCATGGTGCCGGCATCCCAGATGCTCATCGACGCGTACGGCTGGATGACAGCCCTGAACCTGCTGGCCGGATCGGCACTGTTGATGGCCCTGCTTGCCATGCCCCTGGCCCCCTATTCCGGAGACCGGGAAGAATCCTCACGGATTCGATCTCAGACCGTGCCGGAGGCCCTCCAGGAAGCCATGGGGCACCGATCCTTTTTACTGCTGGTGACAGGGTTCTTTGTGTGCGGATTTCATGTGGCGTTTGTGACCGCTCATATGCCCGCCTTTTTAATCGATAATGGTTTCGACCCGAAGATCGGCGCCTGGAGTGTTGCCGTTATCGGACTGTGCAACGTCATCGGTGCCTATCTATCCGGGATCTGGTCGGGCAAAATGCCCAAGCGAAAGGTACTCGTCTTTATCTATCTGGGCCGCGCAGTGGCCATCAGCGCATTTTTACTGTTTCCCCTCACCCTGCCATCGGTGTTCCTGTTCAGTGCCGTGATGGGGTTCCTCTGGCTGGCCACCGTTCCGCCGACGTCAGGTCTGGTGGCCGTTATGTTCGGTACGCGCTACATGGCGCTCCTCTACGGCATCGTGTTCCTTGGGCATCAAATCGGCAGTTTTACCGGGGTATGGCTGGGTGGGTGGTTGTATGACCGCACCGGCAGCTACGATGTTGTGTGGTGGCTGGGTGCGGCCCTCGGAGTCGTGGCCGCCGTGGTTCACTGGCCTATCCATGAGCAACCTGTCCCGCGGCTGGCCGCGGAGCATGGGTAACTGCCGGTCTTTAGGTTATTGTACCCGAATGATGCAGCCATGCACGATCCGATTATGTCTGCTCCAGCATCTTTCCCGAGGCATCCGATTCGTGAAAGCCATGCCTTGGGGCATTTTTTTTTTGCTCCGGTTGTAGGTTTATACTGGGCGGGCCACCTTGTAAGCATCATGTTAAGTACTATACTGATACCCAACTGTGTCAACTCCGCAAATGCATCCTAACTAGTCGGGAGGAACACATGAAGAAGAGCGTTGCCGTGGTTACCGCTGCCGGCCAGGGAATGGGCGCCGCATGTGCCCGGGAGTTGTCTCATCGAGGATACGATCTGGTGTTGATGGCCCGGTCCGAGGCTGTGGAGATTTTGGCCGATGAACTCGGGGCTGTTGCCGTTCGGGGTGACGTTACCGCTCCCGATGATTTGGGGCACACCCTCAAAGCGGCCACAGACAGATTCGGCCGCATCGATGCCGTGGTTGCCAACACCGGACACCCGCCCAAGGGTGATCTCCTGAGCATCTCCGACGATGACTGGCATCAGGGCCTCGATCTGACTCTGCTCAACGTGGTCCGGATCGCCCGGTTGGTCGTTCCCGTAATGGAAAAGCAAGGCGGGGGGGCCATCGTCAACATATCCGCATTCGGCGCAAAGGAGCCGTCCCTGACCTTTCCGGTTTCCTCGGCGTTGCGTGCGGCGCTATCCGCGTATACCCGGCTTTTCTCGAATCGCTACGCCCATGCCGGAATCCGGATGAACTGCGTTTTGCCCGGATTTATCGACAGCTACCCGGTCGACCATAAGACCGCTGCGACGATTCCCATGGGGCGCGCCGGCTCGGTCGCAGAGATCGCCAAGACCGTCGCCTTTTTGATCTCCGGGGATGCCGGATACATCTCCGGCCAGAGTCTTTGCGTGGACGGTGGATTGGTCAGGGCGTTGTAGAATATAGCGCAGTCGACAGAAATCCGTTCCGATTGGCGGATTGTTTGCGCAACGGATCGTTACAGAATCATCGAAATCGGTATCGAAATAAGAATCGGTATCGACTTCAAAGTTGGCCATTCTGTCTCGATTCCGATGCAGATAGCGATCCCGATAGCGAACATGCCCCAATTCGGAATCTTCCAATACGATACCCGTTTGACATAAACCCGACAGGTTCAAATGGAACATATATATGGCAACGACTATAATCACCACCGGTGGCCTATAAAAAGGGAATCCCCACAATGAACTGTGTTTATCTGTCCCCCCATTTCCCGCCCCATTACCACCGCTTCTGCCGTAATCTGAAGGATGCCGGTGCCAATGTTCTCGGAGTCGGAGATGCGTATTTCGACAGCCTCCCTGCTGAGGTGCGTGATGCGGTCAGCGAATACTACCACGTGGACGACATGCACGATTACGACGCACTGGTTCGCGCATGCGGATACTTTACCCACCGATATGGCAAGATAGATCGTTTCGAGTCGTTGAACGAATACTGGCTGGGCACCGAAGCAAAAATCCGGGAAGATTTCAACATCTTTGGCGTGCGGCCCGACCGGATCGACTCGATCCGCCGGAAATCCAGGATGAAGGAGACTTTCCGGTCTGCCGGCGTGCCGGTGGCCCGGGGGATGGTCGTTCATGACCTTGACGCCGCCAGGCAGTTCATCGGTGAAACGGGATATCCCGTAATCGCCAAACCGGATGCCGGTGTCGGCGCTCTGGACACGTTCCGTTTGGACGGCGAATCGGATCTGGAGAGATTTTTTCAGGAAAAACCTGATGGGGACACCATCATGGAGGAGTTCGTTTCAGGGACGATCGAATCCTTCGACGGCCTGGCGGATGCCGACGGGCATCTGGTGTTTTGCACGGCACATGTCTTCAGCCAGGGAATCATGGAGACCGTCAACGAGGCGCGCCACCTGTATTACTATTCGTTGAAAGAGATTCCGCCGGACCTTGAAGCGCTCGGCCAACGGTGCGTTGAGGCCTTTGATGTACGGGAGCGGTTTTTTCACATCGAATTTTTCCGGACCGTCGGAAAAGGCCTCATCGCTCTGGAGGTCAACATGCGCCCGCCCGGAGGATTCACTACCGACATGTTCAACTATGCGTGCGACATCGATATCTACCGGTCCTGGGCCCGGATGGTGGCCCTGGGCGATCCCGGCACGGGGTGGGAGAGAACGTACCACTGCTGTTACGCCAGCCGGAAAAGCCGGTATCCCTACCTTCACAGCCACGAGCATATCATGGACAGGTACGGTGACCGCATGATGCAGGTGGAAAGCGTTCCGGGGGTTTTCAGCAGTGCCCTGGGCGACATCGGGTACATCTTTCGATCCCCGGACCTGTCCACGATCACTGAAATCACGGAGTTTATCCATGCACATCGAAGAGCATAGCTGGCACAGCCCGAACCTTGGGAAACCCATGGCCCTTAAGGTTTACGGCAACTGGGGGATGCCGTTTATCGTATTTCCGTGCTCCCGGGGCCGGTATTTCGACTATGAAGGGATGGGGATGATCGAGGCGGTTTCCAGTTTTATCGACGGCGGGAAGATAAAACTTTTCTGTGTGGACAGTATCGATGCCGAATCCTGGTACAACTATGACATCTCACCGGCTGATCGAAACGCCCGCCATGAGGCCTATGACCGTTACATCCTCAATGAAGCCATCCCCTTTATCCGGCAGCACTGCCACTCTCCGGATGGGAGGGTCATGACCAACGGCTGCAGCATGGGAGCGTATCATGCGGTGAACTTTTTTTTGAAACATCCCGGGGTGTTTGAAGGCACCATCGCCTTGAGCGGGTTGTACCGGCTGGACCGGAACGAGTTCGGAATTTCTGCCGACGATATTCAGGCGGTGTATCTCAACTCCCCCTTGAGTTATCTTCCGGATCTTGCGGACGCTTGGTATCTGGAGGCCTATCGGAATCGGACGATCGTCGTTTGCGTGGGACAGGGCCCCTGGGAAGAGGAAGCGATCGCAGACACCCGGCAACTCGATGCTCTGTTCAACGCGAAGGCCGTTCCCGCATGGGTCGATTTCTGGGGATACGACGTGAACCACGACTGGCCCTGGTGGTATCGGCAGATGAATTTCTTTTTAAGCCGCCTCTACAATTAAACCCTTCATTATTCCAAAGGCAGCTTGACGCAATTCAGAAGTTTTTTTTGCCCTTTAAGCACGAATGTTTTACGGTTCTTCATCGGCATTAATTTTGTGAAAGGGGGAGCGCATGACAACCATTATCGGTATTTCGGGAAGTCTTAGAACGTCTTCTTTCAATGCCGGCCTGCTGAGGGCCGCCGCCGAAGCGGCTCCCGGGGGGTGCGCGGTAAGCATTGCATCGATAAACGACATCCCTCTCTACAACGGGGATGTCGAAGACAATGAAGGTGTTCCCAAAGCGGTTTCGGCCCTTAAGGAGCGCATCGTGGCCGCCGACGGCCTGCTGATGGCGACCCCGGAGTATAACAACTCGATTCCGGGCGCATTTAAAAATGCCATCGACTGGTTGTCACGCCCCCCGGAAGATCGCTTCCGGGTGTTCAAAAATCTGCCCGTAGGACTCATCGGCGCGACACCGGGCAGCTTCGGAACGGCGTTTTCCCAATATGCCTGGCAGCCGACGCTTCGGGTTCTGGGCACACATGTCTGGGCAGGGAAGCTGCTGTGGGTCAGCGGGGCGATGGATAAGTTTGACGACCAGGGCAATTTAACGGACGACAGGGTGCGTCAGCAGCTCTCCTCATATATGAGCGGATTCGCGGAATTTGTTTCCCAGGTTGCATCCTGATTAATCTTCAACAGTCAAACACGGCGCCAGCCGCCTCGCCGGAAAGGAGGTCACACATGACAACATTTTTTATGTTTGGAAACTATTCGCCGGAATCCATCAAAGATATGAGCATTGAGAGAACTCAACAGATCGTGCAGGAAATACAGAACCTGGGCGGTGAAATGACGGCCATGCATGCCCTGCTGGGAGAATACGATCTTCTGTTCTGTGTTCAATTACCGGAGGTCTCGGACGCCATGAAAGCATCGGTGGCGCTCACCCGGCTATCGGGCATATCCTTCACCACATGCCCCGGCGTGTCTGTGGAAACCTTTGACCGCATGGTGACCGCAGCCTAATGCCGCCATCATGCTGAACCCGAAAAACAGCGGAGGTCGGCGATGGAAACCTGCCGGTTAGGCGACTTCTTAAACGTCCTGGAGCCATGGCTTGATACAGATTATATCCGGAAAGTGTTTCTCGATACCCAGGGTCGGCTGGTACTATTTTTCGCCGACGGCGGGGAGAGAGTCTACAGCCTGGATGATTGCACCCAATCCCAACTCAAGGACATTCTGGAAAAGATCGAGAATAGAGGTATCCCCGTGGAAACCCAATAACGCTATAGCGGGTTGAACCTGATTATTTCCCGTTGCGTGTTGGAGCGAAGCGGAATTCCCGCTCAGCGGGGCAAAACAGGCAGAAATTTTATCTCGTCACGATAGGGTCGGACAAACTGTTCACCCCATGAGCGGCATGGTCACGTATCATAACATCGTTACACGATTTTATTCGGAAAATTTTGTTATAAAATGCGGAAATGTTGTCATCTTTGTCGCGTAGCGCGATTTGAATAATTGATATAGTGTTGAGTTTACAGATAGTTATGAAAATTGACAAACCTGGCCCGGGATTTGCTCCCTATCCCCACGGAAACCAAAACCCTGGGAGTGACCTATGGGCCAGCACGAGGAAAAAAACCCTCTTAACTCCGGTCGTATTGCGTTATACGCCATCACCCTGTTGATTCTAATTGCGATACCGGGATTGTCCCATCCGCTTCGTGTTCTCCTGTTATCCATCCTGTCCGTTTTCGCGGCCACCGCGCTCATGAAATGGCACAAGCTCAAGACGTTTGAAGAAGACAGCGGCGAGTGTCAGTGGCCGCCCGAGGTCGGGACCATGTCCTGCAATCGATGCGGCTACCTTATCGGACCCAGTTATATGGGGCGTTGTGACGGCCAGCGGGATGGAGAGGAGCTTTGGAAATACATCTGTTTCAATTGCGGCTTGAGATGGGACGAATACTGGCACGTACAACCGCAAGATGGCGGGATCCAAACGAAACTGGGGCACTGAGATAGATTATAGAAAAGATCTTATCATGAAACGGTTACACCCTGGTCGGATCAGCCAAGGCCACGGTACCGACGAATCCCGTTCAAGTGCCCCACGTCCCCCCACGTATCGATAACCCATCGAAGCGTACCGTAGAACATCCCGTAATGAACAATGCTCAAACTGGCATTGGTTGTCACAAAGCAGCGTGGCGAATCGAGGGGCAGGTTTGCGACCAGCCGGAACAGGCTATCGAGAACCCCCCCGTGGACGACCATCGCGACCGAGGCGCCGGGATTCGATTCGATAAATTCATCGATAAAAGCCGCATTCCGTTGATAGTGCTGTCGAAGACTTTCCCCGTTGGGAATTATATAGTCCGGATCGTTGCTATCCAGTTTAGCCAGAACCGGTGTATGCCGTGCCCGGATGGTTCGAAAGGTCAACCCCTCCAGATCCCCGAAATTTCTCTCCCGCAAACGGGCATCTGTTCGGACCGTGTGGCCTGTCTGCCCGGCGATGATGGACGCCGTTTCCCGGGCTCTGCCCAGATCGCTGCTGACCAGGGTGTCAAAAGGGATGTCTTTCATCCGCCGGGCCAGAGCCCGTGCCTGGGCCCGGCCGGCGTCGGTCAGCGGACTGTCTCCATGCCCCTGAAAACGGTCTTCCACATTCCATTCGGTTTCGCCATGGCGGATGATCAAAAGGGTCGTTTTTTGTTGATCGATCATAGGAATACCTTGTGATGTGATTTGGTTATCTTGTATTAATGGATATTACTTTCCCACTTTTAACCAGTGCATAGCCGATGGCCAGCGGCCAGAAAACAAACAGGAGAATCAAAAAAACCATCCAGCTGAACTTTTTGCCCTGTCGCCCGTCTGGACCGTTTGGTCCGTAAAATGGGTTTGATTCTAAAATAAATTGGATTTTTTCCTGCTTCAAGCGGTTCAGATGGCTGGCATCGATGTCCGTGCCGCAGTATTTGCAACGGGGCAACTTCGAAACGACCAGGGGAATTGTATAACCTAAGGTATGCTTGCAGGCCGGACAGGTGCTTATTGAAATTGTTTGACTCTTCAACCTGCCATCGAATATCAAACCACTGGTTCGGTCGTAGATGAAAAATGACGTGCCCCTTTGGTTGATCTCCTGCAGCGCCCTGGTGATGGTTTCTCGCTTTAGCCCGGTATTGTTTGCCAGATCGTTCATGGAAACTTCCAGAGTGTTCTCCAGGATGTTCCATACCGTGAGATACTTTTTCTCCTTTGCCCGTATGCGGTAGCCGGCAATCAAAAACGCGATCGGCATCGTCAGTAGCACCAATCCGACCGGCACCATGATCCCAATGCGCATATCGGAAAGGCTTTCCCGTTCGGTGCTCAGCAGTGACCATGCGACGCATAACGTGATAATGAGCAGGAAAAGAATAAAATACCCTGTTTTAATCAGGATATCGTCGGCAACGAAAATATTTTTTTTAACCGGCATCGAACGAAATCAGTCAACATTTTGATTATATGGCCTTGATTTCACAACCTCGCCATCGGATCATGGTGATTATATCGTAATGTCGGACACACCTCAATGTCCGGTTTTTGGTTGACCGTCCGCACACTTACCATAGCTCGGGTAACGGATATGGTCAGGGCGAGTATGATGATCTGATAGCGTTACCGATCATCTGGCAGAATCATGTGAACCCTCACCGGCCTAATGACATGGAAATTTTGGGGAGACATTCGGTGAATCTCATAAAGTCGGCTTGTATTCTTCTGGTGTTCCTCTTCGGTACGCCATTCTTCGCTGCTGCCGGGGATTATGACGGCTCCAAGAAACTTCTGGGATCCGTAGTCCGGATTGTCGAGGTCACCAAGTTCGGTATCCATGAAAACGTGGATCCGGATGTCGTTGGATTGCCCAACTTTTTTATCATCGATTTTAACGCCATGATGCTCCTACCCACCAAAGAGAGCCTTATCCGGAGGACCAGCCGCATTCAGCACATCGAGCACATCGAGAACAAGCTGATCCTACAGGGTGTGGAAGAGGGCGTGGACGGAGTAAACGACGGCCTGGCCTGGAGCATGGCCATTTCCAAGGAATCGGGCAAAATCATCCTGTCTGCCGCGGGGGATGGGGTCGCCTATGTGGTCTTTGGTACGTGCGCTCCGGCGGCCCATTATGAGCGGTAGCCTACAATCGGCCCAATAGATAGCTGTTCTCACCCGAGAAATCATGGACGTTTCCACAGCATCCCATCTTGTGAAGCACAAGTTTGTTTCATTAATGTAAAAGACCACATAAAAATTTACAATAATGTATTATATATAATGTTTGTTTACGTTATTGTAAATTATATCCGTTTTCTTGTTCCACTCGTAGTTTATATTAAATATAAATAATACGATTGGTTACAATCGTTTTCCGGTGATTGTCTCGTGTTGGCACGGCCATTGCTCAAGGAGCATGGGCAACGGTTCCCGGGATTATTCACCCATTCGATACCGCAAGGAGGAAGACAGTTCATGAAGAAGATCGAAGCCATCATCAAACCGTTCAAACTGGACGAAGTTAAAAATGCTCTGAACAAAATCGGGGTAAAGGGGATGACCGTCAGCGAAGTTCGCGGATTCGGGCGGCAGCGCGGTCACAAGGAGATTTATCGCGGCGCCGAATATCAAGTGGATTTTGTCCCGAAGATCAAGCTCGATATCGCCGTCGAGGCCGATATGGCAGAACAGGTGATATCTACGATCGCCGAGTGCGGCAGCACCGGAAAGATCGGTGACGGAAAGATATTTGTGACCACCCTGGATGAGGCCGTGCGCATCCGGACAGGAGAATCCGGGGCGGAAGCCATATAAACAGGACCACGGATGACACACTTTATTGAAGTTCAATATAGTCAAGGAGGATTTGATAGATGAAACGAGTTCTGGTTACTTTGGGAATATTATGTGGTTGGGTGTCCATCGTGTGGGCCGGCGATCCGGCGCCGACTCTGGATTCGAACAAAGCGGCCATCGATGCCGTTCAGACCAACGCGGACTATGTCTGGACGCTGGTTGCAGCTGCCCTTGTCTTTTTTATGCAGGCCGGTTTTGCCATGGTCGAATCCGGGTTCACCCGGGCAAAAAATGCCGTCAATATCATGATGAAAAATCTTATGGACTTTTCAATGGGCTCTCTGGCGTATTGGGCCATCGGCTTCGGTCTTATGTTCGGCGCTACCCGCACCGGCTGGTTCGGCACCTCCGGCTTTTTCCTGTCCGATTTCACTCCCGGTGGCGACCCTTGGGTCCTTGCGTTCTGGATGTTCCAGGTGGTGTTCTGTGCCACGGCTGCCACCATCGTCTCAGGCGCTATGGCAGAGCGGACCAAGTTCGTTGGTTATCTCTTATACAGCGCCATTCTCAGCGCCATTATCTATCCTGTTTTTGGAAGCTGGGCCTGGGGCAGCCTCTTTAACGGCAACGGCTGGCTGGAAGGGTTAGGCTTTATCGATTTTGCCGGCTCCACCGTAGTTCATTCCGTCGGTGGCTGGGCGGCCCTTGCCGGAGCCATCGTTCTCGGACCCCGTCTGGGCAAATACGCAGCCGACGGGACGGTTCGACCCATTCTGGGTCACAATCTGCCCCTGGCGGCTCTGGGTGTGTTCATCCTGTGGCTTGGCTGGTTCGGTTTCAACCCCGGATCCACCACCGCCGCCTCCACAGACATCGCCATGATTTTTGTGAACACGAGCCTTGCCGCCTGCGCCGGAGCTGTCTTTGCCATGGCCACCTCATGGATGAAATTCGGTAAACCGGACGTCGGGATGAGCCTCAATGGCGCACTGGCCGGTCTTGTCTCCATCACCGCACCCTGTGCCAATGTGACGCCGTCCAGTGCAATTATCATCGGCGCAGCCGGCGGCGTTATTGTCGTACTTTCGGTCCTTTTCTTCGACAAAATCAAGGTGGACGACCCGGTTGGTGCCATCTCCGTCCACGGTGTCTGCGGCGCCTGGGGGACCCTGGCGGCCGGTATCTTCAATATCGGCGGAACCTCTGCCAAGATTATCGGTGTGCAGCTGCTGGGTATCGGCGCGTGCATTCTGTGGGTCTTCCCAACGGCGTTCCTCATGTTTAAACTGATAGACAAGACCGTGGGTCTTCGGGTATCCCCGGAAGAAGAGATGGAAGGTCTCGACTTCACGGAGCATGCCGGCAATGCGTATCCGGATTTCACCATCCAGTCCCACGATTCCAGTTACAGTTATGTCGGCAGCAGCGGCGGCAGCACAGAGGAACCGAGCATGCTTGGGGCCGAAAAATACGTGACAAGCTGAAAATCGGCAGTGAACGAGAAGTACATGTAACCCAATAACGGATGGAACGATGGGGCGATGGGAAAACATCCGCCGCTCCACGTTCCGTTTACTGCATTATGATAGAGACACGATGAACCGTATTGCATACCTTCAGCACGTGCCCTTTGAGGGGCTTGGCAGCATTGACGGGTGGGCCCGGCATCACGGGCACACCGCGGCCGCCACCCGGCTCTTTGAAGCACACGCGTTTCCAGCCCTTGCCGACTTCGACTGGGTGATCATTATGGGCGGCCCCATGGGTGTGCACGATGACGAAACACATTCGTGGTTGGGGAACGAAAAAAGATTCATCAATCAGGCAATCCGGGCCGGAAAGGTGGTCATCGGAATATGTCTTGGTGCCCAGCTCATTGCCGACGTCCTCGGTGCACGGGTATTTCGAAATGCCTATCGGGAGATCGGATGGTTTCCGATGAGGCTGCAGGGGAAAGAAGGGATTGACGTGTTCAGGGACCTCCCGAATACGATCGAAGCATTCCATTGGCACGGCGACACCTTCGACATGCCATCCGGCGCCGTCGAAATCGGAAGCAGCGAAGCCTGTCGCAATCAGGGCTTTGTGTACTCCGAAAATGTATACGCCTTTCAGTTTCATCTGGAAGTCACTCTGGAAGGTGCCCATGGATTGATCCGGAATTGCAGTGAAGAGATGGTTGACGGAAAGTATATTCAGACCGGGGAAGAAATCATCAGGGACCCCCGGCGGTTTGAGAGCGCCAATGAGCATATGACCGCTATCTTGCGTCGAATTGACGAGAGGTCCTCATAGAAATCGGTTTTCATCATCCCTGCCTTTTGTCGTCCTTCGATACACGGACCGGGTTGGTAGAAACAATCAATCCGTCTCGTTGGCGTGTTCAGGCTTGGAACACCCAACGGCCCTCCTCCTCCTGAACGTGAAGGGGGTGTGACACTTCGTCACACCCCCTTCACACGTCTTGTATCCAAAAAGTTTCACGCTAGCTGTCGAGCCTGACTTTGTCGCCCTGTTTCAACGGTCTGAATTTTCCCTGAGCATCACGAATGCCGATCTCACGATGCCCGCAACGCTTGCACTTGCGGGTTGTTACGGTACCTTGGTCGCTTTGTTGCGCCAGAGTGACGTTGGCTGCCCTGGCTATTTTCTGAACCAGCGGCCCTTCCCGACGCCAGACCCGACAGGTATCCACCAAATATTGCTCCAGGTGTTCGCCCGATAAACGGCGACGGTTTGGGTCGCGATCGTTGTACGCCCAGTAGCCCTGCAGCGCTGCCGGCGCCATGGCCAATAGCAATGTCGTCAGGTGAATACAGCCCTTGCGGCCGCCGATTCTCTTCTTGACTTCGGCGGTAAATCCGGGAGACAGGGTCAGTCCTTTAATCTCTTCAACCGTATGGTGGATATCGGCACACTCTCCATGGGGTGCTGCCGGTACCTCGGCTTCAATCTCTTCTATGGCCAGGGAGTTCATGGCCACTTTCATGCAGATGCGCATCCGGTGTACGGTGGCTGGCGGCCGGGGCTGATTGTCTATCGTGTAGGTGGGTATCAACCGACGGTCATGCAGTTCCCCGCAGATGATGATGTGGTCGTCATCGCACCCATAGGAGGCGATATCGATACTGCGACGCTGGATCTTTTCGCATTGGTTTTCTTGGATGACGTCATTCAATATCATTTTGCACGCTCTGTTTATTTATTATCTGAACAATTCAAATGGAGGCTGTCGACTGGCCACCGGGTGAGTCTCAGGTCAGGCATTCCTGTATCTCGTCACCACGAAGGCCGCGAAAAAGTGCGGGACTTAAGATACAAGACCCAAGATACAGGATACAAGCAATTTGGATCGCGGAATGCGGATTTGATACCAATGGGTAGGACGACACTATACCGCCAATCTAAAATCCAAAATCGAGTTAAGCGGGCCCACGGGGCTTCGCTTCTTTGAAGCTTCCGACGTCGCTCTATGAGCTTCCGTCTTCGTTTTAACGTCGCCGCACAAGATGACGGGACAAGACGCCTCGGCAGGCGGGTCAACGGGCAACGGGCCAACGGGCACACGGACCTACCTGTAGTCCCTGTAGTCAACCCCCAATTTCTTGGACTTGTAACCGAACTTTCGCACCGTGGTTTTCAGGAGTTCCGATGCTATCGTGATGTTGCCGCGGGTATTTTTCAGCGCGTCGATGAGCATTTCTCGCTCGAGGTTTTCGACAGCCTCCTCCAGGGACAGGGCGGGTAGCGTTCCGGATTCGTTTCCGGTCTGCAACGTGGGCGGCAGGTGGTAACTGTGAACCACCCCCTCTTCGCACAGGAGCACCGCACGTTCGATGCAATTTTCCAATTCACGGACGTTTCCGGGCCAGTGGTAGGCCATCAACATGTCAATGGCCGGTGTGGAAAAACGGCGGATATCTTTTTGATTTTCCGTGGCATATTTTTCAAGGAAGTGATCCGATAATAGAAGAATATCGGTTTTCCGTTCCCTCAGGGGAGGCAGGTAGATGGGAAACACGTTTAGCCGGTAGTAGAGATCCCCCCGGAACGTACCATCCTCTACGGATTGTTCCAGGTTTTTATTGGTGGCCGCTATGATCCGGACGTCGGTTTTTATGGTTCGGTGGCCGCCGACCCGTTCGAACTCTTTTTCCTGGAGCACGCGAAGCAGATTCACCTGTACATCGAGTCCGATGGAGCCGATTTCGTCCAGGAAGAGCGTCCCTTTGTTGGCCAGCTCGAACTTGCCCATCTTTTGCTTGATCGCACCGGTGAAGGCCCCTTTTTCATGCCCGAACAGCTCGCTTTCAATCAATGTTTGAGGCAAGGCCGCGCAGTTGACTTTCACAAAAGGGAGCTTGGACCGATGGCTGTTGTAGTGGATCGAGTTGGCAACCAGTTCCTTTCCGGTACCGCTTTCCCCACGGATGAGTACCGTTGCGTTGCTGCGGGACACCTGGGAGATCATCTGAAAGACTTCACGCATTTTGTTGCTATTGCCGATGATGTTGGTGAATCGGTACCTGTTTTCCAGCGCTCCATGAAGCCGGCGGTTTTCCTCACGCAGCTGATCCTTCTCCAGGTGGATTGTCTCCAGGTTGATGACCTGCTGAGCGATCATGGTCGCCACCACCGAGAGCAGTTTCTGGGCTGCCTTGAGGGGGTATTGCTCGTCTTTCGGCAAATCCGCGCTCAGCGCCCCGACGACTTGTTTGCCCTTTTTAACGGGTACACAGATAAACGACAGGGCCCGGTCTTTGGGGGTCTTTCGTGTCGCGGTACGGTCGAGGAAATCGGGCTCTTCACTGATTTTCGGGATGATGATCGGCTTTCCCGTAGCAATGCAGCGCCCGATGACCCCCTCCCCGAGCTTGTACTTTCCTCGCATCATGGCCGTCCTGGAAAGACCATGGGCCACCTCGATACTGATTTCATCGCGTAGCGGATCCAGAATCGAGACGGTTCCGCGCACCGAAGAGAGAGAGTTGGACAGAATTTCCAAAACTTTATATAACGATTTTCTCAAGTCCAGGTGCTCGTTGAGAGTCTTGCTGATTTCATAAAGCAGCTTCATTTCTTCGATTTTTTTCATGATGGCAGTCGGACTCCTGTTTAGGGCACTGTAACGGGTCGATGTTGAAAGGATAACATTTTTGTAATAAATGGCAACCTTGGGAACCATTTTTGTTCAGGCTGCCCTTGATCGGACGTTCGGCTCCCGATATCGTGACAGCCCAACTCACGAATGATGCGGGGCGATAATCACCTGAGGGGCACGGGAATGATTTTGCATATCGACATGGATGCGTTTTATGCGTCGGTAGAACAGCTCGACAATCCCTGGCTGAAGGGAAAGTGCGTGATTGTGGGGGGAACATCCAAACGGGGGGTTGTCTCGGCCGCCAGTTATGAAGCGCGTCGGCTCGGCATTCACTCCGCCATGCCGGCGTTCAAAGCCCGGAAAAAGTGTCCGGACGCGGTTTTCCTGCCTCCCCGCATGGAGCGCTACAAAGATATCTCGGGCCAAATCATGGAATTGCTCCGTCAATTTACACCTCGGGTCGAGGTGGTTTCCATCGATGAAGCCTACATGGATATTACCGGGACATCTCGACTGTTTGGAACCCCGGTGGACATTGGAATTAAAATTAAAAAGAAGATCCGGGAGGAAATCGCGCTGACGTGCTCGGTGGGTATTGCCCCGTCAAAGTTCCTGGCAAAGATTGCATCGGATATGGATAAGCCGGACGGGCTGTTCATTATCATGCCGGAGGAAGTCGCCGGTTTTATAAACACCCTTCCCATTGGGAAAGTTCCCGGCGTCGGCAAGCGGACCCACACGATTCTGGAGCGCATGGGTATCCGGACACTCGGAGACGTCCGGTCGTATTCCAAGATGCTGATCATTCGCAGGTTGGGCAAATTCGGCGAGCGGCTGCTTCTGCTTTCCGAGGGCGTGGATGAATCGCCGGTGACACCCGCGCACCTCCGCAAATCCGCCAGCAGCGAGCGAACGCTTTCCGAGGACACGGATAACCCGGCATTACTTAAAACGCTGTTGTTAAGCCAGGCTGAGGAAGTTGCCCGCCAACTCCGGAAGCTTGAAGTCAAGGCCCGCACGGTTACCCTGAAACTAAAGCATGCCGATTTCCGGCAGGTGTCACGGAGCACTACCCTGCCGATCCCCACCCGGGCTTCCGAAACGTTGTATCGGGAGGGCGTTAAACTGCTGGAGAGCTATCGGTTGATGCAAAAAGTCCGTTTGGTCGGTCTGGGTGCTTCCGGTTTTGTGGATTCGCGCACACCGGCTCAAATGGAACTTTTCGAGGCCGGCCCACGGAGTGAAGAGAACTGGGAGAAGGTGGACCGGGCCCTGGATACAATTTCAGCAAAATTTGGGAAAGGGGTTGTCGGCAGGGCCGGGTCAACGAAAGAGGACTAGAAACGTGCAATCACGGTGTCTGTGGCGGACCGATCTGTTTGTGTTCAAGGGCTTGACTGCCGACGATGTGATCTCGCCGACAGTCTGCCGGTTGACCGGTTTGCCGGTTTTTGCCCCGGTCGCCCTTTTTTAATCCGGCGAACCGGGAAACTGGCAAACCGGCAAACCATCAGTCAATCGGCTCGACTTAACCCGCAGGCCTTGCGCCTGCCGTTAATCTCACGCCTGTCTCTCTAAGGAGAAGCTATAGAGAATTCCTTGCTGGTCAATATGTCACCATCGGCGGACTCCACATCCACTCTCCATTGGCCGACCCAGAACGGCATAATTCTCTTCGAGCTCCAGGTGCGCCAGGCGGCTGCCCGCACCGACAGCGGAACCCTGGCCATTTCAGTGTCATTGTAATACCACACGTGACTGACTGAGGCTTCTCCCTCCGCCCCATTGATTGCCGTGAAGCAGTACACGCGTTCCACGGTGGTTGGAAAGGACGTCCCGGGCCCAATGGGCTGCCGATCCTCGACGGCGGTCGCAAACGTAACCTGGGCCACCTGCATCCCGGATTCGGCCTGCACCAGACCGGCGCTGATGATGAACACAAAAATGACGACCGGAATAATGGTTTTCCTTAGCATCGTTTCCTCCTTTCAATAGGTAATACTCTGCAAGTTCTGCAATAATATCACGCAGGGTAGTCTTTAGGCAAACAGGCAGGAGAATCAGACAAGAAATTGGGAAGCGATTTCTTCGACGATGGCCTCAGGCGACTTTTCGGAGCAGTCGATAAAAATATCTTCGTACTTCCGATACAGGGGATGGCGTTCAATATACAGTTCCGCCAGCGTCTGTGCTCCCGAGTGCACGACACCGCGTTGATCAATGTCGCCAATGCGCTGCTGCAACTGATCAGGAGGCAGATCCAGATGCACAACGGCGCCCATTGATTTTAGCTGCATCATGCCGGCGTCCCGATAAACGACGCTGCCGCCCGTGGCAATTACATGGGACCGGCAGTCCAAAGCGAGAATATTCTTCTCTTCGACATCGCAAAAGGCGTCGATCCCTTCGGAGGCAATAATTTCATGAAGCCGTCGCCCTTCGTTGACCTGCAGGTAGATATCGGTGTCCAGATAAGAAAAACCGATGCGTTCCGCCAGGAGCACACCAATCGTACTTTTGCCGACCGCCGGCATACCAATCAAAATGATGTTCCTTGGGAGTGATCTACTCATATCATTTAATGCACCGTGAAGATCACGAAGCGTTTCAACTTGTTTTTTGGAGTATTGGAGTGATGGAATACCGGAATTTCGTGTAAAGCGCCTTCTCATGACCAATACTCCAATGCTCCATCACTCCACCACTCCGTCACCTTTAAAAACAAAACCGTGTGGCCGTCACCGATTGTTTTGCGCTAAGGTCCTTTGAGTGCAAAGTCCACCGCCGCTTCTGCATGGATACGGGCCGTGTCGAACAAAGGGACCCGACTGTCTTCCTGATGGACCAGCAGACCGATTTCAGTACACCCCAAGATGATGCCTTCTGCACCGGCCTTCACCAGGGTCTCCATGATTCCGAGATAGGCGGTTTTTGATGACGGGACAATCTTTCCGCGGCATAGTTCATCGAATATCACCCGATCGACCATGTTTCTTTCCGGGCTGTCCGGTATGATGACCCGCACGCCGTACTGATCGGAAAGCCGTTCCCTGTAAAATATTTCTTCCATGGTAAACCGGGTCCCAAGAAGCGCCACGGTTGAACATCCTCGGGTACGGATACGTTCGCCGGTCGCATTGGCAATATGCAGCAGCGGAATGTGAATTGCCGCCTGGATGTCTCCGGCAAGCTTGTGCATGGTGTTGGTGCAAATCACCAGGAAATCGGCACCGGCCTGCTCGACCGAGCGGGCTGCAAGAATCAGTGCATCGGCAACAACATCCCACCGGTTGTCTTTCATCAGGGGTTCAATCTCCCCGAAGTCAACAGAATACATCACGCATTTGGCGGAATGCAGACCGCCAAGGCGGTCTTTGGCGACTTCGTTGATAATCCGGTAATACTCTATGGAAGATTCCCAACTCATGCCGCCGATCAGGCCAATTGTCTTCATCGTCATGTTTCCTCTTGCAGTGTAAAATCCAGACTCCGGACCGGAAGACCGATTTCGGAACGGAACTCTGGCAGACGCCATAGCTGTGTGGGCACCAGGCCGGAAATTTCAACAAAGACTCTTGATGGGTTTCGTGATTATTCCGACCGACCCGGCAATCGTGACCGGGCTATCCCGGAACACCACCGTTTACGAGCGTCTCGAGTGTCTGAAGACTGTCAATGTGGAGTGCCGCACTTAGGGATGGATTCTTATAAGCGACAAACTGCACTTCTGCAGCCGAGGCGGCCTGTTCGTCGAGCAATGAGTCACCCACATAGACAAGCTGATTCGGCATGACGTCGAAGTTGTCCAGAACTTTGATGAGCATGTCCGGATGCGGTTTCGGCCGCTTCACGTCGATGGATCGCACTACCAGATCAAAATAGGCGTCCAGCCTAAATTTTTCCAGGAGGGGCAGCATGGTATCGGAACGATTGGTGGCGATGGCCGTTTTGACGGATGGTCGGATTTTCTTCAGGAGGGGAACCAGGGCCGGTTCCATTTCCATGTATTTCAGGAAAGGGAAGTAGGTCATTTCTTTAGCGTAAGCCCTTGCGGCTGCCAACATGGTCTCCTCTGCAAACAGGAAGGCTATGGACGCCTCGGCCGTATGCATGTGGACATAGGCAAACTGTTCCGGCGTCATGGGAGGGAGTCCGAAACGCTCGAGAAGGCGATTGTAATAGTTGGTATTGGCTTCTTCCGTATCGAACAGGACGCCGTCACAGTCAAAAGCAACGACCCGGATGTCTTTGAAAACCTTGCTCCCGGTCATTCTGAGATATACCCGTGTACCGATATCTGTATTTCCGGGCGGATGGTGCTGTCGGTTTTAAGCTTCAGGACCTCGAAGTACCGACCTTTGTCCTGCTTTATATTTTCGATGGTCACCCGATAGCCCTTGTTTTGCCCCGTATTCAGTTCAGAGATGGTGTACCGGATATTCTTCTTCTCATGTTCGTTTGGGCCCACAAGCCGAAACGGATACTTTTTCTCCTGGACAATTGAAACGGTGGCCCGGGCGGGTTTTCCGATCTTGCCGTACAGACGGGCGATCTTCGGCGTTATCGTCGCAAATTTATCTACCGGGCCGGAAATGATCAGGTTGACCATTTTTTGCTGGGGATCGTCGGTATGCACGTGGATGTACTTGGCCATACGCCTGCCCCCATATCCACTGGTAAAGACCTTTACCGTAACGGTTCCCTCGCCGCCGGGAGGGATTCGCCTCGTGAATGAGGCCGCCGTGCACCCTCAGCCGGTCTGAACTTTTGCGATGTTGAGTGGTGCCGTACCGTGGTTTTCAATGACAAAATCGTGGGTTACCTCAGTACCCTCGACCACGGTCGAAAACTCAAACCGCGGCTCCGGCGCAACGGCTTTCGGCCGATTCGGCGTCTGGGATTCGGCGGCCGCTGCCGCCCAGACCCAGACCAGGGAACTGATCATCGCCAGAAGAAAAACAGCCGAACGTTGTCTCATCAGATTATACTCCTATTATTCCTACGGTTTCCCTGAAAGTATGCGGCCCCGTGCGGACAATGTCAAGCGGAAGGACCCAGATGGCGCCTACATCATAAACACCGGATCCACGTCGGCGACAATTTTAACGTTTCTGCTCTTCCGAAACGCGTTGTCGAAGAGAACGGTCATGGCCAGCGCATGAAGTTCCTGGTGACGGCTGCCCTTGAGCAGGATCTGCCACCTGTACCGATTCGCCAGCTTCGCCAGGGGCGATTCAATCGGCCCCAAGACTTGGATGGACCGGTCGCGAAAGGGCTCCCGCCTGAGCACAGATCGAATGCGGTCGCCCAACGTCCGGGCGTGGTGCTCGGTTTGATCGGCCCGTTTGCCGCTGATGCGAAGCTGTATCATGCGGGTAAACGGCGGGTATTTCAGAGCCTTGCGAAAAGTAATGTCGTCGGTGTAGAACTTTCTGAAATCTTGACGTTTTGCCGCCGTGATACAGAAATGGTCGGGGTTATAGGTTTGCAAAATGACCCGACCGGGGACATCGCCGCGCCCGGCCCGCCCGGCCACCTGGGCCAGCAGCTGGAATGTTCTCTCGCCGGAGCGAAAGTCCGGGAAGTTTAAGGAAAGGTCTGCACAGATAATCCCGACAAGTGTGATGTTTGGAAAGTCATGGCCCTTTGCGACCATCTGGGTGCCGACCAGCACATCGATGGAGCCCTCCCGCAGACCTTTAAGGAGCTTCACGACCGAACCTTTTCGCGCGGTCGTATCCCGGTCCATGCGGGCGACTCGGGCCGAAGGGAACAGTTTTTGAACAGCGGCTTCCACTTTTTCCGTACCCATCCCGAGCAATTGAATTCGAGACACGCTGCAGGAAGGGCAGGCCTGCTGGAAAGGTTGCGAGTATCCGCAGAAGTGGCAGCGGAGTGTGTTCAATCCTCTATGCAATGTTAGTGAGATATCACAATTGCGGCAACGGATCGCCTCACCGCAGGAGCCGCAAACCGGATAACTGGCAAATCCCCGGCGGTTCAAAAACAATAGCGTTTGTTCGTTTTTTTCGAGGGAATCCGAGATGGCGTCGATCAGTAGCGGTGTCATGAAACGTCGAATACCCCGCATATCCCGTGTTTTTCGAAGATCGATGACCTCGATGGTGGGAAGCGGACGTTCCTCAACGCGACTGGGGAGGGTGAGTTCAGAATACTTTTTTCTCCGGGCATTATCGTAGGACTGAATCGACGGTGTTGCCGAACCTAAAACCGCCATCGCGTCATGCTGCCTGGCTCTTACGACAGCCAGATCTCTGGCGTTATACTTCAGTCCCCCGTCTTGTTTATAGGAGCCGTCATGCTCTTCATCCACCACGATCAATCCGATGTGATCCATGGGCGCAAATACCGCCGAGCGCACGCCGATTGCGATGCGTACGTGCCCCTGGACGATGCGTATCCATTGATCGTATCTTTCGCCGGCGGTCAGCCCGCTATGGAGAACAGCGATGCAGTCCCCGAAACGGGCACGGAAGCGCCGCTCCATCTGTGAAATCAGGACGATTTCCGGAACCAGTACCAGAACGGAAACATCCCGGCCAATGGCTTCGGCGGTGGCTCTGAGGTAGACCTCTGTTTTCCCGCTGCCTGTGACCCCGGTTAATAAAAATGTCTTATAACCCTGTCCGAGTCCGGATACGATCGTTGTTACCGCTTGCTGCTGATCCGGGTTCAGATGTGGCGCGGTGTCCGGTGAAATGGCGTCTCCGAAAGGGTCCCGAAAGACCGGTTTCCGAACCACCTTGATCTGACCTTGTGTTTCCATGGATCGAACCAATGCCGGGGCTGTAGGGATCTCATTTTTTAGCTCTGCAACGGAAACCTCTCCCCGGTCGCTTAGAATATCGACGATCGTACGGCGTTGAGCTGAAAATCGGGATGGGGGTAAAAACCCTTCCGGAAGGGATACAAACCGCTCGGTCCGATGCCGGGTGCTCCCACCGGACAACCGCTGTCGTCTGTCGATCCAACCCCGTGTCTCCAGGGCGTTCACCAGAATGGCAATCTGTTTGGGCTCCGGGTTGCGCAGCAGCAGATGATAGGGCCTAGGCCCGGATTGGAGTTGCTGCATCAATGCCGCTTCGTCGGTATCCATGCCTCCCTGATCGAGGGCGTGCCGGCCCCGGTCGGTGAGCGTAATTTCGGTTCTGTCGGCAAGGGTCAGGCCACGGGGCAGGGCCGTGCGAATGACTTCCCCGATGGGGTGGATGTAATAATTCGCGATCCAGCGAAAAAACGGGATCATCGAGGCAGGAAACAGCGGGAACGGGTCCAGAATATCAAGCACCGGTTTAATGTCTTTGGCTTTCGGCTTCTGCCGATGCTCCAGGATGAAACCGGTGACCCGGCGCTTTCCGAAAAACACCAGAGCCCGCTTACCGGTGGCGGCCTGGTCGATAAGATGATCCGGTACGCCGTAGGTGTAGGTGCGATACACCGGAAGTGAAACGGCGACATCAAGGTATGCGCTAAATTCTGCCATCGGCATACAACATATCGTGGCCGCAGAGGGCGAAGCTCCCGAATTGCCTGATTTTGCTGTTTTTTCTTGACACTATAGCCGAAGTTACATATTATTTCAGGCAATAACGTTGATGGTGGGTTTGAAGACCATGTCTCCCTGGGCGTTCTCCAGCCACTGAAATCCAAACGGTGATACATCGGAGGAGGATTATATGCATAAATTCGGAAAACATACCACGGTCTTTTTCCTGGCTCTTAGTCTGGTCCTCGTACCGTGCGCCACTCCGCTTTTGGCCCAGCAGTCCGCTTCCTTTCAAAAGGACAGGGATGCCGGGGCAATGTTCGCAGATGCGCTTTTTACACGACCGATCGGACTGGCAGCGTCCATCGTTGGAGCCGCCACATTTATTATAACGATTCCGTTATCCGGTATCGGCGGAAACATCGACCAGGCCGCCGACAAGCTGATAGCAGATCCCGTTGGCTATACATTCAACAGACCACTGGGCCAGTTCGAACCGAAGTAATCCGGCGGTAATTGCTTTTGTTGCCATGTTTGCTGCAGTGCCCGGTATCCGGCGGAGATGGGTAATGCAGGTCAAACAGGTTGTATTTATAGTGTTCGATTGTTTATAAAGGATTTCCGATCGGCCCGCGATGTTCAAGTTCCGGGCAATCCCCGCGAGGAGGATTGCCCGGTTTCTTTTGAGCCGGATAGATTACTGCAACGTGCCGAGAACCAAAGGTATAGATGACGTGTTTTTCTTCGGGCGCACCGGCTTCAGCAGGTAGATGAAGTATGATGGATAAACGCCTTTTGCCGGCAAACCCTTCGACGCGCTACGCTTGCTCCCTTCGACATGCTCAGGACAGGCAGGACAAGCAGGCGGGCAAACCGGACAACAGGCAAACCGAATCTACAAAGGATAGGGCGTCAGGCTCTCGCAGCCGTCCTCGGTCACTAGGATTGTCTGCTCAAATTGGGCCGAGAGAGAGCCGTCACGGGTAACGGCAGTCCAATTGTCCTGAAGCACTTTCAACTCCTTCTTTCCCAGATTGATCATCGGTTCTATGGTAAACACCATTCCCGGAACCAAAACGATCCCGTCTCCGCGTTTGCCGTAATGGGGCACCTGGGGAGCCTCATGAAAGTCAAAGCCGACGCCATGGCCAACGAATTCCCGGACGACCGAGCAACTATTCGACTCGGCATAATCCTGAATGGCCCAACCGATATCGCCGATGGTGTTGCCCGGCGAAACCATTTCCATCGCCCGCTTCAAGCACTCCCGGGCAACCGATACGATCTTTTGAGCGTCGTTTCCCGGAGTGCCGACAAAAAAGCTTTTATTGGCATCGGCGTAATAGCCGTCGCGTATCGAGGTCACATCGACATTCACGATGTCACCGCTTAGGAGTACGCGCTCAGCGGGAATACCATGGCAGATGACTTCATTGACTGACACACAGACACTTTTTGGAAACCCTTTGTAATTGAGTGGCGCAGGAGTGGCATTGTTCTGAATCGTAAAATCGTGAACCAGCGTATTGATAGCTTCGGTGGTCAAACCCGGCTTGATCGCCGATTCCACCAGATCCAGGGTTTCCACCACCAGTCTGCCGGCGTTGCGGATCCCTTCGATGTCATTCTTTTCCTTCAACTGAATACGGTACTTGTTGTAGTAGTATTCTTTTACCGGGATGCCTTCCTTTTTGCCCAGGCAGCATTTTTTAAATTTGAGTCCGCTTCCGCATGGGCAAGGCTCATTGCGTCCGATCTTCGGTGACAGGTTGATTCCGATCATGTTCCTCTACTCGCGTTCGTCAATCGGTATGAAGTCGATTTTGCCAGGGCCCGTGTAAATCTGTCGAGGCCGGTTGAGTTTCCACTCCGGATCTTCTACGCTTTCCTTCCATTGGGCAATCCAGCCGGGGAGGCGTCCGATCGCAAACAAAACCGTAAACATATTGGTTGGTATTCCGATAGCCCGCAAGACAATGCCGGCGTAGAAGTCGACATTCGGGTAGAGATGATGCTCGACAAAGTAATCGTCTTTAACAGCCGCTTCCTCGAGTTCCATGGCAATGTCGAGCAGAGGATCGTCGATGTGAAGCTTTGTCAAAAGCGTATCGCACATTTTCTTCATAATTTTTGCCCGGGGATCATAGGTCTTGTATACCCGGTGGCCGAATCCCATCAGGCGAAACGGATCGTTACGGTCTTTGGCTCTTTCAAGGTGGGGACGGAAATCGCCGCCGGTTTCGTAAATGTCCGAGAGCATTTCTATCACCGCCTGGTTGGCCCCGCCGTGGAGGGGGCCCCACAGTGCGGCAATCCCGGATGAAATGGCGGCGTAGAGATTGACCCGGGCACTGCCGACCAATCGTACGGCCGACGTGGAACAATTCTGTTCATGATCCGCATGCAGTATCCAAAAGACACGGAGGGCCTTCACCACGTCACTGTCAAGGTGGTAGGGGCGGACCGGGGAGTCGAACATCATATTTAGAAAATTCTCGCAATAGGCAAGATCCGAGCGGGGGTACACGACCGTATGACCCATGGAGATTTTGTAGGACATGGCCGCCAGGGTACGGACTTTCGACAGAAGCCGTGTGACCGTAATGCTGTTTTCTTCTTCGGCGGTCTGAAGTTCAGGATAAAAACTTCTCAATGCATTGACCATTGCCGACAGGATGCCCATGGGATGGGATCGGCTTGGAAAGCTCTGATAGAAGACCTTCATGTCCTCGTGAACCAGGGAATGGTCGTTGAGAAGCACGGAAAAGCGGGTCAGTTCTTTTCTGGTGGGGAGGCGGCCGTTGATCAGCAGATAGGCGGTTTCTTTGAACGTGGCATGCTCTGCCAGCTGCTCTACAGGAATTCCACGGTATCGCAGAATTCCATGTTCTCCGTCAAGAAAGGTTATTGCACTTGTACAGCTTCCGGTGTTCGCATACCCCGGATCGAGAGTGATCAAACCGGTATCGCGCCGGAGCGCGGCAATGTCGATGGCCCTTTCCCCTTCCGTGCCCTCGATAATGGGCAGTTCATACGCCTTGCCGCCATATGTGAGTGTGACAGACTCTGTGGTTTGAATCATTTCCATAAAGGACTCCCCGTCACCCAGTTGCCCGGGCATGACATTGTCATCGCTCCGTTCGGGATTCATCTTCTGGTTAATGGAGGACTTACCGAAAAGCGGGGGTATCATAGCCAAACATCGTGTTGTGGTCAAGCTGGACACGGCCCCCTGCCTGTGCTATCTCATTTTTACAGATTTCCCTCGTACCGGCGGGCCCAATGGACCATCGGCACCTTCATTTTGCATCCCTTTCCAAACAAGGGGGCAACCATGACCTTCAAAGCCAATCTGCTTCAGAAAATTGAAATCGACACGCTGGCCAACAAAGTGATCCACTCCATGGGTCCTCCGGACAGCGGCAGGAGGATTGACACAGACGCCATGCGGTCTTTGTTGGCGTTCGGTGATTTTCGTCAAGAGAACGTGCGAGAGATGGACCTGTATTATCTCACGGAGGAAGCCGCCGACCAGGGCTATATCCTCGTCCTGGACAATGAGCTGCCCATTTACCACACTTCCGAGTCGGATCTCGCCATGCGTCGAAACCCAATTGTCAAGGAGATGATCAGTATCCGCAATGCGATCAAAATCCTGAGAGACAGCGATGTGGTGGTCAGCAAAAAGGATGAATCGGTGCGGGCGGTCCAAGGGCAGCTGCTCGAGCGGCTCAACCTGTCCTTTGGCGCCCCGGATATCGACGATATCGCAACGGACGGGATCCGCTCCCTCGAACGGGAATACGCTGACGGCGTCATGGAGGCGCTGACGCTGTTTGCGGAACTGCTTGACTACCGGAAGGCGCCTAAAAAGATGCAGATGGGTCAATTTCGCATCCTCGGGCCGATCACGAAACGGTCCGGCGGAGAGTCTCTGTTTGGCCCCATCGTCATTTACAGCCTCATTCACAACAGCCTTCTGTTGGTCGAGCGGCAGGTGAGCCAGAAGGATGACGCCGGCATTGAGGCCGTTCACCATGTGGCCCTTGGCCAGGAAAAACCGGACCGGCAAGACACCAACGTTTTTCTTTTTCTCAAGGCGGCGGTTATCACAAGGTACCTTACCGGAACATCACGTGCCGATCTCAAATCAGTGGTCTGATGTCGTCGACATAAACGGCAAATCTACCGGATCAGGCCTGCCATTTCTGTTTTTTGCAGCGAATGTTTCCCGAAACTCTTGCTTGACAGCCTTTTTCGGGATTTCTTCTAAAAAAACCCTTGATATACATGATTTTCCTATTGACACTTTTTCTCCTATTCTGTAAAGGCTGTGACACAGAGGTGACAGGGCTAAAACCGCAACCATAATTAAGGGGGGAACGCAGATGACAAAAGCAGAATTGATTGAGAAGATGGCGAAAGATGCCAAAATTTCAAAAGCAGCCGCCGGTAAAGCGTTGGATTCGTTTATGACAAATGTTACCAAGGCACTCAAGAAAAAAGACGGAAAAGTGACGCTCGTCGGCTTCGGTACATTCCAGAAAACTCGCCGGAAAGCACGCAAGGGCCGCAATCCACAGACTGGCAGTCCGATCAAAATCAAGGCTAAAAATGTGGTCAAATTCAAGCCCGGGAAAAAACTGAAAGACGCCATATAGCCTTCCGGAAGTCGATATCCACGAAGCCCGCTGTAATCATTCCAGCGGGCTTTTGTTTTAACACAAATGCGATGTTCTGTGTTACGAGGATATCCGGCCCGAAGGGTGACATCTTTTCAACTCATCCATCAGTTCTTGCTGGTTACAAATTGCCCTCTGGCTGATTCTACCAAAATTCTCGACAATGCCTCTATGGTGGCTCTTTTTACCCTCTCGATGAAAAGATTTCATGCAATGTTCGGGCTAGGGCATCGGTCTTCGCGAAGGCTCTGCCCCGACACCCAGGTACAACCCACAGAAACAGAGAGATTCATGGGTATCCCATGGGGATGGAATGATGCCGGACGCCATGGAATGTTTGGGCGATCGGCATGGGGAGGTTGCATTTACTGTGAAACAGCTCACACAATACCGCCATCTCTCCTATCATCACCTTGCCCCAAGTCCAAAAGAACATGCCACCTTGCCAAGGGCTTCGTTGCGGATGAATTCTTCTCGAAGAAGAGTTTCTGAAGAAATCGGATCAATGACCACCGGTAACATCAACATTCAGGGCGTACTGGAGAGCGACGTAGCCGGCGTAAACGGTTAACAGCCAGAACCCCTGCCAGCGTTTGAAATAACCTTCCCGGTTGATGGAAATAAAGACCCTGAACGAATACAATATCAGCAGCATGGCCGGGAAATGGAAGTAGAAAAAGTTGTCGGGAATAGCCAGGGACCTGGCCGTTGCCGCGGCACCGATGACAAACAGGCAGTTGAGCACGTCGGCCCCGACCACGTTTCCGACGGTAATTTCCGGATGCCCTTTTCGGACGGCCGCGATCGCCGTAATCAATTCCGGCAGAGACGTTCCTAACGCGACCATGGTAGCGGCAATCACATCATCCGGCACACCGAGGCGCATGGCTATTTCCGATGCGCAGGGAATCAGGACGCGGGCTCCGAAAACCACCAACGTCAGCCCCAAGATGATCAGCAGCCAGGATTTTCCCAGTCCAAGTTCGGGAATGCCCGCATGGGGTTCACAATAATTGTCGATATCACATCGCGACCGCGCCCAGACATACGATTTGTACATATAGCCGGCCAGCAGAAGCAGAAAGAAGACACCGACCCCCCGGGAAAGGACCGGATCCCCACCGGTGAGAAACCAGGAAATTACTCCGATCACCACCAGCAGTGTGGCGGCGCCGACCTGGACCCACCCGGTCCGGTCGAGGATGAACCGGTCCAATGGTACTTTTGCCAGTACGGCGGTCAACCCGAAGATGAGCCCCGTGTCGGCGATGATCGACCCGACCCCGTTACCCAATGCCAGTCGCGGGTTTCCTGTGAAAGCGGCAAAAACCGAGACAAAGGCCTCCGGGGTCGTGGTGCCCAGGGATACGATCGTCGCCCCGATAATGATTTTCGGAAGTCCGGTGCGGAGTGCCAAAGCGACCGCCCCATCGATCATCCAGTCAGCCCCTTTGGAAAGCAGCAGAATGCAGACTGCCATGATACCCAGTAGACCGGCGGCCGGCAGACCGGCGACCAGGTGATTCAGAGCCGCCTCGTCTACAAGATAGCGAAAAATGGTATTGGGCATCGGTGGACCTTTCGATTTGGCAGCGATTCAGGGGTTGAACAGAGTAGTAATTTCTTTCTCCAGTTTCTCGCGGTAGTATACTACTCTTGCAGGATTGGCCATGATCATGTCCAGTTGACGTGTGTGAATCGTCAGAAACCCCAGAATGTTGAGCCTGTTCACCATGTGCTTGCGATCGTGACCTTCCATTCGTGCGGAAAGCACATCTTCCTTGATGTGGACCCGGAAGCCATAAATTTCAAGCATGTCTCCAATGAGCCGGACACGCCGTGTTTTCCGATGGCTGTCTGCGGCACCTCCTTTGAACTGGAAGGTGATGTAGTTTTCCGAAGGCCTGTCGCTCACCATGGTCTCCACCGATGAAAAATGAAAGCCCAGGCGAGAGGAGAGGCTGCAGTAATTTTTCGAGATCATAAAATAATTACGTTCCGTAAATCGGGAGCGCAGGCCCGGCAACAGGGATGTGTTGGTGGTGGCATGAAAAAGGACCGACATCATCCCCTTTCCGTCAACGGGCGGCGGGCCCTCCCATGGGAGCGCGACGATGCCGTGCCACAGCGCCAGCATCGGTGTGGAAGCAATGTCATCCAGATCCACATATTTTCCCGTGACCTCCTGACGAAAACCGTCATCCAGGTTTAGAACCCACCACTTCATGGGAACTTGAACCCGGAGTTGCTTGCTGGAACGTTCCGGGAAATCATGATCCCGGCCGAAGCGAAACATTTCCTGGACCGACTTCTCGTGACAGTACCGGGTGATGTCGTGAAATGTTCGGCAGTTTTTTTGTCTGAATTCCGGCGCATCCGGATCCAGGAGATTCAACGGGGTGATGTGCTTTGCCGCTGCTTTGAGAGCGGCGAAGACGGGGCTTACTTCCATGACGTTCTTTTTGGGCTTTCGTCCCGCCAGGAGCGTTTCCATACGGCCTTCATACAGGAGTCGATTGTCGGCATCTACGGTGATCGTCTGGCCGTTAGACAGTTTCGACATTGCCCCCGGCAGCGCAAACACGGCCGAGACCTGAAACTCCCGGGCGACGCTGGCCAGATGGCCGGCGTCGCTGCCATGCTCGGTGATTACAGCCGCCGCCCGGCTCAGTAACGTTGCCCATCGCGGCAGCGCCTGCTCGGCCACCAGAACCGCCCCCTTCGAGAACAGTAGCGTATCGGCTTCTTTACGTATCCGGTGTACCGGTCCGGCAGCGGCACCGGGACTGGCGGTGATCCCTCCGCGCAGCAGGCTCTGCCCGAATTCGGGTTCTTCGGCCGCCAGGTCCAAACCCTTCTCGGAATCGACGAGATGCAGGGGCCGGCACTGGAGAATAACAAAGAGACCCGCCGTATCCATGGCCCATTCGATATCCTGGGGTATGCCGTAGTATTCTTCCAGGTGGATGGCCAGGTGCGCCAGTTCCACCGCCTCTTCGTCGATCAGGGAGGCGTGGGAAGACTCTACAAGGTTGCAGTCAAGTCGACAGACGCCTTCCTCGGCATAACAGGTGAACTTGCACGGCTTCGGCGGGATGTGTTTATCCAGCACTTTCGGGGTGGGCGTTCTGGACAGAATGAACAGATCCGGATCCAGTGTGCCGTCCACGACAGGCTTGGGAAGTCCCCACACCGAATTGATAAAAATGCGGTGGTCGGACAAATCTACCGGATTGCGCGAGTACATCACGCCGCCGGCCACGGCATCCACCATTTCCAGGCAGCCGACGCACATGGCCACATCTTCATCCCGGATTCCCCGATTCAAACGGTAGCTCATGGCCGACAAACCATACTTGCTGGCAATAATTTCCCTATACGCCTGCAACAGGTTGTCCGGACTGACGTTGAGCTCGGACCGATACTGTCCGGCAAAGGATGCACCGAGGATATCTTCCCCAAGAGCACTGCTTCTCACGGCCAGCCGGAGGTCTGCTCTCCCGGGGCGCTCCAATCGCCGGCATTGAGCTGTTATGGCCTGGGAGAGATCCGGCGGCATCCCGGCATTGATGATCATTTGCTGCAGTCTCGAACTCAGAGCAAAGAGCTGATCGAGGTGTGCGACTTCCGTGGCCTGGACACATCGATCGATTTCCGTCTGTAGATCGTTGTGGGCCATGAACCGCTGATACCCGGCAGCGGTTACAACGAATCCGTCCGGGGTGGCCATTTGAATTCTGTTGGCGATCTCACCGATATGGGCAAGTTTACTACCCACCTGCCCGGTTCGACGGACATCGACATCCTCCAACGGCAGTACGAAGGCACCTGAATGCGCGACATCCAAGTGCCTCACATGGGGACCGATCTGCTTCTGAATGTGTTTCAATCGTTCGAACAGGAGGGCATATCTGCCCGAGGCCAGCTCGTTGATGTGACGTACAATTTGCCACACCTTGGTGGTGACCTCCGTGCAGCGGGACCGGATAAAGTGCATGTCGAAGGGGATCTGTCCGGCCAGCGCCTGATCCATTTCGGCCATGACTTCCAATGTCTTGTTGTTCGCTTTCAGCAACTGTCTGAAATGGTGATAGCGGACCCTGAAGGCGATGCGGAGTTCTTCCGGGGATTCTGTCGCCTCGGGTTCGGTACGATTGATAAGCTTCTTTAGAAACCGCAGCATAACAAAAGATTCATGCGCGTCTTCTTCTGGAGACGTCACTGCCGAAGAGCGTCTCGGCAACAATTTCGTTGCCCACGCCGGTTAAAATTTGTCACATCTTACCGCAAAATATTCATTTTTCAAAATTGCAAAGGCAAAAGGGCTGAAGGCGAAAACCCTGCCTTCAGCCCTACCACAGCCCTACCCTGAACGAGGCTTCGAGCCGGCATTGGATCTATGTTGGGTTAATGCTCGAGCTGCATCCCCCAGCCCTCGAACATATACATGACCGCAAACCCGTACCACAGGGTGTAGGCGACATAGAAGACCAGAGAGAAAAGCACCACGCCGATCCTGTCCTTAATGTTCTGCGGCTCGATGCCATAGAAATTAAATGCCGGTTCCACCGCTTTCTTCACAGTGAAGGCCACCGCCTTGGCCGGCTTGAATGCCTTCTGTGCATTGAGAGCTTTCTCCATGGATTTCAGCGCAGTCCACCAGTTGTACAGGACTTGCCGTTGGTCAAATCCATATCTGGACGAGACCGCATCGCCTCGGTTGAAAAACATGTTTTCCGAATCTTCCACCACCGCTGCCAATATTTTTCCCAAGTCTCCGCCGACGTTGACCTGGCTACCGGAGATCTTGACGAGACCTCCGGTCTTCCTAAACATCCCGGCGGCCTGCTTGGCAAGCGTGTCGCTGCCCATGGACAGGGTCACATCGATCTGTTTCCCGGAAAGGGGCTCTATTTCGTGTCGGACTTTCTCCATGAAGTTGGCCGACCCCTTGGCAATGGAATTATAGAGAGCGTCAAGATACTCGAGTCCGTTCTTTCCGTCGAAAAACGGCATGAAGATCGCTACCAGCACGACAAGAAACCCGATCAGCATGCCGGAACCCAGTACAAACGTCCCTTTTTTCGCGATCATCGGACCACCTCCTCTCCTTTCAGGGCACTGATGTTTTTCACAAACGTGCCGATCACCCATACACCGAAACCGCCGATGACGATGAAGAAGGCCCACACCCCTATGGTCTCCAGCGCTGATCCAAGTCCCTTGGGAATCGGCAATACCCCCATGGAAGCCAGTTTGGAGGGGAGAGCGAAGATTCGATTGACAAAGCCGGCCAGTACCGCCATGGCGTAGAACCCCCGGATGGTGATACCCGGTACCACTTTGGTGACCATGGCGCCGATCTGGATGCCCAGAAGGGAGCCGAGAAGCATGCCCATGGCCAGGGTATAGAAGATAAACCCGTAGATGGCATACTGGGAGATGGATGCATAGCCGGCGGTAAACACGATCTGAAAAATGTCGGTACCGACTGTGGTCATGGACGAAACACCCAACATGTAGACGAAGATGGGAAAGGTGAGAAACCCGCCGCCGACCCCCATGATGCCGGCAGCCAGACCGACCAGGGCGCCGCTGAGGACCAGAAAAATCCACGAAATGCTCCGGCCGCCCGGCGTGTAGTCGAAGTCGAACTTGACCATGGGGGGGAGTTTGACCGACTGGAGCTTTTTCGGAAGGGTGCCCATTTCTGCACCTTCCACCTTACCGCCGTGGGCATCGCCCCCGCCGTGGGCGTCTCCGATGTCGCCGCCCTTCCGGGCCCGCAGGAAATCGGTCATGGCATAGAGGCCCAGAAAGCCAAGCATACCGGCGTAAATGGTGGTAATGAACGCGTCGCTCAGGACCGGATTGATTTCGTAGAGCACCCGGTTGATGAACCCCCCGACGGTCGCTCCGATGATGGCCCCGATGAGAAATACCACGGCCAGGGGCACCGACACATTGCCCAGTTTTCGGTGAATGACGCTGCCCATGATGGCCTTGGCAAAAATGTGGAACAGGTCGGTGCCGACGGCCAAGATGCCCTTGACGCCGGCGCTCATCAGGGCCGGGGCGATAATAAACCCGCCACCGGCCCCGATACAGCCGGTGATCAGACCCGCTCCCAGGCCGATAAGGATGGACACGATAAAAATCCCGGTGGAGTAAAAGGCCGGACTGTAGGCTTTTTTACCGCCCAGGATATCCGGCAACGAACCGGCAATTTGATCGGCGAATGCAATGCCGCCCAGGATTACCGGGACCGTGAACAGGCCGAGGATCAGAAGGCGTTTTCGATCTCCCAGAATGGTTCGTGCGTTGTCGATCTCCCACCGGGCGAACGATTGTGCGCCCGACATCATAAAGTAGCCCCACTGTCTGAAAAAGTGCGTGCGCATCCGCTTCTCCTTCCGTTAGTGCTGGTGCCTCCTCTCTGAGAGACCGGTTCCCGATAGAACCGGTCGTTAGGTCTTCTCTCTGTTTCCCTGGCTGGAATTCAGCATTTTTTCATTCAGCCGTTTTTCCTGGTACGCATCCTGAATCTTGTACTCCAGATCGTCCATATCACTCGGTTTCATCAGGTAATCGAAAGCCCCCATTTCCATGACCCGCATTGCGGATTCCATATTGGCATATCCGGTCAACACGATGACTTCCACCATGGGAGAGAGCTTCTTGATTTCCTGCAGGGTTTCGATCCCGTCCATTTCCGGCATCCGCATGTCCAAGATAACCACATCCACCGGATGCTCTCGGATCACCCTGACGGCGGCATCTCCGCTGGTAACGCCGCTGACATCCAATACACGCTGCTTCAGGCGCCTGACGATCATGTCCAGAAAATCCGTTTCATCGTCAACCACCAGCACGCGAACGTCATCCATAAGAGCTACCTGTCTATTGGTTTATGCCAACGGAACATATGCTATAGCAGAAAAACTATCACAGTCGCCCGATACGCCGGCTATCATATTGTTTGTCTATCGGATCTGTTTGAAAAAATGGTGAAAAAGATACTGCTCCGAATCGGTCACTGCAGCGGTGGTGGAAATGCTGGGAAATACACCGCTGCAATTATTCCTGAAAGCGTATGACCTATCATAAAATATGCGATTGCCCCTTGGCGAGGCGGGCGTTGTGTGGCATCTGGGTCCCCAGCCGAAACGGGTAGCAAATCGAAACATTCCGAATTCACAATTGGCATCCGGAGTCTATTGGGACCAGCTGCATATGCTTAACAAAATTCAGATCATTCGGCAACCGATGGCGTATGGCCGATTCTTTCAGTGTCGACACATGGAATGTGGAAAGGATTTCAGATGGGGGTGATTTTTTTAAAACGATACACCATGAGCGCTGTCGAGATGAGCCCCAGACATATCCAGAGGGCGATGCCGCTGATCGATAGATTGTAGAGCAGAACGGCGCAACCAAAAATGGCGATAACATACCAGGCGGGGTCTTTAACATAAAACTGGCCGAACAGGGGAAACAGAACGCAGAGAAACAGCGCCAGCCGCATGCGCTGGGGATATTTCTTTCTAAGATGAAAGGTGAGCCACAACGGGCCGACGACGAAAAGAAACAGGCCCACCAGGATGTTTAAAAGTCCCATAATCTCTCAAACCCGATTAAGGGGTGGAAAAAAGCCCATCCGGAAACGGAACGTCCGGACGGGCCGATGGTATCCGTGTGCAAGGACGCAACGGGTGGAAACGCCGGAAACCAGCGTTCCACCCGAGGAACCCATGGTCCTAGTTGGCGCTGCTTTCCATGACCGACTTGGCGGTTTCGAGAATCCCCTCCGGAAACCCGACGAAATTATAAATACCCAGGAACCCGACCACCCAAACCACCAGCATGGACAGGATAAAGAGGACGAAACCGTATTTAACGAAGTCCATGGGGTGAATCATCTTTTCCCCGGTATCCGGGTAAACGCCCAATCCGTAAACAATGGCGTTGTTCGGTGTGCCGACAATGAGAAAATGGGCAAAAGAGGTTGCAAACGCAACACCCAGTCCGACCGCCCACGGCTCCCCTTGAACGCCGGTCATGATGCCCATGGGAATGACGATGGGCCCCAGAAGGGCCGTTGTTCCCGCATCGGACATGAAATTTGTCATGAGACCGGACAGGCCGGACAGCCCGACCCACAGGCCGAAGCCTTGATCCATGCCCACGCCGCTCAGAATCGCCAGAAACGTCTGGGCCAGCCAGAGGGCCGCGCCGCTCTCCTTGAGCAGGGCGCCCAGCGTCAGCGCACCGCAGTACATAAACCATGCATCCCAGGAGATTCCCGCGAGGATTTTTCTCCACTCGGTGGTCTTGAAAACGACCGGGATCAACAGCGCCAGCAGGGACGGCCCGCCGAGCCCGAGTTCCTCGCCGCCGATGATCCACAGGGCCAGGATCAACAGCAGCATGCCGAAGGTGACATATTCCGGATAGGTCATTTTCCCCATTCTACGGGTCTCTTCCTTGATGGCGACCAGCCCCGGCGTGAGATCTTTGGTTTTGATGTTTTTTCCAAAGAGAACGATCATGTAGACAGCGACCACAATCCCGAGAATTGGAACCATGGGCAGGCCGTAACTCATCCAGGTAAAGAAGTCCATGGGCACATTGTACTCGCTCCAGAAACCCATCATAATAACGTTCCTGCCGCCGGCCGCCGGAGACCCGACGCCGCCGACATTGAGAGCAAAACACAGGGTGAACATCAAGAATTTGGCCAGGGCCGGGTCATGCTCCAGCTTTCCCGGAGGACTTTTAGCCTTTACGGCGCCAAAATAGACTGCCGCCATCACCGGCGTCATGAATGCACACATGGCATGGGCGGATATGAACGAGCCGACCACCGACATGCTGATGCACAAGACGAAAATCGGAATGTAGAACCCCCGTGTCCATCCGAGCAGCCAGCTGGCCAGCCGTTTGTGCAGCCCCACATCGACCACGGCGACCCCCATGGCCAAAACTCCCAGAAGGAACATCGGCGCATCGCCCGAAAATGTTTTGCCGATCGCCTTCATGGGAAGAAGGTGCAGGAAATAGGCCAGCATCGGCATCATGATGCCGGTCAGCCCGATGGGCAGTGCTTCCGTTGCAAAAAAGATGACCGCCATCGGAATCATTCCGAGCACGATCATGGTTTTCCGGGCCGCACCCTGAGCGTCGTGGGCTACTTCCCATTCGATCATTTTCTCGACGAACCCGTATTTTTCCACAACCTCCGTCACCGTGCCCGGCGTCGGGACGATAAACCCGATCAAAATAAACACGGCCAGACCGACGCCCAACCATAAGTTCTTGTTTGCGAGAATTCCGCCGCCACCCGCATCGTGTTCAATGTCCATAGAAAACCCCTTCTCTTTTTTCCATTCCGTAACGCGTTACCGCAATGGTACCGGTTCCATATATATAGGCGGCCGACCCCAATATAACGATCGATCGAGACCCCGCCTTTTCTCTACATGCCTGTTAGCCCTCTATTTTGCACTTCTGCATAATTTCGAACACCTGCCGGAAAACGTCCGAAAGCCGCAGCACGCCGATAATTTTTTTATCCCGAACCACGAGCAGACCGATGTGATGGCCCATAACGAATTGGTGGATTGCCTCACACAGGGCGGCTTCAGCTTCTACATATTCGCCCTCTGCCGGTGTGTACATGAAATCCCTGACCATTACCCTGGTGCCCCTGGCACACATATCCGTCAGGGACATGTCGCAAAGGGCATATGTCTGCATCATCGATTTGAGAAAATCCGGACTAAAACCGGCGCGGGACATTGTCCGGACGTCTCCCATCTGCTGATATCTGGGTTCAAGCCCCCGCAAAATGTCAATATGGCTGATTTTCCCGATGATGTTTTTGTCCTTGTCCTGGACCAGGACCGCCCGGTGCATGTGGGGATGCTTTTCCATGTCCCGCCGCTCCTGAGCATGCTGCAGTTCTATAACAGCGTCCATCAAGGTGGCATCCTCATCGACCACCCCGTAAGCCTCGATGGGCACCATAAGGTCTTCTACCGTGATAATCTCCATTATCTCCCTCCTTAAAGTTTCATGATGATCCATGCGGTCTGCATCGGATCTCGGTATTTATCAAAGGCCCTCGACTAGGACAGGGGCCTTTCTCTGAACATTTTCAGCAAAAGTGAGTAAATATTTTCGTTCCGGAAATTGAATCGAAACTCGCACTCTTTCAAATGCAGATAAAATGTCGATTCGGCGATACCGTGAAATTTCATCAGATGTTGCTTCGCGTAGCCCCAGAAGGATTCGATCCGGTTCAAATGGCTGCGGTCCAATCCCGCGTCATCCTTGCCATGATTCACCTGAAAATGCTTTTTATAGCCGGGGTCCACCAGAACATCGTAGCAGTGCCACCCATCTTCCGGGGTCAGTGTCTCTGGGTCGACCGCACCACGTATAACTCCTTTCAGGACAGCCTTTGCACTATCGGGTACAATTTCCGTATAGACGCTGCCGTTATGGTGGTGGATGCCGAAGACCGGCGTTTTTTGGATGGCTGCTCGGGACCGTTTATTCTTCCTGTCGACGCTCTCGAGACACGATTTTTTCCCTTCGAACGGCTCGCTGCAAGGCGATTGGGATTCGCAGAATTCGGCAATGCGAGCTCGAATGAGCATCAAATACCGATTGACCGTATTTCGGTTCAACTTGGTCAACGAGGAAATCGTTTGGGCATCCAGATCGTGAGCAAACAACTTGATTAACTGGCGAAATTTCGCCTCACTGATTTTAGAACGTTTTACGTATTTGTTTTTGAGCGTCATAATGGGATTTAGGCATCATCCATAGCCACTGTCCTAGTCGAGAGCCAAACCGAAGGAGTCGGAATATCAGGTCAGGGGAGGGTTGTCAATAACTGTTGGAGGACCTATTTTGGAAAGGTCGGAAAATAGAGGGTGATGGCAGATCTGTTGATTAAGCGTGTGATTTGAAATATAGAAGACGCATCGAAACGCCCTTGGGTAGGGCATAGGAAAGTGTGTGTGGATTGACGGCCGTATGAGAACCTCCGATTGAACACTCCCGGCGGGTCCGGGCGCGTTTTTGGCAACAGATCATGAATTTAAAACAAATGAGGAGAGCATAGAGATGAAAGAGATTCAAGTCAAAACCATTATGATTCCTAAAAAAGATTATATCACGGTGACCCCGGATGACAGCCTGATCGATGTGCTTCAGGCCCTTGAAAATGCCCGCACATCGGACAAGAGCCATGCCCATAGAGATGCCCTGGTGATGGATGCGAGCGGCCAAATTCTTGGCAAGGTCACCATGATCGATATATTCAAAGCGCTCGAACCCAAGTACCGGAAAATGGGGGTTCAGGTTGACGAAGTCCTTGCCGGTGGAAAAGGGGAGCTGACCCAGGCGCTCATTGTCGATGCCATAGACGACTTTGAACTTTGGGTGGACCCCGAGCAGACCCTCTGTGAAAGAGGTGCTGCACTGAAGGTGTCCGAAGTGATGCATGCCCCGGACGAACTCGAATATCTGGACGAAGAAGACAGCCTGGAAAAGGCATTGCACCGGTATGTCATGGGCGTTCATCAGCCGCTCATCGTAAAACGGGGTGACACCGTGACCGGCGTGCTTCGTTTTGGGGACCTGTTCGAGAAAATTCGAGAAGGCCTGCTAAGCTGCGCCGTGTAGCCAACTCCGGGTGCCTCTTCCACTAGGAAGGGGCACCTTCAGTATCTGTTGAATCCCCATCTATCCTCAACATGCCAAGAAAACCTATCGAAAGCCAGAGTTTCCAAAGGACCGCCGAGGGGAGCGGTTAAATTTCGTGAACGTCCGTATTTCCAACCAACTGGCGCTCGAAGGCATCCCACCTGAGCTATATCAATCCCTAATTGACACTCTCACGCTGCAGAATCCGAAATGGGTCGATAATGTCCGAATGAATCGATGGAACCGAGGGGTGCCGCGATACCTGAAATTCTACCACCGGGGCAATCAGGGGCGGCTCTTTATCCCCCGGGGCTATATCCGCCAGCTGTTCAACCAGTGCCGCAAGATCAGAGAGTCATTTAAAATTGACGACCGCCGCCGCAGCCTATCGGAGGTTCACTTTGCTTTCAGCGGAGCGCTTCGCCCCTTTCAGCAAAGAGCAGTAAAAGATATGGGCACAAAGGAGTTCGGGACGCTTTCGGCCGCCACCGGATCCGGTAAGACCGTCATGGCGTTGTATCTCATCGCACGGCGCCGTCAGCCGGCACTGATCGTTGTTCACACCAAAGATCTTGCGTTTCAGTGGATCGATCGCATCGAATCGTTCCTTGGGGTTCCCAGGGCGGAGATCGGGCTGATCGGAGCAGGAAAACACGTCATCGGTAAAAGGATTACGGTCAGCCTGGTGCAAAGTCTCTACAAGTGTGCCGACGAGGTGTCACCCCACATCGGACATCTTATCGTCGACGAGTGCCATCGGATTCCCAGCCGAACATTTACCGAGGCCGTCACAGAATTCGATGCCAAATACATGCTGGGCCTGACGGCCACCCCCTGGCGCCGGGACAAATTGTCCAAACTGATATTCTGGCATCTGGGTGATGTGCATCACGAAGTGAACGCCGGGGAGCTGGTCCGAAGCGGTGATGTCCTTTCCGCGGAAGTCATCTTTCGAGCGTCGGATTTTGAACCGTTTCACGATCCCGTGAACGAATACTCCCAGATGCTCACCGAACTGATTGCAGATGATGTCCGCAACCGCATGATCACCGATGATGTGGCCGAGGAAACCAGATCCAGAGAGGGGGTCTGCCTGGTGTTGTCCGACCGGAAGCACCACTGTGAAAACTTAAGAGCGCTGCTGCGGTATCGGCATCGCATCGAGGCGGATCTGCTCACCGGGGATTTGAGCGATGACGAGCGGAGGGATGTTCTGGAGCGGTTGAACAACGGCGGTGTAAGGGTTTTGGTAGCCACCGGACAGCTCATTGGCGAGGGATTCGACTGCCCCCATCTAACCAGCCTGTTTCTGACAACCCCGATCCGGTTCAGTGGGCGCGTGCTCCAGTATCTGGGGCGGGTAATGCGGCCGGCACCGGGAAAAGAAACCCCCCGGGTGTTCGATTATGTGGATGTCCAGGTGGGGCCGCTGGTGTCCGCCGCCAAGGCCCGGCAGCGGGTGTACGGAGGAAAGGAACTGGACAAGATCTTGGAGGACGCCTCGACCACCTGATACGCAGGTATCCAGTATGTGTCATTCTTCAAATACAAATTTCGGATCGCTTAATGGCGCTTCAGGGCGCTTGCAAACATATTCCGGAAACAGCTCGGTTGCCCGAAGCGTCTCCTCAGTAAATCCCGCCAGTTTTCCGATAACGTAAATGACATAGTTGATGCCCCATCGCTCTTTGTCGGTTTCCGCCCCCTTTTTCGCAGAGATGTCATCGCCGGCGTTTTCTTTCATCTCAATGATGTACTCCGAAGAGAAATGCTCATACTCAAAGGGGTAGTCCGGCCAGTACTTTTTCAGCATCGCCAGCATGTCATGTTGTGTGAGGGCATTGTAGTCGACCTGGACGCACTTGTTGAGCGTGCGGTCATCGGTGATGGAACGAGCGGCGATATATCCGATGTCTTCAATGTCATGGGTATAGATCGGCAGATCCAGATTCCCGAATGTCGTAATTTTACGGAAGAACCTTAAATTCGGAAGAAAGTAGTCGAAAATGCCGCCGTTGTAAAAAAGTGTCCAGCCGATGCCGGAGTCGAACAACAACTCGTGGAACCGTTTCTTGCGGTCGAAGATTTCCCCATCACCCATCTCGAGGGCCCGGGTATGACAACCAAATTCGTTGGGAACGAACCGTTCAAGCCCGGCCTTGACCGCGGCTTTCAGCCAGACCGGTTCCGATTCCAGAATGACCGTTTTTGTGGCGGGGACACTGGCAACCAGGGTGTCACAGCCCGTTAGCGCATATGCCACAGAATCCACATTTTGCATGTTGGGGCAAACCACCACCTTCGCACCGAGCGTTTCATGATCGGCCAGCTTGGGTGCATTATCCTGACTCCGGCCACGTACAATGGCAGTGACCTGGTGACCTTCTTTGAGTAGCCCCCTGGTGAGGGGAGTCCCTACTTGTCCGGTCGCACCGATCACCGCCACATGCTTTTTGCTCATCCGGTCCTCCTTCGAGCAGAGTTAAAATTCGAACGTCGGGGCCTCTTCCGGAAGCGGACGCAGCTTCTCATAAGGTGCGTCAAGTTCGATTCCGAAGTGGGTTTTCAACGCATCGAGATACGCCTGGCCTTCTGATGGCACGTGGACGTCATCCTCTCCGGCAATCGATTTTTTCAAGGTTTGGCACCAGTTTCTGTGCCTGTTTCGTGAATAACGGCCCTTGAATGTCGTATGGCAAACCAAAATGGACAATTCGTCTTAACCGATCGCAGATTAAAGACCTGGCCCTATTTTACGCTGGTCGTCTCCTGGTTTTCCATAGGCTCGCTATTTAGTGTGTCGCTTTGCCAAGGACGGTGCCGACAAGCTCCTGGGCTTCTTGCTGTATGTTCTTCAAGTGCGTATCCCCCAGGAAGCTTTCCGCATATATTTTATAGATGTCCTCTGTGCCGGATGGCCGTGCTGCGAACCACCCGTTTTCCGAGACAACCTTTAAGCCCCCGATAGGGGCCTGATTGCCCGGTGCCTTGGTGTATTTCGCAAGGATCGGCTCTCCGGCCAGCTCCCTGGCGGTAATCCTATCGGCAGACAGTTGTGTTAAGACTTGTTTCTGCTCGGCGGTCGCCGGAGCATCAATGCGCTCATAGACGGATGATCCAAACTGGTCCTCGAGTGAGGCGTAGATCTCCCCGGGATCCTTGCCGGTTTTGGCCATGATTTCAGCGGCCAGAAGATCCATGATGATGCCGTCCTTGTCCGTGGTCCATACCCTGCCGTCCCGTCGCAGGAAGGACGCCCCGGCACTTTCTTCGCCACCGAAGGCAATTTCGCCGCTGAGCAGCCCATCCACAAACCATTTGAACCCCACGGGGACCTCCATTAAATTTCGCCCGAGGTTCTCCGCCACCCGATCGATAACCGAGGTAGACACCAGGGTTTTGCCCACGGATGCCGATGGACTCCAGGAAGGTCTGTGCTGAAACAAATACCAGATGGCCACGGCCAGATAGTGATTGGGATTGAGCAGACCCGCGCTTTTGGTAACAATCCCGTGGCGGTCGACATCCGTGTCATTGCCGAAGGCGATGTCAAATTTGTCCTTTAGCCGTATCAGACCTTGCATGGCATAGGGTGACGAACAGTCCATGCGGATTTTGCCGTCCTTGTCCAGGTGCATGAAGGAAAAGGTGGGATCCACACTTGCATTGACGATCTCTATTGAAAGCCCATAGCGTTCGGCGATGGGTTCCCAGTAGTCTACGGCGGATCCGCCCATGGGATCGACGCCGAGTTTGAGCCCGGATGCGGCAAGCACATCCATGTCTATGACGTTTTCAAGATCCGCCACATATGGTTGGATATAATCGTATTCTATGGTGGTTTCTGCCTTCAGGGCTTTTTCAAAGGGCATGCGTTTGATCTGATTCGGGTCATCGGCAAGTATCTGGTTGGCCCTGTCGGCAATCCATCGGGTTGCTTCATTGCCTGCTGGCCCGCCCTCGGGTGGATTGTATTTGAATCCGCCATCTTCAGGGGGATTATGCGACGGGGTGATGACCACACCGTCTGCAATGTCGCCTTTTTGGGCTGTATTGTACGTCAGAATGGCGTGTGAGATCACCGGAGTGGGGGTATATCCCCATCCTTTTGGTATCATAACCCTCACACCGGCAGCGGCAAAGACCTCAAGCGCGCTGGCCATGGCCGGTTCGGACAGGGCATGGGTATCCATTCCCATAAAAAGCGGGCCGTTGATATTCCGGGACATTCGGTATTCGCAAAGTGCCTGGGTGACGGCCAGGATGTGATCTTCATTAAAGCTGTTTGTTAACGACGAACCCCGGTGACCCGAGGTTCCGAAGGCAACCCGCTGTGCCGGATCGGAAATGTCCGGCTGGTGGGTGAAATAGCCGGTGACGAGCCTTGGAATATTGGCCAGCATGGAGTTGGGTGCCTTTTTGCCCGCGAGCTCGTGAATGGTCATATTATTTCTCTCCTGAATATGTCTGGGTTTTCTGGGCCGGCGCTTCCTATTAATAATCTTGATCCATACTTGGTGCTCCTGGTTGAACTTGTCAATAGATGGTCAGGTTCGATCTAATCAGTCAATGAAAAGCACCTTGAAGTTTAGGATACATTCTTTACAGGAAATACAAACCCGTTCCAAGCAAGGTTACTTCAATTATGGGGGTATGCTTTCAGTGAATGGTGTCAAACCTTGAATTGTGAATGGCCATGTGACGACCCACGATTCGGTATTCAAGGTTTGACACTGGTTTCCTCCGTGACGTTTATCCCGTTTTGGATCAACTTACTGACCGCCGATTCGAATAAACTCACCGGGGGGCCCCATTCGAATATTGAACACAATGGCCGCGGCCCTGAGAGAAAAGGCCGCCAGAAACGCCAGCATTTCGGCAACCCCTTGGGGCAGCGAGGATTGGGCCAGGACGGCATACCCCAACGAACCGAACAGGGCGGCGGTGGCATACAGCTTACCGCACAGGATCAGGGGTTGGGTTCCGGTGAGAATATCCCGGATCACGCCGCCGCCGGTGGCCGTCAGCATTCCCATGAACACAGCGATCACAATGGGCGCACCAAAAGTCAGCGCTATGTGGCAGCCCACCACGCTGAAGGCTGCCAGGCCCAGGGCATCGGCCCAAATCATTCCTTTGCGACGGGTAATATCGCTCCGGATAAAAAAGAAGGTAATAAGGCTTGCCGCCACACAGAGAATTAACTCGGTCGGATTCTGGGTCCACCAGACGGTGCGTCCCAGCAGGAGATCCCGGGTGGTGCCGCCACCAATCCCGGTGATCGTTCCTATCAGCACGAACCCCACCAGGTCCATGCGGTATCGCGCGGCGGTCAACGCACCGCTGATCGCAAAAACGACATCGCCAAAATACATGAACGCAAGTATGCTTGCGCTGAGCGGATCGCTTGAAGGCGCCATGATGTGTCTCCCCCATCTTCGCATACAGGTCGTTATCGTTTCCTGCATTATACCATTCCATTCAACAAGGCCATCTAAAGCACAGTCCTTTCTCCACTATCGGTTAAGCATTGAGCGGTTCATTTTGGACCACGTTAGGATATATTCTGATTAACAATTTAAAAATGTGATAATGCAAGACCTGACCCCATTTTACCCAGATGAAAAATGGCGTCCTCCAATAGTCCAACGCCTTTCATTTTAGTTAATTTAGGCACTTCCGGCGTTTCAGGCATTTATATACCCAAAGTGAAACGGGTCCCATTCAGCAAAAACAACCACTTCCGGAACCCTTTTTGATACCCTTTTCGTGGAGCCAGGTATTGATGATCAGGGAGGCACAACCGACATCCGGGTTTACGGAAATCGCATCGACCGAAAAATTAGGGGACGTTGTTGATTATTACGACTTATTGAATATCTCAGTGACCCCTTATATATTTATATATTTGCCGTGTCGGGCAAATGCCTACAGCGTTTGTCAGATCAAGGTTACGCATAGAGCTCTTTGTTGGCGCCGAGGCTGTAATAGGACTTTCCTTGACAGGCCGGGCATCGTGAACCGTGGTGGAGCGTATAAGATTCTCCGCATTTGGAACAGCGGCCGGTAGGCATTGGACGCCTATTTTTGAGGGGGTGTAGAAGTTTTACTTCTTGACAGCGTATCAATTCCGGACCGGTTGAAAGTATTTCTTCCGCCAATTCTGAAAACGGGGGCTTTTCCCGTTTATACCCGGTCCGTTCGAACCAGCTATTTATGAGGGGATAGTCTGTCAACAGGTCATGGTTGAGCCACGCCCGGGCGCCGTCCAAACTATCACGGTCATAGGCGGTAAGCGCGAACTTGCCCCAATCCAGAACCTGCAAAAACCCGTTTCCATAGGTGCAGGGCGTCAATAACTGTACCGCATCCGGGAGACAAACGACGGTTTCGGTCACGACATTCAAATAGGGGACATGCCCTATGCGTTGCAAGGCCGCTTCCAGCATCAGGCTCCCGACCAATATCCCCGGCGAGCGGTATCCATGGAATTCTTCCATTCGAACAAAAAAATCTTCAACGGGTTCTCCGAGTATACAAATATCAGACTTCACTGTCTTCTCCATGCGGCATATGGGCGGCAGTTAGCAATTGCCGTGGTATATTACCGCGGTAACCATCAGTTTCCCTGGTCCTCCGGTGGTCTCTGTCGGTTTCGATAGAATCCCTGAAGCTTTCTGTTGCGGGCGGCATGCCTGCCGTTATCCCCTAACCGGGGAAACCTTCCGATTCCTTTTGCAGTAGCGCGACGGCAGTGCCGATATCCTCCGGCGTATTGACATTGAAAAAGGAATCAAGGCCCGGGTCGACCGTCTCGATCAACTCGTAGGGAATCTTTTTGACACGAACCTTCCGAAACAGACGGTCCACTTTCAGGTCGTTTTCATTGAGCTGGTCCTCGATAAATGGAATGCAGCTCTTTGAATAAACAGCGCAAAGGGGCTGATAAAATGTCCCGGTGGCGGGAACGACGATATCGTAATGTCTTTCAATCGCTTCCTCCAGCAGGCGGATGACACCGCTGCGTAACAGTGGCATGTCACAACTGACACATACCCCGAACGCTGACCTCAGATGGACCAGGCCGCTATGGATACCGGTCAGGGGCGATCGCGCCTGAAAGATGTCCTCGACGACCCGGAGATTCAATCCCGTGTATTGCGCCGGTTCACGGGTTACCAGAAGGCACTCTGTCAATACCTCGGAAAGGGCGCCTGCGATTCGCTCCACAAACCGCTGTCCGCCGATTTCCACAAAGGCTTTGTTGCGCCCGTTCATCCGGGTGTTCTGTCCACCGGATAGAATTATGCCGCCGCACGAAGTTATCATTTTCCATAGGAACCCATGGACCCGCTTTGGATCGGGTTTCAGGCTAAACGTTGAACGGTTATGGATTCGCCATTAGCGATCCGGGTCCGTTCTTCCGGAATCAACAGCAGGCCGTTTGCCTCGGCAAGCTTTATCAGTCTGCTGGCACCTTCCAGCGGCCGGAATTCCGCACTGTTCCCTGTTGGGTCAAAATGACCGAAAATGGCCTGGGTCCAGCCGGAATGACCCGCTACCGGACAAGATAGTATCGCCGGGACCTTAACCAAGCCCGGCGAGGGATGGCCCGCGAGTTTCATTAAACCCGGCAGCGCCAGCAGCAGAAATGCCACTAGATTTGAAGGAGGCCCCCCCGGCAGAAGAAAGACGGGTTTGCCCTGAAGGATGCCGAAGCCGGCCGCCTTTCCAGGGCCCAAACGAACCCGGTGGTAAATTTTTTCCCATCCCAGCTCATCCATGACCCGGGCCATCCAGTCGCGGTCTCCAGTCCACGCACCACCGCTGGTAATCACGGCATCGTGGGTGGCGACACTCTCCTCGACAGCGCCTCGCAACTCGGTCCGGTGATCTCCGACGATGTTTAGAGTACTCGACATGCCGCGTTGACGGCACCAGGCATCCAGAGTGAAGAGGTTGCTGGCGTATAGCTGCCCCGAGTCCAGGGGTGAGCCGGGCATGCGAATTTCGTTTCCGGTGGCCACCAGGCTGACCCGGGGTATCCGGATTGCAGCGATGCGGTGCAGCCCGGCCGCGGCCAGCAGCCCGATCCGTCCGGGTGTCAACAACACGCCTGCGCGCAGCACCCGCGTGCCGGCAGACACGTCGGTGCCCCGGGGCAGTACGTTCATGCCCTGGACCGAATCGGTCGGAATCGCCACGTGATGTTCCGTGACGGTTACAAATTCTTCGGCAACCACGGTGTCGGCACCGATTGGAAGACGTGCGCCGGTGAGAATTCTAGCCGCACACCCCCCCGGCAGCTCGAGCCTGACTCCGTCGCCGGCGCCGGCCAGCCCCTTCAGTTTCAGGGAAACCGAACGTTCGGAGGCCTCCGATTCGATGTTGCTAGACCGTATGGCATACCCGTCCTTCAGGGATACGTCGGCGGAGGGGGCGTCCACCGCGGCAACCAGATCCTGTGCCAGCACCCGGTTGAGGGCTTTTTCGATGGACACCTCAACCGGTGCCAGTGCCGAAATATGTGCCATGGTCAGGTGCAGGGCTTCATCGAATCCTATGCGCGCTGTCATCCCAATTCTCCCGCAGCAATAGCCTTGATCTGGGCTTCAATTTGATTGTCCGTGCTGTGTTTCAGGGTGATGGCCTGTGCCGGGCACTCGGCCGTGCAGATGCCACAGCCCCGGCATTTTGGCGGAGGAATTTCCGAAACCCCGTCTGTGTTGATAAATGGCGCCTCGAACGGACAGACGCGCACGCAAATCACACAAGCGGTGCAGCGATCCGGGTCGACCTCGGCCACGGTGGCCGACGTCGTTATTTCGTTTCGACAAAGGACCTTGATGGCCTGCTGGGCCGCCCCCGCGGCCATGGCGATCGATTCGGAAATAAAGCGCGGGCTGTGGGCCAGGCCGGCAAGATAAATGCCCGGAGATGAGAATTCCATCGGCTGCAGCTTGACATGGGCTTCCATGAAAAAGCCCTCGGGGGTCAGGGGAAGCTTCAGCAGGCCGGCGAGCTGCCCGGAAGCTTCATGTGGACGGATGCCGGCGCTGAGCACGACCATATCGGCATCAACGCGAAAGTCATGAAGTGAGCTCCGATCTGTGAAGTCTACGATAATTTTTCCGGTTCCGTTTGTTTTCACCCGAGGGGGTTCTTCTGGGATGAAACGGAAGAAGAGCACTCCCCGGCGCCGGGCATCCAGGTAATAGAGCTCCTTGAAACCGAATGTCCTCAGGTCCCGGTAGAGAACCACGACCTGGACATCCGGGTTGGCTTCTTTCAGGGAGATGCTGTTTTTCATCGCGGCACTGCAACACACCCTGCTGCAGTAACCGAAATCTGCGTTGCGTGATCCGATGCACTGGATCATCACCACCCGCTGAAGGCCGCGGACCTGATCCGGGTCGGCCTGGATACGGCGGGCCAGCTCCACCTGGGTGAGCACGCGATCGTCTTTTCCGTAACCGTGCTCATCGGGCTCATAGGCCTGTCCTCCCGTTGCCACGATGACGGCTCCGTAATCGACGGGCTCTGGTTGGCCTGCCTCTTCCACGACCCCGCGGAAAGCACCGACCTGACCGTCGTGGGCGGTCAGCCGGCTGTTCAGGTGAACGTCGATATTCGGATGGATCAGCACGCGGCGCTCCAGGCGACGGATTAACTGCTGTGGTGAATCTCCTTCTAGGGTCTCTGTCAGGCTGTGGGCGAATCCCCCGAGCCGCTGGTCCTGCTCCACCAGGTGAACCCCGAAGCCCTGGTCGGCGACTGTCAGTGCGGCGGTCATGCCTGAAATACCGCCACCGACAACCATTGCTGCAGGTGTTACGAGATAACGCTGGTCCGTCAGCGGCTCCAGATAGCCGGCCTGCCGCACCGCCGCCAAAATCAAGGAAAGCGACTTTTCTGTCGCCTGTTGGGGTTCTCTCGGATGCACCCAGGAACACTGGTTCCGAATATTGGCCATGGTAACCAGATAGGGGTTCAGACCCGCTCTGCGCAGGGCATCTCGAAACAGCGATTCGTGGGTCTTTGGAGAGCAGGCCGCCACGACAATCCGGTTCAGATGCTGTTTCCGGATCACCTCGATCAGTCGGTCCAGGGTTTCCGCAGAACAGGTGAACATGAAATCCTCGGCGTGGGCGACCTCCGGCATTTGACGGAGACGATCCAACACTTCGGGAATTCGGACCACCCCGGCGATGTTCGATCCGCAATGGCAGACAAAGACGCCGACCCGTGGCTCCCCGTCGGTTGTTGGATCGGCGGTGATTTTAGGTTGAGAGACCGCGGTGTGGCGGGCGTCTGAAAGAAGGATTGAAATTTCTGCGGCGGCGGTTCCGGCCTGGACGACGGTTTCGGGGATGTCCTTGGGCGACTCGATGCCTCCACAGACGAATACGCCGGCACGGTTGGTGGCCACCGGTTCATCAAAGGGTGCGGTGGCAAACCCGTACGGATTGACCGTCAGGTGCAGTCTCGTGCACAGATCGCGCCACGATCCAGGAGGCTGGAACCCGCTGGAGAGCACGACCAGATCGAATTCTTCTTCCGTTTTTCGGTTCAGCCGGTGATCGAAGGTTTCGATGATCAGGTTTTCGTTCTCGGGGTCCTGGTACACTTGGGAGATCATCGAACGCCGATACTGAACCCCGTGCCGGTATCGGGCCCGGTCCACATAGTCATCGAAGCCCTTTCCATGGGCGCGGATATCCATGAAATAGATCACGGCCTCGGTCTCGGGAAGATGGCTTCGGGTCAATACGGCCTGCTTGGCGGCATGCATGCAGCAGACTGACGAGCAGAACGGCCGGTTCCGAGCGGCGTCTCTGGAGAGCACACACTGGATCCATGCCACCCGCCGGGGCGTGCTGCCGTCGGAGGGACGCTTCAGGTGGCCGGCAAAGGGCCCGGTCGCCGACAACAGGCGTTCGTATTGCAGGGAGGTAATCACGTTCCTGTAACGGCCGAAACCATACTCGCCGTGGCGGGGTGTCAGTGCCGGTTCAAAACCGACGGACAGCACCGCGGCTCCGACCGTGAGGGTCATCGTCTCCGGCTTCTGATCGAACTCCACGGCATCTGTCGGGCAGATTTTCTTGCACAGACCGCAGCGGCCCCGCGTCAGATACAGGCAGTTCTCGGCATCCAGAGCGTATTTTAGCGGCACCGCCTGGGGAAAGGTCACAAAGGCCGCCTTTCGCAGGCCTAAATTTCCGTTGAATGCGTCCGGCACCTTCTTGGGGCATTTTTCGGCGCACTGGCCGCAAGCGACGCACTTTTCCAGGTTGATGTAGCGGGGCCCCTTTTCGATGTGGGCAACAAACCGTCCCGGCTCTCCTTCCAGTTCGAGAAGCTGACTGTTGGACAGAATTTCGATGTTGGGATGACCGGCCACCCGCACCAGTTTTGGAGAGAACATGCAGGTGGAGCAGTCGTTGGTGGGAAAGGTCTTGTCCAGGCAGGCCATGGTGCCACCCACCGTGAACGCCTGATCGACCAGATAGACGAAAAAACCGGTGTCGGCCAGGTCGAGTGCACACTGGATGCCGCCGATGCCGCCGCCCATGACGAGAACCTTCCCCTCCGGCCGGCGGCGGGTGCGATGCGCCCTGGGATCCGGGGTCATGGGAGCAGCCTTCTTGCCCGTAGTAAAGGGACCGGATCGGCGATGTGCGTGCGGAGCCATCTCTGGGATCGGCCCACGCGGGTCAGGGCCAGTCTGAGCACTTCCGTAAAATAAAAGATCGGGAGTTTCCGACCGCCGGCGTCCGCCTGAATGGAATCCAAGTTGGACTGACAGAGCGGGCAGGACACCACAATGGCGTCCGCGCCGGTCCGGACGGCCTTGGCGAGCAGCTTCCGGGTCAGGGCCTCCTGAATGTCCCGCCGGCCGATCCCGATGCTGGCCCCGCAGCATGTGGTTTTGTAGGACCAGTCCAACACGTCTGCGCCTGCAGCGGCCGCCAGCCGATCCAGAGTCTGCGGATTTTCGTAATCGGTAAAACCGGTGATCCTGGGAGGACGGACCATCTGGCAGCCGTAGTAGCTGATCAGCTTTAGCCCGGAAAGCGGTCTGAGAAGGCGCCTGCGGATTTTTTCGATCATGTCGTCCCGGGACAGAAAACGGGTCATGTCATGGATCCGGGTCTTTCCGGTAACCGACCAGGGAACGTCAAAGATCCCTTTTCGAATCATGGCCTGGGAAAAACGCATCCGGTTGAAACAGTTTGCGCAGGGCACGACGACATCGAGCCCCATTTTTTCCGCTGCGGCAATATTTCGAGCCGGCAGCGCCACGGCCATCATTTCACTCAAACTATGGGCGGCCGTCGCTCCGCAGCAGGACCAGTCGTCTATCTCAACAAGTCCGATTTCCAGACTGCGGAAAACAGCATCGATGGAGTCGGCATAATCCCGGGCCATGCCTTCAAGAGAACAACCCGGATAAAACGCCAGCTTCATCAGTCTTTCTCCGCGTAGCGGTTTCGATAGAGTGCCCGGATCCCTCTAACGGCCTTGCATCGGTGCGGGATGAGTTTCAGTTTCCCGAGGCGCCACAGCGTATAGCCCAGTTCGATCTCCTGTCTCAAGGCGCCACTTCGGATCTTGTCCTTCAAAACGCCGGGTTTTAGATTGAGGGCGCCCATCAGCCAGAATTCGTTCACACGGCCAAATCGTTGAAGTTCTTCCAGAAAGGTTTGGTGAAACACGGCGAGATGGGGCTCTTTCGGACGTATTGTCGAATGGGTGGCCATTTTGCGGAGGTGATTGATCGTCTCTGCCACACCCACCTCATTGGGACAGTAGGTGGTGCACATTTCGCACGACAGGCACACCCACACGGTGGAAGACGCCAGAAGGGTTTCTCGCCATCCGAGTTGGATATATCGAATGACCTGGTGCGGTTTGACGTCCATAAACGCGCTCACCGGGCACGCGTTGGTGCAGCGCTCGCACTGGTAACAAGCGGACAGGTTGGCCCCCGTTTCACCCTCCACGCGCCTGAGAAAGTGATCGCCCCGGTCTCCAATCCGATGTCTTCTGTTCACATCCGATCGGGCCGAGCGCCGGTGTGCGGCATTGTCATGCATACGCCCTCCGAAGGCAGCCTGCAGCCGGCTTCGTTGAATGTCCGAGCAGTCTGTCGACTTCTTCCAGGAACCATGGAAAGATGTTCCGATTCGACGCCTCTATCCGGAAAACAAGATCCCGGTCGACGGCTCCGCTTTCAATGGCTTCTGCCCGGAGCGACTGGATTATTTCGCATCCGTCGACGGTTTGAGTACACGCATCGGTACAGCGGCCACAGCCCAGGCAGAGCCAAAGCGCGGGCGAGCGGAACAGCTCCTCTTCGAGGCCCAAATGGGCCATCCGGAAAACCGTTCTTGGATCGAAAACATCCCTGTGGCAGGCAATCGGGCAGGCGCTGCTGCATTCGCCGCATGTGAAACAGAGCCGGATGTGCGCCCTTTCCATGGGGCCCCGATAGGTGTTGAACGCGTGAATCACATTCCCGGAGATGATCTTTTCTGAGAACACCGGCAGGGGGTCCTCCAGCCATCTTTGCCAGCGGTGTTGGGTCACATCCGCGACGTCTCCACCCAGGCACGCGGCGGCAGCGCGCCATCGCACGCGCTGAAACCGGGCGAACAGATCCCGGTATCGCTGAAATGTTTCCCAGGAGATCCACTCGCGGGAGATCATTTCCATCCGGAGGTATTCGATAATTGCCGACGGCTTCACGGCGTTGGGGCAGATCTGCTCACAGCGACGACACGTCAGGCAGTACCATATTTCAGAATGACATAAAAGTTCCTCCAGCATTCCCAAAGAGGCCATCCGGACGATGTTCCGGGGCCGCAGCCGTCCCGTGGCAATGTTCACCGGGCACTCGGAATCGCACGAGCCGCACGTCCAGCAAAGGCGGCTGTCCGCCTTGGCACCGGATTCAATGGTATGTCCCAACTCCGGCCGAAATCGGACGGGATCTTCCATGAAACGCCCCCTTTTTCAAAAGTACTGGAGAATGTATCTGGCTGCAATGATGAAAACAATGCCGGCCGTAGAGGAAAAAAAAGAGATGGCAAACGCCACGACAAACGGAACAAACACATAGGTGGTTACCCTGGATGTGGGAAAGGTAAACAGAAACTGGTCCAATGGCATGAATCCATCTCTTGCGTCGGTGTCCTGGTGAGCGCTTCCCACCTTCCCATTGCAGGGGGCCCTGTTCGCTCGTCAGACTTCGTGAGAAGGGGCGGCCGGAGGGGCCATCAGCAAGCCGCTTGGCGGCACGGGTTTTTCAGAGCAGCAAACAGATCGAATTGTCTGGCAATAAACTCGGAAAGCCCTTCGACATTATCACTGCCGAATCGGGGGACGTTCCATCCCAGCGGGGAATCGCAGACGACGGCCATCAGGTTCGGATCGTTTCGACATGCCGGCGGTTTGTTGCGTTCCGGGCGAAACACCTCGATTTTCGGCAATTGCGCCCGTTTGAATCCTTCAACCAGGACAAGATCCATGCCGCTTAGCATCGGCAGCAGCTCCAACGGATGGTGATCATGATCCGCATCCATAACGATGCCGACTTTTGTCGGAGAGGTGACGATCGTGGCCGCAGCTCCGGCACGCTTGTGACGCCAGCTGTCTTTGCCCGGCTGGTCCATCTCGAAGCCGTGCACATCGTGTTTGATGGTCGCCACACGCAGCCCGCGGCATGTGAATTCCGCCACCAGTCCCACAGTCACCGTCGTTTTCCCGGCACCGGAAAATCCGGCAATACACACAACAGGCGGTTTCCTGGAGACCGAGGCGATTTTAGGCGTATTTCTATATGGATCGGGTGCCGTTTGCTGAGACTGCATCTTCAACCTCCGATAGCGTCCATCCCGTGGTTGTTCCTTCGCATTCCGGTCGATGAGCTCAAATGGTGCCGCCGCGGTTTGCCGGCGACCGCTGTTTAAAACAGATGGATATGCGGTCGGATTTCATGTTTGAATCCCTTACATTCCTTTCCCGAAGGGGCAATGCGGATACGTGCACTCCGGGCAGTCTTTGCACAGGCCCCCGTGACCGATAAAGGCCAGCTCCTTCTTGCCGATATTTTCTCCGGCCAGAATCCGCGGCAGGACCAGATCGAGTACCGTAATCCGGTGGTGCAGTCCGCAGGCAGGGACCCCCAAAAGCGGTACGCCGCCGATGTCGGCCACGAGAAACATGGCGCCGGGAAGTGCTGCGGCACCGTAATGCACTTCGCCGGCTCCGGCCATCCGAATGGCTTTACGGGTGACATCATCCGGATCGACGCTCATCCCGCCGGACACCAGGAGCAGATCGCAACCGGACGTCAGGTGATCCTCAATGGCCTTTGCGATGACTGTTTCATCATCCGGAGCGAACCGAACACCTGTCACTTCAGAACCGAAGCCGGTGATCTTTTCGGTAAGCGTGGGAGCGAATTTGTCTTCGATCAGACCGTGGAAAACCTCGCTGCCTGTGATGACCAAACCGGCCCTGGCCCTTCGCAAGGCGTTGACGGACAGCACCCCCCCGTTTTGGGCCGCAATGGCGGCAGCACGCTCCACCGGCGCCCGTTTCATCACCAGCGGAATGGCGCGGGTGGCCGCAACCAGTTCACCTTTTTTGACCAGTGTGTGACTGTGCAGGGTGGCGCACATGACTTCATCGACCATATTGAATGCCGCCAGGGCGGCGGCGTCAATGGTCAGCAGGCCGTCGCATCCCGCGTGAAGTCCGATTTTCCCCTCCTTCGGGTTGTCTTCCCAGACGATACCTTCTCCGGCCAGGCTGTTCGCCAGAATCGATGCCGCCTGGTTCTCATGGATCTCGTCTTCGTCCAGATCGATGAGATACAGGTGGTGTTTCCCCAGCTTTTGCAGGCGGCAGATGTCTTCATTGCAGACTTCGTGGCCTTTTCGAAAGGCGGGGCCCTTGAATTCTCCGGGCCGGATTTCAGTGATATCGTGGGCCAGATGGGTTCCGACGGCATCTTCGACTTTGATTTTCTTTAACACGGCATGCTCTCCTCGTGTTTAAGATGTTATTCCAGCGCGAAAAAAAGCGTGCAACGCTTTTATGAAACGCGACGATGTCGCTTGATGTTCCGATCGCACCTTCCAGCGGTGGGCTCCGGCACAAAGTTCATTTCGGGCCACGCCACTTCCTGCGCGTGGGAGAAATAACAGGTTTTCGAACACGGCTTGCACAATGTCCGACCGCCTTCGACCAGCTCCCGCCGATCCCGGACCACCTGCCCGCAGCGGCTGCAGGAAACTTTGCTGCGGGTCGGCCCCGGCAGATCCCACTCGTTAAACTTTACGTTTACCCGCTGCACGCGAAACAGCACGCTGTCGGGCATCCGCTTGTAGGCCTCCAGCTGCCGGGCCGATTTTTCCTCCACCTCCGGCGCATAGAGGGCGGCGAGGCTGCGCGCTTCCTCGGTGGAAATCACCCGGAATGCCTGGCCCGTTTCCAGATTGACGAACGTCGCCGCCATGATCCCGTAATCCATGAATTTCAGGCTCCGGCGTCCCAGCTTTACGCCGGTGACGTGGGCCACCGCGTCGGCCGTGCAGCGGTCCATTTCGACGTATACGATCAATTTCTTGATCTGGTCCCGGCGGGTCGGTTCATCCAGGCCGATCAGCCGGCATCCCAGCATGGCCATGCGGACGCCCACGACCTGCCCCGGGCAAAGATGTCCGTGGGCTCCGGCGGAGGTTTTCAACAGTTCATGAAAGGCCTTCACGATCATCGTCTCCTAAATTAACGTCATGTAGATTCCTGCAGGGCTTCGCCGCCGGCTCCGGATGTGAGGGAGAGAAACCGATCATGTTCGACTTTGATAAACAGATCTGTTGCCAGAGCCAGATTTTTATAGAATCCGGTATCCGCATTCTTAAGCACCTGTTGGACGAACCGGGGGACCCAGACGGCAATATGGTTTTTTATAAACACGCTCTGCTGATCAACGTATTCGAAGGCCCGGTCCATATGACGAGTCAACGTTGCCTCAACTTCCTTGAAAACCAGGAAATGCATGAACTCGAGCTCCGCGGCAAAATATGATCCGGAGGTTCTTTGAACTGGGCAGAGAGCTCAAGCCCGGCGTCACTGTAAAACGAGCGTACATGCATCGTTGAGTTACCCATTACTCTGCGCTCGCCGTCCAGATATACCGACCCGTAGGGCGGCGCCAGCAGGGCATACGGCCCGATAAATAGCCGCGCAAAGTCGACACAAAGGTCATCGATGTCATCTGCCCGGCCGGCAAATCCGCTCCGCATCACTTCAACATGAGGAGAAACCTCCGAACCCAGGATCTCTGCCTGGCGTTCGAGTTCCATCAACGTTTCATGTAAACCGATGCCGGGCGGGTGATAACATGCTGCGATATTCTTGTAGGCGGTGCCGCGAGCTTTCTCATATTTCAGCAGGTCAGCATTATTCATTGTGAATCTCCGTCAAACTTTACAAATCAAGTTTGTCAGGCTCGCCGCCCTCGACTGTTCGGAGAAGAGAACGGAAGGACGGGACTACATAACTATGGAAATATCGAACCGAAGCATCATTCCGGAACGGCTTCGAGTTTCAGGTATCGCTCACCCAGCGTATAGATCAACAACATGACCGACAGCCCGAACAACGCCACCAGGACCTCGTATACGGTCGGTATATAACTTACGATTTCAGGGCGGCCTTCGGCCATCTGTCCCAGGGGCCGGACCACGCCGCTCAGCACAAATTCCAACCGCCCGGCAAACATGCCGACGAGCAATAAGGCGCTGGCGGTCAATTTGCCCCAAGCAGTGGCTCGAATTGAAGGAATCAGCATCAACACCGTCGGGACCACCAGACCCAGCCAGAACTCGATGTTATATGGTATGGATCCGATCATATGTCTGAAGGCCCCATATTCTATCGCGGTAGATGAAATCCCGCCGCTAATCGTGCGCCACAAGAATAACACCAGGACCATGCCTGCTGTGATACCCATCAATCTGGCAGCCTCGTTGTATAACACCGTGTGTCCTTCCGATCTCTCCTGCCCCGACAACTCTTCATCCAAAATACAGAACAGAATCAAAGCAGCCAACCCCGAAGCAAAGCCGGTAAGCGGAAAATAAAACGAGAAAAACGATGCATTTAAAGATGGTCTCGCATCGGTCATTCCCAACAACCAACCCAGGGTCGTGGATGTAAAAATGGCTATCAGAAACACGAGGGTACCGAGTGCTCTGCTCATCTTCCCAGTATGTATTCTCCAGAATGCGGCCACCAGAAGAACGAAGTAGACCATGTAGAGCACGGCCAGCCACCACAGTGGGGATGACGGATTGGGTGACAGAAGAATATAAACGACCTTCAATGGTGCGCCAAGGTGCAGAATAAGGCACACAAAGGAACCGAGCAGGACTGCAATTTCAAGGTAAACCGTACGTTTTTCAATTGCTTCGTACCGCTTGATACCGAAAACAACCGGGATTGAAGAAACAAAAGCCAGTCCGGCGCTTGTCAGACTCAAAAAGATATAGGTCGACAATGGCAGCGTCCATACCAGCACGTCTGTTTTTGCATACACCGTAAAGCCGGCCGTGTATACTTTGAAAGTCGTCCAAAGCCCCAGCAGGATGCCTGCGACAAGAATACCGATCCACAGTTGACGTTTCATTTAAATCCCTCCTTTTGTCCTTGGGTAACCGGCTGCGCTGAAATCTCTGATGTAAAACACCGCAGGTTCGGTCCCCAGCGCTTCCTTCAGTCGAAAAGGTCTGAATTTTCCAAGCAATTGGTTCACCTGACTTTGAGGATCGTCAAGGTCTCCAAAGATTCTGGCATCGGCCGGGCAGGATTCGACACAACTTGGCAGTTTGTCTCTTTTGAGACGGTGATCGCAAAAAGTACATTTTTCAACGACCCCTTTCGGTCGTATGCCGGGAAGCGTTTCGTCCCGTTCGGGATTGTAGTACGGCGTTCCGTTGCCACCCACCTTGCGCACTTCCTCGGCGGGGGAGCTGGTCACCCCCTGTATCACCGCTTTGTTTCCCCTCCACGAGGGATGGGCGTCTTTCCAGTTGAAATAGATCACGCCGTAAGGGCAATTGATCATACAGTACCTGCAGCCGATGCACTTTTTCGGATCGTGCATGGTGATGCCGTTGTCGAGCTTGTGCATGGCGTTGGTGGGACACCCCTGGGCACAGGGCGCATTCGTGCAGTGATTGCAGAGCGTCGGTATGTAGTGATAACGGACGTTGGGAAATGTACCCGACGTCTCTGTGATTTTGTGTGACCAATAGATTCCTTCGGACACGTTGTTTTCATTTCGACACGAAATGCTGCAAGACCCGCAGCCGACACACCGTTGGAGGTCGATGACCATCGCATATCTTGGCATTTGTTTGCCTCCTTATACCTTCTCGATTTTTATCCGGGTTACGGCATAATATGCGGAACTGCCGCTCAATGCCTCATACTGCGCGGGAATCAGGTCATTGCTGCTGCCCCCGCGCGGCACCTTTCCAAATTCTTTTGAGGCCAGCTGGCCGTAGGCCCAGTGCCCCTGGCCGTAACACTTGGCCACTGTGCCGGGGCGAACCCCTTCCCAGAGTTTGGCCGTGCAGACCAGACTCCCGGTGGGCGATGCGAGCCGTATTTGATCCCCTGTCTTGATACCGAGTTTTTGGGCATCCATCGGATTGATCTTGGCCACGTCATCCCAGACGTCATCACCGGGATCCAGATCCTTGAATTCAAAATACCAGGAGCAATTGGCCGATCTGCCTTCACGATTGAGACGGGATTTATGATCCACATGGATAAACGGATAGGTTTTTTCATCTCCGAGAATGTAGGGCTCTTCATAATGGGGGATAAAGGCCTGTTCACCGCGCGCCAAATAATTTGTTGCCTCCATCACGTCGTCGACCGAAACGCCATGCTTTTCAGCGTGTTTTTCAAGAGCCGCCTTGAGCGTTTCGCTGTAGAATTCGAACTTTTTGGTTTTGGTCTTCATGTTTCCCCAGCGCTTGCGATGCGGATACGGATTCGAGTTCCACACGCCGACCTTCCGAAATTCCTCCCATCCGTTGAACTTGTCGCCGCCCTTGTACTTGGAAGGATCCCAGAGATTCTGGGTGGCGTATTTCAAGGCATACAAGGCGAAGTCTTTCTCGTTTTCCGGCTCTTTCCCGGTTTCCGGATCCTTGTACGTCTTGTAGTGTCGCAACAGGTTGTCGAACCCGCGCTCGGACAATTTCTCGGCGATCAACCAGGGGATTTCGGTTTCGTCGATTTTGTAATCCCATAGGTTTTTAACGATGGGCTGCATCAGCGTGACATGGCGATAGCCGTTGCCGATGGCTTTGACATATCCCCATTTTTCGAACATGTGGTGGGTATCCGGCAAAACGATGTCGGAAAACCAGGAAAATTCAGACGCGTTGGTGGTGATATGGACCAAAAACGGGATTTTGGAGAGGGCCCGTTCCCAGCGTTCCGGCTGGGGGGCGGAAAACGAAAAATTGTTCATGTAGCCGATAGCCACTTTAATTTCGTAGGGATCTTCGTTCAGGATGCCGTCGGCGGCGTTATTGGTGATGACCCCCGCGCCGGGTTTTCCGGATTTTATGCAGGGGATATGAAGCCGGCCGCGCTGATCGATCTTTTCGTGTTTCTTGCCCTTTTTGGCGATATCGTCCATGAACTTGTTCGGCTTCGGGAACTTCGACGTATACTCCTTGTTCGCTTTCATGGTGCCGCCGAAATTGTCTACCCCACCCACAATGCCGTTGAGCGCGTGGACCGCCATGGCCGTATATCCGCCGCGGACCTGCATACAGGGACCGCCGCCCAGCCATGATATGGCGTGGGGTGCCGCCACGCCGAATCCTCTGGCCACACGGAGAATCTGCTCGGCGGGAATCCCTGTTATGGCCGCCGCCCATTCCGGTGTCTTATCCTTTAATTCAAGGTTCCAGTATTGGACGATACCGTTGGTGTGAAGCTCTTCAAATGTGTCCTCATCCACCGTCTGCCCGCTGATGAACAGGTTTTTGCCTTCCTTGAAATCCCCGACAAACGGCTTGTACCAGAGCCCTTCGGCGAGCAACACGTGAGATAGGGCAACGGCCAGGGCACCGTCCTCGCCCGGTTCGATGGGAAGCCACTCATCGGCCTTGCCTGCCGATGCCGACAATCGAGGTTCGACGATGGCGATGGTGGCCTTGTCTACAACGTCCCCCCAGACTTTCGAATAATAGGAAACCTGCCGGTTGGCCGCCAGGGGATCGGCTCCCCATAGCAAGATGTAATGGGAATTCAAAACGTCGTACTGCCGGTAGCTCCAGATCCCCTCGGTGTAGTAAGGGCCGAACTTTTCCGCTTCGGCACACAGGGAACTGTGGGAAATGTTGTTGGGAGAACCGATGATTTTGGTCATTCGGTCATAAAGTACATCCCGCATATAGGAATACCGCCCTCGCATGAGCATGTACTTATGGGTTTCATTATTTTTCCGAAGCTCCATAATGTTGTCGGCGATGGTGCCCAGCGCCTCGTCCCAGGTGATCGGAACAAACCTGGGATCTTCATTACGGCCCTTTTTCGGGTTGGTCCGCTTCATCGGTGTCTTGATCCGATCCGGGTCATAGACCTGTTGCAGGGACAGGTGAGACCTCACACAGCCTGCTCCCACGTTGACATTTGAATTGGGATTTCCACGGATCTTGACGGCTCTGCCGTCGACCACATAAACTTGCTTGGAACACCATGACGTGCACCCCTGGCAGGTCGCCGGCAGCCACTGCCCCTTTCCGTTGGAAACGTCTCCTGCGGCTGCAAATGCCTTGAGTTCAGGCTTGAGTCCTGTTCCCAAAGCAAATGCGGCCCCGGTGGTCGCTGATGCCTTGATGAAGGATCTTCGCGACAGGGAAATATTGTCGAGAAATTCCTGCATCAGGTCGTTGCGTTTGATCTTCGAGTTTTCCATTTTACCTCCCCGTGATTGCTTGTTGTTGCGTCGAACCGATGCGCCGGCGCCAAATCCGTGAGGCCAGGAATTCGGCTTTAGCGCGGAGCCGCCGGTGGATCACTCGATTCCGCCTCGCTTTCCCGGATGCATCTCAACCAGTAAAGCAGTTCGTCCGGATCTACCGGTTTGTATAAACATGCGAAAATGTGAAAACTGATGGCTTCCTTGAGTTGGGGATGAAAACGTTCTCTTGATGTGCATAAAAAACCGACGGAAGGGAACAGGACCGTCAGTTCCCGAATGGTGCGGTTGTCCAGGGGTACGCTGTCGATGTCGAGAATCCCGGCGAGACAGGGTTCCGCACGGAGTTGATCCTTGAAATCGGCTATGGCTCCGAATGCCTGGACCAGGTAGTTCATGTGTTCAATCTCATGGATGAGGGTCTTGACCTCCTCTTCATCTGTGCTGAGAATTAAAATTTTTCCGTAAGATATCGATTGGTTGGACAATTTTTAGAGTCCTCCGACCACCACCGAGTCACATCGTGCACATGCATCCGCAAATTTGATGCCACAACAGCATGTCCCGATGTATCTGTTCGGTTTAACGGGGTTTCAAAATAGAATATTTTGTAGAAATTTTGATATGTTATGAATATATGGGATCGTGATCGCCGATTAGGTTGTTGCGCAGGGCATCACTGCCGGAGGAGGAGATGTGAATCTCAAACGCGTTTCAGATGTCCGATTTTCGGACATTGAAATCCTGAAGATAGTTAAAATGATATAATTTTAAATTGTTATGATGTCCGATATCCGGACGAACCTTTCAAACAACGACCGGACAGCAAGGGACGATTGCTGCAAACAGCGGGAGGATCCAGACCCCGGACCCGTACCTTCTTCAATCGGAACATTTATGACGACTGCTATAACAGCCGGGCAAGGGGTTATCCCAGGCGAAGGCTGCCATTGACAAGGAATTGACCTCCAGGGGATCAGTGGACCGTGGGATCCATGATCTGATATTTTTTTAACTTCTCATAAAGGGTGCTTCGACTGATACCAAGACGCCGGGCGGCTTCGGTCTTGTTCCATTGGCACTCCCTGAGCACTTTTTGAATCAGGTTTTCCTCGGAATGCACGATGCTGCGGACGGCCTTGGGATCAGGAGAGGTGGTTGCCGCGGCGACCGGGGCCGGGAGATCCTTCGGTTCAATCAGGGCACCTTTGGCCAGAACGACCGCATGTTCGATGGTGTTCTCCAGCTCCCGCACATTGCCCGGCCACGAATAGTCGAGCAGGCGCTTCATCGCGTCGCTTCGGAACCCCGTAATGGGTTTATCCTGCTCATGGGCAAATTTGGCCAGAAAATGCCTGGCCAGCAAGTGGATGTCCCTCCGGCGATCTCTCAATGGCGGTAGCTGTATCGATATCACATTCAGCCTGTAGAAAAGATCCTCTCTAAAGGTTCCCCTGTGTACTTCCTCGAGGAGGTTCTTGTTGGTGGCGGCCAGAATCCGCACGTTGACCTTCATCGATCGGCCGCCGCCCAACCGGTTGATGGTCTGCTGCTGCAGAACACGAAGCAATTTCGTCTGGGCGGCCGGATCGATCTCCCCGATTTCATCCATAAAAACCGTGCCTCCGTCAGCCCGCTCAAACTTTCCCCTCTTGCGGCGCAGGGCTCCGGTAAAGGCTCCTTTCTCATGACCGAACAGCTCGCTTTCCAGAAGGGTGGAAGGGTAGGCTGAACAATTGATGATCACAAAGGGGCTGCCATGCCGATGGCTCTTATCGTGGATGGCCTGGGCGACTAGTTCCTTTCCGGTGCCGCTTTCCCCCTGAATTAAAACCGTAGTATCGGTTGGCGCCACGTCTTCGATCAGTTTGAATACCACCTGCATGCTCGGGTCCTTGCCGACCAGTCCGCTAAAGCCGGTATCTGCCTCCACACGTAGTCGAAGATCACGAATCTCTTCTTCATGGATCTTGGCGCGATGGATCGCACCGGCGGCTTGATTGAGGATCATTGTAACGATATCGAGCTCATGCCGGACGCATCGGCAATCTCCGGGGCAGGTCACAATCAAGGCCCCGAGCGACATATCGTGATATCGGATCGGAAACAGCGCAATCTGGTTCGATCGGTCAAGGGGTTCCGGCAAATGCAGCTTCGAAATGTCGGCCTGTCCGATAATCGACATTTCGGTGTGTCTGGCCAATGCGTCGTAGACATCGTCGTAGGTTTCGGAGTCAACACTCTGGAGGGCCCTGGGTGTCGCAAGGGTGATGCGACGTTCGGCACTGTTGAAAACCAGCAAGCTCATCTCACGGCACTCCACGATACCCGTTAAGGTCCGAAGCAGAAACTGGCATATCGGATTCAGCCCTGGAAGCGAGGCTAGTTTTTGTGAAATGGAAAATGAGGTCTGCAATTGCCGGTGGGCCCGGTCCAGTTCCAGATTTTTCCGCTCCAACCTGACATTATACTCCTTCAGCTGTTTCGTATACGTTTGGATCCGCAAAAGCATGCCATTGAAGGCGCGAGCCAGCTTGGTGATTTCCTCACGGCCTTCGATGTCAACCTGGCTGTCCAGCGTGCCCGCGTCAATTTCTTCAGCCGCTCTTGTCAGCCTGACCAAGGGCCAGGTCAGCCGATTGATCAGCAAATGGCTGACAAAAAGAGATATCAATACGATGACACCGGTCGTCAGGCTCATCCTCAGCCAGAGGTCTGCCACCTGCCTTCGAAGCGGCTCTTCAGAAAGGCCCAATCGAAGAATCCCGGCTTTGCCGTCGAAAATCGGCCAGGCAACGTCCAGAATATGTTCCCCGTCCTGGGTGATCAGTTTTTCCAGGTGCCCGCTGTTTGGGTGAAGCGGGAGATTGGCATCAATCAGCCGCACCGGCATTCCGTCACCGAAGGTGTGGGTGATGACACTTCCACCTTTGCTCACGAACAGGTAAACGAGCCCTGATTCGGCAGCCATCTGGTCGTCCAGAAGTTTCTGGAGGGCCACCAGATCGTTGATAAGCACCTTGTCCGCGGCGATAAGCGCAAGATTGTGTGCGATATTTTCTGCCCGGGTGGTGGCTGCCCTGACGAGGCTCTGACCGTATCGGTGGGCCACAATCTGGGAGATCCCCGTCGCGCTGGCGACGATCAGCAGCGCGACGGCCAGCATGATGGACCGTTTAAGAGTCTTGGGCCTCATCGGATGCCTCCATCATGCGGTTCCGCAATTGCCGATAGATTCTGCGCGTCGTCTCATACCACTCTTCCTTGGGCGCAACAAACCGTTCAATCATCAATTCACCAAGAATCGCTTTTCCTTTTTTGTCGTCATGCATAGAGTACAGCAGATCCCGGATCCGGGCCTTCACATCTTCGGGCAAATACACGGATGCCACCAGTGGCGGGCTTCCGAAAGGCTCGGAGCGCCGGATGACACGCGTCATGTCCGTATAGTAGGGGTTTCGGATTCGGTAATATTCCCATTTGTGTCCATCGACCGCAGCACCATCGACAAGGCCTTTTGCAACGGCCATTATGGAATTGTCGTGGCTGTAGGTATATGCCACACTACCGAAAAAATCGGACGGATGCTCGTTCATTTCGCCGAGCCAGAAGTTCGGCACCAGGGTTCCGGTGTTCGACTCGGGATCGGTAAAGGCAAACATCCTGCCGCGCAAATCCGCCAGGCTTTTGTAGGGGCTGTTTTTGTTTACGATGAGATAGGATCGATAGAAAGGCTCACCGCGGACGATCGGGGTCGCCAGGGCTTCAAAACCGAACATATCCTTTCCCAGGGCGTAGGGTCCGGTGCAGATAAACGCCAGATCGACCTGGCGTTTCGGAAACAGTTCATTAACTTCACCGTAGGTCTTTCGCTGGACGAGCCGAACCGTGTATCCCAACTGATCGCCGATATAATCGAGCAGCTGCTGATAATAGACCAGGGTTTCCTTGGGGGAAATCATTGCCGCCACCGCAACGCGCAGTGTATCTTTCTCGGCAATGTAATCCTCCATCGCCTTGACCTTGATGGTCTGGGTGAGATCGACGGGCTTGTAGTCCGCGTCACCGCTGCAGCCCGCAACAAAAAGTATCAGAGTGGCCGCCAACAGGCAGATCGATCCGCAATACCATGTGAACGGTCGGCTCCTCACTTCCCCTTGCTCCTCTCTGTGATGGCTCAAGTATGTTGGTGCCTTGCCGTTTGTTTTTTATATGGGGATTGCGTTCCTACTCCAGCCGCCAGGCCGGTCAATGAATGAAGCTTTCATTGTCCATGTTGTGCTTCAAGCCTGTCGGGATCTGCATCCTCAGCGTTTGTCGGCAACATGGGGATACACTCCACGACGTCGAAATCGATCGATTAATTGCTTGCGGCCCGTTTGTGTACAAAGGGAGACAGGGGGGTCCGTTATGCCGATGGCTCACTCGAGCCGGTTCCCCGGGTCTCGCCGGTATCGAACACGTCACAATCCAAGGTGGTTCAGATTAAGGCGATCCCTTCGAGATCCTTCATGACGGTTTCAGAGACAGGGTCCACACTGTCTCGCAGAAAGACGCTGTGGGCAGCGGATCAATACGGCCGCAATGGTTTATTATTAAAGATATTGTAACTTATAAGAAAGTCAATGTTGGCCGATCCTAGTTGGGGAGACGTTGTTGAATTTAACGACGAACCGAAGAACCTCGTGACGCTTTTTACACTTTTTTATTGCGGGCTAGATCGAATGCGGATTTAAGTGGTGTATACATAAAATGGATATCCCCATTTTCTGCAAGAGCGTCTTCAGATGTATGAACTCATATCTATATTCCATACTGGTGAGACCGAGGATCTTCAAACAAAAACGCATGTGGGGGAAAATAGCCGTGTAACTGTAAAAAATCATCACAATAAGGACAGGCATCGCAAATAACCCGATGCTTTTTCCAACCCAGAAGTTATTCATCTTATCTCCGATAGAAGGGTACTCCTTCAATGCAACTAAAAGGTCCGGCCAGAACGCTAATTTGAGGTGTTCCCAAGTACTTTCGTGTACGGCACCGAATAATGCCACGATTTTCCGATATCCAGACCATTCGTAGATAAAGTGAAAAGCAGACCCCGCAAAGAAAATAAAAATGATTCCGAGAAGCTCAAATTTCAGGGGTAAGCTCATTTGATCAACTTCGCTAATTGGCCCGTTGTTTGTGACCTTTCTACATTTCTGTGAAAATTCAAACGTGAGCTCGATGTTTTCACTTTCATGGGAACGAAAATTTTGAATCCGATGAAGACGGGTGTCATTGAAGGGCTGATGCGTTGAGAAAAGGGCGTTGATATCCGATCAGGAGGTACGCTGCATGCCGGCAGTGAATATACCCGCTCCAATTAACGCAGTTCCGCCGCAACGGCTGAACCACTTGCGGACCTGTTTCTTTCTCATGTGCTCACCCAGTTGACCGGCGAATATCGCATATAGGGCGGCGTTGACCGTGGCCAGGATTAAAAAGGTGCCCCCGAGTAGGGTTAGCTGCGGAAGTGCTGGTTTCACCGGGTCAATAAATTGTGGAAGGAATGCGACAAAAAAGGCAATGCTCTTTGGGTTCAGGGCCGTGACGATATATGAACTGCGTAACAGGGATCCATGTGAGTCATTTCTTTTGTTATCCTGGACAGAATTGCTTTTTGGGTCTACTCTCCAGAGTTTGATTCCAAGATAAATCAAATAAAAGGCTCCTACCCATTTGAATATGCTAAAAAGGGCTGCCGATGCAGACATTATCGCCCCGAGCCCTAACAGAGATAACGTCATTGCCGTAAAATCCCCCAAAAGTACACCCGCCACAAGGGGTACCACGGACCTGCGCCCATGGGCTACCGCCTGACTGATGACCAGAAGGATTGTCGGTCCCGGTATGATGAGGATTATCGTTGCCGCCAGTACAAAAGGGATATAGAGATCCAGATTCACGAAGCGCTCCACTTCTCATTTTAGGCAATTTAGGCATTTCCGGCGTTTCAGGCATTTATATAACCGAAGTAAAACGAGGCCAATCTAGCAACAACACCCGCCTCCGGAACTTTTCGTGATCCTTTTGTCCTTGAGCCAGGTATTGATGATCAGGGAGGCACACCCGACACCCGGGTTTACGGAGATCGCATCGACCGGACAATTATGGGAACAGGCGCCGCATTCCATGCATCCGTTCAAATCGACAATCTCCATGACGTTTCCATCCGGTTCAAACACCCCATGGGGGCAGACCAGATGGCAAATGCCGCACCCGATGCACAACTCCCGATCCAGTTTCAGCGTCGTCACATCGGGAAGATATCGGAACTCTTTCATACAAGGACCTTTCTATACCTCAATCTCGAGTTAAGCGATAAACCCTGAAGTAATCCATACCGCCACTGCAGCCAGGGCTGATGCGGCCTGAATCGGGATGGCCCGGCGCATTTCTTTTTCTACCCCGGATGGAGATGTAAACGGCGTGGATCCGGTAAAGTTCATGGCCAGGTAGGAGCTGATGGCGGTGGACCAGAGTATTAAACCGACCATGCCCCAGCCGTTTGTATGCCAGGAAAAGAACAACGCGACCACCGCGCCGGCGACCACGCCCGTGATGGCGCCCTTGACGGAAAAGGCCCGTCCCGGAAGATAGGGCAGAAGTGCGGGTACCAACGCAGCACCGGCGATCACTCCGACAAGATAGGCGGCCATCGCCATGCCGCCCCTCAACAGGGCCCCCTGGATGGAAAAAATACTTGGGCCGATGCCGGAGATGATGAACGCCGCGAGAAGCACCCACAGCGTCGGTTTGGGCAGATAGGACAGTTCCACCGGTATCAGTACCAGCCGTTCCATAAAGGAAAATGTCACTCGCCGCATGGTGTCGTCCGCGGTCATCCCCTGATCCAGGAATGGAACGATATCTTTTGACCGTATCGGGCCCCAGACGACTTCGAAATCGCAGCCTTTTTTTACGTCCCGGCCGGATACGCCCGTTGCGCAAAGCTGCGGCAGGATCAGTTTTCGATGCTGGACCAGATGGGCCAGACCGCTCGTGTTTACCCGGGATATAACTTCCCGGGTGGAAAAGGTTCCTTTCCCCGCAGCACACCAGACATTGATGCCATGGGTGTCCAGCACCAGCAGCCATAGGTCCCGCCCGTTGAGATCCCGTCGCACCGTGTCGAACGTCAGTTTGAAATTTGCCGTGACCACCACCGGTGCTTCCGCATCGGGATGGCCGACCGAGTAAATTCCAGGAGCCACACGGTAGTCGTGTCGCCCGACGCCCAGGCGGGTGAGGATCGTACCGAACCGGTCGGCCACCCCCCATTGGGAATGGATCCGGGGAACAGGGCCCACGGCAGTGCCGATAAACTCCGCCACGAACCGCTGCACCCGGTAGCCGGGCTTGTCATAGGGACTGGTTTTGGGGGGCGGGGGGCCGCCGCAACAGACTTCATCCGTGTCACCGGTCGGATCAGCCGGCAAACAATCGCAAGCGGATTTCAACGTGGCGCCGCAGTTTCCGGTGATGAAGGATTCCTGCGGGGGACCGCCGCAACAGGGATCACCCGCATCACCCCCCGGATTCGCTGGGGAACCCTCACAAAGGGGTTTCGAAGTGGCGCAGCAGTCTTCGGTGATGAGTGATTCTTGGGGAAAGTCAGGTTTCATGTTTGGATACACTTCCGCTTTTAATTTAGAAAATATTTATGCCTTGAAGTTAAACTGTTTATAAGTTTGCGACGTATTGTTTAAATTGATCGAGCCTTTCCCGATCCAGGCAGTAGCAGGTGCGCGGCCCCTCGATCTCTCCTTTGACCAGGCCGGCGGACTTCAGCTGCTTCAGGTGCTGGCTGACGGTCGACTGGGCCAGGGGCAGGCTATCGACAATCGTGCCACAGATGCATTTGTCCATTTTTTTCAGGAATTCCAGGATCCGGACCCGCGCCGGGTGACCCAGCGCCCGACACAATTCGGCCAGGTCCTCAACATCGAGGGTGTCTTTTCTATCGGCAACCGCAGTTTCCATTCACCTTGTCTCCATGGTTCCACGGGGTGAACCCGTGGGCTCCCCCTGTGTCATTCATCGTTAATCGTCGATATACGATGGGGGTGTCCACCGTCAAGGCTTTTTCCATCCGGAGGCTGTCGGCGTCGGGATCGGTATCGGAATCGGAATCGAAACAGCACGACGATCTTCGAAGTCGATACCGATTCCGAACCCGATACCGATCCCGAAGATTTATCCTCCTAAGACAGATAAATCTTATGAGGGGCGGGGGGCGGGTCGAAACTCGCGGACAAGGCGGCTGAATGATCGGATGTCTTCGTTCGAGCCTCGTTGCGCATACCGGAGCCGAACATACAGCCGGATGATGGACTCGGCGCGTTCCCCCTGCTCGAGTTTCAGGTCGCGAATGGTCTGTAAATAATCCAGGGGTCCCTGGTCGGGTCGCCTGGGCACCCGGCAACGGGCCAGTTTTCTGCAAAACCTTTGATAACCTGCCTTGACAGGATCCCGTAATGAGGGTCGACGCCCACGAGACACCCACACGTAGAGCCATGTCGCCAAACCCGTCAGGAGCAGCCCCGCAGCCAGAAGGCGGAACACCCCCCCCGACGATCGCGTGCGGATACCGAATCTTGAAAACAGGCGTTGTTGCCGAAGGGCGGTATAGCCGATGACCTGACGGCGCCACAGTGAGCTGGCAGCATCCCACCCCAAGGTGAAATTTCGGAACACACGGGCTAACGGCCCCTTGAGGCCGGTGGACAGGGCTTCGGCGCGCTCATTTGGCGGCAGCGCCGCTGCCACACCGGATGTGATGCGCTCCGGAGCCACGACTGCGGTGGGATCGATCCGGCTCCAGCCGGTATTGGAGCTCCATATCTCTGTCCAGGCGTGGGCATCGGACTGGCGGACGATCCAGTAATCGCCGAACGGATTTCGCTCGCCTCCTAAATAGCCACCCACCACCCGGGCAGGAATGCCGGCGCTGCGCATGAGAAATGCCAGGGCTGATGCGTAGTGCTCACAGTATCCCCGCCGTGTCTCGAAGAGAAAATCATCGATGGCGTCCTCTCCCAGAAGCGGGGGATTCAAGGTATATGCGAAACCGTTGCCCCGGAAAAATGCCATGGCCGCCGAGACCACATCGGCCGGGCCTGTTGCCGAGGACACCCATTGACGGGCCAGCTGGCGGGCTTTCGGATTACCGAGTTCCCCGGGAAGTAAAAACATCTTTACCTCGGGCGGCCGCGGCCCGGTGTTAAATTCCGGATAAGACGACATGCGATACTGGAGCGGTCGGGTCCGTTCCTCTTTCCATTGCAGCGTGTGGTCATCGAAGGCGATGGCCCGGGGCGGCACGGTTGCCGGAAGGTCCAGTGCAAACAGCCATCGCTGCTGACGGGATTCCAACGTTATCGTATACGCGATGGGCCGCTTTCCGCTTACCACAGGCTGAAGAACCGGTGTCTGCCCGGTCGACCGCCATCCCCGGCCGTCGAATTCCGAAAACACCAGGCCCCGCCAGTAGAGATGTTCCGGTGGCGGCGGATTCCCTGAAAATTGCACCCTGAAGGCCACATCATCGTTTCGGACGAGCTGAGAAACCGATCCGGGAGACAGGCGCTCCGAAAAACCTGTCACTCCGGCGGTACCGGCGGATAATTGCCACAGACTGCCCTGTATTCGCGGAAACAGCACAAAGAAGACAACCGCCAGGGGTACGGCAAATAGCAGCATCCGCCCGGCAAGCTTTGTGTGGGCAGGGAAGCCGCCGACCGGATGATTGATGTGCACCAAAACCGCCGTGGTCAACCACACCGCCGAGAGCATATACGGCAGCATGATCAGGGCATTGGAATAGAGCAGGTTCGTGATAATCAGAAAATAGGTCAGGAATACGGCCATCATGCGGTCCCGATACGTGCGGGTTTCCAAGGGTTTCAAACCCACCATAATGACGAGAATGGTGGTTCCCACCTCGCGATCGAACCGGAATCCGGATGTGGCCAGAGCAGCGATGAATCCGGCAATGGCCAGGACATGGCGAAGCACTGCACCCGGCCAGGGAAATTGGCGGCGGGCACAGAGGATAGCCCATCCCCAGCATGCCAGGCACTAGACCGTGACCCACACCGGCAGACGGAACGCGTGGGGCATCAGCGCGACCGCCAACGAAGCGATCAGCAGGTGAAGCTGTTGCAGGCTATTTCTGCTCACGGCATGGCCTCCGGATTCCCAAAAAGCGCCAGGGATCGCAGGCAGGCACGTTTGTGGGTCTCTCCCCGGGCGGGTGGGATGCGTTGTCCCGGCAGGGCCAATCCATAGGCCATCCCAAGGCGATCTGCCTTCAAGACCATGTCACACAGACGGGAAAGTTTCCGTTCCGGAGCGGCCCCCCGGATAGCCCCCCAATCCAGTGTGATAGTCTCCCCTGACGGGTCGGCAAAGGTTTTGACGTAGAGCCCCTGCTCTCGGGAGAACGCCTTCCAGGATATGTGCTGCAAGGGATCTCCGGGCTGGTAGGCGGTCAATCCCTGGAAATCGGCAGAGCCTCTCGCCTTCGAAGGCGCGGTGCCGCTGCCAAGGGTATCCGGAGCGGGATCGGTTCGAAACGCTCCCGGTGCCGGTGCCGGATACACGATACAGTCGGTGCCGACGGCGATGAAGGCCCATGCTCGAAACAGGCCCAGAGGGTATCGCGTGGATATGCGCATTTTTTCCGGTTTGACGACACCTCTCCGGATGGGTTTCAAGGGCACCCGCACGCAGTCGATGCTGTCGGGGGCCAGATCGGCGAGCAATCGTTCCGGATATCCCGGAAATTGAAACGCCACGCTGCATCGCTTCGGACCGTGATTCCGGATCAGACATTCAAAAAATGCCGTTCGGTTCAGGAACACGGGGGAGGCGGTGATCGCTTGGATTTCCAGTTTGGTGAGGTTTTGATGGGTGTCGAAGATCGACACGAAGAGAATGCCGGCCAGCAGAAACGTCAGCAGGAAGGCGAAGTTGTTGTTGTGATTCACCGACCCCATCAGCATCGCTGCCAGCACTGCGATGAATACCAGGCCCGTGCGGGTCGGCAGCACATAGATGGCACCCCGGCGAAGCATCTGGGTGTTGTTGCGCAGTTGGCGGCTCATGTTGGTTCGTTCATGTAACCCCGGCGCCATGGGCGATGTCGGAGACAACCGATGCTACCTGAAATGCATTCAACCGGGGTGATGGAGTGACGGAGCAATGGATGCCACAAGATCTTTTTTTCGACACTCCAATACTCCAGAACTCCAATGCCCGGAAAGTATCCAGGACAAACCGGCCCCCTCTGGTGGAGCATCGGGTTGGGACATCTGGGCACGGGTTCTTTTTCGTCAGGTCGGTACCGGAACCTGAAGCAGAATTTCCATAAGTTTCTCATGGGAAAATTCGCGGTAATCTTCTCTTGAGCGGAGCCGGTGAGCGACGACCCAGGGCAGCACTTTTTGCACGTCTTCGGGAAGGACGAAATCTCGCCCCCGTAGAAACGCCCATGAACGCGCCGCCCGTAGTATGGACAACCCTGCCCGGGGCGACAGGCCAAGGGCGAAGTCGGGTGCGGATCGTGAAAACAGGAGCAGATCTTCGACATACTCCAGAAGTGTGTCGGAGGCGTGAACTTGCGCAATCTGTTCCTGGATGCGCATGACATTCCCGTTGGTCAGAAACGGTCTTAAATCGGAAAGCGCTTGCTGCACATCGCCCTTTTGCAGCAGTGTTTTTTCCGCTTCACGTCCGGGGTAGCCCAGATGGATGCGCATCAGAAAGCGATCCAGCTGGGACTCGGGCAGGGGAAAGGTTCCGGACTGCTCGAATGGGTTTTGGGTGGCGATGACATAGAAGGGTTCTTTCAGACGCCGGGTTTTTCCCTCGACGGTCACCTGACGCTCTTCCATGGCTTCCAGCAGGGCACTCTGTGTTTTGGGTGTCGCCCGGTTGATTTCGTCGGCCAGCAGCACCTGAGTAAAGATAGGGCCCGGATGAAAAATAAATGAGCCGTTCTTTCGATCGAAGACCGATGTGCCGAGGATGTCCCCCGGGAGCAGGTCGCTGGTGAACTGGATACGTTGGAAACGGAGACCGAGACATTTGGACAGTACCTTGGCCAAGGTTGTTTTTCCGATTCCCGGCAGGTCTTCGATGAGAAGATGGCCCCGTGCAAGGAGACAGGTCAGGGCAAGTTGGATCTGTTTCTGCTTTCCCAGAACCACGGTGCCGATCTGGCTGACGATCTCCTCAAAGGGTTCTCGCATGGTTATCCCCCGATCTGGAGGCGGTCGTAAATGCCTGAAGCGGCGGCATAAGACAGGATTACCAGGGTCAGCCCGGCGCAACCATGCCCGAGGATCCGGTGAAGGCGGCCCTCTTTTCGGCGTTCCCGATACCCCAGAAAGAAACCCAGGGCTGCACCGGCAAGGACGCCGCCGCCGTGGGCCCAGTTGTTGATTCCCGGCACCATGAATCCGAACAGCAAGATACCGACCGCCCACGCGCCGATTTGCTTGAAGAGCGCCTGACCGTAGAGTCCCCCCCGACTCAGACCGTAGTAAAGCAGGGCTCCGATCATCGCACAAACCGCCCCGGAGGCCCCGATCGTAAAGGTCACCCCCGCCCTGTAGGAAATCCAATATCCGGCAACGCCGCCCAGAGTGTAGATGCTAAAGGCACGGTAACCGCCGAACTCACGGATGACCACCGGCGCCAGTTGGCTCAACGCCAGCATGTTGAATGCTATGTGCAGGAGGCCTCCATGCAGGTACACGGCCGATATCAGTGTCCAGAGGCGGCCGAAGCGGTCGATGGGGATGGTTCCTGTGGCGCCCAATAACAGCAGGCTCCGGTTCTCCGGCGACAGCACGTGAAAGGGATTCATCGACAACCCGGGCATCCGGGAGTTGAGAAACAACGACAGGCAAAACATGGCGACGTTGGCGATGATGATGGTGCGCACCAGTCGATCCGATTCCGCCAGGTGGCGGGTGAGAAAGTTGTTTTTCAATCGGCTGCCGGGCCGCCGTTCACCGCAGTGGGGGCAGCGCGCTTCATCGGCGCTGACAAGGCGTCGGCAGTTCGGACACAGGATCGAGGTTCGGGATGTACGGTTCATGTCAAATGTGACTTTCGTTGAAGAAGCATGTGGCCAAATGATTGCGGCAGAACATGCATTTGTCAAATCCTGGCGTTACCCAGCACGCATGAAATCGTTTCAGCAGGTCGGACTGGTCTATACAACAGCCGGCAATGCCGGATTCATCACGGGATTGTATGTCGTCATCGTGCCGATTCTGGGGCTGATCTGGGGACAGCGACCGGGCGGCGGGACCTGGGTCGGTGCTTTTCTGGCGGCGGTGGGACTCTACCTGCTGAGCGTCACGGATAATTTTACCATCGCCTTCGGCGATCTCCTTGAATTGATCGGAGCGTTTTTCTGGGCCGGCCACGTGCTGATTATCGGATGGCTGTCTCCCCGCACCGACTCCCTGAAACTCGCCTGTTTCCAGTATGCCGCCTGTTCCGCCCTGAGCCTGATCACGGCCGTCATCTTCGAGACCATGACCATGGACGGAATTGTCAATGCACTTGTTCCGATCCTTTATGGCGGGGTTATGTCCGTAGGGATCGCCTATACCCTCCAGGTCGTCGCCCAGCGCCATGCGCACCCGGCCCATGCAGCCATTCTTCTGAGTCTGGAAGCGGTGTTTGCCGCCCTGGGAGGATGGATTCTTCTGGGTGAGCGGCTCTCCGCCAGAGGATTCACCGGTTGCGCACTCATGTTGGCCGGAATGCTGTTGTCTCAACTCTGGGAGCTTTATAGGCGGAAACCCGCCACATCTTCGCTTCCCGGCACTTCGGACAGCGTCACCGAACCGTTATCCTGACGGCCGCTCGCAAGGGATTAACACCCGCTGCGCTAAAGACGCAGAGTTCGCAGAGAAAGTATATTTCATGTGCCGCTGAGACGCCGGCACATGAAATGATTCGCAGCCCTTCGGGCATCCGAACGTGGCACTTGAGGAATAGCGTTTCGATTATATCGCCTCCGACAAGTTCTTTCAGGAAGCTCCTTTTATGTTTTCCGCCCTCCTTGCCCTGAGGCTCTCGAATGGGCAGCGGAAAACATAAAACAGATCATCTCTGCGACCTTTGCGTCTTTGCGATGGGATTTTATTCCTGCCAGACTTGGACGGAGGGGAACCGACTCGGATCCGTGTGGGGGAAGAATTTCGCAGCGGAGAACCGATTCATGAAGTCCTGGTTCACATTCAGTTCCATGTAAGTGATACGCTCCTGGATGGCATCGATCTCATCGACGGCATCTGTGGACATCAGGGCCATGGTCGCCCCCCCCAGAGAACTGTTTCCCAGCGGCTTGTAGCGGTCAATGTCCAGGTCCGGCAGCATGCCGATGGAGATGGCCGAGGCTGGTCGGATGAACGATCCAAATGTGCCGGCCACATAAAATTTGGATAAATCCTGCATGGCCACGCCCACGGTGGTGGTAATCGTTTCCAGTATGGTGAACATGGCTGCCTTGGATCGGGTGAGGCTGTCCAAATCCGCCTGGCCGATAGTCAGGTCTTTGCCGGTGCCCGACCTGTCGGCGGCGATCACGACCAGGTAACCCAAACCGTCTTTCTCTTGATACCGACCGTCGCAGCGTCCGGGAACCAGTTTGCCCCGCAGGTCGATCATGCCGGCCAGAAACATCTGAGCGGCCAGATCGATCAGCCCGGATCCGCAGATACCGATGGGTTTTTGATTCTCTATGGTGTGTACCTGAAATTGATGCGTTTTCGGGTCGATGTCGATACGGTCGATGACACCCGGCCCGGCCATCATCCCCATTTTCGTGACGCCGCCTTCGAGGGCCGGTCCGGCCGCTCCAGCGCAAGCCATGAGCCAGTTGTGATTGCCCAGCACTACCTCTGCATTGGTACCGACATCGACAAGGATAGCGGTGTTCTCCCGACGGTGGAGATCCGAGTACAGGATACCCGCAATCAGATCGCCGCCAAAATAGCTGCCGATGTTCGGAAAGACCAGCACACGTCCGCCGGGATGGATGTTGAGACCCAAATCCGATGCCCGTGTCAGCCCCGGCCGATTCACCGCCGGAATATAGGGCTCCCGAATCATCCAGTGTGGATTGGTGCCTAACAACAGATGGCTCATGGCCGTATTGCCGGCGATGGCAGCCAGATGGACCTGCTCTTGGGTGATGTCCGCCTGCCGGCACAGCAAGGCCATGTGCCGGTTCAATCCATCGACAATCAATTTCTGCAGGTGCTCCAGGCCGTCGGTGGTATCGGCATAATGGATCCGGGCCAGGATGTCGGCGCCGACGTTTAGCTGGGGATTGTCAAAAGCGGATTCGGCCAATGTCCGACCGTCTGCCAGGCCGACCAGCCGCAAGACCACACGGGATGTGCCCAGATCGACGGCCAGACCCGCAATGGGCCGGTCATCCGCCGGCCCGGTTGCAAAAATGACCTTCCACGCACCCCGGTCCCGGCAAACAATGCACCGAACCCGGTAATTGTTTTTTCGAAGCAGATCCGGAAGCGGCAGCAGTGCCGTTCTGTCGAGGCTGACGTTTGGAGAACCCAGCTGCTTCTGCAACCCGGCGACCAGCCGGTCCGCGTCGGCGGTATTGTCTCCCAGGGAAGGAGGGGTTAGCTCAAGGTCAATGACCCAACGGTGCTCGGTTTCCGGCATAGTTGCGCGGCCCTTCGGTCGATCGCGTTTCAATAATGCCTAAAATTCAAAATGCCTAAAATGCCTAAAATAAAAAGGATGCCGAATACGACATTCCATTTTAGGCATTTTAGGCAATTCAGGCATTCAACTATTTAAGGCATTTCTTTTAGTATTCGACTCATGACATCTCCAGCATTACCCTGAATCAGATAATCGCTGATGCTTCCGGTCAGCGGCGTCGGATCCGGGTTGACTTCGATCACCCTGGCGCCGGATTCTTTGGCGACCACCGGCATGAAGGCAGCCGGTTGGACCACGGCAGAGGTACCGATAACCAGCATGAGGTCGCACTGGGTTGCCGCCAGCTTCGAGCGCCATAAATGCCGGGGAGGAATCATCTCACCGAAGAAGACGCACTCCGGTCTCCATATTCCGCCACAGGCGCAACGCGGCGGGATTTCCCGTATATCGATGCCGGCGGATGCCTCCTGCTGCTCACAGGTCAGGCATCGGTACTGCGCAAAACTCCCATGAAATTCGATGACATCCGTGTTCCCGGCGCGTTGATGCAGTCCATCCACGTTCTGGGTAATGATGGTTTTGAGCGTGCCTCGTTTTTCCAATTCTCCCAGAGCGATATGGGCATCATTCGGTTCCGCCTGCCCCAGGAGGCGTGTCATGTCCTTGAGCAGCACATGCCATACCTTGGCCGGATCGTTCATGAACGCGTCAATATGGGCATACTCCATGGGATCGATTTTTTCCCAGACCCCGCCCTTGCCCCGGAAGGGAGGGATTCCGCTCTCCACGGATATGCCGGCCCCGGTTAGCGCGACGACATGGGTGGCGGCCGTCAGATCTTTGGCGGCTCGGGCAATCAGCTCATCCATAACATTCCCCGGTAGAAGTGATTTCAAAAATTCCCTTCATGCCCAATATCTTCGTTGGCAGCAGCATTCAATCCTCGAAATATTCCATTTATTCCTCCGGTACTGGGGAAGCCCTATGTCGTGTCACGCCGTCTGGCCGTAAAACGTAAACCAGGTGTTTTCATGATCCCATTTACTGATCACGCGGCGCCTTCGTTCGGCCAATCGGAATTCCAGCTCTCGGGTCTGGCTTCGCAGAATGCCGGACAGGATATAGCCGCGTTTTTGCAAAAAGCCGTCGGAAGCGACAATGTGTTGCATCACATCATAGTGGATGTTTGCGATGAGCAAATCAGCCGATAGGGACACCATCTCTTCCGCACGGCCCTGAACCGCCATAATTCGATGCTCCAGGCTGTTTCTCCGAATGTTTTCCGCTGCTGTTTGGACCGCCAGCAGATTGAGGTCCACGGCGATGGTTCGGCGGGCACCCAATCGCGCGGCGGCGATGGCCAGCAGCCCGGTGCCGGTCCCCAGGTCCAGAACAGTGGTTGCCTCTTTCTGCGCGAAGGCCGTCTCCAGTGCCGTTAGGCAGTCCCTTGTTGTCGGGTGGGTACCGGTCCCAAACACAACACCCGGATCGAGGAGGATCGGGAGGTTCCCGCCGCCGCTGATACTTGGGTGGGCACGCCGGGTCGGTCGGGAAGCATCTTCGGTGTCCTCCCACGGCGGTTGGACGTGAAACCGTCCTGCCGTGTAGGACGTGACCGCGCCGCCCTGCCACTGCTCGTAGGACATCTGATAGCCATCCAGCAGTGATACACCGGGATGCTGCGACACCCACTGCGTGACGATTTCTTCGGCCGGTTTCGAGAAAAACAAAAACGAGGTATCCTCTTCTTCCCAGGTGCCGATAAAGGATTCCGAGAATTGATCCCTGTTCAGAGGCAACGAACCACTCAAATGGTAGATATATAGCTGGGAATAAGGCGGAGTAGAAGATGGCGCGTCTTCATTGATTGAGGTCGCCATGGGGTCATTCTCTGTTGAGCTGCGGAAAAAAACCGGGGACTCCCATCAACAAACCGTCACGTAGCTGCCATTGAGGCTCGGATACTGGTCATGTCTCCGCATTTCAAGACGTTCGGCCTCATCTGAGGGGATTATTTCTTTACCCTGTCAAAATACCAATCCATCGGATCGAGCAGTTGAAACCCGAGCTCTTCCAATTTCTTCTTGATACGGCGCACGTTGTTGGTCAGCAAATAAGGAAATACTGCTCGTTTGTGTTCATCCCAGTATCGGGCAACCAGAATACTTCCAAGGGAGATGTTCTCTTCCGTGATGGCATCGACGATTCTTTTCAACTGGCCAACTTTATCTTCGACAACGATGCCCAGCAGGGTTCCTGGCTGCCCAATTCCGAGTACGTTGATAAATGCCCGAATCAGGTCCCGGACCGAGACAATTCCGACCAGGGTGCCGTCCTCTTCGGTAACAGGGAACGCCCCCACTCGATGCGCGTCGATCAGGAGCAGGGCATCCTGTATGGTATATCGGGCCGGGATCGAGATTGGATCGGGGGTCATGATGTCGGCGACCTTCTTTTTCGAAATGCGCTCACTCTCTTCGCTGGCGGTTGTCGGCTCCCGACAGATCCGGTATGGCATCGCACTTCGAAGGTCCCGGTCCGTTACGATCCCGATGAGCCGGTTCTCCCCGTCTACCACCGGCAAATGCCGAATATTGTTTTCCTTCATGAGATTACGGATTTCAAACAGCCCGGCATCCTTTTTGACGGTAAGTACCTTTTTTGTCATCGATTTGGTGACTAGCATGTTTTCCTCCAAAAGCCGGAGTCCGGCTGGTTATCCGCGTGGTCTACCCGGCCTGCGCTCCGTTTAGCAGTATCCCGACGTGTTGCCCCACGAGTTCCGGAAGCCGTTTGAGCGAATACCCGCCTTCCAATACAGAAATGATGCGCCCGTCTGCATGACGGTCCGCCAGTTCGACAATCCGGCTCATGATCCACGTAAATCCCTCCGACGTCACATTCATGTCCGCCATGTCGTCGTCCATGTGCGCGTCGAAGCCGGTGGAGACCAGAATAAAATCAGGTTGAAACCGGTCAAATGCCGGCACCAGATCCTGCTGGATCAGCGTATGGTATTCTTTATCCCCGCCGCCCGGAAGAACGGGGGAGTTTTTCGTAAAACCGAGGCCCTCGCCGCTGCCCTCTTCAAATTCCCGGCCGGTTCCCGGGTACGCAAACGATGGGTGCTGGTGGATCGAGTAGTAGAACACGGACGGGTCTTTTTCGAAGATGTGTTGGGTGCCGTTGCCGTGATGGACGTCAAAATCGATGATGCCCACCTTTTCAATATGGAATTCCTGCTGGAGATACCGGGCGGCGATGGCCACATTGTTGAAGTAGCAGAATCCCATGGCCTGATTCGTCTCCGCGTGATGGCCCGGCGGGCGAATCGGGCAGAAGGCATTGTCGATCTTGCCGTTCATCACCCATCGGATGGCACGAAGAATCCCGCCCACCGCCAAAACGGCGGTGTCGTACGTTTCGGCGCAGATCTGGCAGTCGGCCGAATCAAACTGTTTCCTACCGGAAACACACGCGTCATTTAAGCGGTCAATGTACGCTCTGTCGTGCACCGTTTCGATCCACCGAATGTCTGCAGGGATCGCCTGAAACAGAATCAGATCGGACAGCAGTTCGCTGTCCTTGATGCCTTTGTAGGCGGCAAGCAACCGGTCCGAGACTTCAGGATGGTAGCTTCCGGTATCGTGGAGAAGGTATCTCTGGTCGAAAAGCAGGCCTGTTTTATGCATGATTCGCCACTCAGGTAACGATTCTATTAAAAATATCGAATGCCGCCCGGACCGATGCACTGTTTTCCGGCAACTCGATGGTCGGACGCCCGTTCATGTCGTATTCGTAAACCGCTTCGTCCTCGGGAACGGTGCCGATTAATTCAAGCCCATTGTTGCCGATGATATCCAGCATGGATTTCGAGGGTTCCTGTCGGGTTTGGTTGATGATCAGAAAACTTTTTCCGACCCCGATTTTCAGCTCTTTGGCCAGCTGATGGATCCGCACCGCGGCCTGGAGCCCCCTTCTGGATGTGTCCGAGACGATCAGCAACACATCGACGTCGTGGGTGGTCAAGCGGCTGATGTGCTCCATTCCGGCCTCATTGTCCACAACAAGATAGTTGTAATTTCCCGTCAGACGTTCCAAAAAATTGGTCAGCAGGGTGTTGGCCGCACAGTAGCAACCGGCCCCTTCCGGCTGCCCCATCACCACCAGGTCAAAATGTTCGGTTTCTCCGATTGCCTCCTCGAGACGCATCTCCATGAAAACGTCCTTTGTCATACCGCTGGGGACCTGCCCCTTTTTCATCTCTTCCCGAGCATGGCCAAGGGTATCCGAAACCTCCAGACCGAGAACCTCGTTCAGGTTGGCATTACAGTCGGCGTCTACGGCGAGTACCGGGGTTTTTCCCGTTTTAACCAGATATTTGATCAACAGACCGGCAAGGGTCGTCTTTCCGGTACCGCCTTTGCCGGCCAATGCTATGGAAAATGCCATGGCACGTATGTCCTTTCCTCGAAATTCGAACCCCAAAAATAAGCAGCACTCCCGATCAGCGTCCGCCACCGGCGATCGGATTGCCGATCGAGTTCGTACAGAGACAGTCAAAGCTACATAGGTTACTCCTGCCGGACAGTCAAGGGGCATTTCAGTCTCCCCGAAGCAGCACCGGACATCGCATTTTCGGGATCGATGATGCTCCTGCCGGACGTCCTTCGAGCGCGTGCCTGTCTTGCTTTTGCATAGGCTGTGTGTTAGGTTTTTTGGCCGATACATAGGATTTTCAGGCCTATGCCCGTTGGTTTACCCGGATCGAAGAGGGAGTTTCAACGATGGATTTTGAATTGAGCAAGACACAGAAAGAGATTCAGAAAGCCGTAAAGGAATTTGCCAAGGGTGAGTTCGATAAAGAACTCGCCATGGAGCTGGAACAAAACCATGAGTTTCCCCGGAAAATCTGGCAGAAAGCCGGAGACCTCGGGCTGATCGGGGTCCATTTCCCGGAGGAGTATTCCGGCCAGGGGCTTGGGGCCATGGAGGATATTCTGGTTATCGAAGGCCTGTGTCGGGCGGATTCCACCATCGGCAGCGCCGTTTCCCTGTCGAGTTTTGCATCGGAGCTGATTCTGCATTTCGGCAGCGATGCCCTCAAGGAGCGGTTTTTGCCCCAGGTGGCCGAAGCCAAGGTGTTGTCCGCCGGTGCGTTTACCGAGCCCGACCACGGCAGCGATATCACCGTCATGGACACTACCGCCATCCGGGACGGAGATGAGTGGGTTATCAACGGCAGCAAGATCTTCATCACCAATGGCGGACTCGCCGGTTTTTACTCCGTGCTGTGTCAAACCGACCCTGAGGCGTCCCCTACCTATCGGGGACAGAGCGTCATCCTGGTGGAGGGGGACCGGCCGGGACTCAGTACATCCGATGTCGGTCAGAAGATGGGTATCCGGATGATGGCCACCACCGAGGTCGTTTTCAAGGATGTGCGGGTGCCGGCAGAAAACCTGATCGGCAAGGAGGGCAAGGGATTTTATCAGGTGCTCGAATTTTTCGACGAAAGCCGTATCCAGGTGGCGGCCCAGGCCCTCGGCACGGCCCAGGGTGCTTATGACCGGGCGTTGTCCTATGTCAAACAACGGGAACAATTCGGCAGGAAGATCGCCAAATTCCAGGTTACCCAACACAAACTGGCGGACATGGCCACCAAGATTGAACTGGCACGGTTGATCACTTACAACGCCGCGTGGAATTTCGACCAGGGGCGTATTGATCCGAAGCTGACCTCCATGGCCAAGATGTATGCCGCGCGAACAGCGGTGGAGGTATGTGATGAAGCGATTCAGTTGCTGGGCGGATATGGGTACATGACCGAATACGAGGTGGAGCGCTTCTACCGGGATGCGAAAATCACCGAGATCTACGAGGGGACACGAGAAATTCAGAAAAACACCATTGCCAGCGCCCTGTTGGGGAGAATGAAGTAAAGTCTCCCCCAGGTTAGCCTGTCACCCAGTTACCGTTTAACCAACCATGTTGAGCATTCGGAAAATCGGCGTCATCGGTAGAACCTACCGGCACCTGGCTCGGTATCGCCAGATCCTGGCGGTGTTGATCAAATACGGTTTCGGCGACCTGATCGAGCTGCTTCGCATTGATCAGTACATCGAGATCGGCCTACAAGTACTCACCCAAAAGCGTCGTGAGCCTTTGGATAAGCGCAGCCGGGCCGAGCGGATCCGGATGGCCTTTGAAGAACTGGGGCCGACCTTCATCAAGCTTGCCCAGGCGGTGTCTTCCCGACCGGATCTGGTGCCGGTCGACTTTGTCAAGGAACTGGCCAAGCTCCAGGACAAGGTGCCGCCGGCCCCGTTCGAAAACCTGCAGCATATTTTCTTCACCGAATTGACTCTGCCGCCGGACCAGGTGTTCGCGTCCATCGATCCGGAGCCCATCGCCTCGGCCTCAATCGGCCAGGTGCACCGTGCGCAGATGACCGACGGCGAAGACGTCGCTGTCAAGGTACAACGGCCGGGTATCCGAAAGGTCATCGAAGTCGATCTTGAGATCATGCTTCATTTGGCCACCCTCATGGAACGGCATATCGAAGAAATTTCCTTTCACAAACCGGTGAAGATTGTTGAGGAGTTTGCGCGCTCCATTGAGAAAGAGATCGATTTTACCGTGGAGGCGACAAATATGGAGCGGTTTGCCTCCCAGTTTCTGGACGATCCCTTTATTTACGTGCCCAAGGTGTTTCGGGAAGCCTCCGGCCCCCGGATTCTCACCATGGAATACGTGGACGGAATCAAGATCTCGAATGTGACCCGGCTGAAGGAAGCCGGACTCGACCCGAAGATTGTCATCGACCGGGGTGCTGATTTTTTTCTGAGACAGGTTTTCCAAAACGGCTTCTTCCATGCGGATCCCCATCCGGGGAATATTTTCGTGCTTCCCGATAATGTCATTTGCATGCTCGATTATGGCATGATGGGATCCATCGACCTGCACACCCGGGAGATGTTCGTCGACCTGGTGAGCTGCGTGGTCAACCAGGATGCGGCCCGGGCCACACAGGTGCTGCTCAAATTGACCCTGTGGGAAGAAGAACCCGACACCCGTCTGTTTGAAAGAGATGTGGGCGACTTCATGGGGCGCCACCTGTACAAACCCCTCAAGGATATTCAGATGGGCAAGGTTCTTCAGGAACTTCTGAATGTGGCGGCCCGGTATCATCTCAGAATTCCACCAGACCTGTTTCTGATGTTGAAGGCGCTTGCCACCATAGAGGGCGTGGCGCTTCTGCTGAATCCGGATTTTGAGATGATCACCAAAGCCACCCCCTTTGTCCAGAAGATCAAGATCGACCGATTCAGTCCCCAGCGGCTTTCTGAAGATGCCTATCGGATGGGGGCGGATCTGATCCGGTTCATGGAGCAGTTTCCAAAAGATCTTCTGGAGATTTCGCGGATGGCGCGTCTGCGGAAACTGCTCTTCAAGGTGGAGCACCGGGGCTTTGAAGACATGCTGGCCACCCACGATCAGGCCAGCAACCGGTTGTCCTTCTCGGTCATCATTGCCGGGCTGATTATCGGTTCTGCACTTATTGTCATATCCAAGATCCCGCCGCTGTTTTACGGCATCTCCATCATCGGTCTCATCGGCTTTATGGCCGCCGCGTTCATGGGTATTTGGCTGCTGGTGGCCATATTGCGGAAAGGAAGCTTGTAGGTACGGTTTGCCCGTTGGCCGGTTTGCCCGTTTGCCGGTTTGCCCCACGTAGGTATTTGGTATTGGGTATTTGGTATTCGGTAGGCGGTGCATCCTTTAACACGGCGGAACGTTAATTATGGTTCTTCTCACGATACTTTCAGCTTTGAACTTTCAGCTTTAATCTTTTCACCATCCAGCATCGAGCATCCAGAATCCCGTTAGCCGGTTTGCCCGTCGGCCCGTTTGCCGGTAGTTCCCAGCGTCCAGCATCAAGTATCCCAGTATCCAGTATCGAGCATCCAGAATCCAGCATCGAGCACCCAGCATCCAGCATCCAGTATCGAGTATCCAGGATGAATTCTGAATCCCTGTATCCTGTATCACATCATCCAGCCTGCTTATTCTACCGCAGATATGGCCAGCAGATAGCGACTGGCTTCCGGGTGGGCGACACGGGAAATCTTGTAGTTTTCCGCCGGGTGGAGATCGAGCACAATCCGTAATTTGCCCAGTTTTTGATGTAAGTGGGCGCGGATGCGCCGGATGAAGCGGCCGTCGATGGTCGAGGCCGATTTCCCGATCCAATTTTGCACACCGGGAATGTCGATGACCACCCTGGGCGATGCCCCCTCCAGGCTGAACACGGACGGCACCGTATATGGCGTCATTTCGATGATAATGGTTTCTTCTTCCGGTGACAGTCGAAACTGGATGTCGGTGATGGAAACGCCGGTTGCGGCCGGCCGTGTGGGAGAGGCCGGCAGTGCCGGTTTTCCCGGAGGCGGCGGTCGAATCTCGGAGGTGGTTGCCGATGGCTCCGGTGCTGCCGGTTCAGGTTTGGCGCCGGCGATCGGTGCCCAGGTTTCAGAGATGATCTTCCACTGGCCGTCCCATTTTTCCAATTCCAGTGTCTTTTCGCCAACATCCGATGCGCGGGAATCTTTGTATTTCTGGAGAAATTTGGCCACGGCCGCGTTCTGATCCATGGCCACCCACACCTGGGATATCGTCACGCGGATGGGGCCGGTCTGTTTAAACAAGTCCTTTTTACGCTGACGCCACTGGTTGTAATCCTGCCCGTTGGACCTGAACGCCGGATGGTAATGTGCCATGTAGCGATCAATGTCCTTGCTTTCCCAGGCCCGGGCCCAGTCGAAAATATCCATCCGGACCTGGTCGTTGGCCGCTGCAGGTGCGGTCTGACCCGTCGACACACACGGTGCAACGCAGAAGCCGACGATGATCATCGTGAGGTAAAATCGTTTCATTGGTTTGTATACCGGTCAAGGGTTGGCCATGCGTCTCAGGCGAGTCAGGTTTACCCTGTCCCAGTCCTTGCCCGCGACGATTTTGGGTGTTTCGAGAATCTTCGGAACCCGGTCAAATCGTCGATCCTTCATGAGCAGTTCGAATCCTCGCTCACCGATATGACCATAGCCGATGTGCTCATGTCGATCCACACGGGAGCCGAAGTCCTTCTTCGAATCGTTCACGTGTATCAGAAACAACCTGTCGAATCCGATGACATCCGAAAACTTCCGGAAGGTCCCCCGGTAAGCTGCTTTGGTGCGAATGTCGTATCCGGCAGCGAAAATGTGACATGTGTCCAGGCAAACGCCTACCGCCTCTTGCCGTTCGATTTTGCTGATAATTGCCGCCAGCTGTTCGAAGGTATGTCCTACCCCGGAGCCCTGGCCGGCGGTGGTCTCCAGCAGCAACCGGAGTCCGGTTGTCGGCAGCTTTTCAAGAACCCGGTTGATCCCATCGGCGATGGCATCGATGCCGTGTTCATCACCGAGGCCCATGTGGGAACCGGGGTGAAGCACCACAAAATCGATATCGATCTCCATACAACGGATCATTTCGCTATAGAGCGCACTTCGGGACTGCCGTCGTTTTTTCGCTTCTTTTGCCGACAGGTTGATCAAATACGACGTGTGGGATGCGATGGCTCCCATTCCGGTATCTTCACGGGCCGCCCTGAAGGTGTCGATATCCGTCCGGCTCAGGGTCTTCTCTTTCCAGGAGGAGGAATTCTTGGTGAAGATCTGCAACGTCGGGCAACCGTAGCCATGGGCCGTATAGATCGCCTGGTCGAGGCCCTTGGCGATAGAAAAATGGGCGCCGAGTTGCGGTTTCCTGGCTTGTCGTTCTGAAGAGGCCATGACGGTAGAATAGATCCTTTGTCAGGTGAATGATGGTTACCCTGCCGGCAACCTTTCTATCTCTTCTCCAGTCGAATTAGAGAATAGGATTCAAGGATCCGAGGGGCCAAGGGGCCAAGGGGCCAAAGGTTGCACGGAATCTATAACACACGTTTAGCATTTATCTAATCTGTAATGCGTTTCTTTTGCGCACATGATCCGTATTCTATACATTACTCCGTTTTGTCCGGAAAGGGACATTGTCGTTGAACCGGACATTCCGGGCAGCGTGGTTTCCGGGCCATGCAATACTCGCGGCCAAAGTAGATCAGATGAAGGGAGAAATCGTTCCGGGCACGTTTTGGAACAAGATCCATCAGATCAAATTCGATTTTCACCGGATCTTTATGTGTGGTCAGTCCCAGCCGCTGGGAGATCCGCCCAACATGGGTATCCACTACGATGCCGGGAGTTCCGAAAGCCGCCCCCAGGACGACGTTGGCCGTTTTACGGCCGACCCCTGGCAGTGTCACCAGTTCCTCGAGGGTCCGGGGCACGTTACCTCCGAAATTTTCCACCAGTGCCGCCGCGCAGGCTCTGATGTTTTTCGCCTTGTTCCGAAAGTATCCTGTTGGTCGGATGAGCCGCTCCAGAGTCTGACTATCGACGTTCACAAAATCCTTCGGGGTTTTCAGTCGGCGGAAAAGATCCTGGCTGACCCTGTTGACCTGGCGGTCCGTGCACTGGGCGGAAAGGATCGTTGCCACCAGCAGTTCAAAGGGATTCCGGTGTTCTATCTGGGTCTTGACCTGGGGGTACATTTTCCTTAATTTTTTTCGTATGTTATCGAGTCGTTTCCGTGTGTCTGGCATGTTTGACGACCTCTGCCCGCCGTGGCGATTTCCCCGTTGAAATGCGGTTGCCAATAAAAACGAGGGTGGTTAGATTATAATATTAGCCCCACGCAAATGTCTGGAACATTCCCCATGAACGGTTCGTGCATACCATGAATCATCCCGCAAAAAAAGTTCGTGCCCTGGGTCTCTGCTCCGGCGGGCTGGACAGCATTCTTTCAGCCCTGGTGCTTCGGCGGCAGGACATCGACGTGGCGTGGGTGAGTTTCGACACTCCCTTTTTCCCCGCGGTGAAAGCCCATAAGGCTTCCGAGCGCAACAATATTCCCCTCCGGGTGGAAAAGATTACCGCCGACTACATTGAGATGCTCAAGAACCCGAATTGCGGGTACGGCCAGCAGATGAATCCCTGTCTGGACTGCCATGCATTGATGTTTCAAAAGGCCGGCCAGATCATGCGGGCGGACGGATTCGATTTTTTGTTCAGTGGAGAAGTGCTGGGTCAACGGCCCATGTCCCAGACCAAGCCCTCGCTCCGATATGTTGAGAAGAATTCCGGGTTTGACGGGTATATCCTTCGGCCTCTGAGCGCGAAAAAGCTGCCCGAGACCATACCCGAGCAGCAGGGGCTCGTAGACCGATCGCGGCTGCTCGACATCTCCGGCAGGGGGCGCAAGCGCCAGATCGCCCTGGCCAAAGAATTCGGCGTGACGGATTATCCGGCACCGGCCGGTGGATGTCTGCTCACAGACAAAGGGTACTCCGCCCGGCTCCGGGACCTCTTCAAACATCAATCCAGCTACACGGAAGACGAGCTGAATTTGCTCAAATACGGACGGCATTTCCGTTTGAATCCTGAAACACGCCTTATCGTCGGCCGGACGCAGCAGGAGAACGAGGCCATTCTCAAGCACCAGGATGTGTCGGCGGATATCTCCCTGAACACCCCCAACCACCCCGGTCCCACCGCGCTTCTTCCCAAAGGCGCCGCGCCGGACATGGTATTGCTGGCCGCCGCCATCTGCGCCGGTTACAGTAAGGTTCCCAAGGATGTGCCTGTTGCCGTTCAGGTGACGGCACTCGGCGGCGTATCCACGATCACAGTGATACCGGTGCTTCCCAGGGATGTCGCCAAATTCCTCATCTTATCGTGACAACGTGAGACATTCGATCTCGTTGTTGCGCTTAGCGCCGCAGTCGCTGCGGCGTACCTTAAGGTGCATATGGGATACTGGATGCTCGATACTGTATGGTGAAAAGATTAAAGCTGAAAGTTCAAAGCTCAAAGCTGAAAGATAGTAAGGAAAAATGACGTTCCGCGATGCGGAACAAATGACTCTTTCCACCGGTCAACCGGCTAAACTGGCGAACCGGCAAACCGGCGAAACCGGCCAGCGGGCTAACGGGCAAACGGGCTAACGGATCAACCGGCCAACTGGCAAACCGGCGAAAGCGGCAAACCGTTCTACTCGTTCCGCTCTCCGACAAGCTGGCCGCAGGCGGCGGAGATGTCACGGCCTTTGCTTTTGCGAATCATGGTGGTGAAGTGATGGTCGATCAGGATTTTCTGAAATCTGAGGACGTCTGATTCTTCCGGGCGCTGAAATTCACATCCGGGATAGGGATTGTACGGAATGAGATTGATCTTGGATCGGATTAATCGGAGCAGTTTTGCCAGGCGATGGGCGTCTTCATCCGAGTCGTTGACGTCCTTGATCACAATGTACTCGAAAGTGATGCGTTTGCCTTTGGGGAGGGGATAGTTCCGGCAGGCCTCGAGAAGTGTCTCAATGGGAAACTTACGGTTCAGGGGCATGAGACGGTCGCGGGTGGCGTTGTCGGTGGCATTCAGCGAAATCGCAAGATTAACCCTGGTATCCTCTCCCAGGTCGGCCATCCGGGGTACCAGGCCCGCCGTGGAAACGGTAATACGGTGGCTGGAGAATTTCAGCCCGTAGTCGCTGTCACTGATGGTTCCTAAAGCACTCACCAGATTGCCATAATTTGCCAGGGGTTCTCCCATGCCCATGAACACCAGATTGGTCAGGTTTCCTTGACTGCCAAGGTGTTTCCGAACTTCTCTGATTTGGGCAACAATTTCACCCCGGGTCAAATTTCGTGTGAACCCTCCGCTCCCGGTTAAACAAAACCGGCATCCTAAGGCACAGCCGACCTGGCTGGAAACACACAGCGTATGGTGATCTCGCTCCGGTATCAGAACACTTTCCACGAACTTCCCGTCCTTCAATTGAAACCGGTATTTTCGGGTGCCATCGGGGGACGTTTCAACGGTGCCAATCGGCGGGCACCCAATTACAAAGTGTTCCGGAAGAAACTCCCTGAGCGATTTTGAAAGATCGGTCATTTGATCAAACTCATCGACCAATCGTAAATAGACCCACTTGAAAATCTGATTCGCACGATAGGTCTCGAGGTTATGTTCCACCATCCAATCCGCGAGTTCATCGCGCCGGAGTTCCAGAATGTCGATTCGGTTCTGCATTTATAATATTTTCAATGAAATATGTGAGCCGGCCGGTTGCAATAGGAGGCTGCCTCCAGTATGTTCCTCAGGTCCTTTAGAGCATTTCGGAATCTGTTGACATAGCATTTTGCCTATATTATATTCAACGTTTTAATTCTTCAGGGCGGCTGGCTCTATGTTTGATAATCTCAGTGACAAACTCAACACGGTATTCAAGAAACTCAAGGGACACGGCAAGCTTACCGAGAAAAATATCGAAGAAGGGCTTCGCGAAGTCCGGATGGCGTTGCTTGAGGCCGACGTCCACTACAAGGTCGTCAAGACGTTTATCAAGGACATCAAGGAGCGGGCACTCGGCCATGAAGTCCTCGGGAGTCTGACTCCGGGTCAGCAAGTCATTAAGATTGTCAACGAAAAGCTCACCGAAGTGATGGGCTCCCGGCATCAGGGCCTGACCCTGAAAGGCGCTGCCCCGGTGTCGGTCATGCTGGTGGGACTGCAGGGTTCGGGCAAAACAACAACTGCCGGAAAATTAGCGGTACACCTCAGGAAAAACGGTCGAGCACCTTACCTGGTCCCGGCGGACGTGTACCGTCCGGCAGCTATCGATCAGCTCACCACCCTGGGGAATCAGTTGTCCGTGCCCGTTTACCCGTCGACGCCCGATGCGGACCCGGTCGATATCTGTGAGAAGGCCCGTACCGCAGCTCAGCAGGCCGGATGTGACACGTTGCTTCTGGATACCGCGGGTCGGCTCCACATTGACGACGCGTTGATGAAGGAACTGGTGCGTATCCGGGATACGGTCAAACCCTCGGAGATCCTGCTGGTTGCCGATGCCATGACAGGCCAGGACGCCGTCAACATGGCCAAAGCGTTCGATGACCAACTGGACATCGGGGGAGTGGTACTATCCAAGCTGGACGGTGATGCCCGCGGCGGCGCCGCCATCTCCATCAAGTCGGTCACCGGCAAACCGATCAAATTTGTCGGCGTCGGTGAAAAACCGAACGATCTCGAAGCATTTCATCCGGACCGGATGTCGTCCAGGATCCTGGGCTTGGGCGATGTGCTGACAATGATTGAAAAGGCCCAGGCCGTCGTGGATGAAAAACAGGCGGTCGAACTCGAGAAGAAGCTGCGAAAGAGCCAGTTTACCCTCGAAGATTTCAGAGACCAGATGGTACAGATTCGAAAAATGGGCTCTCTGACCGACCTTTTGGACATGATTCCCGGAATGGGCAAGATGAAGCAAATGAAGCACCTGGATGTGGACGAAACAGAATTCGTCCGGATCGAGGCGATTATCAATTCCATGACCCGGAATGAACGTCAAAACCATGCCATTATCAATGGAAGCCGGCGCCGCCGTATTGCGCAGGGCAGCGGAACAAAGGTCCAGGATGTAAACCGGTTGCTAAAGAATTACACCCAGGTGCTCAAAATGATTAAAAAAATGAACAAAGGCGGCATGCGCGGGTTGGGCCGCGGGATGTTGCCGTTTTAACAGTTTTATGAAAACCTGAACCGATCAAGGAGAAAGTGGATGCCCGTAAAAATCAGATTAGCCAGGCACGGAGCGAAAAAAAGACCGTTCTACCGGATCGTCGTGGCAGACAGCGAAAGTCCCCGGGATGGCCGATTTCTGGAAATCGTCGGAACCTACAACCCCTTAAAAGAGCCGGCCGAAATCTCTTTCAAACAGGAGCGCCTGCAATATTGGATGAATCAGGGAGCCAAACCAACCGATACTGTAAAAAGTATTTTGAAAAAAGAAGGTTTTTTTGCTAACCCTAGTTAGTATCCAAACATAGCCCCTCGTTCCCAACCGCAACAAAGGAGACGAGCGATGAAAGACCTGATCAAGTATATTGCACAGGCTCTGGTAGATAACCCGGAACAGGTCTCGGTCGCGGAGGTTGAGGGAAATCAGACCTCAGTGGTGGAGCTGAAGGTGGCCAAAGAGGATCTTGGAAAGGTGATCGGGAAGCAGGGTCGGACGGCACGTGCCATGCGTACCATTCTCAGCGCCGCATCCGCTAAGATAAAAAAGCGGACGGTGCTGGAGATTATCGAGTAATTGTTCGTGTGCGCATGGAGGAAAATGCTTTTCTCACCGTGGGAGAGGTTGTTGGTACCCACGGAGTTAAAGGAACGCTGAAGGTCTATTCGTTTGCCGATTCGGCGGATATCTTTGCAGCAAAAGGTAGCATCCAGCTTCAGACCCGGCAAGGGGAACTTCAACGTTTCACTGTAAGGTGGGTCAAACCTCACAAGAACATCCTGCTTGTCTCCTTGAAGGAAATAAGCCGCTGCGAGGCGGCCGAGATGCTGATCGGCAGCGTGATTCTCATCCCGAAAGCCGACCTTCCCGAATTGGAAGACGACGAATTTTACTGGCACGAACTTCTCGGACTATCCGTCTATGACGAGAATCGTGGCTATCTCGGAACGATTTCCTCGATTATCCAAACCGGCAGCAACGATGTATATATTGTCAAAGATGCCGATCGTGAAGTGCTCGTTCCGGCCCTGGCGTCGGTGGTTACGGAAATCAACCCTGAGGACGGACGGATGATGGTCAGACTGCCGGACGGCCTCTAAACAACGGGACCCTGAACCGCCAGGACGCATTGCGTAAACTGGCAGGCATTGTGTAAAACAGAGGGCGACCTCTGTTTTGGCATTTTTGACCGGTACCCTATGAAGATACGTGTCCTGACGATTTTCCCCGGCCTCTTTAACTCCTTCTGGGAAACCGGGATGATCCGAAGGGCTCTCGAGCAGGAAAAAATTTCCGCCTCGGCCATCGACATCCGGGAGTATGCCGAAGGCCGCCACCGGGTCACCGATGACCGGCCCTATGGTGGCGGTTCCGGAATGGTGATGAAACCCGAGCCTTTGGCCGGCGCTATCCGGGCGGCGAAAAAGGATTCACCGGAAGCACGAACGGTTCTTTTGTCCCCACAGGGTCGGGTATTCCGCCAAGCCGTTGCCCGTGAAATGTCTTCCCTGGAGGCACTGATTCTTGTCTGTGGCCGTTATGAGGGGGTCGACGAACGGATCAGCCGGGAGCTGATCGATGATGAAATTTCCATCGGTGACTACGTGTTGACGGGCGGCGAAGTACCGGCCATGGTGGTCATCGATGCGGTTGCACGCTTGCTGCCGGGGGTGCTCGGCAACGACGATTCGGCGGAAACGGATTCATTTTCCGGCCATCTTCTCGAACACGGGCACTACACCCGGCCCCGGGAATTCGAAGGCGAATCGGTCCCGGAGGTGCTGTTGTCCGGAGATCATCAGGCGATCGAAAGCTGGCGGAGAGAGGCGGCGTTGATGCGCACCTTCCTGCGGAGACCGGATCTGCTTGCGAACCGGCCGCTGGATTCGGAGACGCTCGAAATTCTAAAGAACTGGTGCAGAGATATTGAAGCGATCATCCGGGCCCAACCTTTACGTGGCGCTGATACATTACCCGGTGCTGAACCGGAACGGTGACATCATCGCCGCCGCGGTCACGAATCTGGACCTTCACGACATTGCCCGGGCCGCCAGGACTTACGGCGTACGGGCCGTTTATGTCGTGACTCCGCTGGAGGATCAGAAAGTTCTGGCGGAACGCATCATCGACCATTGGGTCAGCGGTATCGGATCCGAATACAATCCCAAGCGGCGGGAGGCCCTGGAACTGATTCGGATTCAGGACAGCCTGGACGGGGTTCTCGCCGATATGGTGCAACGGGGCGTCGGCACTCCCCGGATAGTGGCAACCACCGCCCGCTCGCGAAGCCGCAGCATTGATGATTGGGTGCTGAAGGAAAAGATGGCCAAGGGTTCCCCCTATCTGTTATTGCTCTGTTATTGCTGGGAACGGCCTGGGGGCTGGCCGAAGAGATGTTCGCCTCTGCTGATTTTATACTTGACCCGATCAAAGGAATAGCCGAATATAATCATTTGTCTGTTCGGTCAGCTGCATCCATTTTTTTTGACAGGCTGCTGGGGAACAGGGAACTTAGCGGGCCCGGGCATTGACGCCAGATCCGGGTTCCTGAAAAGGCGCAAAAAATCTGGAGGAAACAGATAATGCAGGAAATTACTCAAATCGAACGGGAAAGCATGCGCCTGGACCACCCGCATTTTGGTCCGGGCGATACGGTTAAAGTCCACGTCAAGATCAAGGAAGGCGAAAAAGAGCGTATCCAGATCTTCCAGGGTGTGGTCATCAGCCGGCGAAAAGGCACCACCAATGCGACATTTACAGTCCGGAAAGTGTCTTACGGCATCGGTGTGGAGCGTATTTTTCCGCTTCATTCACCCATCCTTGACAAGATCGAAGTCGTCACCCGGGGCCGCGTGCGGCGCGCCAAGATCTACTATTTGCGGAAACTCCGTGGGAAAGCCGCCCGCATTAAAGAAAAACGCCTAAGATAGCCCGACTTGATTCGGGCGGACAGGGTTCTCTGGTCATGGCGGAGGACTTCTGGATTTTTGAGCGAGACGCCCATACCCGCGGCGTGCGTTATGTCGCCGGGATCGACGAGGCCGGCCGTGGTCCCCTGGCCGGTCCTGTCGTGGCCGCGGCGGTGCTCCTGCCTGCCTCCTTTCCGGTTCTCGGTGTTGCCGATTCCAAAACACTGACCCCCAAAAAACGAGACCGGCTCTATGACGAGATCTACCGGCATGCGGTGTCGGTGGGTATCGGTGTCGTCGACGCGGTCGAAATTGACCGGATTAACATTCTCCAGGCCGCGCTGCTCGCCATGGCCTTCTCTGTTGAGAACCTGCGCCCCCGGCCGGACTGCCTTCTTATCGACGGCAATACACCGATTCCCACCGAACTTCCCCAACACGTCATTCCCAAAGGCGATTCGCGGAGCGTTTCCATTGCCGCCGCATCCATTGTCGCCAAGGTTACCCGGGACCGCCTGATGGCCCTATACGATGAGGAATACCCCCTGTACGGTTTTGGCCGCCACAAGGGATACCCCACGAAAGACCACAAGGCGGCCATCCGAAAACACGGGTGGTGCCCGATCCATCGGAAGACATTTCGGGGTGTCCGTGAGTTTGTATCTGAATAGAACATTACCGTTCCGCTAATATTCGTGTGGATGCCTGTATATGGAGAATCGCCAATCCATCGGGGAAACCGGCGAAAACCTGGCCATTTGGTACCTGGAGGGGTGCGGCTATCGGATTCTGGAGCGGAATTACCGGAATCGGCTGGGAGAAATCGACATTGTCGCCAGGGAACAGGGGGCCATTGTATTTGTCGAGGTGAAGACGCGCCGAAGCGGCCGGTACGGAAGCCCCAAGGAGGCGGTGACCCGAAAAAAGCAGGAGGGCCTGTCCAGAGTGGCCCTCAGTTACCTGAAAGAGACCGGACAGACGGCATCCAGGGCCAGGTTCGACGTGGTGTCCATCCGGTATGTCGAACAAATGCCGCGCATCGAGCTGATTAAAAATGCGTTCGACCTGGCCTATCCACGGCGTTCTGAATAGCTTTTTCATATTTTTTCCGCTATTTGAACATAACCGCCCGCTTCGCTCGGGACGCCGGGAACGCAGAGGTGGGTTCTATTCGCCTTTGCCGAGAGAGGCGGCAAAGGCGAATGGCCTCGCAATCAAAACCGACTTGTTCTGAGTGGGGGGCAGGCAAGGGTGTTTTGGCAACTGGACGCCATTCGAAGGATCGGATGGGTTTCATTTGACGGCGTCTCAGCGGCAAATGAAACAAAAAATATCTCCGAGAACTCTGCGGCTCTGCGGTGATAGTTTCTGCAGCATGGACGTACCATGACCGATGAACACACATACGGCACCCTTTACGTGGTGGCGACACCCATCGGGAACCTTGAAGACATCACCCTCCGGGCCTTGCGTATTCTCGGTTCTGTGGATCTCATCGCTGCTGAAGATACGCGGCATACCCGGAAACTGCTCTCCTATCACCATGTTGACGGGCCCCTGATATCGTATCACGAGCACAACGAGCAGGAGCGTACCCCCCAGCTGATCCGGCAGCTTCTCGACGGACGCTCACTGGCAGTGGTCTCCAATGCGGGAACACCGTCGGTGTCCGATCCGGGGTATCGGTTGATACAGGCGGCGGTCCAGGCCGGCATCCGGGTGGTGCCCATACCCGGCGCAGCGGCCGCCATCACGGCACTGAGCGGGGCCGGTCTGCCGACCGATTCATTTATCTTCGTTGGGTTTTTACCGAAGAAAAAGAAACGCAGGACCGATCAGCTCCTGAAACTTGCAGAGGAGCCTCGCACCCTTATTTTCTACGAGTCTCCCCAGCGGGTCGGTGCTCTCATTGATGAGCTCGCTGAGATATTCGGTGATCGTCCCGCGGTTTTGGGCCGTGAGATGACAAAAGTCCACGAGGAATTTCTTCGTGGAAATCTGGCCGAACTGTCGGCAGACCTGAAACGGCGAGCGTCGGTTCGGGGCGAGTGTACCCTGTTGATTGGGGGCCGGCAGCGTGGCCCAGCCCAGATCACCACGGCAGTCACCGGAAAAATACAGAAGGCCCTGTCAACATCGGGCAAACGGCTTTCCGAGGTTGTCAAAGAAATCGCTGCAGACACCGGACTATCCCGGTCAAAGGTCTATGAGGAGGCGCTTAAAATGAAAAAGAAGACATCAAACGGCGTGTTGTCAGCGTCGGGGAGGCCGGCCGATGACTGATCTGGAAGCCATCTTTGCACCGGAATCGGTAGCGGTGATCGGTGCGTCTGCGACCCCCGGAAAAGTGGGACACGATATTTTTGCCAACATTCTCAAGGGCGGTTTTACAGGAACCCTGTACCCGGTAAATCCGGGTGCCCGATCGATTCTGAGTGTTCGTGCCTATCCGACAGTTCTGGACATTCCGGACAGCGTTGATCTGGCCATGCTCATCCTGCCGCCGAAATTGGCCGAGGCGGCCGCCGAGCAAGCCGTTGAAAAAGGTGTCCGGGGGCTGGTTATTGTCTCCGCGGGCTTTCGTGAGGTCGGGGGCGAGGGCGCCGAGATCGAACAACGGATTGTTTCCATGTGCCGCCACCATCAGGTCCGGGTGGTGGGGCCAAACTGCCTGGGAGTGATCAATCCGCTACCCGCCGTGCGGCTCAACGCCAGTTTTTCCGCACGTATGCCGGCTCCGGGGAATATATCCTTCATTTCCCAAAGCGGTGCGCTGTGCACGGCGGTTTTGGATTTTGCCGCGGATCGGGATTTCGGATTTTCCAAGTTTATCTCCATCGGAAACAAGGCCGACGTGGACGAGCTTGATCTGCTGGAATATCTTCACCAGGACCCGGATACCGAGGTCATCATGATCTACCTGGAAGAATTGCGGCGGGGGCCCGAATTTATCCAGGCGGTCAAGAAAATCACCTCCGGGTTCCGGAGAACGCCGGTCCTGGTCATCAAGTCCGGCCGGACCACCGCGGGCGCCAGAGCAGCCGCTTCCCACACCGGAGCCCTTGCCGGCTCCGAAGCCGTCTACAACGCCATATTCGAGCAGGCGGGCATGATCCGGGTGGAAACCATCGATGAGCTGTTCGATTTTGCCAGCGCCTTTGCCTACAAAACCGAAAGCGCGGTGGGTAAAACCCACCGGAAGATCCCCACCGGGAGCCGCGTGGCGATTATCACCAACGCAGGCGGTCCTGGCATCGTGGCAACCGATATGACGGTTTCATCCGGGCTTGAACTGGCCCGTTTCCGACCGGAAACCATCGAGGTCCTGGCCAAACACCTTCCGGCAACCGCCAACATTCACAACCCGGTGGATGTCATCGGTGACGCCTCCTATGATCGCTACGAAAATGCGTTGAAAGCAGTGATCCACGATCCGGACGTGGACGGGGCGCTGGTGATTCTTACCCCCCAGTCCATGACCAATGCCCTGGCAACAGCCGAAGCCATCGTTCGCGTGGCCCAGAATTCCGACAAACCGATCCTGTGCTGTTTTATGGGAATCGTTGACGTGTCTGCCGGGGTAAAATACCTGCAGTCCCACGGCTATCCGGTGTTCAAGTTTCCGGAAAACGCCGCCAAGGCGTTCGGTGCACTTTACCGCTATGCGAGGTGGCTGGGCCGGCGACACCTGGAACAGTTTTCTTTCGAGCACGACATCGATCGGGCGTCGGCCATCATCCAGAATGCGTTGACCGCCGGAAGGACGCATTTCGGTGAACTCGAAGGAAACGAGATTCTCCAGGCCTATGGATTTAATGTATTGCCGACCCGGTTGGCCGAAAATCCCGAGGAAGCCTCGTCCATCGCTGAAGACATCGGCTTTCCGGTAGTTCTCAAAATCGTGTCTCCCCAGATCCTCCACAAAACCGACGCGGGCGGTGTTGTTGTCGACCTGGACAATACCGAATCCGTGGGTCGGGCATTCGGTGACATTGTTCGGCGGGCCGGAAAATTCGATCCCCAGGCGCAGATCGACGGCGTGCTGGTGCAAAAGATGGCCCCTCCCGGAACGGAAGTCATTATGGGGGTAAACCGCTACCCGATATTCGGCCCCCTGATCATGTTCGGCTTCGGCGGGATTTTCGTGGAGGTGTTCCGCGATGTGGCGTTCCGGTTGGCGCCCATCGGCAGGAACGAGGCGCGTCGAATCATCCGAAAAATCAGAGGTTACAAGCTCCTGCAAGGCTTTCGAGACACCCCCCGGGCCGATCTGGATATCCTGGAGCAATATCTGGTCAGGCTCTCCGATATGGTGATACATCACCCGGAAATCAAAGAATTGGATATCAATCCGGTGTTGGTGCATGAGGACGGAAAAGGTGCCACCATCGCCGATTGCCGGATTATTCTGGGGCCACCCCCAACAAATGCGGTTTGAATGAATCCTCGCTTCGAAACGATACATCCGGTTGTCTTTGAAATCCCGGAGAACCTCCATGGATTGAAAGGAACGGACAAGGTCGATTTTCTGGGCGGAGCCGCCCGGCAGGCGCTGGCCGAGTCGGCAAAACGGAGCGGTATCGTTCTCGGGGCGCTGGAAAAAAAAGACAACGGCGCACCGATTCCATGTAGCGGGATTTACTGGTCCCTTTCCCATAAATCAGAGGCTGTAGGGGGTGTGGTCTCCCCGAATCGCGTGGGAATAGATATTGAAACGATCCGACCGGTGACAGAACCCCTTTACGGGCGTGTGGCAGGGGAAACAGAGTGGAGGCTGTCGGCAAGCGATCGCCTGGAAACCTTTTTCCGTTTCTGGACGGCAAAGGAGGCCGTTTTAAAGGCCGTCGGCATCGGGTTTGCGGGAATGGGAAAGTGCCGAATTGTCGATATCCCGGATGATGCGCATCTGACAATCGTCTACGAAGATCGCAACTGGCAGGTAGAGCATTTTCGCACAAGTTGCTGCCTGATCTCCGTCACGATGTCGACGAACCCTGTCCAGTGGCATATCGAACCCTATCCAGGGTAATGATTACAGGTTTCAGGTGTTGGGTGTCAGGTGTCGAGGTTTCAGGGTTCAGGTTTCGGGTGTCAGGTGAACATTCAAAGAAACAATGACAAATAGAAAATTACAAATCACAAACAAATTACAAAACACTAAAAACCAAACAACGAATACCCAGTACCCAATACCGAATACCGAATGAATGGCCAACGGGCCAACGGGCTAACGGGCAACGGGCGCACGGAAATGAGAAAACTCACACTTACGCTTCTTCCGGAGATGTTCGGGATTTGCCGTTTTCGGCCTTCAGAAGAGATCCCCGGATGGGCTCTGGCATCGGCGTTTTTTTCAGTTACCCGGACAAGTCGTGAACTGTCGATCGTCTGCCCGGAACGGCGAATTCCTGCCGGTGTGACCAGCAGTCGGAGATGGCGTGCCCTGTCGGTGAAAGGCACTCTGGATTTTACCGAAATCGGGATCATTGCATCCCTCGCCATCCCTCTGAAAGAAGCCCGGGTTCCAATCTTTGTCGTTTCCACATTCGACACCGATTATCTGCTGGTGCGGGAACGGCACCTGAAGACTGCTGTCGAAGTCCTCTCCGGAACGGGGCATCGCATCAACCTGAGAAGCGGGCGCCCAACCGCTCCAAAGGCGAACCATCCTTGACATTCCGGCCCTCCTCTGTTCATCTGATTGAAGGTGTGCGTTTGGCCATAAACGTCTCCACCTGGTGCAATACCCAGGAGATCCCCCGGCGAGACTCACAGGGATTTGGTAAATTCCGTTGGAGAGATTACCCATGTCGAGACACGGTTTTCGGGCCCTGCTCGGGATCGTGCGGTTCCCGTTTCTCATCCTCACCCCGGCCTGCGTTGCATTGGGCGTTGCATCGACGGCGTGGACAGGAGCCCATGTGAATTATGGGTACGTGCTGCTGATTCTCGTTGGCGCCGTTTCCGCCCATGCCAGCGTGAATGCGCTGAACGAATACAGCGACTATCGGTCCGGGCTCGATTTCAAGACGACGAAAACCCCGTTCAGCGGCGGCAGCGGAACGCTGCCCCGGTTTCCGGAAAGAGCGGGTGGGGCATTGATTGCCGGCTGGGTGTGCTTCATTTTAACCGGGCTCATTGGCGTTTATTTCGTTTCCGTCGTCGGACCGGGGCTGATTCCTATCGGGGTTGTCGGAATGATCACCATTGCCACCTACACCGACTACATTACCCGCAGTCCAGTACTTTGTTTGGTTGCACCGGGCCTTGGCTTCGGCCCGTGTATGGTGATGGGCACCGATTATGTGCTGTCCGGCTCGTATTCATGGACGGCATTCATTGTCTCTCTGATTCCTTTTTTCCTGGTCAGCAATCTTCTTCTGCTAAATCAGTTTCCGGATGTGGATGCGGACCGAAGCATTGGTAGAAATCATTTTCCCATTGTCAAAGGGCGGCAGGGCGCCGCTGTCCTATACGGCGTTTTTCTTGCCGGCGCTTACGGCAGCATCCTGATCGGTTATGCCGCAGGATGGATCCCGGCGGCCGGCCTGGTCGGACTCGGAACCGGTATTCTTGCGATACCGACGGTCCGGGGGGTTGCCCGTTATGCCGACGAAATCACCAAGCTGGTCCCTCACATGGGCAGGAACGTATTGATTACCCTTGCCACCCCGGTGCTCCTGGCGACGGGGATGCTTTGGGATGCAGCCGCCTGATGCGAATATGGCGTAAAATCTGTGGGATATGCACCCCAATGATACTGGATGCTCGATGCTTGAAATCTGGACGGTGGACTTTGGGTTGGTCGAGAGCTGAAAGTTCAAAGTTCAAAGCTCAAAGCTGAAAGATAGTAAGGAAAAATGACGTTCCGCGATGCGGAACAAATGACTCTTTCCACCGGTCAACCGGCTAAACTGGCGAACCGGCAAACCGGCGAAACCGGCCGACGGGCAAACCGGCCAACAGGCCGACGGGCTAACCGGCTAACGGGCAGACGGGCAAACGGACCAACGGACCAACGGGCTAACGGGCCAACCAAGGAGTCGCTTTATGCACATTACCTTTTACGGCGCGGTACGGGAAGTCACCGGATCGATGCACCTTGTCTGGACCGACACCGATCGCATTCTTCTTGATTGCGGCTTGTTCCAGGGGCGGCGAAAGGAAACCGAAGAAAAAAACCGGAGCCTGCCCTTTGATCCCGGAATTCTATCCAGTATCGTTTTGTCCCATGCCCACATCGACCATTCGGGCAGGATCCCCATGCTGACGCGGAGGAATTTCAGTGGCCGCATTATCAGCACACGGGCCACGGCCCATGCCTGTGAGTATCTGCTACCCGACAGTGCTCACATCCAAGAGTCGGACGCCAACTATCTCAACTACAAGACCGTCCGTAATGCGCTCAAGAAGATGTCGTCCAAACCGGACAAAAAGAAAAGGAACAAGGAGATACGGAAGCGACTGAAACGAAACGGCCACGATCTGGATATAGACGCGATCAACGAACTGCTCGACGAACACCAACTGGAACAGGTCCGCCCGCTGTATACGGTGCCCGATGCAGAAACGGCCCTGACGTTTTTTGACGGTTATCCCTACCGGGAACCGGTGGCCGTGGGCAAAGACGTGACCTGTACCCTTTACGACGCCGGGCATATCCTGGGATCTGCCATTACCGTGTTGCATTCCAGGGAAAACGGCCGCGACCTGACCATCGGCTATACCGAAGATCTCGGCCGGTTTGGCAAACCGATATTGAAAGACCCGGTGCTTCAGTTTGCCGACGAACACCGGAAGCTGGATCTGCTGATCATGGAGAGCACCTATGGGGATCGCGTTCATGAGCCGGTGATGGATATGGCGCCCAGGCTCAAGCAGATACTCAACGATACATTCGATCGGGGAGGCACCGTGCTGATTCCTTCCTTTGCGTTTGGCAGGACCCAGGAGCTTCTCTACGTGATTCACGACCTGTATAACAGGGGAGACGTGCCAAAGCGGCCGGTCTATGTCGACAGTCCTCTGGCCACGAAACTGACCCGGGTATTCGGAGAACATCCCGAAGTCTATGACCAGGATACCCACGAAACCTTTCTCCAGCGCGGAGACAATCCGTTTGCATTTGATCAGGTCCATTTTACCGCCTCTGTCCAGGAATCCATTGACCTGATGAAGGAGAAACAGCCCCACATTGTGATTTCCGCATCCGGGATGTGTGAAGCCGGCCGGATTCTGCACCACCTTCGGTACAAGGTTCACAATGAGCGAAATACCATCCTCATCGTCGGTTACATGGCCCAGAACACGCTGGGGCGTCGGATTCTGGAGGAAGGGACGGCCTACATGGCGTCCGGACGAAAGGGCAACCCGCCGTTGATCAAGTTTTACAACAAACACTACCCGTTGAAAGCCCGGGTCGAGAACCTGGGCGGATTCAGTGCCCATGCCGACTACACCGAAATGCTGCGTTTTCTGAAGGAGTCGAATCTTCAGATTGGACGGATCGCTGTCGTCCACGGAGAAGAAGATCAGAGCCTTGCCCTTGCCAACCGTCTCAAGGAAGCAGGGCATCCGGTGGTGGTGCCGAGGGCCGGCGAATCGGTGAAGGTGGGGGGATGAACTACAACTCTGGAGTATTGGAGTGGTGGAGTGGTAAAAGGGGAGTACTGGAGTGTATATGAGCTCAAAGCTCAAAGCTCAAAGCTGAAAGCTTAAAGATAGTAAGGAAAAATGGTGTTTCGTGATACGGAACCGATGATTTAATCACGCCTCCGACGGGTTCGACCCGCTCACCGCAAGCAGGCAGCAAATGACTTTTTCCACCGGTCAGCTGGCTAAACCGGCAAACCCGAAACAGGTGAAATCTATGCAACAATCAGTAAATAGTACTCCAGGCCGTTCCCCGGGTCGAAGATCTCCGTTTATCGTGATGGTCGTTTTCCTCCTCTTGTTCATCATTGGAATAAACCTCGGCGAGGTGCCGGTGGTGCTTGCGAAGGCGATCCGATTGTGTCTGAGCTGCATCGGAATAGGGTAGCCGGTATGTCTTTAAGGAGATGGATACAGATCCTGGCAACCTTTCTGAGCAATGGTTATTGGCAGTTTCCGGCGACCGGAAGCATTTACAAGGGCACCCTTAAGTCGGTTTGCGTGCCGGGGCTGAATTGCTATTCCTGTCCGGCGGCCACAGGGGCTTGTCCCCTGGGCGCCATACAGCCGTTTATGGCCACCCTCCGGCCGAACATCGAAGCGGCGCGGTTTCATCTGGGACTGTATGTCATCGGGTTCCTGGGTGTTATCGGCAGCCTGGTGGGGCGGATGCCTTGCGGCTGGGTGTGTCCGTTCGGGTTCTTCCAGGAACTGCTGCACAAGATTCCGTCTCCGAAGTTCGAAATCCCCAAATTTTTAAACCATTTCAAATATGTTTTCCTCGTACTGTTCGTGTTTCTTCTCCCGCTGCTGGTTGTGGACGAATTCGGATACGGGATGACCTGGTTCTGTAAGCACGTGTGTCCGGCCGGCACCATCGAGGCCGGAATTCCCATGATGATCCTAAAGCCGGAGCTTCAGGGATTGATCGGCCTGTTATTCTACAGCAAGCTGCTGATCCTGGTGCTGTTTTTAATCTGGATGGTATTGAGCCGGCGACCGTTCTGTCGGACCGCCTGTCCTCTGGGCGCCATCTACTCTCTGTTCAACAGGACCAGCGCATTCCGAATGGTTCACCATCCGGACAACTGCACCCGATGCCAGGCCTGTTACAGCAACTGCCCCATGGGCGTCAAATTTTTCGAGACTTCCAACCACACCAACTGTATCCGCTGCCTGAAATGCCTCCAGGAATCCTGCAAGTTCGACGCGATTTCCTATGAAATTGCCGGCCTTCCCACTCCCGAGCCAAAGCCAAACGAAACATGAAACTGCATGTCCGCTTTATCTGACAACGTGACAAATTGCTGGTGTATTTAAAAAAACAGGGGCGGTAGGCTCATAATTTTGGTTTTGTCTTTTGGATATCCAAATTTGACAAATTTGCAGTTGCAGCGTAAGCTGTTCTTGGTATTGCATTTTTTGCCATCAGCTCGAGAGTGCTCCATTCATTGGTTCTTTCGGTAGACATGGAAAAATCAAACTTTCTGCAATTTAAATAAACGTCTTTTCTCTTTTTAAAAATCTCAACGCTGAGTGTTACGAGAAGATAATTAGAACTGAAAGGCGGTTCCGTGGTCCTTGTGATCGGAGAAGTTCTGGTCGACATATTTCCCAAGTATATCCGCCTCGGCGGAGCACCTTTCAACTTTGCCTACCATTTGAAGCATTTCGGTTACCCCGTCCGGTTTATCTCCAGGATCGGTATTGACCACAACGGTAAGAGACTCCTGGAAAGAATCACGAAGGCCGGATTCAATGCGGATGACATACAAATAGATGAAGCTCACCCCACTGGAACCGTACAGGTAAAGCTTGACGAGATGGGGGTCCCGGATTTTAACATTCTTCCGGATGTCGCCTACGACTATATCGATTTCGTACCAGAAATCCATTCCACCCTTCTGGAAAATTCAAGCCTTCTATATTTCGGCACCCTGGTTCAACGAACGGATCATGGTTTTCGTCGGATCCAGCAGTTTCTTCACGGTAAACCGGCCGACTGCATTTCACTCTACGACATCAACCTTCGCCCCGACTGTTATTCGGTTGATGCGATCCAGGCGTCTCTGCTCAATACGGATGTTCTCAAACTGAACAGGGATGAACTGCAGGAGTGCAAGGCGATTGCCGGTAATGGGCGCGACACTCCGGCCTTCGTTCGACATATGATGGCCAAATATGATCTGGATCGCGTTGCCGTAACCAAGGGCGGTAACGGGAGTGATTTGTACACTAAAGACGAATTCATTCACGCCGCCCCTGTGCCTGTCGCGTCCATGGTTGATACAGTGGGGGCCGGCGATGCCTATGCAGCGATGCTGGCTGCCGGTATATTGGAAAAATGGCCTCCCCCAAAGACCCTCTCCATGGCGGCCGAGTTTGCATCCCGTCTTTGTGCCATTGAGGGGGCTATCCCGGAATCGCCGGATTTTTACGCTCCTGTCCTGACTCAGATGAGAAACGGAGAGTGACATGGCATCGAACGGTTTATACATCCAACTGTTCAGTGTGCACGGGCTGCTGCGCACCGAAAACATGGAGCTTGGCAGGGATTCGGATACCGGCGGGCAGATAAAATACGTGGTCGAACTGGCAAAAGCACTTGATCAACGTGAAGATGTACAGCAGGTGGACCTGTTTACAAGGCTTCTTTCGGACAAATCGTTATCTGAAGATTACGCACAATCGCTGTATCAGGTTAGCGATAAATGCCGCATCATTCGAATTCAGTGCGGGGGGCGTAAGTACATGCGCAAGGAACTGCTGTGGCCGCACCTGGATGAATACGTGGACAAAACCATCAAGTACATCAAACGTCGGAAGCGCATCCCCGATATTGTCCACGGCCATTATCCGGACGCCGGCTACGTGGCCATGCAACTGTCTGAAATTTTTGGCGTTCCGCTGGCTTACACCGGGCATTCGCTCGGCCGTTCGAAGCTGGATCGTCTGATGAACGAGGGTATGGCAGAGAAGGAGATCGTCAAGCGCTACAAAATCGACCACCGCATCCAAATGGAAGAAGAGATCTTGAAGCGGGCGGATCTGGTGGTGACCAGTACTACCCAGGAAATCAAGGAGCAGTACGGCCAGTATCAGAATAAAGATATTCCACAATACACGGTCATTCCGCCGGGCTTGGACATCGAAAAGTTCTACCCGTTTTATCACGACGCATTGTCGGAATCCGAAAAAAGCGAAACGGAATTGTACGCCCAGGCGTCGGTATTGGATGAACTGGATCGATTTTTTAAACACCCGGACAAACCACTGATTCTTTCGTTATGCCGTCCTGACAAACGGAAAAACATCGCCGGCCTGATCAAGGCCTACGGGGAGGACCTGGAACTGCAATCCATGGCTAACCTGGCCGTGTTTGCGGGCATCCGCAAAGACATCTCAAAAATGGAAGACAACGAGCGGGACGTTCTGACCGAAATCCTGTTATTGATGGACAAGTACGATCTGTATGGAAAAATCGCCATTCCCAAGAAACACGAGTTCGAATACGAAGTGCCGGAGCTGTATCGAATCGCGGCGGAAAAACGTGGTGTGTTTGTCAACTCGGCGCTTACTGAACCGTTCGGGATCACCATCATCGAGTCAGCCGCGTGCGGCCTTCCCGTCATCGCTCCAAATGACGGGGGGCCCATGGATATCATTGAAAATTGCGAGTGCGGGGCACTGGTGGATACCACCGATGCCGAACAACTTGCTGCCGCCGTCAAGGGGATCATCGTCGACGGAGACAAATGGAGGCAATATTCCAAGGCCGGCATCATGAACATTCGTAAGCATTATACATGGGAAAACCACGCCGATGTTTATGTGAACGGAATCAGGCGAACCGTTGAAAACTTCTATACGTCCAAAATGAAACAAGCCGTCCCGTCGGATGCTATTGGAAGGCGTTTGGCGAAGCTAAATTATTTAATCGTTACCGATATCGACAACAGCCTCATCGGAGAGAAAAACCGTCGACTGCAGCCATTGCTTCAGTTGTTGAAGGAACACCGGGATCATATCGGATTTTGTGTGGCCACCGGCCGAACCATCGAATCGACCAAAGCCCACCTAAAAGAATTCAATGTTCATTCACCGGATGTCATCATATCCTCGGTGGGATCGGAGATCTATTACGGGAAACACGCTCATCGCGGCAGGGGCTGGGCCGCTCACATTTCAGCCCGATGGAATAGAGAAAAAATCGTTCGGCTCCTCAAAGATTTTTCATTTTTGACCTATCAGGAAGAAGATACACAGCGTCGATTCAAGGTCAGTTACAATATGAAGCCGAAAAAAGATCGACTGGCCAAAATTCACGACAGACTATTACGCAGCAAGTGCCGCTACAACTTGATTTACTCTCATGACAAGTATCTGGACATTTTGCCCTACCGTGCCTCCAAAGGGAAAGCCATCCGCTACCTCAGCTATAAATGGGACATCCCGTTGGCAAACTTTCTCGTATGCGGCGACTCCGGAAACGACGAGGAGATGCTGCGGGGCGAACCAAAAGCCGTTGTGGTCGGCAACTACAGCCCGGAACTCAAATCTCTGAAAGGACTCCGAAACGTCTATTTTGCCAAGGAAGCATGCGCCGGTGGAATCCTCGAAGGTTTGAATCACTATAAATTCATAAAAAAATCAAAAAGGTAAGCGAATCGATTATGGAAAACCTGCTCAGCACACTGATTTCGGAAGAAGATCAAAAAGAGTTTAAAGAATTAATTTCCTTTATCGCCGAATCGAAAACCGACATCATCCTCCGAAACGGAATCCTTCAGCTGTTCCGTAGTTATTGTGATAAAAACGAAAAACCGGACTCATTTCGAGAAAATTCTTCAATCTTTGCATTTGTGAAAAAATCCCAGGAGCTGTTTATTGTCGACGATCATCTGGCGATGATGCACCGCTATGCCATGGCGAAGTATCGTTATTACCTGATTCGAAAGGATGGAGAGTATGTTGAGGCAACATCGCTTTCCAATTATCTCGATCTCAGGGATTACTACATCCTCCAAACCAAGACCGAGGGCCTCCAGCTCCGGATGGATTTCATGCCGTTTTACGACTTTACACCCACCATTCGGGACATCCGCTCGGTGGGCAGCGGCATCCGTTTTCTGAACCGCTACATGAGCAGCAACATCTTCAGCCGCCCCCGAAAGTGGCAAGACAAATCATTTAATTTCATGAAAATGCACCAGTATGACGGCCAACAGCTGTTAGTGAACGGCGCCATTTTAAATGATTCCAGAACGTTTCTCGGAGACCTCGAAAAAGCCCTGGAGTGGCTTAACGGCGAACCCGCCGAGGCTCCCTATTCCAGCGTGAAAACCCGTTTGAGTCAGGCCGGCTTCGAAGTCGGCTGGGGAAATACGGTCGGGCGGATCAGGGAAAATATGGAGACCTTGCTGGCCCTGGTGGGTGAGCCCACGGACCAGCTGCTGGAGAAATTCATTTCCCGGGTTCCGATGCCTCTCATTTCCAAAGTCGCCATTATCTCGCCCCACGGATGGTTCGGGCAGACCAATGCATTGGGAAAACCGGATACCGGCGGGCAGGTAATCTATATCTTAGACCAGGTCCGTGCCCTGGAGAAGCATTTAAAGGAGGAACTGAGGTTAACGGGATTGGAAATCGATCCCCAAATTATTGTTCTGACCCGGCTGATCCCGGAAGCGCAGGATACCACCTGCAACCAGCGGCTCGAAAAAATCTTTCACACGGAAAATGGATGGATTCTCCGTGTACCCTTTCGCGATAGCCAGTACAACGTGGTCAAACACTGGGTATCGCGTTTTAAAATCTGGCCGTATTTGGAAACCTTCGCCGAGGATGCGTATAGGGAATTGCTGAGTGAATTCCGGGGGCGCCCGGATTTGGTCATCGGCAATTACTCGGACGGAAATCTGGTTTCCTCCCTGTTGGCGGACAAGTTCGATGTCACCCAATGCACCATTGCCCACGCACTGGAGAAAACAAAATATGCTTTTTCCGATCTTCACTGGAAGGAACTGGAGCGGGATTATAACTTCTCCGTTCAGTATACCGCCGATATCCTTTCCATGAACAAATCCGATTTTATCATCACCAGTACGCTGCAGGAGATCATCGGGACCGAAAACACCATGGGGCAGTATGAATCCTACCAGTTCTTCAGTATGCCGCAGTTGTATCAGGTGATTAACGGTATAAACCTGTTTGCACCCAAATTTAACGTCATTCCGCCGGGCGTGGATGAAGATCTTTACTTTCCCTACTTCGAACAGGAAAAGCGTATCCAAAGCAAGCGACAACATTGGGAACGGCGGCTGTTCAGCGAAGACTCCGGTGATATCTTCGGAAAGCTCGATGACCCGGAAAAACCGCCAATCTTCACCATGGCCCGCTTCGATAAAATCAAAAACATTACCGGTCTCATCCAGGCCTTTGGCTTGAGTCAGGAGCTTCAGCGCCACTTCAATCTGGTCTTTGCTGCCGGTACCATTCATATCGAAAATTCCGCCGACGTGGAGGAAAGAAATGAAATAACCAAAGCATACGACCTCATCGAGAGCTTCAATCTATTCGGAAAGGTGCGCTGGCTGCCCAGCATCAATAAACTCGATACCGGTGAAGTATACCGGATCATTGCAGATCGGAAAGGTATCTTTGTACAACCTGCGCTATTTGAGGCCTTCGGTCTCACCATCATCGAGGCCATGGCCTCGGGTCTGCCCACCTTCGCCCCCAAATTGGGCGGCCCGCTGGAAATTATCGAGGTCGGAAAAAGCGGTTATTTGATGAACACGAGCAAGCCCGAATTGATCGCCGAAAGACTGGAGGAGTTCGTCACCAGCATGGGCAAAGACAGTGAACTTTGGAAAACGATATCCGGGAACGCCATCGCGCGCGTGCAAAAACACTTCAACTGGAAATCCTACAGCCAGCGGCTTATCAATTTAACAAAGCTTTATGGTTTCTGGCGCTACGCCGTCTCCGGCAAGGGCATGATGGAACTGGATCGATACTGTGACGTCCTGTATCACTTTTTGATCAAGGAGAAGGCTGCACGGATCGAAAAATCGATAACCGCCTAACTTAATGGGGAAGGATTAATGAATGATCCCTACAGGCCTGTACGATCTGACAATCATTTCCCATTGACATCCTCTGCCCGATGGCATATTCGGCCCTTACTCCCCCCTTTTGACCGTACCGTGTGAATGGCCCCGAGGGTTTCGTTGAAATAACGGACCGTCCCCGTTAGTTTCGTTTCACTGCTGAGAGGAGGTCACGCCGATGGAATCCCAACGAAAAATTCGTAAAATTTTTAAAAGCAAGCCGGTCATCGAAGGTGCCGGGGTTCACCTTAAACGGGCATTTGGGTTCGGCCAAACCCGCTTGTTCGATCCCTTTTTGCTTTTGGATGACTTCCGCTCCGACATTCCAGCCCATTACCAACAGGGCTTCCCGTGGCATCCCCATCGCGGCATCGAGACCATCACCTATGTCCTTGAAGGCGATGTGGAACATGGCGACAGCATGGGGAACACGGGCCATATCACATCCGGTGACGTGCAGTGGATGACGGCCGGAAGCGGCATTGTCCACCAGGAAATGCCCAAGGGGGGGCAGGACGGAAAGATGGAAGGCTTTCAGCTCTGGGCCAATCTTCCGGCCTCACAAAAAATGATGCCGCCCCGGTACCGGGATGTCAAAGCCGGGGAGATACCCAAAGTGACACTGGATAACAGGGTGGAGATCGGGATCATCAGCGGAACGGTGGCAGGCACCCAAGGACCGGTCAAGGATATCGTCATCGAACCTGAATATCTCGATATTTCTCTTCCCGAAAACACGGATTATTCCCATCCGACCACGCCGGGACACACGGTGATGGCATATGTCATCGCTGGAAGTGCCTGTTTTTGTGGAGAAAAGGAAGCCTTCAGCTATGAGGTTGAAGGTGTCAACTACTTCGATATGGAACGAGGCGCCTTTTTGGGTAATGAAACCCTGGCCGTTTTCGGGGATGGCAGTCATGTCACGGTCAGCACCGGAGATGAGCCGGGGCGCTTTCTATTGATTTCAGGGAAGCCCATCGGGGAGCCTGTCGCCTGGCAAGGCCCCATCGTCATGAACACCCAGGAGGAACTCCGGATTGCTTTCGAAGAATATCGCCAGGGGACCTTTTTAAAGCATAAAGAAGTGGAGACCTAAAATTGGAAACAGCTCCCGTTAAACCGATCGTATCATTCGATGAATTTGATAAATTAGACATCCGGGTCGGCACGATCCAGCGCATCGAGGGCATCAAAGGCTCGGATAAGCTGGTTCGACTGGTGGTCTCTTTTGGCGATCACCAGCGGAACATTCTGGCAGGCATTAAACAGGAGCGTTCCAATCCCGCTGAGATTGAAGGCAGCCAGGCATTGTTTGTGGTCAATCTGGAGCCACGCAAAATGATGGGCGAGGTATCCGAAGGGATGCTGTTTGATATCGGGTATGCCGACGGCATTACGCCGGTGCTCGCTGTTCCGGAAAAGCGGGTGCCGGATGGCTCTCGATGTGGTTAGACTGAGCGTTGTGAGATATGGTCTCAGGCGATAGAGTTATTGGAAATTTTCATGGGGGTAGGTAATGAGATTAGCCGGAGCGATTTGGAAAAACGAACAGAGCTGGATTGTTATTTCATTGATTTCAGGAATTCTGATTTCCGCCCTTTTTGTTATGTTCAACCGATTTCCAGGTACCAGCGAATTTCTCCTGGTGGCGGCTTCCACGATGACGCTCTACACTCTCAGCATCGTTCTCCGGGTACATAACGCTAAAGGGAAAGCTCAGAGCGGAAAACCGGGATTAACGGAGCTGGACCTGAAAGTCGGATTCCCGGTGCTGGGATTCGGCGCGGGGATGTGTCTGCTGGTCCTCTGACCGGTTAAATTCATGAAATCTTTTCAGGAAAGGAAAAGCCTCCGGATTTTCCGGAGGCTTTTTTCCGTTTCTATCACTTGTAGACCTGGTCAGGCGGTGGACCGGCAAACCGGACTCCGCCCCACGGGCTTTGCAGGACAAGCGGGCCCACCCCTTTTGGGGGCTTGGGGCTTCGACCCCACAGGTCGCTCTTCCAGCTAACGTCTTCGTTTTAACTACGCCGCACAAGAGAACGGGACAAGTCGCTCCTATATAGCTACGCCGGAAGCGCGGGCTAACCGGTCAACGGGCACACGGGTCCACAGTCCTAAGTCCCCATATCCCAACTCGCCAAATACTTCTTCTGCTCCGGGGTCAACTTGTCGATGGGCACACCCATGGCCGACAGCTTTACCCTGGCGATTTCCATGTCGATGGCATGGGGGACCGGGTAGACCTCCCGTTCCAGTTTTAGCTTTCCCTTGACCATGTGTTCGATGCTCAGTGCCTGGTTGGCGAAACTCATGTCCATCACGCTGGAGGGATGCCCCTCGGCCGCCGCCAGGTTGATCAGGCGGCCTTCCCCCAGCACATTGATTCGGCGACCGTTTTCCAGCAGGTATTCTTCAACAAAAGACCGTATCCTCCGAACCGAGGTCGAGATCTCTTTGAGGCCGATCAGGTCCAGCTCCACATTGAAATGGCCGGAGTTTGCCACGATGGCCCCGTCCTTCATGGTCTTGAAATGGTCCTTGCGGATGACGTTGATGTTGCCGGTTACCGTGCAGAAAAAATCACCGACACGGGCGGCTTTTCGAATCGGCATCACCGAAAATCCGTCCATAACCGCTTCCAGGGCCGCCACCGGATCGACCTCGGTGATGATGACATTGGCCCCCATTCCCCGGGCGCGCATGGCCAGGCCTCTGCCGCACCAGCCATACCCGCAGACGACAAACTGGGTGCCGGCCACCAGGCGGTTGGTGGCCCGGATGATTCCGTCCATGGTGCTCTGTCCGGTCCCGTATCGGTTGTCGAACAGGTGTTTGGTCTGGGCGTCGTTTACAGCGATAATGGGGTACTGCAGCACCCCATCGGCCGCCATGCTTCGGAGCCGAATGATTCCGGTGGTGGTCTCTTCTGTGCCGCCCCGGACCCACTTGATCAGTTCGGAACGTTCGGAGTGGAGAACCGAGACCAGGTCGGCGCCGTCGTCCATGGTGTAATGGGGCTTTGTGTCGAGCACGGCATTGATGTGCTTGTAGTAGGTCTTGTGGTTCTCGCCCTTGATGGCAAAGGTGGATATCTTGTCTTTTTTGGAAAGTGCGGCGGCAACGTCGTCCTGGGTGCTCAGCGGATTTGAAGCGCACAGGGCGACCTTGGCACCACCGGCTTTTAAGGTGCGCATCAGGGATGCGGTTTCCGTGGTCACATGAAGGCAGGCGCCGAGGCGAACCCCTTTCAGGGGCTTTTCCTTGGCAAAGCGCTCCTTGATACGGTTGAGTACCGGCATGCTCTGGTTGGCCCATTCGATGCGCAGGGCCCCGTCTTTTGCCAGTTTGATGTCTTTTACGTCATAGGGCATGGGTGGTCTCCTCACTGTCGTCTTGTATTTCACGTCGTCTCAAAAAAACCGGGCGTCGGCAAAGCCCGGTTTTCTCGGTGTTAGGGTGTCTATCCGGTTACAAACCCGCCTTTTCCCGCAGAATGTCGGCTTTTGTGATCTTTTCCCAGGAAAACTCCGGTTCATTGCGGCCAAAGTGGCCATAGGCGGCCGTTTTCTTAAATATCGGACGCTGCAGATCCAGGTATTCGATAATGGCCGCCGGGCGCAGGTCAAACACCTCCCGGACGATATCCTTTACCCGATCTTTCGGAACCTTACCCGTGCCCATAAGGTCGATCATGATCGAAACGGGCTCAGCTACGCCGATGGCATAGGCAAACTGAATTTCGCATTTCTTGGCAAGCCCTGCGGCCACGATATTCTTGGCCACGTGCCGGGCCATGTAAGAAGCGCTCCGGTCCACCTTGGAAGGGTCCTTTCCCGAGAAACAGCCGCCTCCGTGACTCCCCTGCCCGCCGTAGGTGTCCACGATGATCTTGCGCCCGGTCAACCCGCAGTCTCCCATGGGGCCGCCGATAACGAACCTCCCTGTGGCATTGATATAGTATCGGGTGCGGTTGTCGGTCATCTCTTCGGGGATGACCTCCTGGATGACCCGCTGGATGATCCCGTCGCGCAGTTCTTCGTAGTCCACGTCCGGTTTGTGCTGGGCGGCGATAACGATGCAGTCGACCCGTTTGGGGCTGCCGTTTTCGTATTCGATGGTGACCTGGGATTTGCCGTCCGGGCGCAGGAAGTCCAGCGAGCCGTCCTTGCGAACCTGGGAAAGCCGCTGGCAGAGCTTGTGGGCATAGGTGACCGGCATCGGCATCAGCTCCGGTGTTTCGTCCGTGGCATAACCGAACATCAATCCCTGATCGCCGGCTCCCTGCTCCTTAAACAGGCCCTCTCCGACATTTACGCCCTGTGCGATATCCAGCGATTGATGATCGATGCTGGTGATCACGCTGCATGTTTTCCAGTCGAATCCCATGTGGGATGAGTGATAGCCGATGTCCTTTATGGTCGATCGAACGATTTCAGGAATTTCCACGTAACACTCGGTGGTGATTTCCCCGGCCACAAATGCCAGCCCTGTGGTCACCATGGTTTCGCAGGCGACGCGGCAGTTCTTGTCCTGGGCGATAATGGCATCCAGGATGGAATCCGAGATCTGATCCGCCACTTTGTCCGGATGACCTTCGGTTACAGACTCAGAGGTAAAGTAAAAGGTTTCGTTGCCCATGAAATAGTCTCCTTTTGGAATGGTGTATTCGAAGCTCTGACACGTGCCTCATTTTTTTCACCCGGGCGTTGCCGAACTCGGGTTGTTACATGCCGTTTGCATCATTTTCCAGGGGGCGCCAGTATCATGTTGTCGATGAGGCGGGTTTGGCCGACCTTGACGGCAAGGGCCATCAGCGCCGGATCATCGATTCGGGAAATGTCATCCAGGGTGATCGGATCACACACCGTTACATAGTCGATGTCGGTGTCCGGATAGGATCCGATGCTCTCTGTTGCTTCCTGAATGATCTTTGCCGCATCTGTTTCCCCGGAACCCACCCGGTCTTTGGCCGCGCACAATGCGCGGTACAAACTCAGCGCGGCCGGTCGCTGCTCTGAACCGAGATAACTGTTTCGGGAACTCATCGCCAGGCCGTCGGACTCGCGGACGATGGGGCCGCCCTCTATCTCGATGTCCATATCCAGGTCCGCCACCATGCGCCGGATGACCTGGAGCTGCTGAAAATCTTTTTCTCCGAATACGGCAACATGGGGTTTGACGATGTGAAACAGTTTGATCACGACCGTCGCCACCCCCCTGAAAAAAACCGGGCGCGACAGCCCGCACAAATGCTCGGGCAGTTGGGTCAGGTTCACGTAAGTCTGATAACCCTCCGGATACAGATTCGCTTCGGTCGGGGTGAAAACAACGTCCACGCCCTCTTTTTCAAGAAGGGAAAGGTCCCGCTCCAGATTTCTCGGATACGTATCAAAATCCTCGGTCGGTCCGAATTGTGCCGGGTTGACGAAGATACTGGCGGCCAGGACATCCCCCCGTTCCCGACCGATTCGACACAGCGACAGGTGGCCTTCATGGAGAAATCCCATGGTCGGCACGAATGCCATCGTATGATCATCGCTGCGAACGCGATCCGCATACCTTTGCATGTCCTTGATGTGTTGAATGACGTCGATGGCGTTTGCTTTCCTGGTCGGCGGTCCGAGTCCGACAGGGACCGTATTATCTGTAGAGGGGCATCCCTCTGATAGAGGGCGACTCTCCAAAATGTCAAACCCTATCTAATAGTCAATGGTCGATGTGATGTCAACTATCCCCCCAAGTTCAGATTTACCCCCCACTTGCAGGTGTTAACTCACGAAACGCAAGTGGACATTTGCCAGTCGGGCCGGCGGGACCACAGAGGGATGAAGGGGTCACGAAGTCGGGTGGAAGGAAAATTTCAGAGTCGAGAAGTTCGAGGGTTACTTGCCGATGGCAGCGCCGGAGGCGGGTAAACTTCGAACCCGCTTCTCCAGCCAAATGGATAAGGACCAAAAGTGCAGTGGTAACGGGAAAATACAGAATCTGCCGTCTTGCTTTTGTGAGTGTTTTTTGTTAGCTGAGTCTGTCGTCAATGGGTTTTCCAGTTTGGCGTCTACTCCTTGATACCTGAAGCGGCAACGGCGCTGTTTCGAGGCATGCATGGAAGCCTCCATGTGATGCGATATCCGGGTTTCCCGCTGAGGCGTGTTCCCATCGAGCCGGTTGAGAGACCGGCCGTGTACTGGCCTTCCGCCCGGCGCCGATGCATACAGGGACCGACTGTCAGGTGATATGCAGCTTTTGCCATCAACGTACCGTCGTGTTGGCCCGGAAGTGGAGGTTAGGATTTCATGAAGAGCAACAAATGGCTGGCGGCCATGGTTTTCCTGTCGCTCGTATGGATAGCCGGTCCGGGGTATACTTCGGAACCCAGTGGACGCTCTCAGGACGCCTCACACGCTGCTGAAGATCAGCTCCCGTCTTCCGACCATGCTGCGGAGACCCATGATGACGCCCACGGCGATTCCGCTCATGGCGGCCACGACAATCTCGGAAAGATCCTCCCCCTGTGGAGCTGTATCCCATTTGCCTGTATGCTGCTTTCCATCGCCCTTTGTCCGTTGATCCTCCCCGAATTCTGGCATCACCACTTTGGCAAAGTTTCCGCGTTCTGGGCGGCATGCCTCGGCATCCCCTTCCTGATCGCCTTCAGGGGGGTTGCCGTATACGAAATTCTTCATATTATCCTGGCCGACTACGTACCATTTATTATTTTGCTCTGGTCCCTGTATACCATATCCGGCGGCATCTTGCTGCGAGGCACCCTCCGGGGCACCCCCGTTGTCAATACGGTGATCCTGATGATCGGCGCCCTTCTTGCGTCCTGGATGGGCACCACAGGTGCAGCCATGCTTCTGATCCGACCGTTTTTACGGGCCAACAGCCATCGTAAGAATCGGACCTTCATGGTCGTCTTTTTCATCTTCCTGGTTGCCAACGTGGGTGGATCTCTGACCCCTCTGGGTGACCCGCCCCTGTTTCTCGGATTTCTTCACGGGGTGAGCTTTTTCTGGACATTCAAGATTCTTCCCCACATGCTGGTGGTCTCCGCCGCCCTCCTGGCCATATATTTTGTGCTGGATACGTATTACTATCGAAAAGAAGGGGTAACATCGCCGGAGGGAGAAAAGGTCCCGCTTAAACTGGAAGGGGTGCACAATTTTCTGTTCCTCGGCGGGGTCATTGGAGCGGTTCTCATGAGCGGCGTGGTCGACTGGGGAGAGATCACCACACTGGGTATTCACCGGGCGACTCAGGACTGGGTGCGGGACGGCCTGCTGATTGTTATGGGCATCATGTCCCTGGTGACCACTCCGTTGTCTCTGCGCGAGGACAACGATTTTACCTGGTTTCCGATTATCGAGGTGGCCTACCTGTTCATCGGCATTTTCATCACCATGATTCCGTGCCTGCTGATTCTGAAAGCCGGATCCGAAGGGGTGCTGGCCTTTTTGATCAATGCCGTCAAGGAACCGCACCACTATTTCTGGGTGACGGGCGCCCTTTCCGGTTTCCTGGATAATGCTCCCACATACCTGACGTTTTTTAATACGGTGCTGGGAAGTTTCTTTCCGGGAATGAGTGAAGCCGAAGCGGTGCCGCTTTTGATGACAGAAAAAGCGGTGTATTTGGCGGCCATATCCGCAGGGGCCGTATTTTTCGGGGCGTTCAGCTACATCGGCAATGCGCCGAACTTCATGGTCCGATCCATTGCGGAAGAAGCCGGAACCCCCATGCCGAGCTTTTTGGGCTATATATTAAAGTTTTCACTGGTTTTTCTGATCCCCTGTTTTGTTCTCGTGACCCTGATCTTTTTCTAATTTTCAGGTTGCCGAAAGAGAAAACCGGTGTTCAGACCATAGGCTAGTCCATGGACCACAACATTCTCGGCTCAAAAATAGCGATCGTCGGTGGAGGAGAATTCTGCCTGACCTTCCTGGAATTTCTTCACACCGACGTGTTCGAGGATCAGAAAGCCGAAGTGGTTGCCGTAGCGGACACCAATCCGAAGGCTCCAGGCCTTCAGTGGGCCCAGGTGATGGGAATTCCAACCACCAAGGACTACACCGAATTCTATGCCATCGATGATCTCGATACGATTTTGGAACTGACCCGGGACATTAATCTTTCCGAAATCATTTCTCAGACGAAACCGCCCCATATCCGCCTGATCGATCATTTTGAGGCCCGATCCCTGTCGGACTCCCTCCAGATTGACGTGGTTCGACGGACGACATTGAAGCGGCTGGAGCAGCAAAAAGATGATGTCGTCGAAATTGAGGACATTCTCACAGAACTTTGTGACCGATTCGCCAGGATTATCATCCGGCGCAACAATCGCTCCCGGGAAATCGAGATGGACCTGGTGGAACATGAGAAAACGCTTCGCCAGATCATTCAGGGAAGTACCATCCCGACGTTTGTCATCAACCAGGAGCATGTGGTGACACACTGGAACAAAGCGGTGGAGCGGCTCACCGGAGTGTCTGCGGAATCGATCATCGGCACCCGGCGCCAGTGGACTCCATTTTACAGCCAGGAGCGGCCGGTTATGGCCGATGTCATTATCGATCAGATCCAGGCCGATGAAGTGGAAAAACTCTATCCGACCAATTGGCGAAAGTCCGCCCTGATCGAGGGGGCCTTCGAGGCCGAGGGGTTTTTCCCGCGCTTGGGGGATGACGGTAAATGGTGCTGGTTCACCGCTGCCCCGATCAAGGCCCCGGACGGCACGATTGTCGGGGCCATCGAAACCCTCTGGGACAAAACCGAGGATAAAAATGCCGAAGAAGAACGGGAGCGCCACACTACGGAGCTCAGCACGCTCTGCTCCATCTATACGGCGTTGAGCGCCTCACCGGATATCGAAGGGGCGGTCCATCAGGCCATTCGGGAGGTGCAGGATTTTATGGATGCCGATGGGGTTTGCGTCTACCTGGAGGAGCCGGACGGCCGGTTTCACTTTCGCTACGGTTACGGATTTTCAGAAAATGCCTGCGCCAAGCTGAATGTGGTCGACGACTCGAGCATTATCAGCCGGGTGGCCGAGGAAAATCAATTTACCATCTTCGAGGACCTGCCGGAGGGTTGCTCCGACGAGATCTGCTTTCTCGAGGAGCAGAAGCTAAAATCCCTAGCTTATATACCGATCAGCACAAAAGAAAAACACACCTTTGGTGTGATCCGTATCGGGAGCCAGCTGTCGAACCAGTTTACCCGCGATCAGAAAAACGTGCTCGAACTAATCGGCAATCGCATCGGTGTGGCCATAGAAAACGCCATGCTCCAGGAACAGTCCCGAAAGTCAGAGGAAAAATACCGGTCCCTGTTCAACAACGACCCGAATCCAACTTTTATCCTGGAACCCAGGAGTTTCCGGATCCTGGACATGAACCAGCGGTCCCTGGACGATTACGGCTACGGCCGGTCTGAATTCATGGAGATGGCGTTCAGCGATCTGGGTGACAAAGACGATGACAAAATCATACAGGGGTTAAAGCGACTGTCGAAAGGGGAATCGGTTCTGTTCTCCAAGAAACGGCATTATCGAAAGGGCCAGCGCCCCTTCTATGTAAATATCAATGTCAGCTATGCCAGCTACGGCGGAACCAATGTGCTGGTGGCTGCCACCACCGACATCACCGAAAGTGTCGAGAAAGAAACACAGCTTGTTCAGGCCAGCAAAATGAGCACACTGGGACAAATGGCCGCGGGGATCGCCCACGAGATCAACCAGCCCTTGAATGTGATCCAGGTCTGTGCGGATTTCTTTCAGAAAATGATAAAACGGGGGCAGCCGATTACGGAGGAGGATCTGGTTTCCATTGCCGAGGATATCGGCAGCAATGTCCAGCGCGCCTCCAGCATTATTCAGCACATGCGCGATTTTGCACGCCAGTCGGATGTGGTCCGGTCCAAGATCGACATCAACGCACCCATTCGGGATGTGTTCAAGGTTATGGGGCATCGGTTGAAGATGCACCAGGTCGAGCTGGCCCTTGAACTGGCCCCGGACCTGCCGCCGATTATGGCCGATCACAACCGGTTGGAGCAGGTATTCATCAACCTGGTCACCAATGCCTTGGATGCCATGGACCAGAAGGGACAAGTCTCCGGGCAGGGTGATGTGGAAAAGCGACTGACCATACAATCTCTCTCACGCAATGGAAAGGTCGTTGTGACGGTTACCGACACCGGCATCGGTATGTCCCAGGAAGTGATCAATAAAATGTTCGAGCCGTTTTTTACCACCAAGGATGTCGGCAAGGGCACCGGGCTGGGCGTGAGCATCAGTTACGGCATCGTCAAGGACTATGACGGCACGATCCGGGTGGTCAGCCAGGTCGGAAAGGGGACAACCTTTGAATTGTCCTTTCCCAGTGCTACCTAAAGGTTTACGATGATGAACAAACTGTTGCTCATCGATGATGAACCCGATATTTTAAAAGTTCTGTCCATGTCCCTTCGGGCCGACGGCTATCAAGTGCATACCGCGTTGAGCGGCGCCGAGGGACTGGAGATCTTTGAAACCGAGCATCCCCAGATTGTGCTGACCGACATCCGGATGCCGGGTATGGACGGGATCGAAGTCCTCAAACGGATAAAGGACGCATCCGAGAACACCGAGGTCATTATCATCACCGGACACGGGGACCTGGATTTGGCCATCGAAGCCTTGCAAAACGGTGCCTCGGATTTTATCAACAAGCCGGTTCGGGGGCTGTCTCTGGAGATCGCCCTGAAGCGGGCAGAAGAAAAGCTCGAGATTCGTGAAAAGCTTGCCGCCTATACCCAAAATCTGGAAAAAGAGGTTCGGCTGGCGACCCGGGAACTCCTCCGAAAATCGAATTTTCTGAGCCGACTCATCCGCAGTTCCAACGATGGCATTGTCGCCACCGACAGGGATTTTACGGTTATCGTCTTCAACCCGGGGGCAGAACGTATTTTCGGAAGGACCGCCGAAGATGTGATCAACCGTGTGCGGATCGATGCTATATTCCCCGGGGAGATCGCCGGGATCTTCATGAATGCCGGCACCCACCTGGAAGGCGCCGAGGTGGTGGGATGGCGGGAGACGACCATCCAAAACGTGGACGGGTCCCCGATTCCGGTCGGGTTCTCCGGCGCCCTGCTGATGGAAGAAACACAGGTCATGGGCAGTGTCGCGTTTTTTCAAGACCTCAGGGAAATCAAGCGGCTGGAAAAGGAACTGCTCCATTCAGAGCGTCTGGCGGCCATCGGGCAGACGGTTGCCGGATTGACCCACGGCATCAAGAATGTGCTCCACGGTTTTAAGGGGGGCAGCTATCTGGTCGACCTGGGAATCGGCAAAGGGGATTCAGAGAAGCTCACCAGCGGCTGGGATATGGTCAAGCGGAACATCGCCCGGACGTCCGATCTTGTCATGGATCTGCTGACCTATTCCAAGGAAAGAGAACCGGAATTCGAAGATTGTCAGCCCAACGCCATCGCCGCCGATGTGGCCGAAACCGTAAAGGATACGGCCGAGGAGAACGGCGTTGCTGTTGTTACCGATTTCGACCCGGGCATCGGAACGGTCCGGATGGATCCGCACATCATTCACCCATCACTGCTCAATTTGATGACCAACGCCATCGACGCCTGCATTTTTGATGAAGATACCAGCAAGCAGTGGCAGGTACGCCTCAGGACGGTGCTGGAAGATGATCGGGTCATCCTGCTCGAGGTCAGCGATAACGGCACCGGAATGACCGATGAGGTGAGAGACAAACTGTTTGCCTCCTTTTTCAGCACCAAGGGGCATCGGGGTACCGGCCTGGGGATGCTGGTCACGCAAAAACTGATAGAGGAGCATAACGGCACGATCGACGTATCCACACAGCCTGGAAAGGGATCCACCTTCAGCGTGCGTCTTCCCTTCGAAGTTGCCGGCAACGATATGTGAACCGTCGATCAGAGGCCATAATTTCAGAAACGGGGAAATTAGGAGGATGACCTATGAGTAAACGAGTGCTCGTTGTGGATGATGATCCGGATGTGCGGTTGTTCAACACAACGGTTTTGGAAGAAAACGGGTATACGCCGCTTGAGGCGACCAACGGCGAGGAAGGCTTAGAGATCATCCGGAAAGAACTCCCGGACCTGGTTATTCTCGACGTGATGATGCCGAAGCAAAGCGGCATTCGTCTTTACCGGGAGTTGAAAACCGATAAAGCATTGAAGGATATTCCAGTGATTATTTTGTCGGGTATCGCCGAGAAGACCTTCTTGCGCTCCCAGAACGCTCTCACCGAATTCGGCGGCGAGCAGGTTCCCCCGCCGCAGACCTACATTGAAAAACCGGTGGAGCCGGATGAACTGGCCAGCGTAGTCAAGAAGGCGCTGGGATAATTCACGATTGCAGTAAGCGCGCATGCGACGAAAACCGTTGGGTGAATCATGGAAATTAAAAAACTGCTGTTTGTCACCAAGTTTGAAGAGTTGTGTTTCGATGCTCTCCGATCGCTATTGGGCCTGCGCCAGTCGGCGCTTGACCACGTGGTGTTTTTAACCGTCATCGAGCGAGACAAGGTGGCCATGCATCGGGGCGCCGGCTACCGCAAAGAGGAGGAGATCCGCCTGAGGGAACGGGCAAATATCCGGTTCATCGACTGGGCTGAAAACCTCTTTGTGGAAGGTATGGAAGTCGGCGTGTATATCGAGGTCGGGACATTGGTGTCCAACGTCATCGATGCCGCAAAGGACGAAAACGCGGATTTGATTGTTATCGGGCGGTCCCATAAAGGGGTGTTGGAAACGCTCTATTCGGGTTCCGACGTGACGGAACTGCTCCGACGGGCTGCCACGCCCGTGCTGGTCTACAAGCACCTGACCGAAAGCAGTCTGGTCCCCGAAAAACCCTTTGAACGGGTGGTTCTGGCCACCGACTGGTCTCCCGCCAGCCTGCGGGCTGTCGAGCTTCTGAAGCCGCTTAAAAACGTGATCCAGGAAATTCATGTGGTACATGTGGTGGGCGACGAAGAATTGACCGGTTCCAATGCCATGGAGATCCAGAAGACCCGCAAGGACCGAAGACAACGGCTGGACGAGGTCTGTGAGATATTTGAAGCCGAAGGTATCACCGCCGAACCCCATGTCTATATCGGTGACCCCGAGGAGGAGATCGAAAAGGCGGCCAGGGAATCCCAGGCCACCATGATCGTGATGGGATCTTCCGGCAAGTCGGCATTTGTAGAACGCTGGCTTGGCAGCACCCCCCAGCGCATCGCCGAAAAGTCGATGTACCCCACGTTGCTGGTGCCGCCGGAGCAAGCCTGACTCGGGCTCTTTATGACAGCTCTCCAGTGGATGGGAATAGCAATGATAAGCGGAGTTTTCGAGTATTGAAATAGTTTCATCCGATAGCAGCCGAGAAGGAGAAGAGGATAGGAGGTCCTGATGGCGGTAATTACCATTTCGCGGCAGTTCGGTGCCGGCGGGAAAACCCTGGGAAGATTGATCGCCGAATCGCTGAATTACACATTTGCCGACAGTAGCATCGTTCAGCGGCTGGCCAAGGAAGCCAATGTCTCCACGGATTGGGTAATCGCCCATGAAAAAGAGGCCGGCAGCACCTTTTCCCGTCTGCTGAACACCATGGTTTCACGAAGTTTGATCGACCGGGTGATCAAAGATGAAAGAGGCTATCTGGACGAACAGATCTACCTGGATTATCTGGTGCTGATCATTGCACAGATCGCCGACGAGGGGGACGTGGTGATCCTCGGTCGCGGCAGCCAATATATTCTGAAAGATCATCCGGAGGCTTACCATGTCCTGTTGATAAATAATCTGGACAACCGTGTTCAATTCATGGTCGAAAATTACGACCTTACCGAAAAAAAAGCCCGCCAGTTGGTAAATTTCGAGGACCGACGCCGGACCAACCTATATCGAAAGCTTGGCAAAACCGACTATGACAGCCCGTCATTGTACCACCTGGTTCTGAACATGGAGCGCTTCAGCATGGATGAAGCCTTGCAACAGGTTTTTTTTCTGATCAGCTAATGGATTTAGACTCCATACTTCCGATCATGCTGAGCGGGACGCGCGAGGGAGAGGCTTCTCAAGTCACAGCATTTATTTCTGAATGCGGGCTCCATACCGAGGACATCACCCCGGCAAAGCTCCGCCATTTCATCATTGCCAGAAAAGGCAGCCGTATAGTGGGGACGGTGGGCATCGAAGCCGCCGGCAGCTATGCCCTGCTCCGGTCTCTGGCAGTGGCCGAGCCGTTTCGCCGCAAACGCTTGGGTACCCGGCTGGCAGAGTCGATGGAAAAGTATGCCCGGGACCATGAGGTGAAGCACCTATACCTGCTCACCCGGACAGCAGAAGCGTTTTTTTCCTCCGTGGGATTCAATACATCCGAGCGCGCCGCGGCGCCGGCCAGCATACAGGACACCGAAGAGTTCAGGACCCTCTGTCCGGACACGGCCGTCTGCATGTACAAAAAACTCTGATGCACAATTAATCCGAGCCGCCTTGCGTCTATTTAAATCGGTCTGCGAATCGTTGTAGGATTTCACCAATCCCCATTTTTTGCTTCAATTCCGCCTGTCTTTCCCAAACTCCGAAGCATCCCACTGCACATTTATCTGTGCAGCATGCCCATATGTCTGTGCAATTCAATATTTATGGAAATTGTATCTACTGGTTATTCCTAAAGAACCGATGTGGCGCAAGTTTTGCTCAGATATAAGCAGATCCTTACTCCGTGTTTCCCCGACAACCGCTTACAATGCAAGAATTCCGTGAATACTTGATCAAAAAACGCCTCACAGGCCCTAAGGCAGTCGATTTTTACCTGTTATGGGTAAAGCGGTGTTTTCACCACAGCGGAAAGCGGCCCGACGAAAAGCTTACACAGGAAGATGTCGATCGGTTTCTAAAACAGGAATCCCGCGAGCGCGAGAAATGGCAGGTACATCAAGCAAAACAGGCCATCGGAATATATCGCTTTTGAACGAAACGTAGTGGTCGTGAGGGGAGGCAAAGGAGATAAAGATCGCGAGACGGTGCTCCCCGAACGGGTAACCGTGCATACGCTTCGCCATACGTTTGCGACGCATTTGTTGGAGATGGGTCAGGATATCAGAACGATCCAGTAGCTGCTGGGTCATGGTCAATTGCGGACAACAATGATTTACACACGCGTTGCTGCAACGAATAGACTTGGCGCCATCAGCCCGCTCGATTTGGATTGTGAAAAAAATAATTGATTTGCGCGATTATATCGATTCCACATATCCAACGCTAATATGCGCAAAAATAGAATCTACTCAATATATAACGTTGGCGGTATGACCGACACAAATCAACTTTATTGACATATCGGCACGAAATATGTACAGTATTACTGTACATGAATTAAGAAGGAGGCCGAAATGGCAATACAGACAACCTATACCAATGCCCGCGCCCGTTTGGCGTCATTGATTGATGAAGTCATAAAAAATCGGGAAGTTGTAATCATTCAGCGACGTGGTAGCGAGGATGTTGCCATGATAGCTGCCGACGAGCTGTCCGGAATCCTTGAGACAGCACACCTGCTTCGATCCCCTGCCAATGCAGATCGGCTCAATACCGCTCTTGAACGGGCAAGAAAACAAGAGGGCTCTCCCCAGACCATAGATGAGCTTCGTGCAGAGTTCGGCCTTGATTAGCCACTCTGATTCTAAAAAGGGACGGGAATCTGTATTTCACCCAGAATTTAGAGAGGACTTGCGGTACTGGGTCGAGACTGATCGTAGAACGGCCATCCGGATTTTCAAGCTAATTGAAGCTGTAATGCGAGATCCGTTTCAGGGGATAGGTAAACCGGAGCCATTAAAATTCCTTGGCGCCGGCGTCTGGTCTCGCCGAATTACCCAGGAACATCGACTGGTTTATGTGGTCGGGCAGAGTAGGGTAGATTTCGTGCAGTGCCGTTACCACTACTAGCACCTATTGAAATTTCTTCCGCCAACATATCAGTGCACCTGACCGGTGTTCCGCTACGCTCCACACCGGCAGGTGACTTCAGCGTTATATTTTTTTGGTATTTATAGGAATTAAATGAAAAAAAGGCAGAAAATACGAAAAGGCATAATTTTGTTATCTTTCTTCCTTTTCCCCGCCACATTTTATTATCTCTCCCCTGTGCTCATTGTTCTTGCAAGCTCAATAGGCGTAATTAACGGTAGTTTTGTTATCTTTTTGCTTATGTTTATTAGCGCTTTATTTTTGGGAAGAGGGTATTGCGGATGGGTATGTCCCGCTGCTGGATGCCAGGAGGCAATTTTTCTTGCAAAAGACAAAAAAGTGACAAAGGGTGATTCCATCAAGTGGATTATATGGACCCCCTGGCTTTGCACTATTGTTATATTTGCAATTAAGGCAGGGGGGTATAAGCATATCGATTTTTTTTATCAAACAACCTATGGACTCTCCATCTCCGATCTCCAGAGTTTTATAACGTACAATATTGTCCTTTTCCTACTTATCGTTTTTCCCGCTTTTGTTATTGGGAAAAGATCATTCTGCCATCATTTATGTTGGATGGCTCCCTTTATGATATTAGGAAGGAAGTTAAGAAATAGTTTTAAATTGGTTTCTCTGCAGTTAAATTCGGCCTCCGATCTTTGTAAACACTGTCATACCTGCACCGAAAACTGCCCAATGAGTCTTCCGGTAGAGAAAATGGTAAATCAGAATACGACGGAAAATACTGAATGCATTCTCTGCGGAACTTGCATTGATGGCTGCAGCGAAGGTGCAATTTCTTATAATTGGGGGAAATATAACAAGACTAATGCATCCGACGCAAAAAGCCGCGCAGCTGAGCTCAGACGTTATGCAGCAAGGGGTCTGAAATGACAACCTACCTTGTGCATCTTACGGGAAAGAATTTTCTAATTGATGATGGAAAAGGTCCAAGGAAGAAATGTTTCCGTTCATCGAGACTCGTTGAGGCAGAGAACCATAAGTTAGCTGAAAATATAGCCATTGAATTCATAAACAAGGATCTCCGAATTCAAAATTCTCTATTGAACGAAGAATTTGATCCACCAGAGATAGTTCTTGAGGGAGTTACCGAAGTACCAGCGATGAAATATGATGCACAGAACCGTGCTGGCTCAATTTACTGGGAAAATGAAGACTAAATTTAAAGGAAGCTGCATAACCAATCGGTGGAGCAGACCGCGTGAAAATCGCGGTTTTACGTAAAGGCCGTTCAGGTTCTTGGCTAATCAGGGCGGCTGCTCACCTCAACCGTTGGGCAGTATGAAAAGGAAATAGGATAATTATGGGTTGGAAAATATATGCGTGGTTAATTACAATTCTATTTATTTTAGCAAAATTAACCGATCCAGAATTTTACACCTTTTCTGCAATAGAATTGACTAGAACCTTATTGTCATGTCTGTTAATATTTGGAACTTTTTCATTCGCTTATAGAAAGGCTACAATAAATCCAAATTTCTGGAAGATTGTTCTGGTTATGAGTGTTTTGGATGAATTGTGGGATCTAATTGAATCGTTGATGGAACATGGAATTAGCACCTTATCTGTTTTTAGTTTTGGGCTTGGTTTTGCTCTTGTTGTACCCAGTTTCATAGCTGTCTATCTTTATTCCTTTAAATCGAATCACTTGTGGGAAACGAACAGCGTTGATTCCATTAATCCGAAACGGGAAACTTAATTCAAGCTAAATGTCCAACATATCGCTGCAGCAGACGTGCCTAACTGTCACGCGCTTTGCTTACGCAATGCCCGCGCCAGCCTGACGGCACGCAGCTGAGCTCAAACGTTAGCACTACCAAAATAAATAGAGGAAGCTTTCATGCCACAAGTCACTGTTGTTGCAAGAATCAGAGCCAGACCAAATGCGATCGAAAAGGTGCGAGATGCACTACTGGCGCTTGTCGTGCCGACGGTAAACAAGGATGATGGGTGCATCAATTATGATCTCTATCAGGACAACGATAATCCAAGTCTCTTCTTTTTTCTTGAAAACTGGGAGAGTGAAGAATTGCTGAAAAAGCATCTGGACTCCGAACATATTAAGGCTTATCGGAAGGAAACCGAAGATTTGATTGAGCAACGGGATCTGTATCGCCTTACTAGAATCAGCTAAGAAGTTTTATCAGGTGCTAACAATTCGCTGAAGCAGACGTGCCTAACTGTCACGCGCCTTGCGTAAGCAACCCGCGCGCCAGCCTGACGGCAAGCAGCTGAGCTCAAACGATATGTGAAAGAATATCTAAAATTTAAGGATGATAAATGAGCTTAGAATCAGATAAGAGAATTATTGATTTAAAAGCACGATATGATGCATTTGGATATAAAAACAAAAGGTCATCTTTTCCTGCATTAGACAGTCAATATATGGAAGATTTACCAGTTTTAGATAGTCAATACATGGAAGAGGTATGTAGAGATAGATTAGAAAAGATGTTATCAGGATGATGTTCATGAGTACCTTATTTTTGGTATTCTTCCTCCTACTTTTTGATTACGTTTTATTTCAAAATACATTTTTAATTCAAATATTGGGTCCACCAAAGCTTGGGCATTTTCCTATACTTATACTTTGGTTTCTATTATCGGCTTATATAGTTGTCACTTCATTGTTTTACCTATTCACATTCTGGAAAAAGTGCCTTACGGTAACAAAAAATGGCATTCATGATAACATGTCATTGTTACAAACAGGTTTTATGGAATTTAAAGATATTACAAGTATTAAGTTTGCTAGAAAAGTAATGCGAATAGAATATCAGAATAAGGAAAGGACTTTTTTTGGCCTCAAATTGACATCAGAAAAAGCTTATTTAATTTTGCAGATTTACAATAATTATAAAAGATCACATAACCAATCGTTTAACACTGTTCGCTGCGCTCACTCGGACGCCGTAAACGGCGCCGGTTAACTCAACGTTAGGCGAAATTATCTAAAAATGGAAATTATATGAAAAACAAAGTCAAATGGTTACGCATCAGTTATTGGGCAGGTGCCATTGGTGATTTCATAATTGCAATTCTTGTGCTAATTCCAGAGAGAATGGGAGTTCCATCCTATGTTTATCCTATGGGACTTATGAGTGCTGTGGCATTTTCCTGGGGATGCATGTTGATATGGGCAGACAGAGAACCATTAGAACGCAAATGGATTCTTCTACCTACTATATTAGTTGGAGTTATGTTGCTTATAGCTGGGATATATTCTGTATACGCTGGAGTAATTACAATTAGATCATATATTCCTAACCTCATATTATTTCCAGCAATAGTCACTCTCTGGAGTTTCAGTTATTACAATGCCAGAGATATAGAAGCAGGAGATTCTACATAGGAATGGATAATATTGATTAGTTCACTGCAATTTCACCTAACCAATCGCTGAAGCTGACGGGCGAACAGCTCCGCTGTTTCGTCCGCAGCTTAGCTCGATCATTAGGCAGCAGGAGCAGCCAAGTGCCAATTATCAGGGCAGCAACCTCAGCAGATGCCGAAACATTGGCTCGCTTAGCTGAGCGTACCTTTCGAGATACGTTTGCGGCGGAGAACAGTCCCGCTGATATCGACCACCATTGTGTAACGAATTTTGGCGAGGATATTCAACTTCAAGAAGTTCGTGATCCAAACTACGTCACCATCGTTGCAGATCATGATGGTGAACTGGTTGCTTTCGCCCAGGTTCGGTTGCACTCTCCAAAGCGGATTGTTCGTGCTGAGCGCCCGGCGGAGCTCCATAGGCTCTACGTCTTAGAGGACTGGCACGGTCGAGGAATTGCTCATGAGATCATGTCTGCGGTTCTTTCTGCGCCGGCTCTCAATGGAGCAGATGCACTCTGGCTTAGTGTATGGGAGCGCAATCCGAGGGCACTTGCCTTCTATCGCAAGTATGGCTTCAACGTTGTGGGTGACCAAGTATTCCAAGTTGGTGCAGATCCTCAGCGTGACCTCGTGATGGCTGTAGAAATCGATGGTCAGTCTACTGCCTAACAAGGCGCTGCGGGCGACAATTGACCCGCCAGCCGCTTTTGCTGGCGCAAAGGCAACTGCCGCCTCAATTGCCCCTGAGCTTGGGCGTTAGGCCAGAACCAAACTTGTTTATCTAGTAGGGGAAAGATGCACGGATTTATTCATTATGTCTTTTGGGTAGATGTAACGATCCTCACGGCATTGTTGATAGGCGCCGTGTGGTCGATTGCTTTTCCCGCCAAGCGGCTTTGGCCCCCACCGGCCAGCGGATCTTGGCAGCATCGAATGACTTGGGTGTTCTTCTACTCGGTTTTCGGATTAAACGCAGCTTTACTCTTTTTTGACTGGAACTCCTGGATCTTTGAGACCAATTTACGATTTGTCATTGGAGTTCCACTGGCGTTAATCGGGGCGCTACTGGTAGCGTGGGGAATTGCCACATTGGGGGTACAGAACACTTCGGGGGTCAAAGATCGCTTTGTGATATCCGGGCCTTACGCTTTCACGCGCAATCCACAGTATTTAGGCGATATAATCCTATTCGTTGGTCTAAGCATTGTTGCGAACTCGCTGTACCTGTGGGTGACGCACCTTCTATTAATCATTGTTTTTACGGTAGCTCCTTTTGCGGAAGAGCTGTGGTTGGAAGAGCATTATGGAAATGCTTACGTCCAATATAAGCAAGGGACTTCTAGATTCCTGTGAATAGAAGTAGAGGTCGCCTAACCCATCGCTTAACCTGACCGGGAAAACTAAGCGGTTTCACGTTAGATCCTGTACAGGCTCGAAATTCTGTAGGCCGGCAGGTTAGCTCAAAACGTTATACGAACATTCAATTATGCTTACAAGTATTATAAATTTGATATCAGGAAAGATACAAATAGAAGTATCACCCGATCGTTTTGTTTTTACCCGAAACGATGAGGTAAAATCTCTCAAAACGACAGTCTTCTTGTCGGATGATTCAAAAAAAAGGCGGGTGCTCGGAATCGGTGATGACTTTGTTGCGACCCAACCAAATGTCTGCATTAGATTGTTCCAAGAAAATGACGCGGGTATTCTTCCGGCCCTTGGCAAGTCTGAATGTCTTGATGCATATTTCACGTATGCGTTTCGGCTGATCACTAGAAGATCAGCCTTTGTCAGGCCCCTGGTTGTTTTCAGGAATTCGGAGTCACTAAATACGTTGCTCTGCGGGTATCAGGATAAAGTCCTATTAAACTCTGCAATGAATGCTGGGGCCCGTGAGTGTATCTTCGAATCTTAAATTAAGAATCGTACAACATATCGCTGCAGCAGACGTGCCTAACTGTCACGCGCCTTGCAGTAGCAATACGCGCGCCAGCATGACGGCGCTAAGCTGAGCTCAAACGTTCGGGAGAGAAAATGCAACTCAATAAAATCATTTCACTCATGCTGATGCTGATATTCTTAGTTCTGTGTCCACTTCTCTACGCGGATCAAGCCACCTTGGAGAGTGGCGCGATCACGTTTGACGTCCCAGCTGGATTTACCACCCTTACTGCAGATGAAATCAGGCTCAAATTCCCATCTGTTCACGCGCCTCGTTTTGTTGTCGGCAACGACAGCCGCACTGTGACTGTTGCCTATGATTTCAAAGCCACTGGGATGCCTCCGGAGAAGCTGGTCGATGCCGAATTGCCGAATGCGCAGAAGGGATTGGCACACACATTTGACCGCATAGTCCCGGGCATTAAATGGATCAAGAATGAAATCACCGACATTAACGGAAAGAAATGGATACTATTTGAAATGACATCGACGGCCGTTGATCAGGACATCCACAACATGATGCTCATGACCTTTTTTAGAGGTCGTATGTTTATCGTGAATTTCAATGCAACGAAAGGTGCTTTTCAGGAAGTCGGGTCAGAATTAAAACGGTGTATGCAAACCCTGATAATTAAGGAGTGATCCCGAACAGGTCGTTTCAACCTGACCGCTCACATCTTGCCGTTTCGGGGGATAAGAGCATAAAAGAATATCAAAATTAGTATCGAGATAGCCTGCCAGCAAATCGCGGCAGGTGAACTTTACGTTATGCTTCTTAAATCCTTTCGGGCAGACCATTTGACACAAAAATACAATATATTTACAATGTAATTATGAAATCTATCAGCTTTTCCTGGGATGACCAGAAAAACAAAGCCAATCAAAAGAAACACAAGATTTCATTTGAGCAAGCGCAATCGGTTTTTTTCGATGGGAACGCAATCGAATATTATGATCCTGACCATTCAGAATCAGAGGATAGGTTCTTGATGCTGGGCCTAAGTTACAAAATTCAGATTCTGGTGGTAAGCTACACGTTGCGACAAGATTTCACCGAGATACGAATCATTTCTGCAAGAAAGGCAACAAAAAACGAGCAAAAAGCATATGCCGGAGAAAAATGATGAGAAAGGAATACAATTTTTCGAAAATGAAGGGACGAAAAAATCCCTATGCCAAAAGCCTGAAAAAACAAGTAACCATTCGGATGGGGGTCGATATCATAGATTATTTTAAGCAGATGTCTGAGGATACAGGAATACCATATCAGAATTTGATCAATTTATATTTGAGGGACTGTGTCCAATCTGGTCGTAAAATATCTATCAAGTGGGCATCTTAACATCCATAGCATAACAAATCGCTGGAGAACGACGTGAACCGCTAACGCGGTTCATGCGTCTCAGCTCAGACGTTATCTGCATTAATCCGCCCCTTCACCATTGACACCCGCAACGTAACTGGTTACAATTCTCGTAAGATGATTCAGAAATTCAAACATAAAGGACTTAAACAACTATTTGAGAAAGGCTCACTTTCCGGTGTTAATCCCAAGCATCAAAAACGGTTGAGGCTAATCCTTGCACTTCTTGAGACTGCTGAAACCATACAAGATCTGGATTTGCCGGGTTTAAACCTCCACGAATTAAAGGGAAAGAGAAAGGGCACGTGGTCACTGTATGTTAGCGGAAATTGGCGTGTTACTTTCAGACTGGAGCAAGGTGATGCTTTAGATGTAAATTATGAGGATTACCATTAGAGGTGAATCATGAGAATGTATAACCCCCCACATCCCGGTGAGATACTAAGAGAACTTTGCGTTGAGGCACTCGGCTTGACTGTAACCGATGCTGCAAAGGCTCTAAAGGTTTCCAGGAAAACCCTTTCCACACTATTGAACGGCAGAGCTGGGATAAGCCCGGAAATGGCTATGAGGCTGTCGAAGGTGTTCGGCCGGACACCGGAAGGTTGGATGCGATTGCAATTACAATATGACCTGTGGAAAGCGGAACAGTCATTTGACGTAAGTGACTTAAAACGCATCAAGGCTGCCTAATTAAGCATCCTCTTCAGATAACAAATCGCTGGAGACCGACGTGAACCGCTAGCGCGGTTCACGAGTCTCAGCTCAGACGTTATATTTCAATAATCAAATTACCCCTTGCCAAAACCCCATCAATGAATTACAATGTAATACAAAAACATACAATGGAGGTGTTGTATGAGCACGGCAATATCCGTACGCATTCGCGATGATCTTGCACTAAAACTATCTGAAATCGCAAAGGAAACTGAAAGATCTAAATCATTCCATATTCAAAAGGCGATAGAGGCATATCTGGCCGAGCAAGCTGATCTGCAAATTGCCCTTGATCGTTTGCATAATCCTTCTGATCCGGTTGTCAGCATCGAAAAGATGAGGAAAGACCTTGAGGTATAAGATCAGGTTTAAAAAATCGGTGAGGCGTGATCTAAAAAAAATAGAAAAGGATCAAGTTGAGAGGATTCTCACCAAAATAGAAGACAATCTAGTGAATAATCCTGATACTTATCCATCACTGACCGGGAAATTTTCAGGTCTAAGAAAATTTCGAGTTGGTAATTATCGGATAATTTATACGCTTCTTGATGATACAGTTCTCATTCTTAGAATAAGTCACCGCTGAGAATCATATAGATAAATATAACATGTCGCTGGAGAACGACGTGAACCGCTGACGCGTCTCACGCGTCTCAGCTCAGACGTTAGAAGCCAAATGGATTTTGAATTTTTTTTCAATTTTGTTTTTACCCTGGTTGTTATTTACGTGCTCTCTATAAATTATTTATATTTGAGAAAGTCATTCCGGTTCTTGATATTGCTGCGAGTCTAAATCACTTAACTCAGCTTTATCATGTGAGATTGTATATAAAGTTGCTTCAGGAAAGAGGTGAAAGCCATTGGTTTCTGCCTTTTTTAAAATACATAAAACTAATTCCCCTTTTTATTTTACTGTTGATGATTCCAGGCTTCTTGAAGGCGTTCGAGTTAATATGAAACATTAAGCTTCCAACAAATCGCTGCGGCAGACATGCCTAACTGTCATGCGCCTTGCATACGCAAAGCACGCCCCAGCCAGACGGCACGCAGCTAAGCTCAAACGTTAAGTTTTGCACATAGACAGATCGAAGTAAATTGGGAGAAATGCTTATGAAGGCAATAGTATGTACGAAATACGGACCACCGGAAGTCCTTCAACTGAAAGAGGTTGAAAAACCCACTCCCAAGAAAAATGAGATATGCATAAAAATCCACGCGACCACAGTTACGTCAAGTGACTGTATAGTCCGAAGTTTCAACCTTCCTAAGTGGCACCCGTTGCGGCTAATGATGGGACTGGTGTTGGGTTTTGGTAAACCGAGAAAGCCCATTCTCGGTATGGTGGCGGCTGGAGAGGTTGATTCCATGGGCGAGGATGCGAAACGGTTCAAGATAGACGACCAGGTCTTTGCCTATACCGTGAAGTCATTCACCAAGATGCGATTTGGTACCTATGCCCAATATTTATGCATACCGGAGGATTGGTTGGTGTTGCCAAAACCGTCCGATGTGACTTATGAGGAGGCTGTAGCAATCCCCTACGGTGGAGAGCTATCGTTGTATTTTCTCAAGAAAGGAGATATCCAAAGTCGGAAGAATGTTCTCATTATCGGAGCTTCTGGTGCTATTGGTACTACTGCCGTTCAGCTTGCCAGGTACTATGGGGCGTATGTAACAGGGGTCTGCAGTACTGCGAACCTGGAATTGGTAAGATCGCTAGGAGCTGAAACGGTAATCGATTACACAAAAGAGGATTATTCAAAACGCAGTGAGCGTTATGACTTGATCCTTGATGCCGTTCCAATGCTCGTGGCGGATAGGAGGAGCTTGAAATCACAAGCGAAGCCCGCACTTGCCCCTGAGGGGAAGTACATTTCAATCGATGATGGGTCGCCAACGCCGAATATGGATGATCTTGTTCTATTGAAGGACCTTGTAAAGTCCGGCAAGTTCAAACCGGTAATAGACCGAAGCTATCCTCTGGAGCAGATGGTCGAGGCTCACAGATATGTCGAGACCGGACACAAGAAGGGGAATGTGGTAATAAATGTGGAACATAACAAAACCTAACAACGCGCTGCACCCGACCGCGATTCCGCTGCGCTCCATAGCAGCAGGTGAGCTTGGACGTTGGGCTATTTAATAAGAATAGCGAAAACAGAAAACCCGGATAAATTAAGCTGCATTGAGTGGATGAATTTTATTCAGTTCTTTTTGAATGCTTTTTTCAGACTCCCAAAGGTCTCTTGCATGTTGTACGTTAAGCCAAAATTCGGGAGAATTGCCGAATAGGCGTGACAATCGTAACGCCATAGCTGGAGTGATCGACCGTCTTTCTCTTAATAACTCATTGACTGTCTGACGGGAGACTCCTAATGCATTGGCCAACGACGTTGTTGTCAATTCATAATCCGGCATGAAATCCTCCCTGATCATTTCGCCGGGATGTGTCGGAGGGATTTTTCGTTTTGTGGTATTGGGTATCGACATTATGTGGCTCCCTAATGATAATCCGTTATTTCAACATCAAACGCATCTCCATCAGTGAATCGGAAACAAATGCGCCATTGATTGTTCATGGATATTGAGTATTGTCCTTCTCTGCTGCCTTTGAGGGCATGCAATCTGTTGCCTGGGGGTACCCTCAGGTCATTTATGTTAGTTGCCCAATGTATATATTCCAATCGGCGGATAGCCCTTCTGATTAAATCCGGGGGCAACCGTTTTGATTTGCCAACAACGAAAACCTGTTGAGTTTCTTTATCGGCAAATGTTTTGATCATGCTAAAAATGTAAACTGTAACGTGACAGTTGTCAACAGATAATTTCCGTAGCATCTATGAGGCGCTAAGCCCAACAAATCGTTGGAGATGGACTGGAAAGGCTGACGCATTTTCCAGCCACTCAGCGAAAGCGTTAGGCGGCACTTGGAGCACATGCTAAACTTTGGCACGAAGGGCCGTTCGCGATCCGAAACGGACTATCGTTGAAGGCCGTCCATTGCCCAGCACAATTTCAAGATATGAGGAGCTGACCCATGCCCGAAGCCAACGAGATAGTGATGCGTCGATTCGTCGAAGAGGTAATAAACGAGGGGCACTATTCCGCATTGCCGGATTTGGTGCATCCGAACTACGTATACCGCAGTCCCGATCAGGAATTGCGTGGTGCTGATGCTCTCAAAGACCTCTTCACTGCATACCGCGCCGGCCTCCCGGATCTAAAGACCTCCATCGACGATCTTGTTGTTTCCGGGGACAAAGTCGTCATCTCCATTACCTTAACTGGCACACACGAAGGTGATTTGATGGGAATACCGGCAACGGGGAAAAAACTGAAGATTCACGGAATGGTGCTCAGCCGCTTTGAGGAGGGGAAGATCATCGAGGAATGGGAAATCCTCGACATGCTGAGCATGTTCCAACAGCTTGGGGTCGTCTCACTTCCTTCATAAGTAGAGCCTGACGCCTCTCTGCTCAGGAAGTTGGCGCTCAAACGGATTGATTGGATGTTCTTGGTCGAAAACGGACGTTTGAGGAAAGAGTAGGTGCCGCCTATCAATTGGATGGAGCCGAGAGTCAAAATTGTCACTCGCCTTGCAAGAAGAGCAAGGCTCGTGCCAATTTTCCCTGCGGCTCATCCTGGGCGCTATGTTTTAAAGGAGGCATACATCGATGAATCAAAAGAAGGATTTTGCATCCATTCGAACACAAAAATATATTGTATTCATTATCTTTTCCTATTTGGGTTTTATTGGTTTTTCCTTTGCCGGTGATTCATCGCTTTTTGTGGAGAAAGCGATGCAAAATAAAACCACAGAAGTTAAACAGCTAATCAAAGACGGTGCTGACATCAATTCAAAAGACGATGGCGGAAATACTGGGCTTCACTGGGCAGCATCATTTGGCCTAACAGAAATGGCTAAAATTCTAATATCGAATGGCGCTGATGTTAATATTAAAAATAACGACGGCAATGCTCCGCTTCATTGGGCCGCTGGTCAAGGTAGTACAGCCATTGTAAAGCTTCTCATTGCTAACGGAGCGGATATTAATGCAAAAGGAAAGTCGAACTGGACTCCGCTTCGTTGGGCTGATGCGATGGATAAAAAAGAAATTTCTGAAATTTTGCGAAAAGCTGGAGCTAAACCGTGACCTGAACATAATATCGGCTTGGAGCAGACGCAGGGGGAATCGTGGTTAAATAAGAAGGCCGCAGGCCGCGCTGCTCACGCCGGGCGTTAGACGTTATATCAACACTTGGTGATGTGAATGTCAGTTGAAACGGAATATCGGAAATGACAGAGTTTATTGCTGTCGGAATCGTATTGGGTTTATCCGCAGGTTTTGCTCCCGGCCCGCTGCTGACTCTTGTAATTTCCGAAACTCTCCGACATGATATCAGGTCCGGTGTCAGAGTCGCTGTTTCTCCGATTTTTACCGATCTTCCAATAATCATTCTGACTCTGGTGGTCCTTTCACAACTGTCCGATTTTCATAATATACTCGGAATCATTTCACTGATTGGAGGCTGTGTTATTTTATTCTTGGGATATGAAAGCATGAATCCGAAAAGCTCCGAATTCGATCTTTCGGAAACCGAGCCGAGATCCCTGACAAAGGGAATCTTGGCAAATGCACTGAGTCCCCATCCTTACCTCTTCTGGTTCAGTGTCGGCGGGCCGATTATGAGCAGGTCAATGAATCTGAACAGGATAGCCCCGATTGCATTCATCGGCAGTTTTTACGTTTTTCTGATCGGGTCAAAAATTTTACTGGCAGTTCTGGTCGGCAGGTCAAAATCTTTTCTGAACGGCACCTTGTATATTTACACCATGCGATTTCTGGGTCTGGCACTATGCATTCTGGCACTTCTGCTTTTCCGGGATGGACTGAAATTATTGAGAATAATACATTTCTGATTTCTCAGCGTCATTGAGATTATGCAAGTTTCACGGCTATTTGAAAAATGTGGAAATTGCAATGGAAAGATATGCATCGCCATTGCCTGATAGAAAGAACGGATCAATCTTAACCAAACACATTGGGGCAGCATTGGTTCTATTTCTATTCGTTGTCCAGTACATTAATCTCTCGCTATCTCATGCTGACGAGGATACATCCCTATTTGTGATTCAAAATGAGCAGGTAATGGCAGCGATAGTAAACCCTTTTGAATCGACTTGTTATGACTGGAGTGGAAACATCATACCATGGGATTTTAAAAACCGTATGCAGAACTTCTGCCTAATGATTCAATCCCTGATCCCCGATTTGTTGATAACAAAGATGGTACCGTGACTGACAACCTGACCAACCTCATCTGGCTTAAGAACACGAATTGATTCGGAATGATGGATTTGGAAAGTGCTGCACAGGCTGCAAAAGGTATTGCTGCACAGGCTGCAAAAGGTATTAAGGAAGGAGACTGCGAATCCAACCCCTCATTAGTTCTGTCTGACGGGTCATCTTCAGGTGATTGGCGGTTGCCGACAATGAAAGAATTTTGCACACTGATTGACGACAGCAGAAGAAATCCAGCCTTACCAAACGGGCACAAGTTTTGGGTTGTTCCCGCTGGCAGTTGCCATTGGTCAGCGACAAAACTTGACTATTATTCCGAAATGGCTTGGATTGTGTACGTCGAATCCGGTACAACTATTTACGAAGATATTAAAAATCGTGCCGGTTACATTTGGCCTGTCAGAGAAAAATAATTTTTGTATTTGTGAATTCAAGACTGATCACAAAAGGCTAAAAAAATCACATAACAAGTCGCTTGAGAGACCGGCCAACAGCGCCGTTCGAATTTTTTCTCCATATGAACACGACAGAGGTAATCATTTCAGATGGTTGATTCCCGGAAGGAGATCGCTTTGAAGGATGTCTTGAGCCCATTTTAATGGTCCGCGGCGAGAAGCTAATATTGAATTCCGGTACTGCAGTACCGTGTGCTATTGAGAAGGGACAGGTTAACGAAAAGTACGCCGGCGCATTTAGAAATTCCCTGATGATTTTATGTTTCAAGCGACCAGGGGGCGCACGACAGCTTGAATTCGCAAATTGCTATATCCAATTCCGGCCGGGGTGGTCAGCGAAAGCCGCCACTGGTTTTTGCCGACCGAGGTGCTTTGCAAGCGGCAAATGTACTGAATCAGAATAACATGCCGGCACCACAGGTGGCATGACGTCAACGTTCTGCGTCGTTGACGTACAAGGCTGGTATGGCATCGGGCTGTATTTGGCCGGCTGCTTCGGCCTAAAGAGGAGATTGTGACATGGGACTATTCTTGGCGCTTTCCGGTGTCGTCGATGCGAATTCGAACGATGTGCAAGACGCACTGGTCGACTTTGCCCGGAAACACGGCGGCGGTTTCGAGCTGGCGGAAGGAACGACCAATACTCCAAACATCGGCGTTATCACACGTCGTGGCCCGAATGTTACGGTTCTCTATCCAGACAGTTTCTTCGAATGGGATGACGCCTCACAGCACATTTCGGAGACGCTCGAAAAAGCCGTATTCTCCTTTCACATTCATGACGGAGACCTCTGGATGTTCGTTCTCTTTCGAAACGGAAAAGAGATCGGATGGTTCAATCCGGTTCCGGATTACTGGGAAGAGCTGTCTCCTGAAACAAAGGCTCAGTGGCAAGGCGATGCTTCCTTGATTGGGGACTTGGTGCCGGGTGTCTCTCCCGAAGCGGTCGCCAAATACCTCGTCGAATGGGATCTCGAAACCGAGAGCCCCGAAAAAGCGTATCCTGATGATGAGTTTACCATCTGCGATTGCTGGCAGATGTGCGATTTTATGAGGAAGGTCGGACTTGACTATCCAGTGGGAGATGATGGCGCCATTCATGGAGAAACGTTTCGATTGTGGACGAAACACTTCCCCTTTCGCAAACCGGGCCAGGGTTCGTCACCGCTCGATTCGAAGAAGCCATGGTGGAAATTCTGGTAAACATTCAACGCAAAGGCACGCCTCTGTTAGACGGCGTTATTCAATGCTAAGCGATGGACCAAAAACCAACATCGAAAACGGGAGTTTCCAGACTCCGGGCCGCCCTCGGCCACTCCCTGAATGGGCTGCGGTGTGCCGTTCGCAACGAAGAAGCATTTCGACAAGAGATATGCATCATCGCCGTTCTTTTGGTGGTTTTGTTTTTTTTGCCCTTATCCCAGGTGTCGAAAGGATTGCTCTTTTTCGCAACCATGGGCGTTCTCATTGTGGAGCTTTTGAATTCGGCAATCGAATCCGTCGTGGATATCGCCTCACCCGAATATCATAATCTTGCTAAGCGGGCGAAAGATTTGGGTAGTGCTGCCGTCCTTGTCAGCCTTGTGCTCGCGGGGCTGTTATGGCTTGCTGCATTTTTTTCGCTTTTTATCGGTTAGCTGCGGTCCGAAAAGAACCGGAGGTCGTCTAAATTGACCAGGCGGAGTCACATTCGAATCTTTTTGATTGCCACGGCTGTCTGGGCGGGCTTCTGGTTCGCCGGCCTCCCTTCCTACTATCAGCAGTACCCCAACGTGGTGATGGTATGGTTTGAGCTATTCCTGCTGATTCCCATCGCCGTTATCGTCTACGTCGTTCTAAAACCCCTGCAACCTGATCGACGCCTTAAGACGGCCCTCTGGATGGCATTTTATTTCACGGTGCCCCTTGCCGTTTATGACTGGCTTTACTGCGGGATGTATCTCGGCCACGGCATCCGTTTTTTCATTCGATACTGGTATCTGACGGTCTACTATGCGATCCCCTGGATTCTGCTGCCCCTTACCGCGCTTTTCCTTGGTCATCAGCGTGCGGGTTAGGAGACCATCCAGACGGCCCGGTTGTCGGCCTGGCTGAGGACATATTTTGAGATGCGTCCCATGAAGAAAGACCGGCCAAGGCCTTGCCGGCCCACCACCACCGTTCCGTAATCCCCATTCTTGGCCTCCTGGACGATGGCTTTTCCCACGTTTCCCTTTTTCCCGGCTTCTTTGACCTCTATTTGTTTTTCGTCAATCCCGGATTCCTTGAATCGTTTCAGGGCATGGGCATAAAACCGGTTGAGGCAGCGCTTGTCATCTTCGACCATAAACTCTTCGATATCTTTGTTTGTGTCGGAAAAATCGATTTCACAGTAGTCGCGCATATTCGGAAGGGCATGAAACAGCGTCACCGTCACATCGGTGTTGCCATCGAGCATGAAGCTGACATGATCCACAGCCCGATACGCGCTCTCGGAGCCGTCAACGGCCAGCAGTATCCGGGTATTGGGCACTTTACCGGAAATAATCCAAACCGGTATGACTGCTGAATGCTCCGCCAATTTCGACGTGAGGCTGCCTAAAAACATTTCCTGCAAACCGGAAAGGCCCCGTCGGCCCGCCGCAATGGCATCATACCGTCCTTCCTGGGCCAGTTCGATGATATCTTTGGCCAGACCGAGATCTTTCGGCCGCGTCAGGGTTTCGATACGCTCGGGGTCGAATCCATCGGCTTTCAATCGGTCGCGTATCCCCGCCAGCATGTCCTTCGCCGCGGTCTCGTTTTTTCTGAGGATCTTGTTGAGTTCTGTCCGGGCCCGGGCATCGGTCTTTGCTTCGGTGATGAGAAACTGGGATACCCCCGGTTGAATGTGGCATAACGTCATATGCAAGTTGGAAATAATGGCCGACAATTCACCGATGTACTTCACGCAGGCACGGCAGGGCATGGAATCATCGACAGCAACCAGAATCTTTTTTTCCATAGTATAATCTCCTCGATCCTAAGACGGACTATCTAAACGTTTATTTAAGGAGTTACGGTGCAGAGGCGAAATGGATTCAACAAAAAATTCCACCTCGCCAGGGCTCCGATTCTTACCCCCCTGAGCTGTCTCTTCATTGCCATGGTCAGGACTCTGTTTCCGCCTCCGGCGTTGTCTTCGGCCAGCCCGATCGTCGTTCCGGCATCATACACACTTCTCCCGGTGGCGCGCACGCATCTTGCGGATACACGCCCTTGAGTTCATCCTTGACGGTCTTTTCCCAGAGCGGCAGCCCCACGAGGTAGGCGATCCGGCCGATACGATGGGCGCCGACCGGAGCTGTGAGAAATACAAATCCGATGGTTGCCAGGGCCCGTGCGTCGATCCCGATATCGTGATAGAAAACGGCCAGGCCGACTAACAATGCCCCAAGCCCGATAGTCCCGGCTTTAGTGGTGGCCGACATCCGCAGGAAAATATCGGGCATCCGCAGAATGCCAAGTCCGGCAACGAAGATAAAGAACGCACCGACAACCAGAAACACGCAGGTGACAATTTCAATCATGGCCGTCCCCTCCACCTTTCGATATAATGGGCAAACGCGATGACGCTCAGAAAAGAAATGATTGCCCACACGCTGGCCACGTCCAGAAACGCCGGCTGGCGGATCGCGATGGCCGTCACCACGATGATGCCCGCGGAGGACGTGGCGATCAATTCGAATGCCACGATGCGGTCCGGCAGCGTGGGGCCGATCACCAACCGGATGAACCCGCCGAGCAGACCGACACAAACCAGCGGCATCACGATTATATAAATGACAGAACTCAACATTATTTGAATACCTCCTTCACCCGCTGTTCATATCGGATCTTGATTTCTTTTCGAAACGCATCCGGGTCCTCTATCCACATGGCGTGTACATACAGCGTGTCTTTATCGGGGGACACGTCCAGGCTCAAGGTGCCCGGGGTCAGCGTAATGACGTTCGCCAAGGTGGTAATCTCGAAATCCGAAAGGTTATCGAGAGGAATGGCAATGATGGCCGGACGCATGTGGTGCCTTGGCGTCAGTACTTCCCACGCCACCCGGATGTTGGCTGCCAGCACCTCATATATGAAGAAGCACAGAAACCGAATCGCTTTCATCAATCGGGAAATGTAAACGAAGAAGGTGATCTTCTCCGGCGACTTGACCAACCAGAGACAAAGGGAGCTGATGAGAAATCCGACGGCAAAGTTGACCGGCGAGAACTCCCCGGTCAATGCCATCCAGATTACCGGAAGAAAAAGATTTCCCAGCAGGACATTGATCCGTGTCATGGCACACCTCCCATAACGGCCTGAATATAGCCGGTCGGGTCCAGCAGCTGGTCCGCGGCTTCCACAGCAAGATCGAACACGGGGCCGGCGTAAAGACCGATGCACAGCGTGAGCCCTGCCAGAAGCATCATGGGCAGATAAAGAAGGACAGAAGGACCTGAAAACGCGCTGCAGTCATCGGTGTTATCCAGGTCCGGCGTTCCTTCCGGAGCCGCCCCCCAGAAGGCCTGTCCCCAGATTTTGGTCATGGAAAAAAGGGTCAGCAGGCTCACCGCCAGTGCTGTAGCCGCAATGACATAGGCGGCTTGAGAGAGTCCGGCCCGGATGAGGACCAGTTTGGCCCAGAATCCTGACAGCGGTGGGATGCCGGCCAGCGAAAAGGCGGAAATAAAGAACAGGGCAGTCAATCCCGGGGCCGTCAGAGAGAGGCCACCGAGGCGCTCGAGCCGGTAGGACCCGCCGATTTTCCGTGCAACGCCGCTGGCCAGAAAGAGGTTTGTCTTCACGATGATGTGATGGACGATGTAGAAAATCGACCCGGCCAGGGCCAGGCGTGTAAACAGGCCGAGACCCATGATCATGTAACCGACCTGGCTGATGATGTGAAAGGACAGGATACGGCGAAACTCGTTCTGGGCCATGGCCCCCAACACCCCGGTAACCATGGTCAGACCGGAGAGAACAAGGATGATGCTGTGGGTGTAACCGATATCCTGGACAAAGATAAGGGTAAAGACCCGGATCAGCGCATAGACGCCCACCTTGGTCAGAAGCCCGGCAAAAATCGCCGATACCGCCACCGGTGGGTTGTGATAGGATGCCGGCAGCCAGAAAAAGAGTGGAAACAGGGCCGCCTTGATTCCAAAAGCGGCCAGAAAGAGCATGGCCAGAGTTGTGGCCACTCCGGGGTACGGTACATCCCGGCTCATAACGGCCAAATCGGCCATATTCAGTGTGCCGGCCATTCCGTATAGAATTCCCAGAGCGGTCAGAAAAAAGGCGGAAGAAATCAGATTCAACGTCACGTACTTTATGGCGCCATCGAGCTGGGCCCGCTCACCGCCAAGCGCCATCAGTACAAAGGAGGACATGAGCATGACCTCGAACCACACGTACATATTGAACATGTCACCGGTCAAAAATGTACCGCTGACACCCATGAGCAGGAGATGGTAGAACGGATAATAGCCGAAGGCCTCCCGCTTACGGTCGATGCTGCCCACCGAATAGAGCATGACGGCCATGCCCATGAGCGCGGCCAGGAGAACCATAATGGCGCTGAGCAGGTCTGCCACCAGGGTGATACCGAAGGGGGCCGGCCAGTCGCCAAGCTGGGTGGCGGCGATACCCTTTTCCCGAATCCGGATAAGCAGAACGATCGCCGTGCCCAAATGGGCGGTGCAACCCAGAATCCCAAACAGCCGTTGGGCAGGCCTGGACCCCCACGCCAAAAAGCACAGACAGGCGGTGACCAACGGAATGAGTATGGGAAGGACCAGCAACAGGTTCATGTGCACGTCGACTCGGTATCCGGTTTCGAAGTTGATGGTTCCTGCCCGAACGCCTGGCGAAACAGCACCAGGGCAAATGCCAGGACCCCGAATGAAATCACAATGGCGGTCAGTATCAGTGCCTGGGGCAACGGATCGGAAACCCCGGCGACCGGCCGCAAGGCGCCAGCCGGTATCAACGGCGGCTTCCCACGGGTCAGCCCCGCAGCCACAAAGATGAGCAGGTTAATGGCATTGGACAGCAGCACCAGCCCGATGATCAGTTTCACGGGTGTGCGGCTCAGGAGCAAGTAGATGGCCGACCCAAACAGTCCGCCCACCACGATGGAAGTCAATATTTCCATGTCTATTCTTCCTCTGCCAGGGTCAGCACAATTTCCAGCATGGCCCCAATGACCACCAGGTAGACGCCGATATCGAAAATCACCGGTGTGCCGACGGGAAGATGCTGACCGCCTCCCAGGTTAAGGTCTCCCCAAAGCCCGGTCATAAACGGCATGCCGGACATCAGCGACAGACACCCGCTCGCCATGGCCAGCAGCAGTCCGATCGCCACCACGTATCCCGGCTGGATCCGCAGCAGTTTGCGGGTTTCCTCGGGTCCGTGGGCAAAACAATGGAGAATGAACGTTGAGGCGGCCACGAGACCACCGATGAATCCGCCGCCCGGCTCATTGTGACCACGTAACAGAAGAAACGCCGACAGAAGCAGAAGCATCGGCATCAGGATACGGGTTGCGGTTACCAGAATCAGCGAGTTCATCTGTTTCTCCCCTCCAGTCGAAGTTTGAGCAAGGTGTATACACCGGCTCCGGCGATGGCCAGCACCGTTATTTCGCCCAGGGTGTCCATCCCCCGGAAGTCGACGATGATGACGTTTACGATATTTCTCCCGTGGGCCGATATCAGGCTGTTCTCCTTGAAAAAGTCGGCCAGCCGACTCCCCCGCTGAACAGTGAGAGCGATGAGAAGCAGAAGCGTCATCAGGCCGCCCCCGGCCACGGCGACAAGTGCGTTTCGCACCCGCTGCGCTCTGGAACAGATGGATCTGTATTTCGGGAGATGATAGATGATCAGGGCAAAGAGGATAACCGTCATGGTTTCGATGATAAACTGGGTCATGGCCAGGTCCGGCGCACCAAAATCGATGAACAGAAGCGCCATGCCGTACCCGACCACACCCACGGCGACAATGGCGCTCAACCGCGAATCGGATCGGATGGTGACCAGCGCTGCCACCAGCATCAGGATAACGACGATGATCTCGTAAACCCTCACGCTGTCCGGTTGCCAGTCGACCACCAGACCCTCCCTCAGAATAAGAGTGGCTCCCACGCCGCCCATGGTCGTCAGAAGGATGATCAGGATATATATATGGAGATGTCCGCTTTGCAGGACCAGGGTCTGCCATTCGGCCAGGTGTTTTACCGCGCCCAGCCCGTGCTCATACCAGGCTGCCGGCCCGAAGCGGGCCCAGCCCGACCGGCGTGCCACCCATCGTGACAGTTTCGGGTGCAGGCCATACAGGGCGGCACCCAGAATGACGGTCAGTGCGCTCAGACCGAGCATCGGCGTTATCCCGTGAAAAAGAGACAGGTGGATGTCTGCAGTGGTTTGAAGAACAGCGCTGACCCCGGGAGAGATAACCGAACCGTCCACGAGCCCCGGCAGCAAACCACCCAGCAATCCCATAACCGCCAATACCAGCGGCCCAAGCCAAAGGCTGATCGGTATAGGGTGATGATCGTGGTGATCTGCCGTGCCCGATCTTCCGAAAAAGGGGCGCAGCACAAACAGACCGGCGGCCGCAAAGAGCATCATGTTTGCAGTTACCGCGGCGGCGGTACCCGCCAGGGTCCACCGGGACAGGTGCCATGTCGCTTCGTAGATCGATTCCTTGGCGATGAATCCCAGAAGGGGCGGAAGCCCGGCCATGGACAGGGCTGCCAGGAGAGCGGCGACCGTCACCAGAGGCATCTGTGTGTAGAGGCCCCGCAGTTGCCGGATATCACGGGTACCGGTTTCGTGATCCACGACCCCGGCCGTGAGAAATAACGAGCCTTTGTACAGGGCATGGGTAACGAGAAACACCAGTGCGGCCGTGATTCCCGCCCGGGACGGCAGGCCGGTCAGAAATACCAGCATGCCCAGGCCGTTGACGGTCGTGTATGCCAGCAGCCGTTTCAGGTCGGTTTGAAAAAGGGCCATGGCCGCCCCCAGAACCATGTGA
>Ga0209743_1000010_pt1 | contig 168151 bp, 182 predicted proteins | sample OlaalgELextract2_FD_187378 | JGI IMG/M metagenome (GOLD analysis project Ga0209743, IMG submission 187378) | Olavius algarvensis symbiont microbial communities from Tuscany, Italy - Type G ELBA extract 2 (SPAdes) (version 2) | ecosystem: Host-associated > Annelida > Digestive system >...
AATCCGGGTTGGGCTAACAGTGGTCATATCTGCCTCCTTTTCTGATTTGGCAGAAAAATCAGACAGATAATGACCTCTAACAGTTTTTAGGTCAACTCATCATCTCGTTACGTCTAGTGGCAAGTTATGTTCCCTACAAAGTTCATGCATTCATCGGCACCGATTAAACTTTTTTTGGATCGGGCAATAAGCAGGCATGGTTATTATGTAGATTCTACATAAGTAATAATATCCGGCGCTAAAGCCGAATTATACATATTCTGAATAACCTGTGGTTTAATTTAAAATAAGGTTTAGGTATATAATATTACATGAAATTTTATGATATTAGAGCTGTGTTATTCTGGTTTGTGCTTCGTCCTCTGAACAGAGGGAATGGTGCGCAAAAATAGAATCTACTCAATATATAATGTTCGCTTTTAAAAATAGATTATTGACGTCCAGACGTTTTAGCGTTATAATGTCACGTAAACATAGGAGGTGACATTATGGCAACACCCGCAAAACGAGCTACAGTTTATTTCGATCCATTCCTTCATAAGGCTCTGAAATTAAAATCTATAGAAACTTCGAAATCGATTTCCGATCTTGTAAACGAAGCGGTCAGAGTAGCTCTTGCCGAGGACGCTGAAGACTTCGCCGCGTTTGATGATAGGTCGAGCGAAGGCCTGATCAGCTATGACGAGATGGTAAAAAGGTTAAAAAAAGATGGCCGAATTTGAGATCTTTTTCAAGGAATCGGTTTGGAAGGACATAAAAAAAATACCGAAAAAAGACCTTCGAAAAATCTTGAAAAAGATTGAGAACCTATCAGATGAGCCACGTCCACCTGGATGTGAGAAACTTACAGGCCAAGAGCGCTACCGGTTGCGTCAGGGTAGGTATCGTATAGTATATTCAATCCAAGAAAATGAATTGACTGTTTGGATTGTAAAGATCAGTCACCGGAAAGATATATACCGCTGAAGCGAACAAATCGCTGGAGAACGACGTGAACCGCTGACGCGATTCACGCGTCTCAGCTCAGACGTTATACTCATGGAATATATTGGCATAATAGCAATAATCTTAGGTGGGTTGATATCCATAGTGAATTGGGTCTACTTTTATCGATCATGGAAAACCAAGAAGCACATTTCTTCTATTCCTCTAGTCGGAGCTATTTTGCTTGTCTTTGGACTCTTCCAGTTTACAGAAACTAGAATGTATGCATGGCTAGGTATCGTCGTGGATTATGGCACCCTCGTATTCATCTGCTCGATTCCATTTTTTATGAGAGAGTTCTGGAGTACGAGTAGGGTGAACCTCATTCGCGAATATGATGGTTCCTCCAGTACCACACAGCACAATCTTAGGATCTACAAGAATGGTGTGTTTGTAATTGAATCGGAGGTCGACCCTCCTCGACCAGCGAATGAATATGGTGCGCTAATAGCATCCTTTGGCTTTCAAGGCAAATGGGCCGAAACCGGGAGCTCAATAACCCTTAGTGAATATGCGCAAGGCAGAATCCTTAATCTGCAGGATATAAATGGCAAGTTGATCTCCGGAGAGGCCAACTATCCTGAGGACAAAGAACATCAATACGATTCATTAGACGGCATAGAATTCCGTCTCAAATAAGTATAACAACACTATGCACGCCGACGGGCAGGGCAGTCGTTCTTTAAGCCGTTTAAACCTTTGCTCCCTGCGTTTTTGACAGTTGGCTTGTGAAGCCTGCCCGCCGGTGATGGTGGGCGTTATCCGCACTATATAGACGCGTCCGATTGGTTGGACTGTATTGCATTTTGGGCAGCATGAACAAGAAACGAAGACCGTGACATTCCGCGCTTTTTGGCGGCAGCGTCAATCTGCTTGAGCGTAATTTCGGGCACTGTAATATTGACTCTGACAGTTCGAGGCTTTGCATCAGGAACATCAACGACGAGATAGGCGGCTGCGTCAGCGAAATCTGGATCAGCCATAATTTCTTCGAGCTTTGAAGGAGTTGGAAGTGACTCGCCGTCTTCGAACATACCCTGAATATGAAGGGCGAGAGCTTCCTGGGCCATATCTTTGGCTTCGTCAATGTTGATACCGGCCGTAATACAGCCCGGAAAGTCGGGAAACGATACTCCAAAGTCGCTTTTGGTATCTTTGTGTACGATTGCAATATAGTTAGCCATAATTGCACCTCAGCTGAACTTGATTCCCGACTGGCGTTCGATGCTTTTCAGAGTGCCAATGGGAATGTCCTTTTTGGGGTGGGGAACGGTCACACGCCCCTTTTTGTCTGGATGCCGAAATTGGCAATGGGAGCCGACTTTAGCAACTTTATGCCAACCGTGCTGTTTTAGAATCTTAATTACGTTCCGGCTAGCCATGATGTGTATTAATACACACTCATTATGGGCATGTCAAGATGAACAAAAAGTTCGGATAACAAGTCACTGCACCTGACATCTGAGGCCTGCGGCTTCAGCTGCAGGTGAGTCCAACGTTAGAAGCCAACGGAGGCATATCTAATGAAGTTCGGAGATAACTTTAACAATATTCAAATAAAAACCGGCGGTGCTGAAATTAATCTAGTGCATGGCGGTTCAGGCAATCCGTTACTGTTGTTGCACGGCTATCCGCAGACCCACGTCATCTGGCACCAGATTGCTCCGCGCCTTGCTCATAGTTTCCACGTAATTTGCCCCGACTTGCGGGGCTATGGGGATAGTTCAAAACCTCCGAGCACGCCAGATCATTACCCCTATTCAAAGCGTGCCATGGCCCAGGACATGGTCGAAGTCATGGCGTCTCTTGGATATAGTGAATTCCTTGTAGCCGGTCATGATCGCGGTGCCAGAGTTACGCATCGGATGGCCCTTGACTATCCTGAGAGAATCAAGAAGGCATGTGTGATGGACATTGCACCTACTCACCACATGTTCAAGACTACTGACCAACATTTTGCCACTAGCTATTATCATTGGTTTTTCCTCATACAACCAGATGGTTTACCAGAACATATGATCAATGCGGATCCCGCTTACTATCTCACGGAAAAACTAAAACGGTGGAGTGCGCCCGGTGCGGTGTTCGCGGACGAGGCGGTAGCCGAATATGTGCGCTGCTTCAGTAGGCCAGAGTCAATCCATGCTTCATGTGAGGATTATCGCGCTGCAGCGAGTATTGACTTAGTACACGACGAAGAAGATATGGACAAGAAGGTTGAGTGCCCTCTGCTAGTCTTGTGGAGTGCAAAAGGATTTGTGGACCGTACCTACGATGTCCTTCGTGTATGGCACGAGTGCGCCGAACAAATAGAGGGTAGAACCTTGGATTGCGGACATTTTCTACCAGAAGAATCTCCTGCGGCCGTCTGCGATGAATTGCTTCGCTTCTTTAAGTAACAAATAGTGCTTCTAACAAGCACATGCAGTCGGACCTGGCTAACGCCAGGCCGCTGATGTGAGCGTAGTATCTATAGCGGCTATGAAAATGCAGTTATGCTAACGAACGCGAGGGCGCAGATAATTTAAGGTAGTTATCACAATCGGGGCATGGATCCAATCCTGCCCTGATTCGTATATAGAGGCACGAGTTTCTGACGCGATGCGATGCGCGTCAACATGCAGAACATCATTTGACGTGCAGAAAATCCCAAGGAACTATAATAGCTATCAGAATTGTGATATTTCATACACCGTTGAAATATCGTCTATTTTGACTTTTTCTCATCTCACGTTTACGGTACTGATAATTTATACGGGAAGGTGGCTAATATCCGGGAATTAATCCCCGCTACTCACAAGTTATACTCAGGGATTCATTAAATGAGCAGTCGGGGAGTTTTTCGCCCTACCATCTGTTATTCAAGGCTACAGAGATGTCTCGCAAATTGTAAACGTCGGGGTCTTAATGACTGCGTCATTCCAGACTGGCCTGCCCGAGGCAGGTAAAATCCGGAATCCAGATGTCGTTAACAGGTGCGATTCTGGATGCCGGCCTTCGAGGCTGTGTCACAATTGGGATAGATGATTATCTCTCGTGTCATGCCGGACCCCGAACCGGCATCCAGTTTTAACTAATTGTAATCGCCATGGATTCCGGCCTCCACCGGAATGACAAAAGGACTAAAAATCAGGGGAGAGCCATAATTCAGTATTACGACACAGCCTCCTTCGCCGGCATGACGGCAAAACACCCCGACCCCTGAATTAAATAGAGAGGTGTTCTTATGAAAGCAGCCGTGTATAGGGAATTTGCCAAACCGCTGACGATTCAGAATCTGCCCGACCCGACGCCTTCGGATCACGGCGTCGTCATCCGTGTAGAAGCAACAGGACTTTGTCGCAGTGACTGGCATGGATGGATGGGGCATGATCCTGATATTCGCTTACCCCACGTGCCCGGTCATGAACTTGCCGGGGTCATCGAGGCGACTGGAAAAGACATCATTCGGTGGAATGTCGGCGACAGGGTAACACTGCCTTTTGTCTGCGGTTGCGGAATTTGCCCTCAATGCGCTACGGGAAATCATCAGGTCTGCGACCGGCAATTCCAGCCGGGATTTACGCATTGGGGCTCTTTTGCAGAATATGTTGCAATTGATTATGCAGATGTCAATATAGTGACGTTACCGGATGAAATTGACTTTGTTACGGCGGCGAGTCTGGGCTGCCGCTTTGTGACGTCCTTTCGGGCAATCGTCGAGCAGGGAAATGTTTCTGCCGGGCAATGGGTTGCCGTGCATGGCTGCGGAGGCGTCGGTTTATCCGCAATCATGATTGCCAACGCTTTGGGCGCAAATGTGGTTGGCGTAGATATCAACGACGAGAAACTCGATTTTGCCAAATTAATCGGAGCAACAGCAACCGTCAATGCCTCAAATACAGAAGCAGTAGCCCAAAAGATCATTGACCTTACCGAAGGCGGCGCCCATGTTTCAATCGATGCACTCGGCTCCCCGGTCACCTGCTTCAACTCGATAGTAAACTTGAGGAAGCGCGGCAAACATATCCAGGTTGGACTGATGCTGGCGGATCACAGGCATCCTGCCGTACCGATGGACCAGATTATTGCCAATGAACTCGAAATTCTTGGAAGTCATGGCATGCAGGCGCATAAGTATTCAGAGCTTCTGTTAATGATCCGGGCGGGAAAGCTGTTTCCGGAAAAGCTGGTCCAAAAGACGATAAGCCTCGAGGAATCATTGGATGAACTCGTCACTATGGACAGCTTCAGCGGAACAGGCATAACCGTAATAGACAAATTTTAATCATCCGTTTGTCCGGCAGACCATTCACGATAACCACAGGAACCCACAATGCCATTAAAGCCCATCAATACCTACATTCAAGAAATGCAACGCTCCGGGATAAGGCGGATCATGGATTCGGCTACTGCTCCGGATATACTGCACCTGGAGGTGGGCCAGCCCAACTTTTCAACCCCTGAACCCATTCTTCGGGCCGCCTGCGAAGCGATCATGGATGCGCAGGGTCGCTTTACCCGATATACACCGAATATGGGGTATGTCACGCTCCGGGAAAAGATTGCGGCCAAGCTTAAAGAAGAAAACGGCATCCAGACCTCACCGGGCTGGATTCTGGTGACCCCGGGTTCCAATTACGGCATCATGATTGCCCTGTCTGTGCTGCTGAACCCAAACGATGAGGTGCTGGCACCTGACCCGGGATATGTCAACTATGCCGCTCTGCCCCCGCAGTTTGGCTGCACTGTCGGAAGATATCCGCTCTACGAATCGGATGAGTTCACCCCGCGCATCGATTCCATTGCGGCTTGTATCACCCCGGCCACAAAAGTTATTGTCCACAACTCACCGTCAAATCCCACCGGTGCGGTATGCCCGGAATCGTTCGTAAAGGAGTTGGTGGCATTGGCCCGGGAAAACAATCTGTATGTCCTTTCGGACGAGGCCTACGAGCATATTGTATTTGACGGCCGGCACATCAGTCCGGCCCGGTTTGATACAAACGGAAACGTCGTCAGCATTTTCAGCGTTTCAAAAAGCTATTCCATGACCGGGTGGCGTCTGGGTTACGTCGTTTCAAGTGAACCCGTTGCCAGGGCGCTGGAAAAACAACAGGAACTTTGCGTTTCGTGTGCGCCGTCCATCTCCCAGAAAGCAGCCGAAGCAGCCCTGTCACTGGACCATGGGTATATAAACGAAATGGTGGACCAATATCGAATGCGTCGTGATATGGCCCTGAACATCCTCAAGCGGCACGGCCTGTTTCGATATACTCCCAAGGGCGCTTTTTACGTGCTCATCGATATCTCTGCAACGGGCATGGATTCCAATACCTTTGCCGACCGGCTCCTGGAAGAGCAGCGTGTTGCGGTTGCCCCTGGTGCCACTTTTGGCCCGCTGGCGGAAACGTATATCCGGGTCAGCATGGCCACCGAGGACCACGTCCTGGTTAAAGGGCTTGAAAAAATTTGTGATTACATCAACATGCAGCGATACTAAGCGGGGCCGGCGTTCGCCGGAGGGGATAACCACCTGTTCCATAAGTCAATCCTGCAAGGCCGATGGCACAGTACACCAATAGCGTTACAAGCACCGTGTTCACCAGCCATCTCACTCTGGGTTGGTCGAGATACGCGCTTATTGCCGCCTCACCGATGGCCCGGGTCGAAGTGGCACCGAATGCGGTCAACGCGAACAGCAGTGCGAACAGGGTCACAAGTAAAAGATTGTCTGCAGGGGATGACAAGAATGATGAATAGAGGGTCAGACCATAAACAGCCACCGTGGGATTTCGGGTCTTAAGAATAAATCCCTTTTTTAATCCCATCGGCGATTATGATGATCTGCTATCCTGGATAGACGGCCTTTGACCAAACTAAGGGACTGCTACCACCTTCATCCCCCAATTTGAAATGTTAAATCTTATCCTCTATATCAGTGCTGCGCTTATTTGGGGATCGACCTGGCTGGCGATTAAACTTCAGTTGACTCAGGTCCCTCCGATCTTGTCGGTCGCCTATCGATTCTGTTTGGCCGCATTGATCCTTCTGGCCTATTGCCGACTAACTCGAAAGCAGCTCAATTTTTCACTTCGAGATCACGGCTTCATGATGTTGCAGGGATTCACCCTGTTCGGTCTCAGCTATTGCTGCAGCTACATGGCAACCGCATACATGACAAGTGGGTTGGTGGCGGTCATTTTCTCTACCATCCTGATGTGGAATATCATCAATCTACGGATTTTCATGGAACAGCCGGTGGCCTGGCGGGCCTTTTACGGGGGAATTTTAGGGCTCACTGGTATTTGCGTCGTATTCTGGCATGATTTGATCACTTTCTCCGCAACCCGCGGCCTGGTTGGATTGGTCATCGCCATTGCCGGTGCTTATCTGGCGTCGGTGGGCAATGTGGTCGGCTCCCGCAATTCAAAGGAAGGCGTGCCCGTCACCCAGGCAAATGCGTTTGCCATGGCGTATGGCGGACTGCTGACACTGTTGATCCATTTTGCCATGGGCGGAGCGCTGACTATTGACTGGTCCATCGGCTACCTGGGGCCGATGCTCTATCTCACGATATTCGGATCGATTGTCGCCTTTGGCTGTTATATGCTCTTGCTCAGCCGCATCGGTGCCGAATTTGCGGCCTACGCGTTGTTGGTCATGCCGATTATCGCACTGATACTGTCTACCCTGTTTGAAGGATATCACTGGACCGTCAATGCCTTTACCGGGGTTGCGTTGGTGCTCGCCGGCAATCTGATGATATTGACACCGCCGTCCACATCCCGCCGGCTGATGCGTTATGTCAAAAACGGCATGAGTATTGAAAGACGATTTGGTTCGGCGCCCTCGACCCGAGGAATGAAAAAGGTGGTCGCCAGCGAAGAAAAAATTGGACCCGATCCCGACCGGGAGCTAAGACACACGACCGCTGGTCCTGAACCGGGGCTCAAATCATAGATGCTATGACAACATTCGCGATGATGTCATACTGACCTGCCGCGACTGATTGTCGTCGCCCTCAGGGAATCCTAATGCATTATCAAGGCGAATGCACAAACTGAGCGGCTATCTGAATGCGGGAACAGTGCCTCACTCTGCCATGGCAGATGGAGTAGGGCACCGCACCTGCCCTTTTTTGACAGCGTTTCAGATCATCCGCCGCTATGCGGTTTTTTTTGTCAACGGAATCGGCTTGGGATGTTCAGATGCCTCTTGGCGTTTATAGGCGGCCGCGGATGATGCAAGTTGTGCCGACACCCGGATCGCCTTGAGCCCCTGGACCCCGGGGAGTTCATCCAGATCCAGCTGTTCGGCATCATCTTCCAGGTAGCCCTCGCCGGCAAGAAATCTGATGTGACGAAGCATTTCCTCGGCTTCCTGGGGGCTGGTGTAAACAATCGCGATTTTCCCGGGCTGTGTCAGGCGCTCGACGCCATTGCCGATGGTTGCCTTGTCAATGCGGGATTTAATGATTTCATTTCGAACATCGTAGGCACCGTCCACATCAAAGCGTTTTTCATCGTATCGAAACCGGATATTGGTCGGAGTGTCCTGCACCAGAATCAGATGCGCCATTTCGAGGGGGACCTTGAGAGATGGTTTCAATTCTTCAGCCAATCGTGCGATACCGACCGCCGTCTGGATTTGCCACAGGCGCAAATTCTTCAGATAAAGATCACTGAAACCTCCTTCTTCCACGATCGACTCGCCGGCATAAATCAGATAATCAACCCCATCTGTACGATGTCTTTCGTAGTAATGGGGAAAAAGCGCCTGGATGTTCTCTTCTTCCTGGTCCAGATAAGCGGTGATCCTGCCGTTGAGAATCGACACGCTGTCTTCAAATTCTTTCCTGAGGCGGTAGATGGCCCCAAGGGTTGGATCCAGCGCGTCGCGGTATGTCTCGATGGCCTGTTTCGTAGCGGGGCCGAAGGATTCCAGAAGTGGAAAATGGGTTTCGATCTCTGACTGGAGAAACTGAACCGTTGCCAGTTCATCACCGCTTTCCATGCCGCTCCGCAGTCTTGCCAGTCTGTCGCTAATCCGGTTGTCGAGTTCCCCGAGAATGAGCAACGAGTGTTCTCCAGCGGCATGCCGGACAACCTCCAACGCTAATTCCAACTGTTTGCTCAGGTCTGCGGCAATGGCGAGATTGCGGGCGCTGGTCGATCCCCGGATATCGGAAATGCCATACAACGGGTACACATCCCTGAAAACGATATCCTCCATTTCCGAAACCTGCCCCATACGAAGCCTCTCGAAGTGATGGAGAGCGGCGTGACGAAACCGCCACTCGACAGAGGGGTGAATGGCAGTACACTTTTCCTTGATGGTCGCCTGGATGCTGCTTTCCAGGTCATCCAGGGCTTTCTTCACCGCCATGGCAAACAGGGGTTGTATCCGCTCCACCAGCATACTGTCCATGGGGCGGAAATCTCCCGGTTCCGGCGTGGCCATATCCAGCGTGCCGATGCAGGTACCTTTGTGGACCAGAGGCACGATCATCATGGATCGAACTCCGCCGGGAGCCATGCCCTCCGTGTCATGCTTGAACCAGGAATCTTCGTGTTTGTCGGGTATACGGATGGTTCGCTGATCCACGGTGGCGGTTTGATACGGGCTGCCTGAAAACCGCTCCATGGGAACATGGGTCGTATCTGAAAAGATGCAGCGGTGTTCCATGTTCGAGCCGGAGTTGAGCAGCAATACCTGACCGTTGTGCAAGGCGGCGATTCCGGCAATCAGGTCGGGTTTCCGAAAGAGGGTCCGAAGGCGATCCTGGAGTTTCAGAAAGCTGGATGTCGACACCAGTGAATCCAGGTCGATCAGATCTCTCGACAGTTCCGTGATCAACTCCGATTCGGTCACTTCCACCGCCCTGAATACCGTCAGCCCGTTCAAGCTAAAATTTTCAGGCGGTAGAATCTGTTTCAACATTTCAGGTTCGGCCAATTTCTCCTGAACGAGGTGAAGCTGGGACTTGTCGAGAGACGGTAAGTTACCTTCCGTTCTGATGTCGACAAATCGATAATCGGTGAACATGCGGTATATTCTGTCTAGCCCCGTGTTCGGGTCCGGTACAATGTGAATCATCGAATGATCAAAATCCTGACGGATGCCGTAAACTGTCTCCAGGATGAACAGATAAGCCTGGAGGGCCCGGCTCCGATGGATATCTTCGCCATCCAGTTTTATTCGACCCTTGTATGAATCGTCCGATTCCAGAAATAACCGGCGAAAGCTGGCGGAGGTGTAGACGGGCTTCAATGAAAAGGGAATTACCGCCGCCACGGCCTCGTTCTCACCCTGAAACGAGGAGAGGACAAATCGGAGCAGGTCCTCTATGGTGCGTCGGTGCTTTCCGGTAATGGCCGATTCATCGACCGGATCGCCCATTGAGGCGATCTCTTCCATGCAATGGCGCAGTTGTGTCTCGTCAAGAAGCCCTCCCCGGTCGGATGCCGAAAGAATGTCGTCCATGTGACGCAACAGGGGAGAAAAGCTGATCCGACCGCGAAACGGGTAGTCGCTGAGCAAATCCGTCATGGTAAGCCTCCTGACCTCGTAATCTTGATTCAAAACAACTGAACTAAAGTGGTTGTCCTAAATATGTTCCGTTTGCCGACATATGGAAACGATGACCGCAGAGTCGCAGAGGACGCAAATGAACTGTATTTTTCCCCGAATCCCTGAGAGGGGGATTCGGGGAAAGAGCCCCGGCAGCATATTGAATTTATATGTATTTTTCCAGACCACCGCTTTGCATTTCGCCCTCTATGTCCTGAGACTCTCGAAGGGCAGGGAGATGCAAAATTAAAATCACCTCTGCGACCTCTGCGCCCTTGCGGTGATAGGTGGATCGTAAAATGAATCGGAACGCAATTCCGGAAATCGCTATAATCTTCCAAAATATGCATGATTCCGAAAAACGCCAGCTTTCCGGCTATCCGGGAGCATCAATAGAGATTTTTGGAAGGATCCGGTGCTACTGGACGTGCGTATAGATTTTTCGACAGAATCGACCGATCACCGGAGTGCCGGCACCGTGGCGAATCGCACGGAAAACAGCCTCCCGGTCTTCAATGACGCTGCCCGCCAGAAGCTGTACCGGCAGGTGATGGAACGCCTCCGGTGCCATCGGCGTGGACGGTCCCACTATGGCGGTTTTAACCGAGGGGCCGATAGCCTTTATAACCGATTCGGTTGTATTGTTGAGGATGGAGGATGCGGTGAGAATCAGCGCTTCCGCCCAATCGTCTATTTTCTGATAAAATCGGTGTTTGTCCCCAATCTTTTTACCCTGATCGAGAATTTCCAGTTCCGCGCCCACCGATTCAATGCGTTTGGCGAGGGGGGGAAAATATCCGACCATGGCAACCCGGGCGCCTTTGCGGATGCCCAGTTTCCGAAACATCACGGTATTGTCGGGGTCGATCGACATGTCCTGGACAGAATCAGCGTTCAATGCGTTGATCAGGGCAAGGGCCATGCTGCGTTTCAGGGGGGACTCGGATCGGATGTCGCCCAGAAGAGAACGGGCGCTCTCACCTTCGACATTCCGGTACGTATCCGGGCCGACAAAGGATTGGCCGGATTCGGTCCAGGTGTAGGCGATGCCCCCCCCGCCACCGGATACGGCCACAGCCGTGTAGGCCAGGCCGATACACACTTGCTCGATAGTGTTCTGTTCCGCCCGTTCCCGAAACACCTCATATAATCGTTGATTGAGTTTCATGCGCCCGTGGATGCCGTTGGCGGCCCGTTTAGCGCCGTGGTTCCGGGTACCCATGGTCGCTACCGGTGCCCAATTTTTAAGGTCGCTTTCTGTCTACGCTATGATTTCGGGTAGTCCGCAATATTGGGTGTAATGGACTTTCCAAGCCAATCAATGCATTTTCCGAGGTGCCGCATGTTCGCCATGCCTTCTTCGTCTTCCAGCACTTCTCCTTTGTCCAAACCGTAGCCCATGTTCCAATAGGTGGAGCCGGGAAGGATCATCCGTGACATTTGAAACATATGGTTAATCGTGTCATACGCGTGGGTGGCACCGCCACGGCGGACGGCCACCACAGCTGCCCCAATTTTACCGGAAAACGCGTGATCATTCGCATAGGCGACATATCCCGCCCTTTCGATCAGTGCCTTCAAATCAGAGGAGACCGCTGCAAAATACGTGGGCGACCCAAGGATCATCGCGTTGGCGTTTCGCATTTTTGCGAACATATCGTTGAATACGTCTTTTTTCACCGAGCATTCATTGTCTTTGTTTTCAAAACATTTCTCACACGCGATGCAACCGCGTATCGCGGTTCCGCCAACCTTTACCAACTCAGTCTCCCAGCCGGCGTCTTGCAGTTCACGGAGTACCTCTTTAAGAAGAATCTCCGTGTTTCCGCCCTTCCGTGGACTTCCGTTGATGGCCACTGCGTACATATTAATCCTCCATATTATAGTATCAGAACAAATGGTTTTGCATTTATAGCAAGGGGCATGTCCGGCAAGGTGAAAATACCGGCAAAAGTGAGATGGGCGTCACGATGAACATCTATCGTATCACGGGATACTTCATTTTGGACCATTCCTTAATACCGTATCGCAGGTTGATGATCCTCTTGAACCCATTGTCAGCAAGAATTTTGGACGCGACGGTACTGCGGTTTCCTGTGGCGCAATAGATAAAGATGTCGCTGTTTTTGTATCGCGCGAGCTCATGGATCCGTTTGTGCAGTTCCTGAACAGGGATAAGAACGGCATCCTTCAAATGGCCGCGTTTGAATTCCGCGGGGGTTCGAACATCAAGAATAAGCGGTTTCACGTCAGCGATGAATTCGGCGGCTTCTTTGGAGGTGACCGCCCTGTAGTTCGGCTGACGGTACTCGATGACCTCAATCCGTCCGGTGGTATGCCCCAGTGAAAACGGATATATGCCCGTGTTTTTCATTTTGAAATAGGGCGCTTTGCTTAGATCCGTGCCTATCCGTTGCTCAATAGACAGAGCGGGTATCGACAGGACCGGGTCGCCGATGGATGGAGCAAGGACAAACTTGATATAGTCACCACGGTATACGGTCAGGTGTATGTTTTCGGCGCTGGTGTTGATGTCCAGTATCCGATACCCATTCTGAAGGTATCCCGAAACCGGTTCTAACGGGGCAGGCGATGTTGTCGAGGCGAATATCCCATGGGGTACACCGATCACCAGTATGATGCTCAAACCGAGAAACAGTAACTTTTTCATGCCAACAATCTCCCTGTGAACCACCGGTAAATATCGCGGCACCGCCGCAGCATACGATTCTGTTTAGCAAATGGTTGAAACGATGTCATGCGCTTTGTCATCCATAATGGCTTGCCCCCGGCCGGACTCAAAGCGGATGAACTGATCGAGATCGTAAATCTCCGTGCCGATCTCTTCGCCGGGTAGAAGGCTCATCACCACAAGTCGGCTGTGTTCGGCCGTGTTTAAAACTTTCCGAAAATTGTCATTCTGCATCGTTGCTTTTTCAATGTTGATAACGTATCCAGATCCCGGACCTTGGGTGTGGTTTCGGAACGGAATTCTGACTATCGCGATAGCTGCCAGTTTGGTTGATATCATGTTGTCGACCGTTACCGGTGATTGCAGAGCCCATAGACCACGGTTTAGGAGTAAGAACCGGCCTGGGGTCTGTCAAGAGATATGAACGGACCGGGGGGACGGGCAGAGGTTGAGGGCGCCCCTTGTTTTAGAGGTTTCCCTGAAAAACTGATGTGGTTCTTGTGCCATTTCGCTGTCGGCAAATTCCGATCCATTTATGAGGCAGCACGGAGGAACGTCGGATGGTTTCATCGTGATGGAGAACCCATCATTTCATATAGGCCACCGCTCGAACCGGTGAACCATCTGCGTTTTCAAAGTTCAACGGAAAGCATGAAAAGAGAAACTGATTGAAGGGCAATGTGTCGAGGTTGGCCAGATTCTCTATGATAATCGTATCGTTTCGCAAAAATACCTTGTGTATGGGAAAGTCCTCAGCATCCGCCTCATCGGCGGAAATCGTATCGAACCCGAAGCCCTTTAATCCGAAGCGGCATAGCCACTGCGCTGCTTCAAGAGACAAAACCGGATAATTCGAAAAATATTTCTCGGTCTCCCAATACCGGCTCCAACCCGTATGTATCAGTAAAAATTCAACCTTCCGAATCGCGTCCTGATGGGGCTCTAACTGGCTAAGACGAATCGTCTTGTTTTTGGCATCGGCCAGTTTCAGCAAACATGCGTTTCCGAAAAAATGTTCAAACGGCAACATGTCCAGAGTCTTGGCGCCTTTTAGAAGATGAGCCGGAGCGTCCACATGGGTTCCCGTGTGCGAATACAGGGTTATCTTTTTTTCCAGAAAACCCATGTCATCAATGGAACATCCCGTTTCGAATACCGGTGGTTCCGTGCCCGGATAGACCGGCATTTTCGGTGAAATGGGATGAGATAAATCGATGACGTTCATGTTTGCATCAATAGTGGGACCTTTAGCCCGAACATTGCATCGCGGATTCAACGAACAAGTGCAACGATCCGGGTTAGAGTGCACAACGATGAATCCAACGGTGAGCTCGAGGGAAAATAACCAGGAGCCAGGAGAATATCATTTATTCCTTGAAATAAAGATCCCTGGCTGAGCTCCCCTCGAAACCGTTGCTCGATAGCGCCTGAATTTTTTCTCTGTTACCTCGTTGTAAATGGCTTTCGGCTTGTCTAACGCGGCGGCCCAGATCTGATTTCCGTAGTCGAAGTGCCACCATTCGTCATCGTCATAGCGAAAGTCGGCCTTGGTCAGAGCTTCACGAAGAAGTCTTCGGTTATCACGAGCCGTTTCATTTTCTCCATGATGTTCGAAGTAGAGCGCGGCCGCCTCCGGTCCGAAGTGATCGAAGTCGGTACCCATATCGAGTTCAGCACCACTGACATCGACCAAGGTCAAATCAACCGAGCCGCCCGTAGCGTGAATAGGGATTATATTCGGGTCCGTGGCGACAGTAACAAAGGTGCCCACTTGCTCAAGAAGCTGCTCTTCGGTCCAACCCTGATGCTCAGACGCCATCTCTTTCCAATATTTCATGTAAATCTTGTTCTGCACTTCACGAGGACGCCAGCCGTCCCAGATTTTGAAGTTCAAGGGGGAAAGATCGTCGCGCAGGGCTGCGAGCAGCTCTGCGACCGTCTTACGAAGATGCATATCAGGGTTATCCGAGAGCCCGTCGTTGTAATATGCCGGTTCCAGCTCGAAGCCGTAATCGGTAAGATCGACGAGCGGATCGTTTGACTCTTCGATGGGAATGTGTTCGTACTTTAAAAGGGTCATCTGTGTTGGCCGCTCGGCATCAGTCGCCCCGTCTAAAACTCAGGTTGTCCAACCGATGGAGTCCACCGACATTCGTGCATCGTCGATCTTCTTCCCGGTGAAGCCCGAAAGCTGATTTATAATTAATTTTCCGGGCGCCTCGGGACTGCTTCGTATACAAAATCAAACGCGTCACAAGCTGGACCACCAATCAAGTATAGGTAATAGACAAAATTTTCAACTGAATTATGGTGACCAGGCTGGGGATTATAAGTAAAACCTATGGACACAAACGCAACTAAAGCAACCAGGTTCAACAGTTCGACGAGACGATTCATAAACATCGAAACCTTAACGGCTAATGAAAGTATGAACCAGACAAAAACCGTGATCGTAAATTTCAGATTGATCACCCAGGATTGATCATCTGAAAAAATAAATACATACGCAAAGAAGATGGATATATACATCAATATATATATCAATCCGACCGCTTGCCTTAGTCGACGGATTTTAAGAGGCATTTTCCACCTCGTTATTTTATCGCAGAACGTCGCGAATTAACCTCGCGGCTGTTTGCGTTGGCTGAATTCGTCTTGTTATGTGATGTCTTCGTTCAAAAGAAACGGACGGATTGTTTCAATAAGGCGATCTGGCTGCTCTTCGATCACCAAATGTCCGGCATCTGGAATGACATGCTGAAAAAAAGGCGAACCCCAGGGGGATACCGCAACCGGATCGATAAGCACGATTTTTTCGAACTTGCGTTCGCTGATGAGGTGCGTTCGAAGTACCGTGGTACCTCCAAAGTCATGGCCCACGACAGCAGGAGTCTCAAGTTATATTTCATCAAACCCAAAAATCGATGTCTGCATTCTTTTGACACCTGAAAGCGCTCTTTCACTAAGATTCATATACACTCTAAGATCACGCTCTTTCTTTTTATATTTTCTTACCTCTTCTTCTGACCAGAAGAGTAACGACTTTCGTCAGAAAATGTCCACAATGCTTGGTTCTTTCGTATTTGCAAGGGTCACCATAGGAGCGCAGAACATAGGATCGGATCCATCAGGCAAACGTTTAATATTCAATTCACTGTCAATTTCGATCTCAATCTGTTTGCCGCTGTAGGCGCAGTTTGCCTGAATAGTAAAAGATAATTTCTTTTTTTGTAATCTCCCATACACGAAGGGAGCCGCGAATGCGTCGGCGCCTCAGGCGGCAAAAAATTGCTCGCCGGAAGAGGCGGTCATTCTGAATCCTGTGTTTTCAAGAGAAAGGGGATAAGCCCAATTGATCCCCTCGCCATCGCTTCGATAAATGAATGTTTTTAAGTTTTCAAGTCCCTTATTTTCCCTGCTCTGCAATCCAGGATTTAACATCCTCCTTATCAGGAATCTTGCCGACGGACTTGACGTCACCATCCACGACCACCGCCGGTGTGCCGAACACACCATAGCCGGCGATCTTCATTATGTCGGTGATTTTCTCCACATCGGCGGCCACGCCCGCTTCTTCCACCGCCTCCTGGACCACTTTTGCCGTCTCCTGACACTTGCGGCAGCCAGGACCCAACACTTTGATTTCCATTATGATATTCCTTTCTCTATGCTGTTTATGGTTCAAGCAGCCCATACGCCGTACAGCATCTCGGCGATGGTCGACATGATTATGATGATCGCGCAAAAAGTAGCCGTTTTTTTAACTCCCATGACACTGCCGATCACCAGCATGTTCGGCAGACTGAGTGCCGGTCCGGCCAACAACAACGCCAGGGCCGGCCCCTTGCCCATGCCGGCCCCCAGGAGCCCTTGCAAAATGGGTACTTCGGTCAGAGTGGCGAAATACATCAAGGCGCCGGCCATGGAGGCGATCAAGTTGGCCCAGATGGAGTTGCCGCCCAGAAGAGACTGAATCCACTGCTCGGGAATCAACGCCGGATGGCCGGGACGGCCCAGCATGAAGCCGGCCACCAGCACGCCTCCGGCCAGGAGCGGAAAGATCTGCTTCATGAAACCCCAGGTGGCATCCACCCAGGTCTTGCACTCGTCTTTGGTGAACCAGGCATTTAGCATGAAACCCAGCACGATCAGCAGGGCGACGGTAATGTACCATTTGGCGGCAAAGATTATCGGCCACAGACCGGTAGATCCGGGCGCCGGCCTGGCAAAGGCGGCAAATACCAGGATCAGCACCATGGTCAGTAGGTACAGGGTGTCCTGAAAAAGGGTGCGATCCTTGGCTTCGGCATCCGGGACATAGATCTGCCCGGTCGCGCGGGCCATATCGTCTTTGCGAAAAATCAGTGCCATGAGCAGACCGGTCACTATGGCGAAGAAGACCGCACCCACGGCCCGGGCCAATCCCAGCTGCCAGCCCAGGATTTTGGCCGTCAGGGTAATGGCCAGTACATTGACCGCAGGTCCGGAATACAAAAATGCCGTGGCCGGCCCGATACCCGCCCCGCGGGTGTAAATCCCGGCAAAAAGCGGCAGCACCGTGCAGGAACACACCGCCAGGATGGTGCCCGACACCGAAGCCACCGAGTAGGACAAGATCTTGCCGGCCTGTGCCCCGAAGTACTTAAGCACCGAGGCTTGTGAAACGAACACGGCGATGGCTCCCGCAATAAAAAAGGCTGGAATCAGGCAGGTCAGAACATGCTCCCGCGCATAGTCCTGCAACATCATGAAGGCTTCCAGCCCGGATTGCCGGATTACCGGATGGCTCCAGGGTACATAATAGGCGGCCGCAAAAACCCCAACGATCAACAACAGCCGGGTACGCTCTTTCATTCCTCATCTTCCTTTTCTGCGGCCTCGCCTAACGATCCTGGATATGGGGGGGGCGTTTCTAATTCATGTTTCGTCATATAGCGATATATAGAAGCCACCAAAAATCAGGTGCCGCAGATGGTTTCACGGCGGATCTCGGGCAGCTTGGCGATGAGTGCCGCGACCTCAATGTCCTCTTCCAACCAATGCCGTAGATTCCCAAGCAAATTTGCTACATACGGATTCCTGGCGCCGTCGGCAAGCCGGTAATTGACCCATAGCCCATCCTTGGAATAGGTGATCAATCCTGCATCTTCCAATATCTTAAGGTGCTTGCTGGCGGTGGATTGGGCCAAACCCAAAGACGCTTGAATTTCACACACGCATAACACCCGGCGCTGCAGTAGTTTAATCATTTTGACACGATTGGGGTCGGACAGGGCCTTCATGACCTTTATGAACTCTTTCATAATACCTCCATATCGATATTATGGAATATAATAGGCCTCCTTTCCTGCGTCAAGAGATAAAATTTCAGGGAAGCCAGAAGGAATCAGGGAGGGCGAAAAAAGGGGAGTATCTCTGCTTCACGGATAATGTGACGGGCTGCGTTACGATTCTGAATTCGAAAAACGGGCAGATAGCAGATTATACAGCCAGGCAAAAATTGCTCCGCCGATAAGCCCATCCATAGCTCCCCAGGCCAAGCCGATTAAACTGCCGGACGGGGAAATGTTGAACCCGCGGTACAGGCGCCCAATCAGCGTCGGATCACCGGTTACCCCCTCAAATGCGATGATCCACCAGGTCATCGCAAAGAGGCCTATGCCCCAAATGATGCTGCAGGTAAGTGCAAACGCTTTTACATTGAGCTTCATTGTGGTACCTCCATTGGATCGCTAACATGCTGTCCTACCTGCCCGGAACGCCTCCTGCGGCTTCGGGGGAGGCGGGTAGCGATGTTATCTTATGGTTTGTCGTTTCCCAGAGCCAGGATACTTCCTGAAATATGGTCTAAATAAGCTCTCCAGCTTTCAGAGTGAACCTGTGATGTTTTTGTTTCCATGGAATACACGAAAACTTCACCCGTTGAGCTGTTTAAATCAATATAATAAAGCTCTTCACCGCCATCGCCGCCGACAAAAAACGGGTTTTCGCAGGCCACATCAATGTGTTGGGTAAGGGAAGGGCCATTGTTGCTGATGATCAAACTTGGGGAATGGGGCAATAGAAACTCCTCGGCAATGGATCCCTTGGGAAACGGATAGCATGTTAATGTTGATTTAAAAAACTCGGGAAGTACAATTTTTAGCTGGGATTCTATGTTTTCGATATCTTCCATTGTAATTTTCTCAATGCCGGCCGACGAATCTCTTAACAGGAATTCCACACCTGACCTGCTGTTTTCGGCGATAGCCTTTTTGATATGCGCTGTCTGCTTTTTTGTGCTTAACCGGTTTTCAATGCATAGCCCAATGTTCATGACAACCCCAATACCGATCCAAACAAAAGCGATGTGCAGCTTATCGATATTTGAGGCAAGCATGGTGATCATGCAAAGAATAAGTGGGGCAATCCATGCATATAGCCAAATAGATTTACAATATGATGTATGCGCCTGATTCAGACGGATTTCTTCCGTGGTCAGTAGTTCAATTTCCTGCCGTGATAGATGCTTATTCATACCTGGACGCACTTATGATTAACACTATTGTTTCTATGAAATCTACTTTTGCGCACAATTTTCAAGACGGCCTGATGATACGATATTCGCTTTCAGACCGCAATGAATCGTTCTTCGGATTATGGAGACCTGTCAATGGGACACACGTTGTGTCTTTGCAGGTAGAGGCGACTCTCAGAAAGATTGCTGGAAGGTAACGGGTTGACGGATATCGGTGCCGAGACACGACCTTTTTGGGGCGGGGATCTAACTCTGCCTTGGCTATTCCAATTATTGTACCTGTAGCTTGCCGATGATACCATATTCCGGGTCCCAAACCTGGCCTTTGCCATCGAATGCGAAGGTTCGCCCCCAGATGGAAACATGCCCGTCTTTCGGGTTTATGCCGGAAGTGGTATGTGTTTCAACACGTTGATTTTTCTCATGAAAGCCGGTGGCCACAAACCTGCCGTTCTCATAGCGGAGGGTATAGGTTTCGCCGGCCTTGATGGTGCCCAGGGGGTCGGTTTGCCAGCTGCCGCTCCAGGCGGCGTCATCCAATTGGCCGGACTGCAGGAAAATCTGCACTTCCTTGCCGCTTTCGATCCAGATGATCCATTCGAACAAAGAGGTGGGTGCAGAACCGGTCGATGGGATGGCGGCCGGCTTGGGTTCCCCGCTTGTAACCTGGAATGGGACATGGGCCACCTCGATCCCGTTATCGTCCGTGTCATGGAGGCGAAAATCATACTCGCCGGGGGATGATGGGGCTGTGAATGTAAACTCGCCCACTGGTTTGTTTTCTAGATAAAAATAGACCATGTCATGCCGATCGTTTTCCGCTTCATTACCATGGGGGATGGCCGAGGGGATGATGCCTATCCAGGCGTTGGAGGAAAACGATGAATGTCCGGTAAATCGCACCAAAATCTTTTCACCCGGTGAAAACCTGTCTCTGGGGATATAAATCGCAGGTTGCGGTTCTTCCGTTGAAGGGGACGGTCCATCGTTTTGCCCATCATTCCCCATTGCCGTGGTTGGTGTTGAAGGGGACGGTTCATCGCTTCGCCCATCATCTCCCATTGCCGGGGTTGGTGATGATAAAGGTGTTTGAGGAACGGGTTTCCCGCCGGTGGCAACTGAAGCAACCTCCTTAGCCTCTATCAGGGCTCGCCGGCGAAACCCGTCATGAATCAGATATGACAGGGTCTCCGGATCGGTCACCGCGGCAATTTTCCATCGCTGTTCAGAACGGACCAGGATGGCGGCATAGTCCCGGGTTTGATCAACGGTTTGTATTTCGCCGTTATCTGCTATCCCGGATACGGTAGACAAAAGCGTGTATCTGGCCACCGCAAAGCCATCATCTGCTGCAACACTAAAATCGTTTACCTCATAACTCACGGTATCGAATTTTTTCCACAGTTCAGTGGTGATTTCTATCCGGAGGGCCAGCTCCTCCGGGGTCATTCTGCTGGTGTCCTGGGCGGCATAATATTCCGGCAGGTTCTCTTCCTGGGAGAGCCGGTAATAGTTCAGCAGCGCTTCATGGACTTCCGACGAAGCGAGAGCGCCAAGCGGCAGCAGGATGATGATCAGAGCGGCACTAATATTTAATAAGCGTTTCATAACCTTGCACTTCAACAAAGATTCCTTTCATATCCCGGTATCCGTCCTTATCGGTTACCGCAACAACCAGCTGGACTGAGCTGGTTTTAACTTCGGCCCGGCCTGCCTTGAAGGTGTCGGCCGCATGTTCGAACGTGTGCTGGAGAGTTCCCACGGTGGCCATCAGGGCAGCCTTTTTGGCATGGAGCAGCAGCTTGTATTGCAGCGGCATTTTCTCCCCCTGAACGCCGGCAGCCTCTCCCACGTCGAGGGCGAAGTCGATGGCGCCGTCAATCAAACGGGCCCCGTCAAGCAGGATGGAGCCGAGCCGAAAGGCCTTTTCATAATCGGCAAACTCATTGTCGACCAGGTCTGCCTGGCCCATTTTGAAGGCCTGGTCGGAGGTGTGTTTATGGACGTTGGCCACAGTCTTGTAACCGGATTCAATTGCATCGCCAAATTTGCGCAGTTTGATATTTCCGGTTTTAAGCTTGGCCGCAAATTTGACAAGCTCCCATTCGGAAGCATAAGGAATGTAACCGGGTGAATTGGGATCCGCGTCAAGGTTCTCAACGTAAGTGTCGGCCTCAGAAAGGCTTGGTAGCTGACTGGCGATCTTATTACCGTACCGTGCTGAAACTTCATCCGTCAAATAATCATCTGCCGTTTTGATCAGAACTTTTTTTCCGGCATTTTCCCATTCCTGGTAAATTTTCTTTGTAAGCTCCAGTTCTATATACTCGGTGGTGTTCGGAGCCATCCAGCCGAATTTCATCTGCTTTTGATGTTCCTTTGAATAAGCATAGAGATTTTTCTGGGAATACCCCTCCCAGTCAAGCCCGTCATACCGGATCGTTCCGCTCTCCGGAATCACCGTGTAAAAATCGACGTTACCGTCCGGGTCCTCGACGTTCACTTCGAAAACTTTATAGGACTCTTGCCAGGCCAGTTCCGTTTTCCCGAGGGGTTTAATTGACAAAATTTTCGGTGCCGGCGAAAGAAGCGGCAGCGAGACCGGTGTGCCGGGGGTATCTTTCGGCCAGATGGAAAGCATCATGTTATCTACCGGCAGGGAGGGAGAAACCTTTGATTCACTCCTGACCTCCACCTGAAAACGACCGGATTCATCGAGAATTCCGGAAAAGACCCGGACCCCGAATGTTCCCGGCCGGGTTCGGTCGCCAACCTTGGCAAGGACCGGGAACCGTTGGCCCCCGACCGGTTCATTGTTCGGATTGTCGATCACAGCATTACCGGTAACAACGATTTTCTCGGAACCGTTCAATAAGAGCGGTTTGTCAGGCGGATTGAATGTGATCTCCAGAATTTGAAGTTCGGAGCCCAGGCAGCGGTCGCCGGCCGGATCGCACCCTTTTGAGCATTTTGTGACGGCATAGGTGCACTCGGCGGTCAGGGGATCATAAGATACGCCTTCATGAAGTGAGGAGTCCCGGCAAAACCGTTGCTTCTTGCATTTCTGATCGTACGCATCGTATTTCCCTGGGGAATCGGACTTTTCGAGTGGAGACATCCGGACAACGATGTCATAGTCTTTTTTTTCCGACGGGACGACCCGGACGGTAACTGTTTCAGGCCGGAACATATCGGGCAGGGTCACCTCTATGGTGTAGGTACCCTCCTTCATGTTTGCATAGGTGGTATCGCCTGAAAAGCCTCCACGGACATCCGGGGATGAGTCACCCTCTTTGTATAGAGACAGGATCGGAGCCAATGGCTTCCCGGTATCGGAATTTAGCGCCGTAATGGAGATATCTCTCAGTTCGTTGTCGACGCTGGCACAGGTCTCCTCACAGGACTGGTTTAGATATTCGGCGGTCAGGGCATATTTTTTCCACTCGCCGCTCTTTGATTGACATCCGGCAACACATTGCTGATAGGTTTTGGAGTCCGGGTTCAGGGGATGGATGTCTGCACGTACACATGTGGTCGGGAAGAGTAGAGAAACACAGAAGGTCCAGGCAAAACAGGAAAGAAGCGTTCGTATTATCCGCTTCCCAAAGCTTGACGTTATCGTCAGAGGAATGCCGGAGCTGATTACCGTGCCACGTATCATAATAGAATTTTAAAAGGAGTTCCGCTTGTAATTTAACCGTTACCCAAATGTCTGTTTCACGATCTTATACTGCCCCACGGTAAATCAAAATGTTCTATAGAATTTGAAATACATTCTCGCATGAAATCCGGGAAATTGCAAAATGTCCCGCTCAATTTATAAGTAACTGAGGTGAAAAGATTGGAAAGGAAAAGAATTTACATGGAAGAGATCAGAAGCCGAGCCATTGGAAAGCATTCGAACCGGGAATGCCGAGGAGAAGAAGTTTTCTATAATTTGATGTGAATGGTCACCGTGGTGTTGCTCGTGCGCCATGTGACGCCTTTACTGTGTTTATGGGGTCGTCCTCTAATGGGCGTCCGCAATTCTCCCAATTCTATAAGTGTTTTCGAGCAGCATTTGTTAGTCTTAATAAAGCTTCATGTAAAATGCTTTTCGGACAGGCTATGTTCATTCTTGAATACCCTGCCCCTTCTCTGCCAAACCAATATCCGGAATTGAGAGCCAGTTGTGCTTTTTGCGCCAGAAATTTTTCCAACTCTTTAGCATCTAATCCTAATTCTTCAAAATTAAGCCATGCTAAATATGTTCCCTCCGGTTCAATCAGTCTGACCTGTGGCAGGTTGTCGTGAAGATAGGATTTCAGAAAGTCAATGTTTGCCCGCAAATACGATAGCAATTCATCTAACCATTTGCCGCCCTGGCTGTAGGCAGCCTCGATTGCAGCCGAAGCGAACACGTTTGTTTTGTTGATGTGATACCTGTGAGCGAACTCGTGAAACCGGTCGCGATATTCCTCATTGGCAATAACCGTCATTGCATCTATCACACCGGAAATATTGAAAGTTTTGGCTGGAGATAAACAGGTGGCAGAAATCCGGGCCAATTCGTCTGAAATGGAAGAAAAGGGCGTATATTGATGAGGCTTGTAAACGATATCTCCGTGAATTTCATCAGAAATGAGCAATACGTTGTGCTGTCTGCAAATCTCACCGGCCCGTGATAACTCACCTCTTGTCCATACCCTGCCCACAGGATTATGTGGGTTGCAGATAATCATAATTTTGGTCTTGGGATTTGCGGCCTTTTCTTCCAAATCGTCAAAATTCATTTGGTATTTGCCATCGACCACGTTGAGCGGATTTTTAATAATATTCCTGTTATTGCTTCTAATCACCAATCGGAATTCAAAAAAGACAGGAGGTTGAATAATAATACCATCACCTTTATCTGAATGTTGATTTATCAGAATGGAAATACCATTCAACACACTCGGACAAAATTCAATATGATTCAGGTCAATCAACCATCGATGTCTGTTTTCATACCAATTGACAAGTGCGTCGAAGTAGTTTTCCTTTTTGTATTCATAACCAAATATGCCGTGCTCTGAACGCTTAATCAAGCTATCAATCACAACGTCTGGTGATCGAAAATCCATATCGGCCACCCAAAAAGGTAACGCCCCATCGTTACCAAAGTGTTGCGTCAACATAGATTTATTCCACTTAAGGGCAGGATATTCTTTTCTGTCAGTTATTTGATCGAAATTCATAATCTATCGCTCTCTTCAAATGGAGCATGGCAATCTAACGATTGAACTGTACGGCGGCGGGCAGCCGTCCGCCGGAGTGCCTCGTTAGGCATGGTTGCTTACAAAAGAGTCGATTAATCTACCGATCTCTTCAGGTTTATCCTCCATGGCAAAGTGACCACACTCCGGTATTATGTGAAGCTCGGAATTAGGGATTGCGTCATGTAGTTTGTAGGCCCATGCGACAACCTGCCATGCATCGTCTCCACCCCAAATAATCTGCACCGGCAATTTTCCCAATTCAATCAAGCGATCGCTAATTTCAAGGGTGTGTCCGGGATCATAATGCTTGACTTGATGTTGAAAAAAACTGCCTTGTCCAACTGCACCGGATATGTAGCCGATATAAGTTTCAAGGGAACTCTCGCAGAGATGCTGTTTGTTTTCTACGGTAGAATAAATCCATTCCTCGAAGTGCCTTCGGTGCTCAGCATCCTGTTTTTTTATCAACGCTTCAAACCCATCCCTCATTTGCTGCTTTGTGCGTTTTGAAGGCCAGCTGTCAAAACTTACAGTGTCAATCAAGGTAAGCGTCCGAATTAACCCTGGTTCGAATATGCTTAAACGCTGGGCAATTGCGCCCCCTATGTCATGGGCAACCAAATTGATTTGTTCCAATCCCCAAAAGTCCAGTAGCCTCAAAAGTATTGGGACTTGGCCGGTCACGGAAGTATCCACTTCGGTATCCCAAGGCCGCTCAGACAGTCCGTAACCGAGTAAATCATACAAATGCACTTTGTGTCCTTTGCTGACTAATTTGGGGACTATGGTTCGCCAGATAAAAGAAGAAGATGGTGTGCCATGCAGTAAAACTACAGGATCGCCTTTCCCATGTATACCGTACGAAATTCGTTTGCCGTCAATCAGCACATTTTCTGGCACCAATTGAATGGCATCGTTTGTTATATTTGACATGATTTTTTCTACTGATTGTCTGACGCCAAGCTTCACAGGGCGCGGATTTTTACGCCCCTGTGCAAGCTTTTCTTATGCGCTTCTATGTTCATTGACTGATCTCAGGCTGAGATTGCTGCGACATTGCCGGTCACAAAATACCGTCTCCCAAAAGCGAGGTCGCCAGTTCCACAGCAATTTTTGCCGTCTGATTGCGCTGGTCCAGAATAGGATTGATTTCGACAACATCCATTGATCCGATGCGAGACGAATCCGAGAGAATTTCCATCAGAAGATGCGCCTCACGATAAGTCAGCCCTCCCGGAGCGGGTGTGCCCACGCCGGGCGCTTCAATGGGATCAAGGCCGTCAGCATCCAGACTGACATGGATGCGGGGGAGGTGCTGCAACTTTTCCAGGGCTTCATAAGCGACAGTGCTCATGCCTCGCTCATCAATATCCCGCATTGTGTAAACGGTTATTCCGCTTTCTCTGAGCATGGAGCGTTCTCTGAAGTCCAGTCGGCGTATGCCCATCAGAACAATTTCCGAGGGTTTCAGTTTCGGGCCGGCGCGTCCGATGTTGAGCAGTTCCGGGAAACCGCTTCCGGTCAGCACCGCAACGGGCATCCCGTGAATATTGCCGCTGGGAGAGACCTCCGGAATATTGAAATCGCCATGCGCATCGATCCAGATGACGCCGGCAGGGGAATAATGTGTGATCCCGCCAATTGTGCCTATGGAAATCGAATGATCCCCGCCCAGAAAAAGCGGCGTGCAGCCATCGGTCACGGCTTCCCTGCCCGCTTCATACAGCAATTCGCACGCGCGCCGAACAGCCGTCAGCAAACTGGATATGCCGGCTTCCGGCAGAGCATCTCTGAGAGAGATATCAATATTACCTGCATCTTCAACCTGATATCCCAGTTTGCGCAATTGGGAAGACAAATTCGCATAACGAATCGCCGCCGGCCCCATGTCAACGCCACGACGGGACTGACCCAAGTCCATCGGCGCGCCAATAATTCGAATTGTTTTTTTCATGCTGATTATTCTCTCTGCCGTTGCCGGCTGCCGGACAGGGTCTGCAACCCCGTCAGAAATGTTTTCTTTTTCCAACTTAGATTCAACTCATAAGTGCAATGCACCGGGTGGTGAAGGAATGAGTTAATTGCTGTACACTAAGTGTTCCTTATACCGAGAAGTGAAAGGAGCACTTATGAGTTGAATCTAAGATGCAATGTTCGGGATAGACCGTAACGTTTCCTCGCTTGGTAAAGCCATTGAAGCCATCGATGGCGATCCTTCGCAAACTTCAGCAGGAATTCCTCCTTATGGCAACGGTGGGTAACATGCCAGATATGACCCGGTATGAAGTGCCGATGTGCCCGTGCCAACGATCCCCCAATAACAGCGTTTTCAGGGTAATAAAAGGCGTTATTGCCCCGGTTTGGCCCAGCCTATTTTCCTTTATCCAAATATTATCGGTTTTGTTAGCTTGGTGCGACCCCGGTACTTGCCGGTACTTGCTGGCAATCCTTGTGAAGCGCCTTATTCGGTGTTTCTGTATGTTAGAAGGTTCTAAATATTTATGAGGCTTTAAATAGGGTGAGAAAATCTAAAAATGGTGCCTTCATTTTTTGATGTTGTAAAACTTACTTGTCCTCCAAGAATTACCTCTCCAAATAATTTCATAGAAAAGGTGCCGATTCCCCTCCCGGCTTGTTCTTTGGTGCTAAAATTACGCTGAAAGATTCTAATGGCTGTTTCTTGAGGTATTTCTTGTGCATTCCAAACACAAAAAATTAAATTCTTGTCTTCATGCTCAATCCAGATTTTAACAACACCATTTACCTCGGTTGCTTCTAATGCATTGATTGTCATATTGCATAGTACGCGTGATAACAAAGAGAAATCTGTGTTGATCAAGATATCCGTGTAACCTTCTCGAACTTCGATGCTTTTCTTACGCGCAACCGGGTGGTTGACGAAAAAAGCCTTAAGCTCCGCAAGAATCTTTTCTGGCGTGATCTCATGTCTCATTGGCCGATAGTTGCATGTTTCGCTTTGTATCAGACATTGCTGAATAGCAATTTCTCTGTGAAGACGCAAAGATGCCTGGTGAATAGTTTTGGCAAGTTTTGAGGGATCTTCTGCAACGAGCAGTTCACTTGCCCCTAACAGCATAGATAGCATATTGTTAACATCATGAAAAAAAGTTCTTTCAAGCGCAGCCATCTGCTGCTGTAGCGTAATATCTTGAAGAAATATTAATAGAAACCTTCTCTTATCGACATTAATTGGGTGAGATTTTACTAGGAGGGCCATATCTGTGATCTTGTCGCCTCTATTCGCTGACAGAGCACAGATTTTTTCAGAAGGTTTGTTTTGTTCCATACTTGACACTATTGCGATGGCCGCACCACAGGAAGAACAAAATTTTGTAGTACAACATCCGGCTGGTTCGTCGTCTGCATGAATGCATTGTAATGCCTCACCATGCCTCAACCCTAATGCTTCTGAGGGATCATCAATGCCCAACATTTTTAAAAATGAATCATTGAGCGCGACAATTTGCCGATGTTCGTCCAGGATGGCTATCAGGCCGTTAATTGAGTAGAGTAATCCTGACATCACTGGATTTTTGCTTACAATTTCAATTTCGATTTCAAGTTCTTCAACACTTACTCTTTCTGGCGGGGCGAAATATGTGTCCATTCATGCCTCCATCTAAGAGCAAAATATATTAAATATAATCAACATATTATATCTTTAATAATTTACATTCACCTAACGTCTGAGCTGAGCAGCCTCGAGCGAGCAAAGCGAGTCGAATGGGTCTGCTGCAGCGATTTGTTAGCCATTGAATTTAAATGCTTCAGAACCATCTTTTATGATACTCAGCATCTCTTTGCGGATTAATCCACTGAATGGTTTTACCATTGTCCAGTATAAACCGAACGTGAGTTTGGTAATTGGCACCACACACAATATTCTGGTTTCTGTGCTTACCTTTGTTTTATTTTCCTCCATTTCTTCGAATAGAAAGTTCCAAACGACTTTTACCCATGAGGAAGTGTAGTTATTTACAAAGTCCTCATAACTTGGAATTTTTTCAATTCTAGGCCTCATCCAAAAACCCATTAAATTTTCATATGGAGGATCCTCTTCAAGGTGTGTAAAACCCATATCGGCTATAAAGCCTTGTAAGTTCATTCTTTTTGTGGGCAATCCCCGAAGTCTGAATAAAAATTTAATGCGTTTCGATTTAGATAAGTCAAAGTCTCTCGCAACATCATATACATTTTGAATTGGGCAATTTACCATCGTTTCATGGTATTCACCGAATGTGTATTGAGGTAGGTATTTGTCAATAAACGTGCTTTTTTGCATTGGTATTACCGCGAATAAGAAGAAATGTTGTCATATCATTTTGTGGCTTACCGGTGAACTATGTGGCGCATGCTTCTAGCGTCCCCACCAGTGTTATGTTAGCCGCCGATGATTTCATTTAATCCGTCGATAATACTGGCAAGTTCCTCAGGAGAAGCACTTGCTATCCCTTTTCCTATTCTTTTTGTCGAAAGCGTTCGGATCTGACTGATCTTCGCCCAAGACTTTTTCGGAAGTTTTGAGTCTGAAAGCGCAAGCGTTAGCGGGAATCCTGCACGCTGTGGCTGACTTGTGATCGCCACCGCAATGACGGTGCCAGAACGGTCATTGAAAATGTTATGGCTCAAAATAAGAAAAGGGCGGAAACCGCCCTGTTCGCTTCCAATGACAGGATTTAAATCAGCCCAATGGATATCGCCCCTCAATATTCCGGCCATTCATCCATCTCCATGGCAAGCCCTTCTTCCGCCATATTTTGTTCATACTCCGGGTCTAGTTTAGCGCATTCTTGAGCCAAGCGAGTTCGCTCAAGGCGTTGAAGCTTGTCTGCGACAGCCGCCTGAATCGCCTTACTACGGTTCGGATACACTTTTGATTTTACCATAATATCTAATTGTTTTAGAAGTTTATCATTAATTGTGATTGCAATTTTCGAAGCTGCCATTTTGATCACCTCCGGTATGACAATATATCATACCTTTCGGCTTTTCAAGCCTCTAATTTTGTTTTCTGCCGGCTAACGTTTAGCATCAGCGGCAAGCCTCGAGCGTAGCGAGTGGTTTGTCCGACTGCATGCGCTTGTTATGAGACCTACTCCTCAACACATTTTCCATTCTTGCATATTGATACAGTTGACGGACACAAAAGGTCACATACCGGCCCCCGGTAGTCAGCACACCGATTCTTTTTTTCGACAGCGTATTCAAGTTCATAATTTCTATTTACAGGTGTACCGCAGTCACATTCACTGCAATCAATTTGTATTAATACACATTCGCTATTACTTGAACATTCCTGATGCGCTAATGGTACTGAAGGAGCTTTAAATAATGAACTTCCGGATATTGAGCAATTAAGTAAAAAGGCTACCAACCCAATTGTGAAAAGTGTCAGTTTCATAAAAATGTTTCTCAAGACTTATAACGGCAAGATTCACCAGTGGCGGTTATATGTAGAAATAAGCTCAAAGTGAAAGCCTTGGACCGGAGACAGTTCTCGAAAAAACCGCCGCTGTTAACCATCGGGTGCAATCTGTTGCTGGGAGCTCCCTCATTTCAAAGGTCCATTTAGAATCTGTGAAGGGACCTTTTTCTTGTATGTCCTTTCAATAAGGTATATAGCAAGCTCAATTTTCGTTTTACCCGCTTTCTTTCGGAGTTCTGCAAATACATTATCAGATAGTCTCAATATTCTTTCAAAATCTAATTTCCATATTTCGTCGTGAAGTTCGAAATTAAATACCAAGTCAGTAACTGATTGGCCCCTGTTGAGCAAGGTTGAGATAGCCTTGTTTCCTTCGACTTGAACATTATCAATCTCTATAAACGCAAGAGTTTGTTTTTTGACCAGCCCGTTTTCAACCCCCCAAGAGAATACAGCTGCGCCGTCCATTGATTTAAGTGTTTTTATATCAAGTAACCACCGAAGTTGAAATATTAATAGAACTTCGAGTTGGGATATAGCTTCAAAATCAGTATCGGTCGAGTGTAGTGAAAGCTTACGACAGCGTTCATATAAATCAAGCGTTTTAGGAGTAACGTAGGCGGCAGCTTTGTTTCCATCTCCATCACGCAAGGCGTTTTTAAGTATTGCAAAGGATGCTTTAACATCTGAAGTTCCCTTTGAAGCGGTTGATTGACTAGTTCCTGTCCAAATTATTGATAAAATAAAAATTGCAGCTAAAATCTTTCGTATCATTTCTTACTTATCCTCCCTACGGGGCGTTTCACCCGCCGGCGGTGGGCTTACACACTAGACTTTATACCACTGAAAAATCAACGCCCCACCGAATGCTGTATGCCGCAAGATATAGCCGGTCAGAGTGCAAACGCATGGTTATGTGTTTTAGTCGAATATACTTGACCACTTCTCAGAGTCTTTAACCTGTAGCTCTGTACGTTTAGGAAATCTGCCAATTGATTCAATACGAGTTGCCAAATTGAGGAAACGTTTAACAACATAAATCAAATATTCGCGCATTTCTTTTTGTGTTTCATTTTCATAGAACTCTACCGACTCGGAAAAGATAACCTTCCCGTTTTCAACAAAATCAAAAAACACCTCCCTAAGAGGGAGCGGCCAAGTTACCTTTATAGATTTTTCAGATATAGCTGCTTTCAGCGTGTAAGCCTCTCCTGAACAGCTTAATTGTACAGAGAACTCTTTTAGTGCTGAACATAGTTCTTTTTCTACTGCAGTGTCTCGTTCCATTTTTCTTCATGCACATAACGATTGAACTCACTGGTTTTTACGGAGCACAGCAGAGTAAAAATCCAGTGCAGTGATTTGTTATGAGAAAACCAGCCTCTTCCCAAATACTCCTACTGGACCACGAAAACGTCATACGAGATTCCCGTGTCCACCTGAAACCGCCACTGATGTGGTCCGACAGGAATAAGCGAGGTTTCCAGCACACCAGGCACATCGGCGTGATCGTGCTCACGCCACCCGTGCGGGGTCCATTCCAGCAGCATCAGGCGTCGACGGGCCTGGTTCGGAACAAGTATGTGATCGCGGGGGCTGGTGGAAACCACACGTCCAAGGCCAAGTTCGGTGCTGCCAATATGGTGCGTACTGACGCCAGCATATTCGGCAAAAAGCGACAGTTGGTCCCCGTTTACACGGTATAACCGCAAGATGCCGCCAATGTGCGGCGTGGCGACAAGCGCCACATCCACGGCGCCATCCCCGTCAAAATCTCCCACTCCGACGGGATTGAGCCACCGATACGCCTTCCCGAGAAACGGTGTGGCCGCGATGGGCACGAGACCATCCCCCACAAGATCGTACACGACCAGGGAGGCTCCCTGCTGAAGATGGGTTTCAATGGCCAGGATTTCATCGGTTTGGTCGCCAGTCAGGTTCACCACTCGCGGTTCAAGATCTTCAAACACCCTGTCTGGGGGGAGCTGCGCGATGATGTGGTGTCCGCTACGCGTTTCCACAACCAGCTGAGAGGCTTCTATGGCGTCCCCAAGTACCCCATGGGTATAGCGCGAGGTCGGACCGGCGAACCACGCCCTGCGGATGTCGTGCTCCCCCTCTGCAACGCGACTGAGCGGCAGCTGTCCCACGGGGGGCTTCGTGGAGTTCTTCACGAGAGGGGCATCGCTCTGACGAATCACCAATTCCTGGGCGTAGACAGGGGATCCCTCCAGAAAGACGACTGTCATCAGAAACACGACGAGGGAGAAGATGGATACTCGCCATGGCGTTTTGTGCCGTACGGTGTTTTCATCCAGTAATTCCAGATATTGACAAGATATGTGTTTCATTGAGTTTCTCATAACGTTTTGGCTGAGAGGCGCGACGAAAGGAGCGTCCTACTCCAGCCGTTCGTTTTGCCTGACTGGCACTTGCATGTTTTAGTTAGAGCCATTCCTCCAGCATGCTCTGTGTGACTGTGAAGAGGCGTCCTTGCGCATCTTCGTCCCTGGTTGGAGGCCAGCTTGTTTTGGCTTTTCGGTGATGGACATATTTTCCGTTTATACCCCTTGCCTCATTCGAAGAGGCAAGCCAGACTGGCGTATCCGCTGCTTGTTCTGGGGATTCCCCAATGAAGAGACCGACAATCGGAACGATCACGTTCATCGGGAAAGGATAATCCGAGTTTGCGAGTGCGGTCTTCACAAATCCCGGATGGATGCAGTTTACCGTTATGCCTGTCTCTTTCAGCTTGTTGGAAAGGAAGTAAGTGAACGAGATCAACATGTGCTTTGATTGGTAATAGGCGACAGTACTCTTGTATTTCGTATCTCTGCTATTGAGATCATCCCAGTTGATTGGCGCTTTGTGCATTATGGAAGAGATATTGATAATGCGTGCTTCACCAAACTTGGAAGCGGTCTGTTCCATTCTCTCGATCAGATGATGGGTAAGCACAAAGGGGGATAAGTAGTTTAAGGCTAATGTGGACTCAAAGCCCTCTGAGGTAGCTCTGTACTTTGAGAAGTGATTTCCGGCATTGTTGATAAGAACATCCAGGCGATCAACCATCTTGCCGATGCATTCTGCAGCCTCTACTGTGTCCGCCATGCATGAGAGATCGGCGAGAACAAATTGCCCTCGTCCTCCTTCATTTTCGATCTCCTTGAGCACTTTCCTTGCCTTGGTCTCGTCGCGAGCAACACATACTACAAAGGCGTAATTTTCCGCGAGCTGAAGTGCGGTCGCTCTTCCCAACCCACTTGTAGCCCCGGTCATGACCACCGTTTTGCCTACCATGCTCTGACTCACTTTTAGTTTCTTGGCATAACGTTAGCGTTCTCGATCCAATTGCAAGCGGTAGTTATGACTTATTTATTCTCCCTTGACGTATAATGCCAACTAAACCTAATCCAACAAGCATCAAAGTAGCTGGTTCGGGTACTGGAGCCGTCCCATTTGAATTATAACGGAGACTACCAGTAATCCACCTTATTTCTTGATCCTCCTTACTTGCGTAAGTTTATAAAAAAAATTTCGTAAACTATTTCCGTTTTTCATAACAGATATTATCCCGCCGAAATTTTTGGGCAAAACCGCTCGTGTGCGCGGTCTTAGAAAATCCATAGTAGTGAAAAACTCTCATAAATATAGATCGAAAGCAAATATCGGATGCCAAGATGCGTCAATCGGCCGAGGGACTTGTCACGCTTTATCAAGCGGGCGAACCCGGCGAAATGTGCAGTACAGGTTGTCCGTCGGGCTAAGACTTCCCTTGTATATGCCCTCAGTCAAAGCATGGATTGTGCCAGGGTCCTAATACACTGAATTCAGAGTGTTGCAATAAGGTCGTGAAAAGGAGTGCACAGATTTTTCTGCATGGTGCACATTTAGTTGTGCAAAAGAATTTGGGGGGATCGGGGCTATCTGAACTTCAAGGTCTACTTGCCGATCCCGGGTCGTTTCCGAACCCTGGGGCCTTGGCTGCCGGCGGCGCGCCAGTCTTGGGAGGTGCGGATTTTTTTTAGCAGATCCAGGTTCCCCTGGCGCTTGAGGCGATAGTAGATCATGGCCCAGGCACAGGGCATGTAGGGATCGACTTCACAGTTGCCGTTTCCCGTGCCGCCGCAGGGGCCGTTGAGCAGGCTTTTGGCGCAGCGGGTGATGGGGCAGATGCTTCCGGTGTAGGCCAGGAGGCATTCGCCGCAGCCCCGGCACTTTTCCCGCCAGACGCCCGGTTCGTCGGCCCCGCCCATGAAGGTGGTATTCAGCGCCGGAAAGACCGGCATCGGATCCACCATGTCGGACACCACCTGGACGCCGACACCGCAGGCCATGGACAGAATCGCATCGATCCCGTCCGGCAGCTTCAGAAAGGCTTCCAGCAGGTCCCGCTCGCATTGCCGCTCGATGGTGTGCACTTCGAGCTGTGGTGGGGCGCTGATAAAATATCTCGGATGGGATAGCTGATTAGCGAGGTCGTGGGCTTCGGCGTCGCCTCCGGACCGGCAGACGGTGACGCAGGAGCCGCAGCCAAAGACCAGGACCTTGCGGAAGTCCGCGATGGACGCGGCGATTTCTTCGATGGGTTTGGGGTCGCCGACAATCATGATTCTGTTTTCTTTCCCTCAGCCCCATGGGCTTTCTGCGGATACGCGCGGAGCCGGGCCGCCTGTTGAATTTTATGTCGCGGGCACAGGGTTTCTGCCATTGGACGGAGATCGGCATCGAGGGTTTCCGCAAGATGGCGGGTGTGCAGTATCTCGCCGCAGACCATGCACCGGGCAAGTGCCAAGGTCACCACCTCGTCCCATTCGTTGACAAGAAGATGCTGAAACTCGATGGCATCTTCCGGACAGACCCGCCAGCAGGTGGCACACCGTGCGCATCGAGCCATGTTGTGGTGAAGTGTTCTCTGCGTATTATCCTCGGTGGCCTTGAGGGCGCTGGCCGGACAGTTCTGGACACAGGCGAGGCATCCGGTGCATCGTTCATTGACTTTGAAATAGGTCATGGGGTTTCTCTGCTGGTTGCGGTGAAACGATCGACAGCTTCCTGGTGGATGGCTTCGGCGACAGCCTTTGCGGTCGCCGCCGCATAGGTTGTTTTTTCCGGGGTCAGATTCGGTGTAAAACCCACCACCCAGACCGCCGACGGCATCAGGCCGTTTCCCGCAAGGGGTGCCGCCACGGCCCTGACACCTCTGATATACTCCTCGTCATCGGTGGCATAACCCGTTTCCCGGACCCTGCTGACCTGCTGCAAGTATTGGGCGGGATCCGTAATCGTTTTCTCGGTATATTTTCGTAAACCCCGTTCCCGAATCAGGTCCCCGGCCTGATCATCGGTCATCATCGATAAGAAGGCCTTGCCGGTGGCACCGGCAAGCAGCGGCAGCCGGGTGCCGGCCGGAGAAGTGATTTTCAAGTCGTGGGTGGATTCAACGCTGTCCAGGATAATGACATCCCGGCCGCTGCGGGTCCCGAAAAATACCGACTCGCCGGTTTTTGCCATCAAGGATTCGATATGCGGTCGGGCCACATCCCGAAGTATCAGCGTACTTCCGGTAAGGCGGCCAAGTTCCAGAAGGGTCAAGCCCGGCCTGTACCGTTTGCTGTCGGGATCCCGGATAATGGCGCCTTCTGCTTCCAGCGCAGAGAGGATGCCATGGACCGTGCTTTTGCCGATGCCCAGCGCCCTGGAGAGTTCACTGATGCTCCGGCCGCCGGGGGCGCCGGCAATGTCCCGGAGGATCTGAAAGGCTTTTCGAACGGTGGGGGCCTGATAATTACCCATATTCGTTCACCATGCTGAACATAATCATGTTTGTTTTCATATCGCTGTCACACCGGCCTGTCAACATTTTTATTAAAAAACCAATAAAATCGTTGACAATAGAATATAATATGATAATGAAGAGACATATTTTATGTTCAGCATAGCGAACATTATTCGTTCGTCTTGCACGGAAAGGAGATCCGAATGGCTGTCGACAAACGAAAGAAATCCACTTCCGAAAGCCTGCGCAACACCCGGACCTATGGGAAATTCCGGTGCCACAATCCAAGCTGCATGGGACGTTTGCAGCCGGAGGGGGGCCAGGGCGAAGTCCAGTGTCCGGAATGCGGCATGGCCTTCCGGGTGGCCTGGATCCGACCGGATTTTCCGCGGATCCACGGGCCTGTCTGGGAGGTCAATCGAAAACTCGCCGAGGAAGCGTTAAAGAACAAGGAGGGCAATTAAATGGCTCTGAACCGAAAGATCGGCTATGTCGACCTGACCACCGGCGAGGTGGACGTCCAGCCCATTCCCCTGGAAGCGCGGAAGAAATATCTGGGCGGACGCGGTCTGGATGCGTACCTGCTGTATAACCACACCAAAAAAGGATGCGATCCCCTTGGCCCGGACAACGTGCTGCTGATTTCCGGCGGTTTGCTGACCGCCACTTGCGCCTCGGCCACGGCCCGGACCCACGTCATGGCCAAGTCCCCGCTGACCGGGATGCTGGGAAGTGCCAACATGGGAGGTTTTTTTGCGCCGGAGATGGCCTGGGCCGGATTTCATCATCTGGTGATCCGGGGCAAGGCGAAGAAACCGGTGTATCTCTATGTCCACGACGGCACCATCGAAATTCGGGATGCGAAACATTTGTGGGGCTTGTCCACCACCGACACCCAGTGGGCCATCCGTGAAGAGTTGGGAGACGAGGAAGTCAAAAGCTGCGTCATCGGCCAGGCCGGTGAAAATCTGGTCCGCTTTGCCAATGTGATGACCGGTGTGAAAAACGCGGCCGGCAGAACCGGCATGGGATGTGTGATGGGTTCCAAAAACCTCAAAGCCGTGGCCGCACGGGGCACCATGGATATCAACATCGCCCACCCTGTCGAAGCCCTCGAATACAACAAGGGGTTTATCGATCAGATTACCAGCGCCAAGGTCAACCAGACCCAGGGGACCCTGGGTACGCCGTTTATCTGGGGCGCCACCAATTCATGGGGCGGCCTGCGGACCCGCAACTTCCAGCTCAATCAGCTCGAGTACGCCGATGACATCGAGCCCGAGCGTCTCGACGAGATCGCCACCGAAACCATCGGCCCCCACCACATGACGGGATGCTTCGGCTGCCAGGTGCACTGCCGGGCCCAGTACCGTATTCCGTCGGGCCCCCATGCCGGTAAATACGACGAAGGACCGGAGTACACTTCCCAGGGTGCGTTCGGGGCAGAACCCGAATGCCGAAGCGCCGAGACCGTTCTCACCGGCAACCACCTGGTGGATCAATACGGCATGGACAACCTGGAGGTGGGCAGCCTCATTGCCTGGGCCATGGAGCTCTATGAACTGGGCATCATCAACAAAAAACAGACCGGCGGTCTCGATCTGCGGTTCGGCAACGACGAGGCCCTGCTGGAGATGACCGAGCGCATTGCGTTTCGAAAAGGGTGGCTGGCCAACGCCCTGGCAGACGGGGGAATCCCGGCCTCAGAAAAAATCGGGAAAAATTCCTTCGACTATCTGATCCAGGTCAAGGGGATGAGCAATCTGCACTCCGACGAGCGGGCCACGCCGGCCCTGGCATTGAATATCGCCACCGCCTCCCGGGGCTCGGATCACCTCCGAAGCCGACCGGCCATCGATCTTTACCACCTGCCCGAAGCGGTGCTCCGAAAGATTTACAGCAGCCCGATTCCCTATGAAGGTCCCCTCAGCTCCGAGCACACGTCTTACGAAGGCAAGCCGTGGCAGGTGTTCTGGCAGGAAAACTGTTACATGGCCGTCGACTGTCTCGGCATCTGCAAGTACCATACGGTATTTCTCGGGGCGACCCTGCCCAATTTCGAGGATTGGCCCAAGGTCATTTACTACAACACCGGGCTGGAGATGACTCCCGAAGAGATATGGGAGGCCGCCGAGCGATGCAATATGCTCGAGAGGATGTTCAATTTGAGAGAGGGACTCGCGCGAACCGATCTGAAAAAGGGCGACATGCTCAACCATCGGTATTTTGACGAACCCTGTCTGCGGGGAGCACCCGGTGTGGTCGGATTGACGATCGATCGGAAAAAGTTCAAACAGATGGTCGATGAATTTTACACACACAAGGGTCTGGACAAGACCGGAAAGCCCAAAGCGGCGACGCTGAAGCGGCTTGGACTGGCCAAGGAGCCCTCACATCTTGTCTAGCATGACCATTTGAAAAGGAGCGAATCCATGCCTGAAGAAGCCAAGGTTCTAAAGATAGATTACGAAAAGTGCACCGGATGCCGACTCTGTGAGCTGGTCTGTTCGGTTCATCATGACGGCGTGTCGAACCCGATGCGCAGCCGCATCAAGGTGGTCAAATGGGAGGCCGATGGGATCTATGTCCCCATGGCGTGCCAGCAATGCGAAGACGCCCCCTGCCTGAACGCCTGTCCGGCCAAGGCCATATCCCGAAATGTTGAGATGGGCCGGGTTGAAGTCGACTACGCCATTTGTATCGGGTGCCGCACCTGCGTGTCGGTGTGCCCCTTCGGTGCCATGAACTTCAACAGCATTGAACGCAAAGTGTCCAAATGCGACCTGTGCGACGGGGATCCCCAGTGCGTCCGGTTCTGCGAGGTCAAGGCCGTCGACGTCGTCACGGAAGGCGACCTCAGCCTCCCGAAGAAGCGGCAGGCCGCCGAGAAGATCGTTGCCGCCGGCGTACGCTCGGCCGTTTTGGAGGCGGAAAGCCATTAGACGGACACGGGCGTGTTCGTTCGAATCCAGCAGATAAAAAGGCGCGGGAGATGATTGTCTCCGGCGCCTTTTTATAATTTCGGTACGTCAATCCGTATCCGGATCGTCTCCATGGTCTCGAACGTGCGATTCCATGATACCCAGGGATAGCCGGGATTCCTGAATGAGCAGCAGCGCACTATATACCACCGCGGCGACGGCGACACCGGTCAGCCCCGCCGGCAACCATGTGGCGACGCGCTCGGAAAACAAGGCGAGCATGCCGGTCAGACCGGCAGTTGCGAGAAGAGCGACAGCCATATAAAGACTAATCAGGGCGTCTCGAAACAGCCTCCCCCGCCGAAGTAATCCTCCGATCAGGCGAGCGCTGCCACCGCGTTGTCCGTACACGACCTGATCGATCTCGTCGTGCAGTCGATTGAAACGCGCCGACGTCGACAGGATCAACAACGCCACTCCCGGGAGAATCAGGAGCGGCGAAATCCACAGACTCGATTCTGTCATGGGTTATCTCCACTCAGAATGGATATCGGACGATGGTCGCTGTTCATTTGGCGTGGCTCCGTGCGATACTCAGACACAGCGTTAATTCTGGTTCCTCAGTATTAAGGGCAACGATTAACAATCGACTCAAACGACCCAACGAATACATTATGGGACGTGTACTCATCCGATTTGTAGCATATTTTTTTACCCTGCCATTCCGGGTGAACGTCCTTGATGACATGGTTCAGATTTTTTCTGAAGTTCGTTATTTCCACCGAATTCATATCACAGAAGCAATTGGTGTATGCTTGCGCGGATACCTTCAATGCGTCTGCACATGTTTCGCTTGGCCAGTCCAATAGATCATCCATTTTCTTCTGTAGCGCTGGCAGGTACTTGACAGCCTCCTCCTTGTCCACCCACAGACAATCCTGGGCCATCGCCGTAGAACATATCAGGACCAATAGAATGGGTATTGACACAACTATTTTCATTTGCGCTTCCCTTTTTTAATGTCATCCACATGGGCTGAATAAAATACGGCATTGCGGTTTCTTATACCGCATCACTTGGAAACTTTCCAATCCGGAATAATCCGTGGATTTCAAGGCACAGAGGCTGGGCTCGCCATCGTAATGCCGGGATGTCCACCGGAATCATGAAAGAGTATCCATCCGCTTTAGGGGATCGGCCCTACCGATCCATAAACCCACTCATACTTGACAATTAAAGCGCACAGATATATCTAACTAAATAGTTTAACTAAATGGTTGTTTAAATTCGATGATTCCCCGTAGCTTGCAGCCCGGGAAATAATCGGGTCCGCTTAAGATCGTTGGAGCGTTTGACAGAATAACGTTCCGATTCGAATTATGTGCATTTATCGCCAAGTTTGCCGGCGGGTGCGGTGACCCGCCCTACGAAGGCAGAAGTACAGCGCAATATAGGGCGGGTCACCAGGCTTCGCTGAAGCTTCCGACTAAGCCCTATGGGCTACGACGGGACAAGTCGACCCGACAAGCCGTAACGGCCTAATGTGGCCGTGAAGCGGAACATATTTTTGGCAATCCCTACTATAAAGCGAAATTGTAGCCCACCATAGGCGGGTAAACCCGCCCTACCGATGGCGGGCAAGCCTTTTGCCCCAAGAGCGACATCGTCGCGTTTCATAAAATCGTCCCACGATTTTATTCGGGAGTACCTGTCATGAACACCAGAGAGGCTCGAAAAGAAAAAACCGTGCAATGCATCCTCGATACCGCCGCCCAGGTATTTGCCGAAACCGGCTATGAAGGTGCCCGGATGGACAACATCGCGGACCGTGCGGGTGTCAACAAGGCGATGATCTATTACCATATCGGCAACAAGGAGGCCCTTTACACCCGGGTACTCCACGATGTGCTGGGCGATACGGCCGTCCGGATGGCGGAAAACATAAACCGCGCCGATACCCCGACGGATAAAATCCACGCCTATGTCCAGAGTATCGGCCGAACCGTGGAAATACACCCGCATTTGCCCCGTATCATGATGCGGGAATTTGCCTCCGGTGGGCTGCATCTGCCCGAGGTCGTGGTGAAAGACCTTGCGTCCATCATCGGGTTGGTCCGCGACGTCATCCAGGAGGGATGCTCCCGTGGTGAGTTCACGGATGTGGATCCCCTTATCCTGCACCTGATGGTGATGGGGGGAATCGGTTATTTCAAGACCAGCGGTCCGTTTCGGCGCAAGTATTCGGCGCTGATGGAGGGGCTATCCGACAGAACAGGCGAGGCGGGGGTCGTTGATCTGATCGGAGAAATAGAGAGAATCGTTCTGAGTGCCTTAACAAACTGTTGAAAGGAATTCTTAAATGGGAGGGATCAGAGGTCGAATCGAAAACGGATTCGGAAGGTTTGCCCGAACCATATATCGCAACCGGATCAAGACCATCATGGTGATGCTCCTCATAACGGCCGCGATCGTTGCTCAGATACCGAAGATCACCATCGACACATCCATGGAAGGTTTTCTCCACGAAGAGGATCCGGCCATGCTGGCCTACAATGGGTTCCGCGATCAGTTCGGACGGGATGAGGTGGTCATTGTGGCGCTTCAGCCACAGGATGTGTTCGACCTCGAATTTCTAAAAATACTGGAATCTCTCCACGACGAACTGGAAGAAACGGTCCCTTACATCGATGACATCACCAGTATGATCAATGCCCGCAATACCCGGGGAGGAAAGGACGACCTCATTGTCGAGGACCTGCTGGAAACCTGGCCCAGAAACGCACAGGAAATGGCGGTACTAAGAGACAGGGTGCTTTCCAATCCGGTATACCGCAACACCCTGATTTCAGGGGACGGGCGCTTTACGACCATCATCATTCGAACCCACAGCCATTCAAGTATCGACCAGGATTCTGATTTTCTGGAGGGTTTTGATACCGCCGCCGGGGAGGGACCGGCAGCCCCGGATGCCGCACCGAAACGGGCGGTCTATTTGACGGATGCCGAGAACAGCGAAGTGGTCATGGCGGTTCGAAGGATCGTAGCCAACTATCGCACGGACGATCTTCCCATCTGGGTGGCCGGATCACCGGTGGTGACCCATTTTCTAAAGCAGACCATGATGAGCGATGTCCGAAAATTTGTGCTGATGGCGACCCTTACGGCGGGCATCGTACTGTTCATCATGTTTCGCAGAATTTCAGGGGTCCTGCTACCGCTGCTGGTGGTTTTTTTGTCGCTGCTGAGCACCGTCGGTCTGATGGCGATGCTTGGTGTCCCCATCAAGGTGCCGACCCAGATTCTACCCTCTTTTCTGCTGGCCGTCGGGGTGGGGACGTCGGTGCACATCCTGGCCATTTTCTTTTATCGGTACCGCAAGAGCCCCAATAAAGAAGACGCCATCGCCTATGCCATGGAACATTCGGGCCTGGCGGTGGTCATGACCAACGTAACGACTGCTGCCGGCCTGATGTCCTTTTCCACCGCCGAGCTGGCACCCATCGCGGACCTGGGGGTGTTTGCCGGCATCGGTGTCATGCTGGCGTTCATCTACACCATTGTCCTCCTGCCGGCACTGCTGGCGCTGATTCCGATACCGCATAAGGCGCCGCCGGAGGACAAAGACACACAAACCGTCATGGGACGGTTTTTGACATCCGTAGGCAATTTTTCAACAGGCCATCCAATCGCCATTCTGGTCGTCAGTATCTTCATGATACTGGCGTCGTTGGTGGTGATATCGTCGATCCGTTTCTCCCATCACCCGCTCCAGTGGTTTCCAAAAGACAACTCCATCCGGGTGGCCACCGAAACGATCGATCAGGAATTGAGAGGATCCATCAGTCTGGAGGTCATCATCGATACCGGCAAGGAGAACGGCCTCTATGACCCCGCACTGCTCAACCGGCTCGAAGCCGCCGCCGCCCATGTGGAAAAACTCGAATACGAGAAAATGTATGTGGGCAAGGCATGGTCGTTGACCACCATTTTAAAAGAAATTCACCAGGCGCTGAACGAAAACCGACCGGATTTCTATCGCATCCCGAAAGACCGGAATCTGGTCGCACAGGAATTTCTTCTCTTTGAAAACAGCGGGTCCGATGATCTGGAAGATTTCGTGGACAGCCAATTTTCCAAAGCACGCTTCATGGTCAAAGTCCCATTCGAGGACGCCTATCACGCCGGCGTTTTCATCAATCAGGTGAACGATTATTTCAGCCGGAACTTTGAGGATGCCACCGTCACCTTGACCGGCATGATCGGCCTGCTTTCCCGAACCATCAGCGCAGCCATTCACAGCATGGCCAAAAGCTATGCCATTGCCCTGGTGGTAATCACGACATTGATGATACTGCTCATCGGCCGGGTCCGCATCGGCCTGTTGAGCATGATTCCGAACCTTGCCCCGATCCTGCTCATGCTCGCTGCGATCGGCATTTTGAACCTGCCGATGGATCTCTTTACCATGATGGTGGCCAGCATCGCCATCGGTCTGGCGGTGGACGACACCATCCATTTCATGCACAACTTCCGGCGCTATTACGATCAGAGCGGCGATCCGGTCCAGGCCGTTCATCAGACCCTCCAGACCACCGGACGGGCGATGCTGGTGACAACGATTGTTCTGTCGATCGGCTTTTTTGTCTTCTCCTTTGCCACCATGAGCAACGTCCGCAATTTCGGTATGCTGACCGGGTTTACCATCGTGATGGCCCTGCTGTCCGACTATTTTCTGGCACCGGCCCTGATGGTGCTGGTCAACAAAAAAAAAGAAATACACACGGGTTCGGAAACGGAACCCAAGCTTCAGGCATTGCCTGAATAGAACCACACGTGAGGAGGATGGACATGCGGAATATGTGTATGGGCAGATGGGTGCTTGCCATCATGCTTACCGGCGCGTTCACGGCCAATGTGGTTGTCGCATCGGATGATCCCCAGGCCCGGGCGATCATCGAACGGGTGGACACCCGGGATGATGGGGACAACCAGACCTCGGACATGCAGATGATCCTGATCGATAAACGCGGTAACAAGAGGGTGCGCAAAATCGCCACCTTTAAAAAGGACAACGGCGAAGACACCCATCGGTTGATGTTTTTTCTGCATCCCGCAGACGTCAAAGACACCGCCTTTTTGACCTATGATTACGACGATTCAAAAAGAGATGACGATCAATGGCTATACCTGCCGGCGCTGCGGAAAACCAAGCGGATCGCCACCTCCGATAAAAGCGGCAGTTTCATGGGGTCTGATTTAAATTATTCGGATATGACCTCGCGCGATCTGGAAGATTACGACTACCGATTTTACGAGAAAGGGAAGGAAGCCCAGGTCAGGGGCAAGAAGGTGTGGGTCATCTGGTCGACTCCCCGATCAAAAGACATCGTCGATGAGACCGGTTACGAAAAATCCCTTCTTTTCGTAAGACCGGATATCGACATGGTGGTGCGGGCCATTCACTGGGTCAAAGACGGTGGATACCTGAAGTATGTGGACATGCGTCAACTGGAAGAAATCGACGGTATCTGGGTTGCCACAGACACCCTGGTCACCAAAAAGCGGGGTAAGAGCACCGTTCACAAAACTATCCTGACCTTTGATAATGTCCGATTCAATCAGGATCTGAATTTTGACATGTTTAGTATACGAAGGATGGAGAAAGGCCTCTAGAAGTGGCTTTAAAATCCCATCTAACACCGAATTTGCCCGAGGCAGATAAATCTCTGCGTTACGGACCTCCTCAAAATGCTCACATACTTACGTGTATGCTGCGCGTTTTCGTCTGCCCGCGCCTTGCCCTCCGGCGCGATCTGGAACTTTAAAGCCACTTCAATAAGGTTGAGCTGTTTTTGAGAATATGAACAGAGCGTTATTCATAGCCGGCATCCTGATCGTGATGCTCTGTAATTTCCACGCCGACGTGTCTATGGGGCAGGAAAATGGCGATCAGAATGTCGATGACATCATTGAGGGCTTCGAAGATGATGCTTCGGCCGGTGATGATCTCGAAGATTTGATGCAAGGGTTTGGAGACGGATCGGCTGAAGGCTCAGCAACGACTGTGGAGGGCGACGAATTTCTGGAAGGATTTGAAGAAGACGTGGATGGACCACGGGCGGAGACATCGGCTCAAGAGAAACAACCACCTTCCTGGAGTCTGAAGGGTGAATTTGCCGTTACATCCACGTATAACTTTGCCCCGGAGGCCACCCAGCCCTGGCAGGGGTTCACCATGCTGCGTCCGGAGCTGGAGCTGACTCTGAAGAACAGGTTCTCCGACAGATGGCAGGGCCAGATCAGTGCCCGGGGGTTCTACGACACCATCTATGTGGTGCGGGGGCGTGATGAGTATACACAACAGGTTCTGGACGACTACGAATCCCAACTCCTGTTGGAAGACACGTTTATCCAGGGCAGCATCACGGATCACCTGGACACCAAAATCGGCCGCCAGATCGTGGTCTGGGGAACCCTGGACAATCTCCGGGTGACCGATGTCCTGAACCCGCTTGATTTGCGGCAGCCGGGTTTGACCGACATCGACGATCTGCGGCTCCCGGTGACCATAGTCAAGTTCGATTACTACTTTGGAAACTGGGATCTGAGCGCCATGGCGATCCCCGAGGTGCGGTTCAGCATGCTGCCTGTTTTCGGCAGTGATTTTTATCCCTTCCCAATCCCCCGGCCACCGGAAGGCGATCCGGATGAAGGTTTCGGAAATATGCAATATGCCGCCGCCATGACCGGCGTGTTCAGCGGCTGGGACATTGGATTCTACTGGGCCAACATTTACGCCGATCAGTCATATGCGGAACCCGTCTCCACGGGCCCCCCGGAACAATTCGTTCGGAACCACCCCCGCACCCATATGCTTGGCACGGCGGCAAACCTCGCCCTCGGAAATTGGCTGCTGAAAGCAGAGGTCGCCGGGTTCAATGGACTGCGATACACCAACACACCCCGCATCGAATACGTCCGGCTCGATATCGGAGGCGGCGTGGAATATTCCGGATTCAAAGAGGCCACCCTCAGCCTGGAAATGGTGAACCGCCACATATTTGATTACCGCCGGGTTCTGTTGCTGCCCCCGGACGAGATTCGTGAAAACGAATTTCAATGGTCGCTGCGGTTTATGAAAGACTTCATGAACGATACGCTCACGCTGACCCTGCTGGCCTCCTCCTTTGGCATCAAGGCCGACGACGGGGCCTTCGAACGACTGGATGCCGAATATGATGTCACCGATGCGATGTCCATCAGGGGAGGGGTTGTGTTCTATCAGTCTGGAGAAAAGGGCTTGTTTCAGGGCATCGGCGCCAGTGACCGGCTGTTTCTTGTTTTCACGTATAGCTTCTAACTTCGGTTCATCGCCAAATGAAAGTGTGGGAGGCGGAACGGTGGGTGTCGATCATGGGGAAGAGCCGGTCCGGGCGGAGGAACCGCCTGGGCGCTCGATCCCGGATGCCGTGGATATCGGCAGTGTATTTGTGTGCATAATTTCTCTCAGTTTAATGGAAAGCTGTACCGGGTTGAACGGTTTCTGGATAAATCCGTTGCAGCCGCGTCGCAAAATGTCATGGGCCCTGCCGTTAATGCTGTATCCGCTGGAAAGAAGCACCTTGATATCCGGTCGAACCTCTTTTATACGATCGTAGGCGGTGCTGCCGTCCATGTGCGGCATCACCAGATCCAGGATGACCAGGTCGATCCGTTGACCCTGCGGCTCCGTTAGTATGGTAAGGGCCGATGTTCCGCTGTCCGCAACCACCACATCATAGCCCAACTTTTCCAGCATCGGTCTGCCCACGTCGATCATCAGAGCTTCATCATCCACCAATAGAATGGTGCCTTCACCGGGATACAGCGTGTCGGGCAATTTTTTACGTTCGGTCACTGCCTTTTCGGAAGCCGGTAAATAAATTACAAAGGTCGTCCCTTTATCCGGCTTGCTCTTGACCGTTATAATGCCCTTATGATTTTCAATGATCCCGTATGCTGAGGCCAGCCCCAGACCGGTGCCCCGGTCTCTTTCCTTGGGCGTAAAGAACGGATCGAAAATGCGTATCTGGACCGTGTCACTCATGCCGACACCGGTATCCGATACCGCTATTTTGACATACCTTCCCGGTTCCAGATTGAATTGGCGTGCCGCCGGTGGGTCCAGGCAGGCGTTTTCGGTCAGTACGGTGATTTCACCGCCGGCAGCCATGGCCTCCCAGGCGTTAACGAGCAGATTCAGAATCACCTGTTTAATCTGCCCCTGGTCGACTTCCACCGGAAGCACATCCTCTTGGAAGGCACTTGAAATAGTGAGCTCTTTCTTTGTCCGGCTGAACATCACGAGATTTTCTTCGAGCAGTTTGTTGATATCGGTTATTTGGATTTCGTACTTGCCTCCCCGGGCGAAGCCCAGAAGCTGCCGGGTCAGACCGGAGGCGCTGCAGACATAGTCCTCCAGGCTTTTTAAATGGTCATAAAACGGGTGATCGGGGGTTGTCTCAAAGGCCATCAACGATACGCGTCCCTGAATACCCATCAACAGATTGTTGAAGTCATGGGCGATGCCGCCGGCCAACCGGCCGATACTGTCCATCCGTTCCGCCTGGTTCAGCTTCGCCTCGAGCCGCTTGCGCTCGGTGGTATTCCGCACGAATTCGACTATCCCCGTGATTTCTCCGGAAGATCTGTCCTTGATCGGGTAGGTGTAAAGCTCGATCCACTCGACATCCGACCCGGGCCGCCCGCAGATCAGCTCCCGTTCGACCTTGCCCGATTCCAGACTTCGATGCGCCGGGCAGGGATCACACGGCCGCTCCTTGCCACGAAAGCAGACATAGCATTTCTTGCCGATGAGTGTTCCATTGTTTCGATACCAGGAATCCATGACATGATTGACATGCCGAATCGTAAGATCCGGATTCAGGACACAGATCCCATCCTGAATGCTCTCGATGACATCCTCGAAAAAGCTTTCACTCTGTTGAAGCGCCTCTTCGGCATGTTTCCGCTCCCCCATTTCAGACAACAACCGTAGATTTGCCTCGAGAAGTTTGTCCGTTTTTTTTCGCAGTTCCACCAAGGCCAATTCCTTTTTTCCATTGGCCATTGTGAGGCGTTGTTGAACAATGATGCGGACTTTCTCCATCATAAACGAGAACAGGAAAATGATCAGGTATGCGGATACGAAACGGGGAATCAAACTGCTGTTGTAGACAGCGACACGGGATACGTCCGGACCGAAGGAAAACACCAGAATGCAGAACGCCAGCAGGAGAAACGTCAGCCATGTTCCGCGCCGGATGCCGACCAGGAACAGAGAGATCAGCGGGTAGGTGAATACCCATACATACGCAGAATTGCCGACCCCCCCATGGGCGAAGAGAAATCCGTAGAATAGACACATGGCGATGGTGCCGACCGTGGCGACCCGATCGATCCGTTTCGTCCTTCTTAAATACGTAAACAAGCCGACAAGAAAACCGAATACCAAACCATCGGCCGTTCCAAGTAACCGTTCCTGTTGAATAAACGCGATGCTGCCAAAAATACCCAGAAAAAAGATTCCCAGAAGGATAATGATATTCAACAGGCATATCTTGCGCAGCGATTCAATGTCGTAAGAGGCCGGCAACCCGCTCGCGATGATATTCCAGATTGATTGTTTCAGATTTTCCATGGATCCGATAGGGACCTGCAGCGACCGGTATGGCTTGATTGTTTTCCCGAAAGGCTCGGGCTTTGCCAGGGGTGCAAATCGACAGACGTCAGGAGAGGCTGCAAAAAATATGCCCGGAACCGATGGATTGGATTTGTAATAAAATTCAGAGAAATAGAATTTGCCCGGGAAAAAACATCGATGGAAAAAAGCCAAAAAGGACATTTAACGCGACACAAATTACGGACGCGTTAAATGGGTCTAAAGCGGGTACCGGCAACATGTTCCGAAGTGTGGATTGTTTTCGTGTCGTAACGTTGCGGATTCAGCGAAATCGGTATCGACCTCGAAGCTGGCCATTCTGTCACAGTTCCGATGCCGATAGCGATCCCGATACCGAACATGTCCAATTCCGGAATCCACCAATACGGGGTCCTTTTGACAGAACCTCGCTGTGTTCAAGCGGAACATATGTACGGCAACGTCCATAGCATTTGGCCCTACCACACATATTTGCCGACGACCGCACCCATCCGTTGCCATGCGCCAAGTCTGAAAGGGGCGGTCACCTGTTCGGCAACGGAAATGTCCGACTCGAGCTGAAGGTTGAGGTCTCTGATAAACGGGGCATCGGGTGTGCCGTGAACGAACATGGTCACTTCCCGGCTGGTGCGCATGCTGCGGGGCGTCAGGTTCGCGGAGCCGACCGCCGCGACCACGCCATCAGAAAGGACCACTTTGGCATGCATCATTTTCGGGTACAGAAATACCCGTAGTGACTTCCTTCCGTTTGATGCCAGGAGTTGGTTTACCGTGGCCGCGCTATGCTGTCTCAGGATGGGTGCGCGCACCGGTATTCCCACCCTCGGGGAACTCGCCGGATTTCTGAAGCGGCCAATAGAAGAACTGCTTCCTTAACCCGAACGTTGCATGAATTCCCGTCAGGAAATGCCTTGCCCATGAACTTCTCCTTTTGGTGCAATGTCCGGGTTAAACCCTGGCCCAAGCCGACCCGGTCGAGCCCGTTGTTTTCATCGGGGTCCGGGCTTCCGGATGCCGGCGCCTTGAATCCTGTCCATGGCTTCTTACCATACGTCCATGTGTCATGAGTGGGTACATCTTGTCTTGAAATATCCGAAATTTACCAGCGCAAAAGGAATTTAACATGAAAGACCAGAATATCGTTGTGGTTGGCGGGACTTCAGGAATCGGGTTGGCGCTGTGCCGCATGCTGACGGAAAGCGGCGCCAGGGTCTTTGTCGGATCCCGGACGGCCATGGAGGCCGAAAAGTTACCCGGAGCGGAATATTTTCCGTGGGATGCCGGTCAGGGGGATATGCCGTTGGACACTCTACCCGAAACGGTTCAGGGCCTGGTCTACTGCCCCGGAACGATACGTCTCCGGCCCATCAGCCGTCTCACGGATAACGACTTTCTGGAAGACTTTAACATAAACGTGATGGGCGCTGTTCGGGCTGTTCGCAGTCTTCTGACAAGAATGAAGAAAAGCAGTTCGGGTGGGTCTGTTGTTTTATTCAGTACTGTGGCGGTTCAGACCGGAATGCCGTTTCATGCGTCGGTGGCCAGCGCCAAAGGGGCGATCGAAGGGCTGACGCGGGCCCTGTCGGCGGAGCTGGCCCCAAGAATTCGGGTGAATGCCATCGCCCCCTCCCTGACCGATACCCCCTTGGCTGCCCAGCTGCTATCGTCAGAGGACAAGCGGAAGGCGGCCGAGGAGCGCCACCCCATGAAACAGGTCGGTTCTGCCGAACAGATGGCGCATACTGCCGCCTACCTGCTGGACGAACGATCCGGCTGGATAACGGGACAGATCCTGCACGTGGATGGCGGCATGTCTGCGGTACGAACGTTTCGATGAATACGCCGGCTCATGTTGCCGTCAATTTAGTGGTTTTTGGCCGGAAGCATCGGCCGGAGTTGAATGTACCGATTCTCCTGGGATCCCTGTTGCCGGACCTGCCGATCATTGTGTTCTACATGGTCGAAAAACTATACCGAAATCTGCCCGAATCGGTTATTTGGTCCGATGCCTATTACCGACCCGGCTGGCAGGCATTTATCGATGTGTTCAATTCTATCCCTTTGGCACTGGCAGGTTGGCTTGTCTTTACGGATGGAAGCATTCCCGGCCGGCCATTTTCTTTGCCAGCATGGCGCTGCACGCAACGCTGGATTTTCTGTTGCATCACGACGACGCTCATCGCCACTTCATGCCGTTGAGCGACTGGCGGTTCGAGAGCCCCGTGTCCTACTGGGACCCGGACCATTTCGGGCAGGTGATGAGTTTTGTTGAAATCGCCGCAGTCATCGGCACGTGCATGATTCTGTGGCGCCGGTTTCCATCCGGTGGCGCCCGTCGGATGACAACAGGATTGGCAGGTGTCTACTCTGCCTACTGGGCCTATGTGATGGTTGTCTGGATGTAGATTCTGGCGCCATCGATACGTGGCAGGGTTTAATTTTTTAAAGAAGCCGCATGGCGAAGATCCTAAAATACAGGGCCTGCCTACCGGCACTGTCCCCGCCGGGATACCGTCCCCCTGAAACGGGACACGACCGGCGGCGTTGCACCGACATCCAACGATAGGTGTTACACCCGAGGAACCATGCCCTTGCGCGAAACAGACTGCCGGGCAGCCGTATTTGATCTGGACGGCACCCTTCTGGACACGCTGGCCGACATCGGAGATACGTGTAATCGTGTCCTGGAAAAGAGAGGCTTTCCTGTCCACTCCCTTGAGAGTTACCGTTATTTTGTCGGTGAAGGCGCCCGTGTGCTGGTCAAACGGGCACTTCCGGATGGGGCCGGGACACCCGGGATGATCCAACAGTGCCTTGCCGAATACCTGTCCGAATACCTGGCCATAGAACATCCGCGGGCATTACCCTACGACGGTATTCCGGATCTGCTCGACAACTTATCCGCACGCGGTTTCCGTTTGGCGGTTCTGTCCAACAAGTCTCATCCGGCGACCGTCCGCTGTGTCACGGAACTGCTGGGTGGCTGGACCTTTGACGCGGTATTGGGGCTTCGCGAGAATGTACCGCGGAAACCGGATCCCGCCGGTGCTCTGGAAATCGCCGGGAAACTGGCCGTCGCTGTCAACCAATGCCTCTTTATCGGTGACACGGCGACCGACATGCACACCGCAACCGCCTCCGGTATGATACCGGTCGGGGTACTCTGGGGGTTCCGGCCGGCGGAAGAACTGCGGCAGGCCGGGGCCCGGTTTCTCATCGAACGACCGGTGGAATTGCTAGAACTGCTTTAAGACATGTCGAGATTGAAATTATTTGACTGCCGGTGTTATGAAACATCGAGACAGCGTATGGTGCGATCCGGGTCCACGCAGATTGATTTGAGATTGCATGCCGTCCGTGGGTGGTTTAAACACAGAGGAGAACTTTTGGAAAAATTACTGATTTCTTTACAACGGATTGAAAAAGAGCGGCGCAGCCGCATTGAGTAAAATCCCTCCGGGATTTTACGGGAGGGGGGATTTTGAGTGAGATTCGGATATCGGCAGGAAACATAGCGGTTTCGGCAGTTCTGATGGACACGCCAACGGCCAATCAAATCGAGGCGGCAATGCCCCTGGAAGGAACCGCCAATGTCTGGGGCGACGAGATTTATTTCGATGTGCCGATCCAGATGGATCTGGAAACGGACGCACGCCAGGAGGTGGCTGTCGGAGATCTGGGATATTGGCCGATGGGCTCGGCATTCTGTATTTTCTTTGGGCCAACACCGGTCAGCACGGGAGCAAACCCAAAAGCCTACAGTCCCGTCAATGTCTTCGGCCGGGTTTCGGGAGATGCCTCGGTTTTAAAACAGGTATCCCAGGGAACGCCGGTCCGGGTGGAACGCGTGTGACCATTTGGGTACTCGGTACCGGGTATTGGGTATTCGGTGTCGATACTGGATACTGGATGCTGGATGAGCTAAAAAGCTGAAAGCTGAAAGTATAAAGATTAACAAGGAATAACGTGTTCAACTGACGAACCGACATGCAGGCCCGCGGGCCAACCCTTAGACAGGCTCAGGCCAGACGGGCAAACGGGCCCACGGGCAAACGGGCCCACGGGCGAACGGGCGTACCCTTCGACTCGCTCTGCCCGCTCCCTTCGACAGGCTCAGGACAGGCAGGACAGGCGGGTCCACGGGCAAACGGAACCATGAAAACACCGGAACAGAAAATACCCGATCTCAAGGCCATTTACCGGGACTACGATGCGGCGGTTGAGGGATTTAAGCAGAAGGCGGTTTGCCGGCCGGGCTGTGCCTACTGCTGCACCCATTATGGAACGGTGGACATGACTACCCTGGAGGGTTTCGTGATCCGGAAACATCTGGCTTCCACGGATCTAAGCAAAAAGGTGCGGTTTCAAAAACGGATAAAGAGGAATCGACGGGCCAAGGAAAGAGGGAAAACCGACATCTGTCCCTTCCTGTCGGAGTCACAGCACTGCAGCATCTATGCGATCCGTCCGTTCAGCTGCCGTCAGCTTTATTCCCTTCGCGATTGCGACGGCAACGGACCGACCGTGCACCGACAGGCGGTTGAACTGGCCCGAAGCACGGTGACCCGTCTTCAGCGGCTTGACGATACCGGTTACTCCGGCCACATGAGTTTTATCCTGGAACTGCTGAACCAAAAAGCGTTTCGCAGGCTCTATGTCTCCGGCGGCGTTGACCCTCAGCGCGTGGCCGTTTTCGGCAAACGTCACGGGATTGTCATCAACCGTTGGATTGCCGGGGACCGGTAAGTCGGCAGGTCTTTCGTGGATCTCGGCAGAAATTTCCCGTGGAGGGATCATCTATTCTGTTTTGTTCCCGCCGCCCGGCTGCAGAGATGGAAATTTTAACTTTTCACCCTAAGAGCGACATCGTCGCGTTTCATAAAATCGTTGCACGATGTTATTCGTGGAGCGATTTTATTCGGAAGGAGGCGTTATGGAATTCAGGGCGATACCGAAAGAAACCGTGGTACTAAATCCGAAGAAGGACATGGCCCGAAGATCCATCCCGAGCGAAATACGATTCGATCCGCTCACCGGCAGAAGTGCCCGTATCTGCCATTTCATGAAATTGAAATGGGAAAAACCGGATTTCGAGAAAATGGTTGCCGGTACCGACGCCTGGTGCCCCTTTTGTCCGGAGCGGGTCATGGACGTAACGCCGGCCTTTCCGGAAGAAATCCTGCCCGAGGGCCGCATGGTATTCGAAGACATGGTTCTGTTTCCGAACATCGCTCCCTACGACAGCCTGGGGGCTGTTGCCACCATGGCCGGCAGCCACTACATCCCCATGACCGAGTTTACCACCGAACGCATCGCAAAGGCCTTTGGTCTGGCCATGGATTTCTTCCGGCAGGTGCGCGACATCAACCACCCGGAGTCGGTCTATCATATCATTAACTGGAACTACATGCCGGTGTCCGGCAGTTCGATCATCCATCCCCATCTGCAGGTGTTTGCCACGTCCACGGCTCCGGACCTGATGCGGCGGGAACTTCAAGCCGCCCGTGCCTACAGAAAATCCAAGGGAAGCAATTACTGGGAGGACCTGGTCCGCTCTGAAACCGACAGCGGCGATCGGTACCTGGGCCGAATCGGACGGACCACGTGGCTGACCGCCTATGCACCCATCGGTGTTGCCGGGGACGTACTTGCGGTGGTCGATGATGTGAGCAGCACCATGGAGTTGACTTCGGATGATCTTATCAGCATCGCAGAAGGGCTGCGAAACGCCATGGCCGCCTACGATAAAATGGGAATTTACAGCTTCAACATGAACTTTTTCACCGGATCTGTCGGCGATGCGTTCACGCGTTTCCATCTGCTGTTTTCGCCGCGCACGTTTTTTAACCAGGCGTTGGGCACCCCGGATATCGGTGCACTTCGGAATCTGTTTAACGAGACACTGTGCATGGCATTTCCCGAAGAGATCAATCAGATGCTGAAAGAGCATTTCTGAACCTTTTCATTCGGACACCGGTGAATCAAGGGAGACGATCGATGACAGAGAAATTAAGCGCAATGGTGTTGGCCTCTTTTGCAGCCGACTCCTTGGCACTGGGGGCACACTGGATTTACGATACGGGGGAGATCGACGGTCAGATCGGCAGGGTGGATCAGCTTCTAAAACCACCGGCGAATACATTTCATCCCTCCAAGCAGAAAGGGGAATTTACCCATTACGGGGACCAGACGATGGTCCTGCTGGAGTCGCTTGCGACATCCCGGGGTTTCACGCTTGAGTCGTTTTCCGGAAGCTGGCGGGAGTTCTTTGAAGGATACGACGGTTATTTTGATCACGCGACCAAAGAGACCCTTGAATCTTTTGATGCGGGAAAAGGCCCCGACAAATCCGGATCGACATCCACAGACCTGGGTGGCGCGGCCCGAATTGCGCCGCTGGTCTACCGGTATGCGGATGATCTGGATGTCTTAATCGACAGTGCGAAAGCCCAGACCGCCATGACCCACAATCATTCCCAGGTGATCCGCTCGGCCGAGTTTCTGGCACGGGTCACGTGGCAGGTGCTCCGTGGCTCGACGCCGACCGCGGCAATAGACACCGTGACACGTGAAGGCTTCAAACGGGGTGATTTCGGCGCGTTCGTCTCCCGGGGTTTGGACAGTGCTTCCAAAGACACACGGCAGGCGATTCTTGAGTTTGGCCAGCATTGCGGGACACCTGCAGCACTGCCGGCGGTGATCCATCTGATGGTTCGCTACGAGGACGATCTACAGACCGCCCTGGTTGAAAATGTGATGGCCGGCGGTGACTCGGCAGCCAGGGGCATGGTGGTCGGGATGATTCTTGGAGCCCATCTCGGAACGGGCGCCATACCGGAGTCGTGGCTTTCGGATCTCAGCCACCGTGAGCGCATTGAAGCGCATTTGAAGCAGATTGACACACCATGACAAGAAAGGGCGCATCCCATGTGGAGCTGGTGTCCGCCCATGGCGGCCACAGCGGGCAATTCTGTCAACATGCCACGGACACCCTGGAAGACATCATCCTGGCCTACATCCGGAAGGGGTTTTCATGGGTCGGCATTACCGAACACATGCCGCCGACAGAGGATCGGTGGCGCTATCGGGATGAACAGGAAGCGGGGCTCAGCGCTCGATTCCTCTACGATCGGTTCGCCGATTACATGATCGAGTGCCGACGGCTTCAGGAGAAATACCGATCCTCACTCCGGATGTTCGCCGGGATGGAGACAGAAATCTACCCGGGTGCCACGGATTACATCCGGCAGCTGCGACGTGAGTTTTCCATAGACTATATCGTCGGGTCGATTCACCACGTGGACGGCGTCAATTTTGACGGGTCGGCGATGGAATATGAAACAGCAGTCAACGCGTCCGGCGGTGTCATCCCCTTTTACACGCGCTATTTTGACATCCAGTACGAGATGTTACAGGAACTGAAGCCCGATGTTGTCGGTCATTTTGATCTGGTGCGACTTTTCGATCCGGACTATGGAGAGCACCTGTCCCATCCCGACATCCGTTCCAGAATTGAGAGAAATCTAAAACTGGTTTCCGGGCTTGGACTGATTCTGGACGTCAATGTTCGCGCCCTGGTCAAAGGCGCCGGCGAGCCGTATCCGACCCGCTGGATTCTGGAACAGGCCGGAGCTCTCGGGATTGCGGCCGTCCCCGGTGATGATTCCCACGGCCTCGACACCGTGGGGCTTCACATCGAAACGGCTGTCGGCATGCTGGCGGAACTGGGTTTTGACACCCGTTGGCAACCCCCCGCCGGCAGGCCATAGAACGACCTGTCCATAGGACACACGCCACTGAGTGACATGCCTCCGGTGACACGCATGGATCGGCTCAGGGCTATTTTCTATTGTAAAGTCCTATCCTGCCATACTATTTCATTCTCAGACATCACATGACAGCATGATTACCGACTCATCGCGGTGCGTTCCGGCATCGGATTCCAGAGGAAGATACGGAATCACCCCGCAGCCCCATGAACAGACAGATGTCGAATAAACAGAATGTGTTTGCCAGATCACCGCTGGTTCGGTTATGGCAGACGACCTACGAGCGGTTTTTGCGCATCCGGGGTAAGCCCCGGGAAATCGCGCTCGGATTCGCACTGGGTATTTTTTGCGGCATGAGCCCGTTTTTCGGTCTCCAGATGGCCACGGCGTTTTTCTTTGCCGCACTGTTCAAATGGAACAAACTATCCTCCATGATCGGCTGTTGGATTTCCAATCCGGTGACCATGCCGATTATCTATCCGGTGACCTACCTGGTCGGCGCCAAACTGGTCGGCATTGAAAAGGCCTATCAGGTTCCAGCTCAGATGGATTGGACCCTGCTGATCCGGATGTTGGAAATATCTCCTGAGATCATCTCACTCATGGCTCTCGGTGGTGTTGTCCTCGGTATCCCGATCGCCGTTACCGGCTATGTCCTGGCCTTTTCAGCTGTCAAGAGATACCAGGACGACATTAAGCAGAAGCTGGAAGCGGTGAAGGAGAAAAGAAAACAGAAGAAGAGAAGTAAGCGAAAGAAAAAAAAGACACAGCGGAGGCGGTAGACAGAAATGTTGGGAAGGAAGATGGAAAATACCTTCACCGGGTGCCTCCGTTTGGCCCGCAGGGTGAAATCGTTTCAGATCTCTTATCCGTTTCAGGGTTTCGCACACGGCGCGCTGGTTTGATCCAACGGATATCCTGCCAACGGCACAGAGCTATTTCGGTGTAACCCCCCGCTGAAAAGATTTCATGCAATATCCGGGCGACGCAGTTCCGCGACAAGCTGGCACACGGCAAGACATTCCAATCCGAAGGGCAAATAGCCGGCGTACCCGAGGATGGGCATCTCGAATATGTGGAAGCGTTGGACCAGGGGCACACTGTATTCCCACCGTGCCAGGCTGAAGAAGTTCCACATCTCCCAGAACAATCCGCACAGGAGCGCGGCCAGGGCTGCGGACATGACCGGTCGCCAATCTCCGCCGGCTATTTCCGAGAACACCTGCCGTTTTCCCAGGAGCCCGCGGACAGACGACAATATCAACAGCGGTGCCACCCACACCAGGGGAAACAGCAGATTCGGCAGCACTCCGATGAGCAGCAGACCGGCTGCGGCGCATACGATTGTCACCATTGCCAAAGCGCGGGGCTTCGCCGGCCGAATCGGCAGGACCGATCGAAACCCGGCATTGATTGTGGAAGCGCCGCCGATCCATTCCTGTGTGCTCAAAACAGCGGGCAGCACCGTGGAGAAAGACAGTGTGGCCAAAAGAAAATACGCGCCCGGGCCGAAATGCACCCCGGTGTAATACCAGTTCTGGACGAAGCGGTTGAGATATTCGAAAAACCACCAGAAAGCGGCTGAAAAAGGGAACAGAAGCAGGAAAAATCCCGGTTGGTTCACCATCAGGCAGCGGCCGTCCCGGCGCATCCCCAGAGCATTCATCACAACGATGTAGGACAACCACAGTGGAAAGAAGGTGTGGGACTGCAGGTCGGAAAACCACGGCATCCGGGTCCATGCCAGGATCCAGAAAACGGCCCCGCTCACCAGCCCCATCCATCCCCACCATGGAAATGGATAACGTTCTTTTCCCGGACCGGTGACTCGCCGCGAGCCGGTCCAGAGTCGGATACAGATGGGCACCGCCACGGCCAGAACGAACACCGTGTACGCAGCAAATGCCGGCCATGAAAACGGGGCGTGATGAATAAACCGGGTTTCCGGGGGAAACTCCAGATAGAGGCCCAGCGGTTCACCCGCCAGCATTACCCCTATGGCCGGCAGTCCGATCAGCATTCCTGCCAGGACCAGCCATTCTGTGAAACGATTGCCCATGACGGCCCCTCCGGGATTCACTGTTTTTCCATGACGGTCGTTAGCACGCTACTGAACATCATCCGTCGGAAGGATTGTAGAAAAGATTTCCCCAAAGATCCAGAACAGCCCCACATCACCGCCATGAAATTTCCATGGCGGTTCCGAATATGCTATGAATGGCAATTTGGCGAAGGTTATAGCCGTTGCCATAAATATGTTCCGTCTGCAGAAATATGGAAACGATGACCGCAGAGCGCGGAACGCAATTCTGAAAATCGCTATAATCCGTGTTTTCCGTCAACCGTTATCCGGTCATAACCTATTATGGGGCACTACAAGATTCAGCCAAAAGATGTGTTCTTTATTTTGAAAGAGCAGCTGGGTTACGGGAGCCTGAGCCGGCTGGAATCCTACAGATGGCTGGACGAAAAAACACTGGATCTCCTGGTTACCGAGGCCATACGGTTTTCCAAGGGGGTCGTGGATCCGTTGAACGCCATCGGCGAGTCGGAAGGTCCACGCCTTGAAACGGGGCGGGTGAGCAGCCAGCCGGCCTTTCGTAAGGCGTTTCGGGAATTCGGCAAACAGGGTTGGATCGCCGTTGCCAGGGATCCGGAGTACGGCGGCCAGGGGTTTCCCAACAGGATGAGAATCGTGGTCAACGAGTTCATGTATGGGGCGTGTCAGGCATTTAACATGGCGGCCAGTCTGACCCACGGTGCGGCCCACCTGATCGAAGAATTCGGCACCCGGAACCTCAAACACGCATTTGTCCCCAAAATGTACAGCGGTCAATGGTCGGGGACCATGTGCCTGACAGAATCGGATGCCGGTTCAAACCTTGCCGCGATTCAGACACGCGCCACCCCGGCTGGGGATCATTACAACATCCGGGGCTCGAAAATCTTTATCTCCTGGGGCGACCACGATCTTACCGAGAACATCATTCACCTGGTCCTGGCACGGCTGAAGGGGGCTCCCCCGGGCACTCGCGGACTGTCGCTATTCGTCGTGCCCAAACAGCGCATCCGCAATGACGGATCCCTCGGTGACCGCAACGATGTGGTCTGTACCCGGCTGGAGGAGAAGCTGGGACTGCATGGCTCGCCCACCGCCGCACTGGAATTTGGTTCACGGGATGCCTGTGTCGGGTATCTTTGTGGCGAAAGGAACCAGGGCTTGACCCACATGTTCCAGATGATGAATGCCGCTCGGATCAACGCCGGGGTCAGCGGAATGGCTATGGCCGGTGCGGCGTACCGACATGCGGTGGATTATGCCCGGCAACGGGTGCAAGGAAAAGACGTGACCGGACGAGGGGCGGATGATGTGGTGATCATTCGGCATCCGGACGTCCGGCGGATGCTCATGGAAATGAAAGCCATGGTGGACGGTATGCGGTCCCTGATCTATTCGGCCGCCTTCTGGTCGGAACTGGCCCTCGAGATGCCCGTTAGGTCGGAGCGTGACCATTATGCGGATCTGACGGATTTTCTCACACCGATCATCAAGGCATACTGTTCGGCAAACGGCTTCCGGGTTTGTGAGACCGCCATTCAGTGTCTCGGCGGCCATGGGTATTGTAAAGATTATCCGTTGGAACAGTATCTTAGAGACGCCAAGATCCTGTCCTTGTATGAGGGAACCAACGGGATTCAATCGATCGATCTGATGGGGCGGAAAATTACCCTTCGCGAGGGCGCCTGCCTGAATGCCTTCAGAATCGAGTTGGAAGGATTCTGTCGGAGCCATCGGAATCCGCCCGGACTGAGAACCCAGATACGGGCCCTTGCTGAAACAGCCGAGGACCTCTGGAAAATGACCGGGAAACTCCGGACCCGGAGAGAAACCGACCCTGCCCAATGGGCTGCCGTCACCTGCCCGGCGTTGATGGCCTTCGGGGATGTGGCCGTTGCCTGGCGACTGCTGGACATGGCCCGGGTGGCATGGCCTTTCCTGAACCGCGGGGATGGGGGCGACGCGTTTTATCGGGGCAAGGTGCTTCAGGCGATTTACTTTGCCGAAACCAGGCTGCCCCTCACCCGGGCGGCCATCCAGACCCTGCTGCGCGAGGGCAGGGAGATTGTCGAAATGCCTGATGATGCCTTTTAATTTGCGTGGAACCTGTCTCAAGGTTGTACTTTTGGAAATAAATTCCGGGACACGGCACCATTTGCTGAGACGTGTTGCAGGCGACATGTGATGAATCGGTCCTAAACTGTTGGAAAACTTCGAAGCGCGATCCACCGTTGCTCACGCTATGGCGGGAAAGAATCCAAATCTCGAAACCATTTCAAGATCCGAATGTTCAAGACAAAGAATGCGATCCAGCATTTCTTCATTTTACGGAGTACCAGAACGTTAAATCCTTGCATCTCTGTGTTGCCCGCTTTAGAGTTTTGTCTTGAGATTCTTTTATAAAAAAGGTCCTAATCCATGAAAAAAAAATACTGGTTGATGAAGTCGGAGCCGGGCGAGTATTCGATCCAGGATCTCAAAGAGAGCGAGGGCGGCATCGACTACTGGGATGGGGTTCGCAACTACCAGGCCCGCAATTTTATGCGAGACGACATGAAGATCGGCGACCGTGTGCTGTTTTATCACAGCGGCAAAAGGCCGGCCGTCGTGGGCACGGCAAAGGTGGTCGCGACAGGATATCCGGATCACACTGCATGGGACCCTCAGAGTAACCACTTCGATAAAAGAAGTACGCCTGAGAACCCTGTCTGGTTTATGGTGGATATCCAGTTCGAATCCGAGTTTTCGAGGCCGCTGCCGTTAAAGGAGTTGCGCCAGATCTCCGGGCTGGAAAATATGATGCTGCTCCGCAAGGGAATGCGGCTTTCCATTCAGCCGGTGACTCGAAAGGAATTCGACATTGTCGTCAAGGCCGGCAAGGGGAAAAGCTGAACTCCGGTCCTCCGGCACCGGTGCCGGGTAACATTTTGTACGGGAGGCTGCCATGGCTAAAAAAGTGCTTGTTCCGATCGCGGACGGCACCGAGGAAATCGAAGCGGTATGTATTATCGACGTTCTCCGAAGGGCAGGGGCCGACGTGACACTGGCCTCAGTGGATGGGCTCCAGATAACAGCCTCGAGGGGGGTAAAGATTATTGCCGATTGCCTGATCTATGACTGTCTGACCACCGATTACGACCTGATTGTGGTCCCCGGTGGCATGCCGGGAGCCGAGCGACTCAGCGACGCCGATGCGGTGGTTCGATTGCTCCAGGGCCAGCGCCGCAAAGAGCGGCTTTATGGGGCCATATGTGCGGCCCCGGCCGTAGTTCTCGAGCCCCACGGCCTTTTGGAAGACCGCCGGGCAACCAGCCACCCTTCCTTCGCAGATCGACTCACGGATCAGTCCGCCATCGGATCGAGAGTGGTCGTCGACGGCAACGTTGTTACCAGCCAGGGGCCGGGCACCGCCATTGAATTCGCGCTGAAACTGGTGGAGTTGCTCTTCGGGAAAGAAAAAGCGGATGAAGTGGCCGAACCCCTGATGGTACCTTAAAAACAGGTAACAGGTATTGGGTGTCAGGTATTGGGCACCGGGTATTGGCGGCTACCATATGGCTAGGCCTTCCCCGTAACCGAATACCAAATACCTGATACCAAATACCGACCCCTACCCCTGCTACTGATGAGTAACCAACTGGATTCATTGTGGTAACGCATCCAGCGAAAACCGGTTATGTTGTGGGCGTCATTTCCGACACCCATGGTCTGCTGCGGGATGAAGCGATCGACGCCCTGAAAGATGTGGATATGATCCTTCACGCCGGAGATATCGACATCCCGGATGTCCTCGACGGACTGCGGGCGGTGGCTCCGCTGGTGGCTGTGCGGGGCAATATGGATTTCGGCCGTCTGCGAAGTGAGTTGCCGGAAAACGACATCATCGAAGCCGCCGATCACCTGATCTATATGATTCACGAAATCGACCGCATCGATCTGGACCCTGCCGCCGCCGGAATCAGCGCGGTCGTTTACGGCCATTCCCATAAACCCCACATCCAAAAACGCCAGGGCGTCCTGTATATCAATCCCGGCAGCGCCGGGCCCCGGCGGTTCAGCTATCCGGTCACCGTGGCACGGGTGATTATCCGGGACGGTCGGCTCGAGGCTGAAATAATCGATGTGGACAGACAAACCATGCTGAAAGCGCCATGATCTCCGTAAATGTACCCGGATACTGGATACTGGTTGCTGGATGCTGGATACTGGATGCTGGATACTGGATGCTGGGATGCTGGATGCCGAGTAGGAACCGGGTTCACCGTACCCGTACGGACCACAGGAGTAATGGAGTACTGGAGTGATGGATACGGATTCAAGATACGGGGATAGGGAATCTGGAGTGATGGCGTGATGACCAGCTAACTTTTTTTCCAATACTCCCACACTCCATTACTCCACAGGTCTTTTCCCCCACGGGCAAACCGGCCAAACTGGCCAACCGGCAAACCGTCGCACGGGCCCACCCCTCGACTCGCTCTGCTCGCTCCCTTCGACAGGCTCAGGACAGGCAGGACAGGCGGGCCCACGGATCATCAGGCGAACCATGCAGGAACTCTGTATCTCTGACACCCCTTCCGTCACCGGAACCTACTGTTTGATTCTGAACCTCGAACAGGCGGCATGGATCCGGATCGGTGCCATGGGTGAGGTTGCCTTCCCGCCGGGCGGGTATCTTTATGTGGGAAGCGCGTTTGGCCCCGGTGGATTGCGGGCCAGGCTATCCCGTCATGTGGGGCGGGCGTCCCGATGCCACTGGCATATCGATTATTTCAGACAGCACGCCCACGTGACCGGGGCATTCGTTACCCAGTCAAAGAGGGTCTATGAACATCGCTGGGCGCTACTGGCATCGACCCTCCCCGGCACATCCATCCCCGCGCGAAGATTCGGCGCCTCCGATTGCCGCTGTCCGGCCCACCTTTTTCATTTCAAGCACCCATCCGGAATAGGTGCCCTGGAGCGATTTCTGATCGATAAATTGCCCCCGGAACAAGCCCTAACATTTTTACATTACCGGGAAAATTGCTCTTGACAGGCAACCGTGGCATCCGCTATCAGGAAGCCTGTTAGAAAAATGTGTTAATAACGAGGTGGAAATGACCTTTATCCGCTGGTGGTGGTGGCTAAGGACCTGACGTTTGCTCACCACCTGTAATATGTAAAGAAAACACACGAGGCTGTGGGCGGCTTCAGCGTTCGATCCCGAAGTGGCTCACCGCTTTTTTCTTTTGCCGGGGCTGCCAGGGGCATCCCGGCTTTTTAATTTGGAAGCAACTCCCGACTCCCTGGGGTGTAACGCAAAAAACGCCGGTTAACCCAATTGCCTAAGTGGAATCAATTAGGATTCAAGGGGTCAAGGTTTACCCGCCTTTGGCGGCGCCGGAGGCGACCAGGGATCCAAGGGGTCGAGCGAAACGGGCTAAAAAAACCAAACCTGCGGCACGTTGCCGGGAATACCAAGTTAGAACTCTATACCGAAATTCATAGGTCCCTTACGATTCGGTGCGGTTGAACCTATAGGCCTCTGTAGGCCAGAGCGGCCTGACCAGCAAGGATAGATATCTCACCCTACGGAAGCCAGCATTAAGGGCCGGGAACCGTACCGGGCCGATGTGGTAAGCAAACGGAACTGATGTATGACAACTACTATGGATACCACCACTTGAACCCTTGACTCCTCGAATCCTTGGACCCTCTTCTCCAACTAATTTGGAGAAGCATCGAAAATTGAAGCCTCATGGCGCAACATGGGGACCGTTAAAATAAAAAGGAGGAAAACATGGTGGCCAGAAAGATCGTTCTTAGCGAATCCGAAATCCCGAGGCAATGGTACAATGTTCTTGCCGACATCAAAATGAATCCCCCTCTGGGGCCGGACGGTAATCCGGTATCGCCGGATATGCTGGCACCGGTGTTTCCGATGAACCTGATCGAGCAGGAGGTCAGCCCGGATCGATGGATCGACATCCCGGAAGAGGTCCTGTCGATCTATGCCATCTGGCGTCCCTCCCCGCTCGTGCGGGCGGTGGCTCTTGAAAAAGCGCTCGACACCCCGGCACGGATCTATTTCAAGAACGAAAGCGTCAGCCCTCCGGGAAGCCACAAACCGAACACGTCTGTCCCCCAGGTGTATTACAACAAAGTTTTCGGCATTGAGCGCATGACGACTGAAACCGGCGCCGGCCAGTGGGGGAGCGCGTTGTCGTTCGCCTGCGCTCAATTCGGCATGGAATGCAGGGTCTACATGGTCCGTGTCAGTTTTGATCAGAAACCATACCGCAAGGCGATGATGGAAACGTGGGGCGGGAAATGTGTGGCCAGCCCCAGCACCGAAACCAAGGCCGGGAGGGATATTCTCGAAAAGTATCCGGACACGCCCGGCAGCCTCGGCATTGCGATCAGCGAAGCCATCGAGGCGGCGGTGAGCGATACATCCGGAAAGACACGCTATTCGCTGGGCAGCGTGCTGAACCATGTCGTGCTCCACCAGACCGTGGTGGGTTTGGAGGCTAAAAAGCAGCTCGAAACCATCGGCGAATACCCGGATGTCATTATCGGATGCGCCGGCGGCGGCAGCAATTTCGGCGGGCTCGCCTTCCCGTTCGTGCTCGATAAAATAAACGGCAAAGAGATTGCCATCTATCCTGTGGAGCCGGCGGCCTGTCCCACCCTGACCAAAGCCCCGTTTGTGTACGATCACGGGGATACTGCACGCTACACCCCGTTGCTGCCGATGCACAGCCTCGGTCATGCCTTCGTGCCGCCACCGGTGCACGCCGGCGGCCTCCGCTACCATGGCATGGCACCGACGGTCAGTCAGCTGGTGAACGAGGGCATTCTCGAGGCCAAGGCGGTGACCCAGCTCGATGCCTTGGCCGCCGGGATACTCCTTAGCCGGACAGAGGGGATCATTCCGGCCCCGGAAACAACCCATGCCCTGGCCACCGTTGTGGAAGAGGCCAAAAAAGCAAAGGAAGAGGGCAAGGAGAAGGTCATTCTGTTCAACTGGAGCGGCCACGGCCTGCTGGATTTGACGGCCTACGAAAAGTTCCTGGCCGATGAACTGAGCAACTTTGTATTGAGTGACAAAGAAATCGAAGAGGCTGAAAAAGTGTTTGCCGAGTTCCCGAAACCGGAAGCGCTGAAGAGCCGGTAACAGGATACTTGCGGGATATCAGAGTGCATACGGTGTGTTGTGCTGCTGATACTCTTTCCCGCCATCGTCACGTTTTTGCCGGACGTGATCCGATAATTAATAAAAAAACTCTTGATTCGATGGCCCAAAGTTGGTAAAGCCCTACGATCAAGATCTGGATCATTTCCTGCGCTGATGCTGTTATATCGATTTCGGGGTTGATCTCTTAAAATGTTTCGGGTCTAAAATGACAGCCCGGGCCGTATACAAGAATTGTGTGAGAAAATGTAGCCTCCCACTACGATACGGCCCGGGCTTCCTTTTTTTAAACAGGTTGACGCCCAATTTCTGGACCCGGTGTTTACATCGGCGTTCCCCTTCCCTTGCAAATCTTCGCTATCGGCATCGGCCTTGGCCGGTTTCTTTTTCGGACTTCTCCATCATAACATCAAAACGCCGGACATTTCAACGATCCCGTGACGTTATTCAGAATTTCGGCGGTGCGCACATATAGTCGGAGTGTGCATTGACGGTTATTCACTCGATGCACCTTCGGGTTCGGACTCGGAATCGGGATCGATCTTATTTGCGCTGCAATCCGATAATTCCTCCCGAACCGTGTATCCACGCTGACCAAGATCCGTCAGCATGGCAACGATTCGATCCAGTAAGAGGTTGGCTTCAGATTGGAGGGATATCCGATACACATCCAGTTGCTCATATCCGAAAGTCATCGCCGTTTTCTTCTCCTATACCGATACCGATACCGATTCCGATTCCGACCCCGAATAAAAATCCTTTCTGAATATCACGCCTGGGTGATCGTATAACCCAAAGAACCATCAGCGAAAGATCGGTTCTAAATTGGACACGTTGCGTTGCATGACCGACAGGAAATCACCTTCCGGCGGCACGTTCCCGCAGGGATCAAACACGGCGCTCCGGATGCCCATTGTTTTCAAATTTTCCGTTGCAGATGTGATCGGCGGGCCCTCCCAAATCATCCATTGGGCTGGATGCATCTCCAATACGTTACTCAATTCGGTGATCTGACCGGGGGAAGGCTCCTGATCCGGCTCCCAATGAACCGACCTGCCGTTTAAGCCGTAGCCTTTTGCCAGGTACTCATATACCGGATGAGAAAAGATCATCGGGACGGTGTTCCTATTGGAGACAACAGATTTTATCCGGCTGTCGAGCGTCAGCAAATCATTTTTAAGCGACAGAAAATTGGCCATGAACGTGTCCTTTTGCTGCGGCCGTTTGCGGGCCAGCGCCCCGAAAACCGCTTCAGCCTGTTTGGCCGCCAGGGACAGGTCCAGCCAGGTGGTGAAGGCCGGCCCCTCATGGGCGTGCTTCCCTTTGGCACCGTGGCTGTGGGTCATGGTTTCCTTGACAGTAAGGTACCGGTCCTTGAACTCCCGGGACGTGTCTATGGTTCTGGAACGCGGCAGGCTGACTTTGCCCACCCATTTGGCGTATCCGGCGCCGTTCAACAGAATCAGATCCGCCTGCTGGTAGGCGCCGATCTCTGCAACTTCAGGTGTCCAATATACCGGATCCACGTCTGCCGGCACCGGAAACGTCACCTTGACGTGTGGACCGCCGATCCGTTCGGCGAAGTATTTCAGTGGATAGTTGACCACGTAGATGTTCAAAGGGCTGTCAGCGGTACTGGCTGTCGCTCCGATGAACACGAACGCCATGCAAAGGGCAACACGGTGCAGGCTTTGACGGTGAAACATGGAGATCTCCTGGGTAAAATCCAAAAGCAGGTTCATCCAATAAACAGCATCCGCACCAGATCATGGGTAAACTGGTGGACCACCATCAGCATGGCGCCGCAAAGCGCAGCGCTGGATGAAACAATAATCAGAATTTCTGCGGCCAGCAGCTTGGCGATGGTCAGGCGGCTGCAACCGATTTTGAAAATGGTCTGGATCTCCCGTTGGCGCAGCCGCAGGGACAGGGCAAATACCAGGATGATCGCCATGATGGTTGCCAGGGTAACCACCGACACGACGGCATCCAGCACGTTCTTGATGCGAAAGATGTTCTGCAGCAGCCCGTCGATGACGTTCGCCGGGCGCAGAATCTGCTGGGTTTCCTCCTTGGACAGGTATCGGCCCTGCAGAATCGTTCCGGATTTCTCATCTGTCGGTACGGCGATGACCGCAGAGATGGGATAGACCTCGGTATTGCCATGAAAATGGAAACTGTCGATGTTTTTCTCGCTGATTTCCGTGTAGTGGTACAGCTTGGCCGTGGCAGCCACATTGGATTCCGAGCGCTTCAACACCAGCGTCGGATCCTTGAGTTGAATCACATCCTGATGGCCGTGGCCCAGTCCCTGGATTACCCAGGCTGTCTTCAGGTCGACGAAAACGGCCAGATCATCGGCGGTGTGGGTTCTGTCGAAAATCCCCACCACCTTCATCTTGAGGGGATAAACGCCGGCCAGATCGAAGAGGCTTTCCGGCGAGGATATCAGATGATCGCCCGGTTCAAGGTTCAACTCTTCTGCGGCCCGGGCACCGACCACGCATTCTCCCAATACTGCGAGTGGTCTCCCCGAAGCGACGCGGAGATTTCGGAAATCAAAATAATCCATAGCGGTTCCCACAATGGGAAATCCCCGGGCCTGGAACCGCGTGTACATGGGAATGGCCATGGCCAGGCCCGAATCCCAGATACGGTTGGCCGCCTCCATGCTGATGGTTTCGGGCCGCTCGTTCCCGAAGTACAGGGAGTTCATGACCAGGTCCAGGGCACTGCCCTTGGCGCCGACGATCAATGGCGTGGAAACAGCCCGCGACATGAGCTGGCGTTCGCTCTCGTCCAGCAGCAGCTGCAGCGCAAAGGGAAGAAATGCGATCAGGGTGATGCAGGCCACCAATACCACGGTTTTTATGCGGTTGTAGGTGATGTATCGGTACGCTAGGTAAAGGCTATCCATAGGATCTCAGATAAGAAGCACGTCCCACCGTTGTTCACGCTATGGCGGGCAAGAATACGAATATCGAAATTCGAAACAGATTCAAAATCCCCAATCTAAAATCCAAAATTTCCAAAATCCCGAAAATCAATCACCCTGTCGAATCGATCCAACAATTCGTGATCGTGTGTCACAGCCAGCAGTGACGTATCGTCTTCATCCACAGCGGTAAACAGAAGATCGAGTATTTTTGTCTTGTTTTCGGGGTCCAGATTGCCGGTGGCTTCGTCGGCCAGAATCAGTTTGGGCTGCGGCAGCAGTGCCCGGCAGATGGCGGCGCGCTGTTTCTCTCCCTGGGAAAGGTCATTGGGCCGTCGTTTGATCTTATCCCCGATGCTCATGGCCGTTGCCAGCATTCCGGCCCGCTGATGCACCGATGCGTCCAGCTTCAGGGCGTCGGTAATGCGATACGGGTGCAGAATGTTGTCCATGACATCGAGGTAGTCGAGCAGCTCGAAGTCCTGGAACACGAACCCGATCGAGGTAATCCGAAAGCGGCGCCGTGCGTTATCGTTCAATCGACTCACTTCGGTGCCGGCGATATGAATCACGCCCCGGTCAGGAGTGATGATGCCTGCGATCAGATTCAGCAGGGTCGTCTTTCCCGTGCCGCTGGGGCCAATGACGGCGGTTTTCTCCTTTCTCGCCAGGTTCAGGGCCCTTATGGAAAGAGAGAAATTGCCGGTCGGGTAGTGGAATTCAAGATCGTTTATTTGAATCATTGCAACCCATTCGAATTTGGATTTTGGATGCGTTGCTGGACAAACGTCGCTCCACTGTATTTATTCTCTTTGATGGACCCATTCCATGCAATGTCCGGGAGTCATTTTCGTTTGATCTCCGGCACCGATACCGAACCCGAGCACAACTTGCCGTAGTGATCGGTCTCGCAAGTAAATCCAAACGCGGATGCTACGAGCATTCGTATATCGGCGTTAAACATTCCGATGGACCATCGGGATCGGAATCGCTATCGGAATCGGTATCGATCTCATCCGTTTGCTCTTCGATCCCGGCCCCAACCTTAAGACAGAGCAGAAGCATTCATCCATACAAAAGACTCGCTAAGTCACACTAAAGATCAAATCCGAGATCTTATCGCTATCCGAAATGTTGTCATGAGGGGGCGAGGCAGGCCGAATCCCCAATACCTGATACCCACGGTGTCAGCCGCCGATCGCACACATCTGACTGCACGGCCCTTCCCGGTCGTCTTCCACCAGGTGGTGCTGGGACGGCTTGTGTTGTACCGCTTTGAGGAAGATCTCCCGGAGGTCCTTGTCGAGAAGCCCTTTACGAAGCGGGGTTTTAAGATCCTCAATCTGATCCGATAGAAGGCAGGGCCGGAGCTGGCCGCTGGCCGTCAGCCGGAGTCGGTTGCATCTTTCGCAAAAATGCTGGCTCAATGGCCGGATCAGGCCGATTTCACCGGCGGCGCCGCTGAAGCGGTAGCGTTCGGCCGGACCGTCCCGGGACGTTCTCGGCAGAGGTTTCAGATCGCCCAGGCGGCTGATGATACGCTTTATTTCGGGCGCCAGCACCGGTCGTTCCGACACGGACGATTTGCCGATGGGCATGTGCTCGATGAAACGGATATGGAAGGGGTGTGTCAGGGAGAGACGTGCAAACTCGACCAGCTCATCCGTATTGATATCCCGAAGGACCACCACATTTATTTTGAGCGGTGAGAATCCCATGCATTCCGCATCCAGGATACCTTCCCAGACCTGATCGAATCGATCGACGCCGGTGATATTCGCAAATTTAGGCCGTTTCAGCGTGTCGAGACTGACGTTGATCCGTCGGATGCCCGCCGACCATATTTTTTTCAGGTTGTTTTTCAGGAACACGCCGTTGGTGGTCAACGACACATCCTGTAAACCGTCGATGGCGCTCAACTCCTCCAAAAAGTGATAGACGCCTTTCCGGACCAGGGGTTCTCCCCCGGTGATGCGAACTTTGCTGATCCCCATGGAGACACCGAGGCGGACAATTCTCAGGATCTCCTCGTACCGGAGAATGTCTTTGTGGGACAGCTTCGGAATCTGATCCCGGGGTACGCAATACATGCAGCGCAAGTTGCACCGATCGGTGATGGATACCCGAAGATAGTTCAGGTTCCGCTTGTACTGGTCAATGAGTTGAGGTTCCGTCACAGGTTTCGTTTCCTATGTCCCATAAAATTTCTTCCGGTATTCCGGAATGTCGATGATCGGCGGCCGTTCATGGCCTTCCAAGCGAGTCTTCTCCGCCTTGTATGTGTTTTTGACGAGGTTGTACTGTATGATATCGTCGAACATCTTCTCCTTCAAATCGATTAGCCCGAGCTGGCTCTTCCGATTGATAAACGTCTTTAAAATAACAAAGGCCATTTTGCCAAGGGCTTTTGTGTCCTGATTCCGGTGTATCCGCCTATCCAGGTCTACCTGGGCGATGACATCGAGTCCCCACTTTGCATAGATATCCATGATCATGCTCGTTTCAACCCCGTAGCCGATGGGAAATGGAATCTGCTCAAAGACTTCGCGGTAGCCGGCATATTCGCCGGAAAGCGGCTGGATGAGCTGGGTCAGATCCGGGAAAAACAGGGAGAATAGCGGACGGACAACCAGTTCCGTCACCCGTCCTCCTCCGGTGGGCCGGATTTTGTTTTTTCTGATGGCGATGGGGCGATCGTAAAATGCCTTGGTGTATCTGATATTGTCGTTCAACAGGAGCGGCCCAATCAGGCCATAGGCAAACCGGTGATGGATGTTTTTGATATCGGCATCCAGGTAGACGAGAATATCCCCTTCGGTGATGTGCAGTGCCTTCCAGAGGTTTTCCCCCTTTCCTTTAAACGCTTCAAGATTGGGCAGGATGTTGTTGGCTTCGTAGACATCGGCGCCGTAGGTTCTCGCAATGGCCCGGGTGTTGTCTGTGGATCCGGAATCGATGACCACAATTTCATCCAGCAGGTGGTAACGGGTCATCAGTTCCGATTTCATGATGAGGATCTCTTTGGCGATCGTTTTTTCTTCGTTCAAGGTCGGGAGGCACAGGGATATCTTGATCTTTTTTCGCTGCTTTTCATCCACCAATCGGGCCAGATCCTGGAAATCCGAATAGTGAAAGGTGTTTTCCGTCAACCAGGTGTTACGCATCACAAACCCCGTTGTCGATGGCCGTGATGATTCCGATGATCTGGGCAATGCCTTTGAACATCGGTTCAATCTCCATGGTCGCATCTTCCTCGTAATAATTGTATCCGTTGGTCAGCCCGATCGTCACGGCGGGAACTTTGTGGGACAAAAAAATAGACAGGGCGGATTCCGTGGGTTCACTGACCGGCTCGATACCCAGGGACTTGAGCACATCGGCACTGCATTTTACCAGGGGGTGGTTGTACGGGAGCCGGTTCGCGTTCAGATTGCTGATGGTGTTCAGGGTCAGGTCCACCCGGTGCTCATGACGGATCCCTTCGATGATGTCCTTGATGTCGTGATGCAGCTCCTTGACGATCCGGTCCTGATGGCTTCGAATTTCCAAGCCCAGGGTGGCGTCGCAAGCGATCGCCTCGTGGTTGACCCCGCCGTCGATGGTTCCGATAACAATTTTGGATCTTGGACGCTGGGGCATTCTGATTTTCAGAATTTCGTTGATCACCTCATTGAGCACCAGAATCGCATTCGGAAGGTGTTTATGGAGAGAGCCGGATTTTCGTGACGTGTGGCATTCCACTTCCGCCCGAATCATCCCGTCCGAAAAATAGTTGAGTCGCCCAAGTTCACCGCCTTCGATACATACGGCTGCGCGGATGGGTTTTTTCCACGTCTTCAGCAGATGCCGAACGCCCCTCAGGTTGGCTCTCCCGATGGACTGGATGGTCCCTGCCAGAACAATGTCGGATTCGAATGTCAGGTTGAGACGCTGGAAGATAAGCGGCAGGGAAATGAGCACACCCACACCGACCGAGTTGTCCATGATCCCGGGTCCGGTGATGGTCTTTTCGGCGACAGTGTAGTTATAGACCATATCCCGCGTAAAAAACGTGTCGAGGTGGGCGGACACAAAAATGGGCGGGTTGTCCGGATTCTTTCCGCGGATGATGCCGATGGGATTTCGGTAGCTATCGGTTGTACATTCATCCACCTGAAATTCGGCGAGGCGGTCCATAAAGACAGTCGTTCGACGTTTTTCCTTGAACGTGGGCGCCGGGGTCTGACCAATCAGCAGGATATTGGTAATGATCGTCTCCCGTATAGAACGTATTTCATCCATCATTTCAGGCAGTTTGCGTACGTAAAGATCCATCCGGCCCTCCGGTAACGCGTGTAGGAAACGGAGTAACTATTTTTGTTTGGGCGGGTCAGTTTTCTGAGCAGAATCTCATAACACTATATCAAAACAGAGAAACAGGTCAACGTTTCTCTAAAAACCCGAGCTGGTTATGAACTCTGCATGTCGATCGACACCTTGCGCCGGAGGGCGGGCTTCCTGCTGTGACGATTTCATGAGATCTACGGATTAAGGGTGTGTCCGAAGTACAGCATTTCAAACTTTTTCAGCAGGTCGTTCAGATTTTGAATATGATCCAGCTCGACGGTCTGTTTGGCCTTCATGGCAGACAGCAGGATCTGATGCAGCACTTCCAGTTTCTCGGCGTATTTTTTCTGTCCGGGTTTAATGCGCTGCGTCATGAAATACTGGGTGACAATGTGCTGGATTTCCCCGGCATGGGCCTCCTTGTTGGTCACCCATCGAACCATCTGGTTGTAGTTGAGGGGCTTTTCCCGGGCCAGGGAGGTGATCTGTTTCATTGACTTTTCAACGGTGGTAATGTGTTCGGCGATCAATCGGGCCCGGAGCTCATCATCATAAATACCGCAGGGAATCTCGCAGTGGGCAAACGCCAAAACGGTTGTCATCAGAAGAATACAGATGGTGGAAAGAACTACTTTGCCGGCGGTTTTCATCGGAGGGCTCCTTTTGGCGGTGTCTATGGAAAGCGGAAAATCCGCGATACGGAATACATGGTGTAACGGGCTTTTATGATTCGTTGCCGTGATCGACTATTTTACAGAGATTTTAGACCCGGGATTGGCTAACCCGAAAATTGCATGAAATCTTTTCAGCACTTGGCTAAAAAGAATCAAATTCGATATGTTACCGTAAACACGAGCATGTGAACAAGAATGCAATTTGCAATGTTCAATATACTTAAAACTGACTGAAAAGATTTCACCCTTCGGGCCAAACGGAGACTTTCATGGCCGGCGTTATTCGAGGTTCGCGGTAGATTTACTACAGCTTCACCTCGAAGTGCCTTGGCCATAAAAGCCTCCATTTGGTGCAATGTCCGGGATAAGTCAACCGGGGCAGTTGCGTTCATCCGGTCATGACACCGGCGGGATTCATGGGAGTCATTTTCAGGTCAGGGCCGGGGGGGGGCGTTCCATTTCATTGCCATGGTCGTTCCCGGCAGGGACGTCTGGCATGTCGTCGTCGGACTCATCGAGCAGCAGCTCGGCTTTGGCCCGCTTTTTCTTGGCCACCACAAAACCGACCGCCACGGCCAATAGAATCATCATCGGCAGAAAGAGCTCTGCCAGTATGAGGTGGCTTTCGCCGGGCGCCGGACCGGTGGCTTCGTAACGCATTTCCTGGGGAGCCTCGCTCAGTCGCGATGTCAGGGTAAGACCGATGGCGCCCAGATAAATGGCAACAAATACAAGTGCGGCGACAGCAAGACGTTTTTCAAGTTGACTCATTTGCATGGGCACCATCCCTTTATACATAGATCTGAAGAAATCCCCATCTTCATTGTAGGAGTGAAAAACCGATCTATTCTGCGTTAAGTTTATGGAAAGTTCAAGGTTTTAAAACACCATTGTCGGAATGTGTACCGCGCGATTCATGTTTGTAACCATACCCGGGTTGACGTCTCTGGAGTGTCATCGGTTCTGACCGCCCAACCTGTCCGGATAAGGCATCGTTGTTGGAAGCATCGAGACTCTAACACACCATCGAGGAGGTTATGACTTCGAAACGAATTTCCAGACGTTCCTTTCTCAAGGCCGGCATGGGGGCCGCCGGAACGGTCGCCCTTGCCGCATCCCCCGTATCTGCTACCAGAAAACAACACAACGAAGATCTGTGTACCCTGATTGACATTCAAAAATGCGTTGCCTGCGAGGCCTGTGTCGACGCCTGTCGGGACGTCAATGATGTCAAGTTTCCTGAACCGGAAGGCCCGATGCCCAACATGTTCCCGAGAAAGAAGGTTCGTGTCGAAGACTGGTCCCCCGAAGAAAAGCGGGACGTCACGGACCGGCTGACGCCTTACAACTGGCTGTTTATCCAGCATGCCGAAGGAACATACAACGGAAAATCCTTCGAATTGGCGATTCCCCGCCGGTGCATGCACTGTCTGAATCCCCCCTGCGTCAATCTGTGTCCTTTTGGAGCCGCCCACACCCTGTCCAACGGAATCGTCAGAATCCACCAGGACCTGTGCATGGGCGGGGCCAAATGTCGGGCCGTATGCCCATGGCATATTCCCCAGCGTCAGTCCGGAGTGGGCCTGCACCTGGATATATTACCCCAGTATGCCGGCAACGGGGTCATGTTCAAATGCGATCGGTGTTACGACAGGGTCGCCGAGGGTGAACTGCCGGCCTGCATCGAAGTCTGCCCGGAGGGCGTCCAGGAAATCGGGCCCCGAAAAGAGATGGTCGAGAAAGCCCGTCGCTTGGCTACCCAAATCAACGGTTTTGTGTATGGTGCGGATGACAACGGCGGAACCAATACCATCTATGTATCTCCCGTACCCTTCGGAGTCCTGAACGAGGCCATTGTAATAGGGCCGGGGAACCCCCACCTGAAACGGACCGCGGATTCGATGGCCGACCCGAATCGGATGCTTGCAGCCCTGGCGATCGCTCCGGTGGCCGGAGTCATCGGTGCCCTTGGGCGTCTCCGAAAATTAAGCCGTCAAGGGGAGGGTAACTAATGGAGAAGATATCCACACGATGGATGCATTGGATCTACGGGGCTGCTGTAGCGATCGTTCTGTTCACCGGTTTTGGAAACATGCCCCTCTGGGGACGCTACTATATTGCCGATATTCCCGGGCTGGGGTGGTCCGGTAATTTCTTTCTGAATCTTCAAGTCCATCTGTTCATGGGAGCCGTGCTATTGGGGCTGGGGGTGTATTTTCTGATCGTTTATGTGTATTCGAGGTGGGACGGGATTCGGGTCTCCCCAAGCGGCAGAGTCCGGGCCGCACTGTTAACCCTGGCGTTGCTGAGCGGCCTGGTCATGGCCGCTCGAAATCTGCACGGGATCCAATTTGCCTTTGAATTCCAGGTGGGCCTAATATTTTTTCACATGGGCACCGCCATGTCTTTCATGATCGCCTCGATCACCTGTCACCTTGCAAGGTGCAGGTGGGTCCAAGATGTCCCGCCGCTTTCCGAAAGCAGCAAGTCATGAGCATATTGGTGTCGCAGATGTGCTAAAGGTTCGCCTCGCCAGATAATTCCGGCCGTGACTGCAGTCATATAGCAGTTACCATATTTACGCTCCCTTTGAGTATAGCGTATTCTTCCAACAGAATACGGGGACGAAGGAGTTCGGATATAGACGTGTTCGGCGTCGGGGTCGGTATCGGGATCGGAATCGAGACAGGATCGCCATTTTCGGGATCGATACCGATATCGATTCCGATGCCGACCCCGATGATCCCGCCCTTTTCCGATACGGTGACACGTCACCATTCGGAACGGAATTCTGACAATGGTTATAAGCGCATTTGAACAGGTATTTCCTGACAGGATGTCAGGAAATACGGGTGATGACAAACAACCCGATGTGGGCGAAGATGTTCGCGTAGGGATGAAGCAGGCGGGTTTGATACCAGGAGGACCCGAAGAGGTAGTGCTCACGAATAATCTTTATATGTTCCCGCTGGCAGTAATCCCTCATGTCCTTCACGGTGAGCTGTCGGATGTTGGGCGTGTTGAACCATTCGAAGGGCAACGCCGGCGACTTGGGCGCGCGGCCTTTAAGCAACAGCCCGAGGCGCATTCGCCAGTGACCAAAGTTGGGAAATCCCACGATCCCGAACTCTCCGATTCGAAGCATCTCCGTTATGACGAGCAATGGGTGCTTGACCACCTGGAGGGTTTGATTCAGGATGACGTAATCGAAGGAGTCGTCCGGAAAGTCTGAAAGCCCCTCGTCCAGGTCGCCATGGTAAGTGGAAATTCCGGAGGAAAGCCCGTCGACGAGACTCTCACCATCGATATCGACGCCGAATCCCACAACCTGTTTTCTGGCGACCAGGTCTGCCAGCAGGCTGCAGTTGCCGCTGCCAAGGTCCAGCACGCGCGCCTTTTCCGGGATCATGGACATGATCATGTCCCTGTCGGTCCGGTCCAGCTTATTGACATACAAATCGTTCATCCGATTCCCCTGTCGGATCCCTTTCAACAATGCCGCAAAGAAACGAAGATAAAATCCGGTCCAGTTTTTCCACCTCGATGAGAAACGCATCATGCCCGTAACCCGACTCGATTTCGACGAATGAGACATCCCTTCCGGTGGACAGCATGGCCCGGACGATTTCCCGTGACTGCTCGGTGGGAAACAACCAATCCGTGCTGTAGGTGACAAACAGATATCGGGCTGTGGCCTTTGCAAACGCTTCCGCAAGGGGCCCGTAGGCCCTGGAGATGTCGAAGTAATCCATGGCCTTGGTGATATACAGGTAGCTGTTGGCGTCGAATCTTTCGGTGAAGGTGCTTCCCTTGTGGTTCAAATAGGATTCCACCGCGAACTCCGAAGAAAAATCATAACTTAACCGGTCGGCGGACTGGAGGCGGCGTCCGAATTTGGAGTCCATCAGAAATTCAGACAGATAGGTGATGTGACCGATCATCCGGGCCACGGCCAGACCCTGCTGGGGGCCGGGTTCCCCGTAGTAATGGCCGTTTTGCCAGTTCGGGTCGCTGGTGATCGCGCTCCGGCCCACGGCGTTGAAGGCGATCCCCTGGGCGGAAAGCCGGGCGCAGGAGGCGATGCTGATTGCCGATCGGACCATCTCCGGGTATCTCAGAGACCATTCGAGAACTTGAAAGCCCCCCATGGAGCCCCCCACGATGGCGTGCAGACGGGAGATGCCGAGATGATCGATGAGCCGCTTCTGGGTATCGACCATGTCGCCAATCGTGATGATCGGGAAATCGAGGCCATAGGGCTCCCCGGTTTCCGGATTGATCGAGCTCGGACCGGTCGAACCTTTGCATCCGCCAATGATATTGGAGCAAATCACCCAGAATTTTCGGGTGTCGAAGGCTTTTCCGGGGCCGATCATGGTATCCCACCATCCGGTCCGCTTGTCATGGACGTCGTGATACCCGGCGGCATGGGCATCTCCGGAGAGCGCATGACAGATCAGGACTGCATTGGACCGGGTGTCGTCCGGCTCGCCGTAGGTTTCATAGACGATATCCACCGGTCCCAGGGTGCGGCCCGATTCCAGAACCATCGGATCGCCCTTTTGAGCAAACGTGAATTTTTTTGGTGTTACCTGCCCGACCGAATTCCGGTCCATTTTTAATACTCCTCTATGCCGCGCATTCCACCCCGGTTTTGAAACCCCGCTCGAGATCGGCGAGAATGTCGTCGATATCTTCGATGCCGATGCTCAACCGGACGAAGTCATTCGTGACGCCGGCGGCAAGCTGCTCCTCTTCGCTCAGCTGTTCGTGGGTGGTAGACGCCGGGTGAATGACCAGGCTTTTGGCATCACCGATATTGGCCAGATGGCTGAATAACTCGAGACTCTCGATGAACTTCACGGCAGACGCCTGGCCCCCTTTGATGCCGAACCCCACCAGCGCCCCCTGACCCTTCGGAAGGTATTTATCCTTCAAATGATAGGTGGAAGACGTTTCGAGACCCGGATAGTTCACCCACGATACACAGGGGTTGCTCTCCAGGTAACAGGCCACTGCCAGCGCGTTCTCACAATGGCGGTCCATCCTCAGGTGAAGTGTTTCAAGCCCCTGGAGAAACAACCACGCATTAAAGGGGCTCATGGCGGCTCCCATATCCCTTAGCCCCAGCACCCGGGCGCGAATGATAAACGCCAGGTTCCCGAAGGTATCTACGAATTTCAAACCATGGTACGCCGGATCCGGGTCGTTAAAGGCCGGAAAACGGCCCGATGCGGCCCAGTCAAAATTGCCCGAATCCACAATGAGCCCGCCGATGGAGGTGCCGTGGCCACCAATGTACTTGGTGGCCGAATGGATACTGATGGCAGCGCCAAATTCAAAGGGACGCAGAAGATACGGAGTGGTGACCGTGTTGTCCACGATCAGCGGAATCCCGTGCCGTTTGCCGATATCGGCGATCTGTTCCAAGTCGATGATGTCGAGTTTGGGATTGCCGATGGTTTCAATAAAGAAGGCCTTTGTATTGGAGTTTACAGCGGCCTCCCAGGCGGCCATATCATGGGGTTTTACAAACCGGGTGGTAATCCCCATTTTCGGAAGGGTATTTGCAAACAGGCTGACCGTCCCGCCATAAAGTTCGGCCGATGACACGATTTCGTCACCGGCCTGGGCCAGGGTCAAAATGGTGAGGGTCTCTGCTGCCTGGCCCGATGCCAGCGCCAGAGAAGCCACACCGCCTTCCAACTGAGCCACCCGTTGTTCGAGGACATCGGTGGTCGGATTCATGATGCGGGTGTAAATATTTCCAAACTGTCTCAAGCCGAAAAGATCCGCGGCATGATCGGTGTTTTCAAATGTGTAGGACGTGGTCTGGTACAGCGGGACCGCTCTGGCATGGGTGCTCGGGTCCGGCGTATGTCCTGCGTGGATTGCCTTGGTCGCAAAACCTTGAGTCGTATGTGTCATGTATTCCTCCTTTACCCTAAATCTATCGCTGATGCCCCAACTAGTCTTCCGTGTGGCTATCGATTGTTCATGTCTGCATGAGTCCGTGTCACTTATATCTCGACCTTGACATACCCGGTATCGGAATCGCTATCGGAATCGGATTCGAAACAGGGTGTCCACCGTTGCGGTCGATACCGATACCGATCCCGACGCCGATACCGATGATTCCGCCATCTGCGTTCTATTGGAACTCTCGAATAGGAACACAATTCTGACATCTGCTGTAGATGTTTCGGGTCAAAAAAAAACCTCCCAAAGGGAGGTTCACATCCAATTGCCGCTAACGGCGTCATGTACCCCAATGGGTCTGGAATTAGCACCTTGCTGGAACAGGTTGCTGGGCGGTCACCGGGCCAGGTCCCTCACGCCGCTCTCCATGAATATTTCAGTGAAAGCGTAATGCATTATCCGGGGAAGTCAAATGTCGAGGACAGCGGCGGCCCCACCTTGACCCTCATGCTCGATATCCTTGTTTGCCCCGATCAATTTTTCTTTTGGAACAATACTGCAGCAACAGCGTCAGGAACTCTTGGGAAGGACCTTGGTTTTTACGGCATAAAAGGCAACGGCAACGGCAAGAATCAATCCGGCCGTACCCACAAGTGTGAGGCCGTCATATTTTTCGATATCTAATATGATCACCTTTCGGGCAATGGCGATGAGGGCCACCTCAAGAACGATTTCAATATGGATGACATGATCCTTCAAATAGGCCTTGATGGATTCCAGGAGTTCGATGCCGATGAGCACCAGCATGAAAAAGCCGAAAATCTCCAGCAGATCGGCGATCTCGAGCAGGAACCTGGGAGGTGCCAGGAAATCCTTGATGATAATCCAGCCCAGTTCAAGGGTTGAAATGAGGATTACCAGCGCCATCATGCCAACCAGCGCACCCACGATGTATGTTTCAAACTTGTTAAGGAATTGGATCATGACTTCCGCTCCCATTTGATTAAGAGGCCAACCATTTCATACCGCTCCATGGGCTTTTAGCCCGGACATTGCAATAGGTTCTGCTAGCTCAAGGGCCAGAACATAGGCAACACCACCATAATCACCACCAGCACCACCAGAGTAAGTAAACCCCCGACCTTCAAATAGTCTGCAAATCGATAACCGCCGGGCCCCATGACCAGGATATTGGCCGGATGGGCGATCGGGGTGGTAAAGCTGGCCGATGCGGCTATGGCAACAGCCATCATCAGGGTTTGTGGGCTGATGCCCATGTTGGCGGACGTGTTCAAGGCGATGGGCGCCATCAATACCACCAGCGTTGCGGTGGGCACAAAACACGTGGCAATGAACGTCAGGCTCACAAGGCCCAGCATGACGGCGCGGGGGCCAAAGGGACCCACCAGGCTGACCACCGCTTCGGCAATATACTTGGCGGCACCGGTTTGATCCAGAGCCGTTCCCAGCGGCAGCATGCCGGCAATCAGAAACACCGCCTTCCATTCGATTTGCCGGTAAGCTTCCTCCATGGTCAGGCATTTTGACATGACCATGACCGCCGCCCCGACGACCGCAGCGATATAAATGGGCACCCATCCGAGAAATACCGGGAGCAGCGTCAGGCCCATGATGGCAGTCGACAGCAGGGCTTTTTCCTGGCGCACCGGCTCCCTGGCCATATCGGTCAGCACGAGAAAATCAGGCTCCTGCCCGAGCAGTTTGAGCTTTTCATAGGGACCATGGAGTAATATCGCATCACCGAACAAGATGGCCTCATCCCGCAAATTTGTACGGATCGCCTTTCCACGACGCCAGATGGCCAGTACGGTGAGTCCGTACTTTTCCCTGAAATTCAATTGGCGCAGGGTCATGCCTTCGAGGGTGGTGTGGTGGGACAGAATCGCTTCCACCAGCCCGAAGTCACCGGCCGTCAGCGCGTCCACATCCACAGAATGCCGTTGGTCGACCTCCAGCTCTTGAAATCCCTTTAGTATCTCAAAATCCGACCTGCGGCCTTCAACCACCAGCCGATCGCCGGCCTGAAGCACTTCACCAGGTTCCGGGAGGGTGATCGGTTCTCCCTGACGCAAAATTCCCAGAATTCTGCTGCCCAGGACATCACCGATCCGGCTCTCCTTCAATGTCTTGCCGATCAACATCGATTCATCGGGCACCCGCATCACCATCAGACGTTCATGCAGCTTGTAGGTTTCGATGGCTTCCCGGCGCGGGACATAGCGGAATTGATCGAATCCGGGCATTTTTTCCATGGCCTCGAGCTTTTCAACCGGGCCGGCCACCAGCAGCCAATCGCCCCGCTGGAGGATCTCATCCGGCAGGCGGGTCCGCTTGATGCTCCCGTCGTGGCGGATGGCCAGCACGTTGGTGCCGAAACGCTCGCGAAAATTCAATGTGTTCAATGTCTTGCCCACATAGGCGGAAGCCATCGGCAGACAAATTTCGGCAATCCGGATATCATCCGAATAGGGTCTTTCCAGGTCGATTCCCCCTTCCTCGATTTCCAGTTGACGTAACTTTGACAGCCCATCCAGGGCTCCAGGTTGTCCCTGGACCGTCAGCAGATCGCCCCCTTGAAGAACATCTCTGGGGCCGGGGGCGACCGACATCGCCCGTTTGCGGGTAATACCGAGGATATGCAGACCCAGAACAGACCCGATTCGGGTACCGGCAAGGGTCTCTCCGATCAAGACCGAATTTTCGGGTACGCGAATCGTAAACATCTTCTCCCGGAGTTTATAGTCGGGCGACAGATCACCGTTTTTGATCCTGGCGGTATCCCTGGCCAAATCCCGGTCTGGCAGCATGTGACGTCCGACCAGCACCATAAAGGCCACACCGGCAGCCATGACCGCCAGGCCCACCGGGGTAAAGTCGAAAAAGGAAAACGTTTTCATTCCGGCGTCCCTCAGGGCGTCGGTCACCAGGATGTTCGGCGGGGTTCCGATCTGGGTGGTCAACCCACCCAAAAGTGATCCGTAGGCAAGGGGCATCAAAAGGCGCGACGGTGAACGGCCGGTATGACGGGCGATATCCATCACCACCGGAAGCATGAGGGCGGCCACCGCAACATTGTTCATAACAGCCGACATGACCCCCGCGGTGACCATGATCACAATAATCATAGTGGTTTCGGTGTTTCCGGCCATGCGTAGGACAACTTGTCCGATAATGTTGGCAACACCGGTGCGGGTCAGGCCCCCGCTGAGGATAAACACCGCCCATATCGTTACCACCGCCGGATTGCTGAACCCGGAGAGGGCTTCCGTCGGGCTGACCAGGCCTGTCAGTGCGACGCTGCCCATGGCCAGCAGGGCGGTGACCTCCATGGGAATCCACTCGGTGACAAGAAGCACCACCGAAATCGAAAGTATGGCAAATACCAGGGCTATTTCCGGTGTCACGGATGGTCTCCTTGGCATGTACTGGGATGCTCAACGCCCGGAAGATTACTCAAGGCGTATTGTTTCAGTAAGTCAAAGTTATAAGGATGATATTCCGCAAAACAATGGATGCGCTTCACATTTACCTGAAGGGCGTTAAGGCAATCTTGAGAATGGTACGTTCGCGCGGTCGTGGCACTGGGGGCGACGGGCAGGTATCGTCAGCATGTACTTGTTATGAACGTCCTGTTAAGTCTCGGAGTATCTCCAACCCATTTAGAGAAGACCTAAATTTCTGTTTCCATTTGCTCCAGTATGGTTTCGGCCTGGTTCAGCCGTTGAATCGCCTTGGTACCCAATTGTTTTACCAGTCCGGAGAGTAATGTTTCGATGCAGATCACCGCCGCTGCAATCGGGCTGAAAAAATAATCCCCTTCAATGGATGTAATCAGGAAGTGGTCGGTATCGCTGGCCAACGGCGAAGACAACGTGTCTGTTATCGCGATAATGTCCACGGCCTGGTGTTTGCAGATACGACAAGCGTCAACGGTATCTTTCGTGTACGGAGTGACGCTGATGGCGACAAGTACATCCCCAGGTCTGAGAACAGACAAATCCTCAGCCAGCGTGTGGCCGGCCTGGCCGATGAGAGTCACCCGATCGCGGATCATATTAAGGTAAAAGCCCAGGTAGTGGGCCAGGGGATAGCTGCTTCGCAGACCGACAATGAGAACACGTCTGGCTTTGACCATCAGCTTGATGATGTCGGCAAACCGCTGTTCATCGAAGCTGTCCGCCATCAGCATGACATTGCTCCATTCATCCTGGATAACGCGCTCCAACAGAGAGGTTTTATCGTCGTGGCCGGCGGGTCCCCGCTGTAAAAATTTCTTCACCTGTTCGCTGTAAAAATTCTTTCGTTGTCTCAGGCTGCTCCGGAAAAGCTCCTTGAGCCCCGGAAAGCCATCAAAGCCGAGTTTCTGAGCCAAACGGGTAATGGATGAAATGTTGATGTCATTTTCCCGGGCGATCTCGGATATGGATTTGGCTGCCGTCTCGTTGGGCTCATCGAGCATCCGCTTTAGCACAGCCAGGTTACGATCGGTCAGCCGTGTGGTGTGCTCACCCTCGCGGATGTCGATATACAGGTGTCTGAGTTCCTCTAAACTGGTAGGCGCCTGGGCTGCCATAGTCCTAAATTCCTTTACACCGAACGGCGTACATCACAGATAGCAAAATCAATCCGAACAGTGCCGATAGTCTCTTCATAGAGAGCGTAACATACAGCGATACCGGGGAGTTCATCAAAATTTGGTGGCAGCCCGGATTATAGCGTCACTTCCGGCAAATCATCCAGCCAACCACCGCTTTCTGTCAGCTGGCGCACCAGAAGCCGGGAAATTTCTTCCTCATGCCCGGATCGTGCGTGCAGTTGTTTGAGAACCAGTTTGTCACCGATCCGGCCATAGATCTCCAGTTTGCCGATATCATGGCCGATGATGTACTTGAATCGTTTCGCATAGCCGTCAAAATAGCGCCGCGCGCCGTCAACAATATCGACGCCTCTTCGCAGCGGCACCTGGAAGTGATGTCTGACGCGGGTCACCGGCATACACTGATACAGGTAATAGGGATTGACGCCGATACGTAACAGCCCATTCATCAAATCCACCAGCGCCTCCACGCTGTCATTGACACCGGCCAGCAACACCGCCTGGTTGTTCACGGTAACGCCCGTGCTTCGGATTCGACGGACGGCCTCGGTCGATACGGGCGTGATTTCCTGGGCATGGTTGAAGTGCGTCGGGATAAAGAGGGTCTTTTCAGTGTTGAACTCTTTCAGCAGGGCGATCAGTTCATCATCGAATAACCGGAGGGGATACGATACCGGAACGCGTGATCCGATCCTGACATGGTTCAGATGCTCGATGTCTTTCAAGGCGTTCAACATTTTTCTGAGCACGTTTGTCGGCAGCATCAGCGGATCTCCGCCGGATAAAATGGCGTTGGTGATCTCCGGGTGTCGTGCAATGTAGCCAGCCGCCTTTTCAAAATTTTTTACCGTGAGATCATTGGGCAGGCCCACCATGCGTTTCCGGAAGCAATGCCGGCAGTACATGGCACAGTATTCGGATGTCACCACAAGGGCGGTGTAATCATACTTGTGCAACACGCCGTTGCCTTTGTTGTGCTTGTCGTCACCGTACGGGTCCTTTGTGGTTTCGCCCATGGCTCCGGCAACGACAAGTTCCTGTGCATCCGGAACGCAAAGCCTGCGCACGGGGTCCTCCGGATTTTCAATATCGATCAAGCTGAGGTAGTAACGTGGAATGTTCATGGGATGGATGTCGATGACCTTCCGCAGATCAGCTTCTTCTTCAGGGCTTAACGGAAGGTATTGCTTGAGTTCATCGACAGTGGTGATGTTGTTCTTGAGCTCTTTGCGGTAATCCAGTTGTGTCCAGTCAATATTCCCGAACATGGATTTTCCGGCGATTGTGTTTGGAACACGATGGTTCTTCATGGTGACCGACTCCAGTTTCTGAATAGTTGTTTCGCGCCCGCGCCTGTATCCGGAAAAGCGAGCGCAAGATTTGTTTGGCGACAGGTGCGAGGTTATGGTTGTGTCCAATCTCCGGTCGGAACAGACGAGGGGGTATTGCGCGGTGAACGGATACAATTTCTACGGTTAACGTTAATGCATGCGAATAACGGCCCTCTCCCGATTCTGCTGAGTGAGGTGAATTTGGATCGATGGCGAAGGTGCTTCTCCCAATACGCTGGAGAAGACGCCCAGGGGTTACCCGTCCGCCTGGGGCGGATAAACCTGCGGCGGCACCTGAGGCGGCCAGGGCGTGCCCGCCTCAGTCAAGGATCCAAGGGGCCACAGGGTCATATCACCCGACCCTTTGGCCCCGAATCGATCACCCCGACGCTACCGGGGTATCCGTCTTTTTCATGATCCAAACGACGACTAAATCGGGGATGAGCCTTTTGTAATCATTGCGTATGTGTGCTCAATACCCGACGTGTTTTAGAAAATCCTTCAACCTGTCAGAGCTGGGAGATCTCAGGAGCGCCTCCGGATCACCGTCTTCCGCGATGCGGCCGTCGTCCATGAACAAAAGCCTGGAACCGGCTTTGCTGGCAAAACTCATTTCGTGGGTAACCACCACCATGGTAATGCCTTCCCGGGCGACGGCCGTCATCACATTGAGAACCTCTTCGCGCAATTCCGGGTCCAGCGCCGAGGTGGGCTCGTCGAAAAGCATGATTTTAGGCTTTACCGCCATCGCCCGTGCAATCGCCACCCGTTGTTGTTGACCACCGGAAAGCTCGGCAGGATAGTGACTGCTCCGATCGGAAAGGCCGACTTTTTCCAAAAGATCATCGGCAATGGCCTTGGCCTCGCTACGGGAAGCGCCCCGGACTTTTCTTGGGCCAAAAGCGACATTATCCAGGGCGGTCATGTGCGGGAACAGGTAGAACAGCTGAAACACCATTCCAACTTCCTTGCGAATTTCGCGGATCTGCCGCCTTTGACGGGGCAGACAAATGCCATTGACGATTAATTCTCCCGACGTGATAATCTCCAACCCGTTAATACAGCGCAGCAGGGTTGACTTGCCCGAGCCTGAAGGCCCGACGATGACGACCACTTCTTTTTGCTCTATCGCCAGGTCGATGTCATGCAAAACTTCCACTTTGCCGAAACTTTTGCCGACGTCTCTGAATTCAATGACACCGCTCATATGATCTGCATCCTTTTTTCGACGAACTTGAGCATCAGGGCCAACGCCGACGTCATGATGAGGTAACAGACGGCAACCGCCGTCCAGATTTCCAGTGCCCTGAAATTACTGGCCATGATCTCTTGGCCCTGACGCGTCAACTCCCCCACACCGATGACAATAAACAGGGAGGTGTCTTTCAGGCTGATGATAAACTGATTGCCAAGGGGGGGGATGGCGCGCTTGAAGGCGATTGGGCCGATGATGTTTGCGATCAACTGCAGCCGGCTGATTCCCATGGCCATACCGGCTTCGATCAGCCCCTTGTTTACGGACTCCACGGCGCCCCGCACGATCTCCGCCATATAAGCACCTGCGTTGATAATGATGGTAATGATGGCCGCGGTCAGGGCATTAAAGCGTACCCCTTTGATACCGGTGGACACTTCGATAAGCATCGGCAGGGCAAAGTAGATAAACATGGCCTGAACGATGATGGGTGTTCCCCGGATCAACTCGATGTACATGATGGCAAGTTTTTGTCCCACGACGCCGAGCACCCGCCAAAAACCGTAGCTTTCACCACCCACGGCTCGGGTTCCGGTAAGCCGCAACAGCCCGGCCACGGTTCCCAGAACCATTCCCCCGGTGATTCCGATAATGGTGATGTACCAGGTCAACTTGGCCCCTTCGATCAAGGCAGGGATCGATTCAACGATGTATTTAAATTCAAAGCCCATGATTTTCTTTTCGTCTTTACCTGAGCGGAGCGGATTTGGACGTGACCAAAACCTGTACTCGGTTTTAACGCGTCCCCCCGGTTATAGGCGTCACGCGTTGCATACCACCGCCGACCGTTCGGCGACGTACAGAGCCTGGGGCATCCGGTACGGCCATCCAACGGTGGCGCCGATGAATTCGATCGAACACTCCCGTCAACGGCGGGATAACCCTTATTCCGGTAATGTGCCGAACCACTTCATGTAGATCTTGTCGTATTCACCATCTTCCTGCATTTCCAACAGAGCGATGTTGGCCTTGTCGCGCAACGCGCTGCCCTGCTGAAAGCCTATTCCGTAAAAGGCCGCCTTTACATCGGGGCCAACCGCTTTGACTCTGCCCTGGCCGGCCGTTTTGATGAAGTACAGGACGTTGGGTGTGTCATGCATGGCCGCGTCCGCCCCGCCGGTAACCACTTCCAGATAGGCCTGGTCGATATTGGGGAACTTGGTAACTTTTTTTGCGCCCAGGGTATTTACATAATCCACTGTGGCCGTTCCGGTCTTTACCGCCACCACTTTGCCTTTGAGATCCGCGGGGCCGTTGATGTCGGTATTTTCAGAGCGGACCATGACCTTTAAACCGGCCCTGAAGTAAGGATGTGAAAAGTCAATGGCTTTTTCTCTGCCGGATTTAATGAAGATAGCCGCAAGTACCACATCCAGGTTCCCTGTGGTCAACCCGGGAATAAGCCCGTTAAAATCCATGGGAATTAATTTGTAGTTCAGGTTTAGACGTTTGGCGATTCCGTCCCACAAATCAACGTCGAAACCGGTATACTTGCCGTCCTTGCCTTTGAATTCAAAGGGAACAAAGGCCGTGTCCACACCGACGCGTAAATCGGCGCCATACGCGGCACCGGCCACCGTCAGAATCATGACGATCGTAAGAATCGAAGAGATCCATTTGCTCTTGAGTGTCGTTTTCAATTTCTCCTCCTTTTAATTTTGTATGTGATGAGAGTGGTATGTACACCACGCGGAGACTTCCAGGCAATGAGCGGACCAACTTGATAGAAACACGCTATCTGTAATGGATTTGATTGTCAATCATATTTGCGCATTTTTTTATTTACGCAAATATGATTGCATTTCGAGCCCGTGTATCATCTGGGTGTCAGCGTGAGGATTCCGTCCTCCGACCGCATATCCACATTGAACCGGTTGAGGTAGTTTAGGCCCAGCAGGCCGAGTCCCGGTTGATTCGGGATATCCAGAACCAGGGCATTCACGCGCCGGACCGTCCACCCGTCGAGCTCGATGGCATCGAGTATGACCTCCCGGGCGGTGACCAGTCCGCCGGCAGTGTAAACTTGTCTCTTTGGTCCCGCGGATTCGATGGGAATACCGAGGCGGCGCGCCGTCGAACTTGGAATGGTGACCGTGGATGCGCCGGTATCGATCAGAAAGTCCAGGGACACCTGACCGTTCAATGTCGCCAGGACCGGAATGTTTCTCGCACCGGGCGTAAACCGGATGACAATTTTACCCTCTAACCCCTTGAGTTCCTGAATCTCTCTTTCGATATCCGTAACCTGGGTCTGGAGCGACACCGGGTAGCTTTTCGAATACAGCAACCTTTCCGCTTCGGTCCAATCCCTGTCGAACAGGGCCAGACGGACCTCGAAAAGATGGATTTCCGGGTCATCCGGGAAATAGGATCGGGCGATCTCGAGTCGCCGGGCAACGCTCGCCCAGTCACCCTGTTCGGATAGCTCCTCCAGGTGCTGAACAGTGATGCTCCGGTGGAATGCGTTCAGACGGTTTGACGCCTCCGGATCGCCGGTTGATATGTAGTCCCGTACATCCTCGAGAGTTTCGACGGCGCCGGCCGCCCCATATAATTCTCCGGTTTCCCGGCTGACCAGGAGCAGAATATCGATATCGTCGATGTCAAGCAATACCCCGCGGTTGAAAAGGTCGAGGGCGGCGGAGGCATCGCCCTGGGAAGCAACCCTTCGGATGGTATCCATAATATCGGAATTTACAGTCTTGTCGCGAAGACGATCCGGTGTGTTGTCGATCGATAGTTTTTTGGGAAACTGAAATGCGGAGATCAATTCTTCGAGGCGCTGAAGGTCGCCCTGCCGGTTATCGGCAAGGGCCTGCAGGAATTTTTCCTCCCGGCTGTCGGCAAACGAGAGCCGGTAGTAGTCATCGATCTGCACCTCGATCCCCAGCCGCTGCCCCTCCCGGCCGTTCCAGAAAAAGGCGCCCTCTGCGCCGGCTCCAAAGGTCCAGCCGACCGCCCGGTTCTCCTGGAAAAAAACGCCAGGTCCGGATAACCCGGATGGAAGGGCGCAGGAGATAAAGTAGCCCTCTTCGACACATTCCCGAGGCGTAACGTTACCCAGACGCGTTCCCGTCTCCAATGAAATCCAGTCGATAGCGTTATCCTCGTTCCAGGGGTGCAGATCCGGCCCTTTCACCGGGGCAGGCAGCGCCGTTTGCCACAATCCGACCGTATCAAAATCCCGGAAAATTCCGCCCTCGATGGTGGTCTCCCCAACATCGGGGACCCGCACGCGCCATCGAAATCCCCCTTGACCGAGTCTCAAGGGTAACGCCATCCAGCCATTGTCGATGACCGGGGCCGGGGACTCGCTGATGAGGCCGCCGGTAATGTCTTCGATAATGACGGTCCCGACCGGCAGGTTGATCCGGCCCTGCTGAACCCTCGCCATACCGGTGGTTTGATCCCGACCACTACCGGTGGCAGGGCCGGGAGTCCTCGGATTCTGTTGAGAAACCGCATCCGGGGAATCGCCTGACGGCCGATGGTAAATCTTGGTGCGCCACAGGGCCAGGCTGGAAAGGACTACCGCAATTAGAAGGAATATACCGAAATAGACGGCTGTCCGACGACCACCGGGGTCCGGACTGACCTGGAGGTCATGGCCGCAGCGGCTGCAGAACTGAGCCTGAACGTCGACAGGGCTATGGCAGTTGGGGCATTTCATCAGGAAAGGTTCACGGGCTTCGAAGAAACGCGCTCTCGCGCAATGCCGGGCTACGGATTTGTGTAGTAATCGAGGATTGCGTCGATCAAACCCGGGATGGTAAAGTGCTTCGCTTCGATGTGAACGTCGAATCCGAGCTCTTTGGCGGTGTCCGACGTAATCGGGCCGATACTTGCCACGATCACATGTTCCATGAGGGAAGAAAAGCGGTCTTCGGGGATCAGCGCCTTGAAGTTGCGGACCGTAGAGGAACTGGTAAATGTGACCATGTCGACGCGACCGGCGTCCAGTTCCGCTGCCAGTTGTCCGGCTTCGTCTTCCACCGCCCGGGTTTGATAGACCGTAATCTCATCCACGGCGGCACCCATCTTTGCGAGCTCGGCCGGAAGGATGGGCCTGGCTTCGGCGGCCCGGGGCAGCAGAATACGCTGCCCGTTGACATCTTCTTTTTCGAATGCTGCGATCACCGATTCGGCGCGGTAACTTTCCGGAATAATGTCGGTGGTGAGGCCAAATTCGCCCAGGCGAGCGGCTGTGGCCGGGCCGATGGCGGCGGTATGAAAATGTCCCAGGGAGCGGACATCTTTCCCCAACTCAAAGAGCCGTTTGAAGAAATAGCCGACACCGTTAACACTGGTAAAGACGATCCACTGATAGTCCGAGAGCCGGGCGATAGCACGATCCAGATCGGACCAGTCCGAGGGTGGCACGATTTCGATGGTAGGGCACTCCAGGACCGCCGCGCCCATCTCCGAGAGACGCTGGACGACATCGCTGGCCTGTTGCCGGGCCCGGGTGACGACAATGCGTTTACCCAGCAGTGCCCGGTCTTCGAACCATTTGAGTTTTTCTCGAAGCTGCACCACGCCACCAATGACAATAATCGCGGGCGCTTTAAAGCCGGCGGCTGTCACCCGTTCCGTGATGTTTTCCAACGTTCCGGTGACGGTCCGCTGGTGGGTGGTCGTGCCCCAGCGGACCAGGGCGGCCGGCGTATCCGCTGGCATTCCGTTTCCGGTCAACCGGGAGACGATGCTCGGCAGATTTTTGACACCCATCAAAAAAACGAGCGTGCCGATCCCCCGGGCCAGGGATTTCCAGTCGATGCTCGTTTCGCTTTTTGTGGGATCTTCGTGACCGGTAACAAACGCCAGGGTCGAGGTAAAATCCCGATGGGTTAGCGGGATGCCGGCATATGCCGGTGCCGCAATGGCCGATGTCACTCCGGGAACAATTTCAAAGGGGATTCCGGCAGATTCCAGAACCTCCGCTTCTTCACCGCCTCGTCCAAAGATAAAGGGATCACCGCCTTTCAGGCGTGTTACCATGTTTCCGGCCGTTGCCTTGTCGACCAGAAGTCGGTTTATCCCATCCTGGGACAGGGTGTGGTCCCCCCCTTTTTTCCCGACATATAAAATTTCCGCGTCTTCCCGGGCATATTTGAGGAAGTCTTTTGCTGCCAGATAGTCGTAAATAACGACATCTGCAAGCTGGATGCACCGGCGCCCCTTGATCGTGATCAGTCCGGGGTCGCCCGGGCCGGCACCCACCAGGTAAACTTTTCCTTTTGAAGTTGTCATTGAAGTCCCGTCGCCCGTTTAGCGGCATTGTTGCGTTTCATAACATCGTTGTACGATTTTATTTCGATATTCGGATGTCGGAAAATGGCTTCATGGTTCCGATTCTGTTCCATATAGCTTGTCGAGAATTTTTCTGGCCCCCCTATCGAGCAGCATGTCTGCCAGTGCCGTTCCAATTTTCTCGGCGTCCTCCGGGGGGCCATCCAAGGATTCACGGATCACAGTCTTTCCGTCCAGGTCCGCCACCAGACCGGTCACCTGCAGTCGGTCTTCCTCCAGGATCCCGTGACCGGCAATGGGAACCTGGCATCCGCCTTCGAGACGGGCCAGAAATGCACGCTCTGCGGTCACCACCGTTCGTGTTTCCGGATTTTCCATGGCGCTGAGGATGGGTTGTAGCGCATCATCCCCGTGACGGGATTCGATGCACAGGGCGCCCTGCCCGACGGCGGGCACCATGAGGTGGACGTTCAGGTATTCGGTGATACGATCTTGAAGACCTAACCGGCGTACGCCGGCGGCTGCCAGGACGATGGCATCCAGGTCTTCGGTGTCGAGCTTTCGAATCCGTGTGTCGAGATTGCCGCGCAGCGGCACGATGTGAACATCAGGGCGGTGTGCGAGGAGCTGGGCGGCACGTCGCAGGCTGCTGGTGCCGATCCGGGCCCCTTCCGGAAGCTCGGAAAGGGTGTGATTCTTACGCGAGAAAAGCACATCAACCGGCAATTCCCGTTCGGGCACCGCCCCGATAACAAGACCTTCCGGCAGTTCGGAGGGCATGTCCTTCATGCTGTGTACCGCCAAATCAACACGCCCATCCAGGATGGCTTCTTCGATCTCCTTTACAAAAAGCCCCTTGCCGCCCACCTTGGAAAGGGGAACATCCAGGATCTTATCGCCGACGGTCTTGATGGCGGTCAGCTCGACGATGGCATCCGGTTTGAGACTCAGGATACGGGATTGCACCCATCGCGCCTGCCAGAGGGCCAGCTGGCTCCCCCGGGTACCGATTCGTATCTGTTTGCCCATCAGTGTCCGCAGCTCGAACAACCCGTTGCCGCACATCCGCTGCAGGCGGAGTCCGAAGCGGCTTTCTTGATCGTTTGACCGCCGCTTCCCTTGCTGACAAATCCACAGGCAGACATCAGGCGGCAGACGTCGGTGCTGCAACATTCCGGGCATTCCGGTGTATCATTGCCCAGAATCAAGCATTCGAAGTCCTTGTTGCATGTTGCACAGTGATACTCGTATATGGGCATTGTGTTTCTCCCTAATTCAATATCGTCGTGTTTCCTAAAACCGTTGCACGATTTAATGGAACAGCTCACCAACCCGGGCGATTGTGAAACTAAGTCTTTCCGATTTAAAAATCAACCGGATCCAATTCCTCCAACACCCCTGCGGCGATCATCGGCAGCAACAGTTCGTGGTGGCCCACCAGACTGAGTCCTTTACCGCCGTCGGCGGTCGGTCGGTGAACGACGTTGGTCATCGGTCGATAATGGCGGATAAAATCAAGATTCACCGCCGTAAAATGATGCACGGTGTGGCCCAGATTTCGCACCAGGGAGAGGGCCTTTAAAAACACCTCCGGAAGAATCACCGCCGAGCCGATATTCAGATAGACCCCATTTTCCAGGGTAGACACCATCGAGGAAAATATCCGGAAATCCCGATGTGTCGCTCCGCCGGCGGCCTCGGCATCGAATTCCGGGTGCATGTGGATAATATCCGTTCCGATCGCCACATGGACCGTCACCGGAATATTCAGCTGGACGCCTCTGGCCAGAATGCTTTTGTCTTTGAGGGGGAAGTTTTCGTCAATGATCGTTTTCCCAACCGCTTCTCCAAGCCCCAGATTTTTGTCACGGGCCGTTCGGATGGCGTCGTTGAGAACATTTCCGGTTTCCCTGGCCATGCCGAAAGAGCCGTTTCCCAAGGCAGCGGAGACATCCTCTGAGGTCTGTCCGGTCATCGCCACTTCCAGATCGTGAATGATGCCGGCACCGTTCATCGCGATCCCGGTAATAATCCGCCGTTGCATCAGGTCGATGACTACCGGGTTCAAACCGACCTTGATGACGTGAGCGCCCATTCCCACGAGGGTCGTTTTGCGCTCTCTGCGGGCTTTTGCAATGGAGGATATCACTTCTTGGATACCTTCACCGGCCAGGATGCGCGGGAGTCGCGCCAGAAATTCCCTGAAAGTGCCGCCCGCCTCCCACGGCGACGCAAAGTCCGAGGCGGACACTTTGCTTTTGCGATCCGACAGGGCGCAGGTCTTGAGGCCATCCAGAACTATGGGTTTGAAACCGTCCGTCATGGCGCGTCGAACCTTTCCGGGAAAAGTATCCTGTCGACCAGGTCGCAAACAACATGGCCGAAAACGATGTGGGTCTCCTGAATGCGGGCGGTCACATCCGACGGCACGGACAATGTCACATCCGCCACGTCCTTTATCTGCCCGCCCCTTCCTGTCATCCCCAACGTGAACAAGCCGGCATCCCGGGCCGCTATCATTCCCAATACGACATTTTTCGAATGGCCACTGGTGCTGATACCCCACGCCACGTCATGGGGCCGGCCGATAGCCGAGATCTGCTTTGAAAAGATTTCATCGAAGCTGTAATCGTTGCCGATACTGGTCAAAATCGACGTGTCGGTGGACAAGGCGACCGCCGCCAAAGGCGGCCGTTCAACCTGGAAACGATTCACAAATTCTGCCGCAATGTGCTGAGCATCCGCGGCACTGCTGCCATTTCCGAAAATCAGTATTTTATGCCCCGACGTCAGGGCCCGTGCCAGACTATCCGCCGCATCCAAAAGCCGGTCCATGTTCTCGGGGATGCTCTTTCCCATGACAGCGATGGTTTCGCTGAGCGTGTTCCGAACGACCTGTTTCATGCGGTGTCTATCCTCGCGCGTCTGAAGTACGCTTTTTGAATGCCTCTGCGGGAGACGGGGTTTTAATATCCCGTGTCAGCATTTCAATCTGTTGCCGGCAACTGCTGCCCAGGGCAGAGGCCTTGCGAAACTGGTCGAGAGCCTCCAGGGGAAGATTTTGGCGCAGGAGTACCTGTGCCAGACGGTGCCGATACATTCCGTTGTCCGGTTCGATCGCCACGCTTTGTCGACAAAATATTTCTGCGATTTCCGGGTTTTCGCCCATTTCGTGAAACAAATACCCGATACCCGAAAGGGAGGCCGCATCATTTGGGTTCTTTTTGATCCCTTTTTTATAGGCGTCGATGGCCGCCGGGCGTTCTTCCAGGGCGCTCAGGCAATCGCCCAGGTAGCGATACGCCGTGGCAGCATCCGGATTTAACCGGGTCGCCCTTTCGAAATAGGGTTTGGCTTCCTCGGGCTCGTTTCGCTCCAAGTGGACGCGACCGGTCTGAAACGCCGTTTCGAAAAGCTCCTCTCTTTCATTCGCTTTCTGAAAATATTCGAGGGCCTTCTCCTTCTCCCCTTTTAGCATATGCACCAGGCCGGTGTTATACGTGGCCATTACTTCGGCGGGTTCAAGACCCAGCACCGTTTCAAACTCTTCGAGGGCTCTGTCCAGGTCACCCAAAATACCGTAGCAGACGCCCAGACTGTTGTGTACGTTCACGTTGTTCGGGTCGAGCGCGAGGGCGTGCTCGAATTCGCCCACAGCACCGTTAAGATCACCGTGTTGGTAAAGCTGGTCGGCACTGATATTGAGACTGACCGAATCAAACCCGACCACGCTGCCGGGACCGAAAAACGCGGCATGGTCCAGGGCTTTGAGAGCATTTTCAAGTATCTGTGACCGGTCGTAGTCCAGGCTGGGGTAGGTGGCGTACCCGATGGAGACCGTGCCCTGGGTCGTGGCTTTCAGGATGTCCCGAAGTTTTTCTGATTTTTTCAGGATGGGCGTGTTCCCTTCGACCTTGAAAAAACAGCCGAAAATATCGGCATCGAGAATTCCCCAGACACCCTCATTTTCACGGCATGTCGCATCGACGACATCTGCCACGGCTTTTTGCAGACGGACGTTCGGATCCTGGCCCTGCCGAGCCTCGTCCAGTTTGAAGTTGTCGATGCGAATAGTGACCACTTCAAAGCTGAGGCTCGCAGTAAAGCGATCGAGAGCGGTATGCAAAAACGTCGCGCCGGCGGGAACATCCGGAAAATGCTCCACCAGCCGTTTCGAACCGGCCGGATACCTTTGCTCGGAAATATCTCGATGGACGGTGGCCTCTGTTTGGGAAAGCAAAAAATGCTGCGTCGAGCAGCGGCTTCTAACAAGCTCCTGACGGGGTTCAGCTTCAGTCTGATTCATGATCCATTCTTCTGCAGCAGTTTTGACAATGCGTCGGCAATAATCTGAGGATCGTCTTCTTGCAACGTCCTTGGGTCTAACATAAACCGGTCTTCCTCGATGCGTCCAATGATCGGCGGGCAGTATGAGCGCATGGCCCGTTCGATGGAGTTGACGGAAACACCCCGAATATGGAGGCTTACACAGCGAGTCGGCAGTTCCAGCAACGGGAGCGAACCGCCACCGGCTTTGGACGACCGCTGGATAATCTCCAGGTGAAGGTGTGTGGATCCGATATCGTCCAATACCGTCATGAGATGCGCGGCCTTTGCTTCAATGACACTCATCGGCATGGTCAGCATTTGCAGCGTCGGAATGGCCGATATGGCTTTTTCTTCTTCCCGGTACAGCCGGAATGTGGTTTCCAGGGCGGCAAGGGTCATCTTGTCGATGCGAAGGGTGCGAGTGATGGGATTCGTTTTTATTTTGTCAAGGATGCGCTGTTTCCCCACGATAATACCGGCCTGTGGACCGCCGAGCAGTTTATCGCCACTGAAGGTCACGACATCGGCGCCACTGGCCACGGTATCCTGTACGGTCGGCTCACGGATAAGCCCGTATTTTGAAAGGTCGATGAACATACCGCTGCCCAGGTCTTCCATCACCGGGATATTGTTCGATTGCCCAAGTTTCGCCAACTCCTGTATCGGCACTTCGGCAGTGAATCCCACGACGCTGTAATTGCTTCTGTGCACTTTCATCAGGAGCCCGGTATCCGCGTCGATGGCATTTTCATAATCCTTCAAATGGGTCCGGTTGGTCGTGCCCACCTCGGTCAGGATCGCACCGCTCTTTACCATGACATCGGGTATACGGAAGGATCCGCCAATCTCTACAAGCTCCCCCCGGGATACCACGGCTTTTTTGCCCCGTGCCAGGGTGTCCAACGTCAACAGCACCGCGCCGGCATTGTTGTTGACGACCATTCCGGCCTCAGCCCCGGTGATCTCACAGAGAAGGTCTTCGATGACGCTGTAGCGGGATCCCCGTTTGCCGGCTTCCAGATCGTACTCCAGGTTTGAATACCGGCCGGAAATCAAGGCGACATTCTCAATCGCCTCCTGAGCAAGCAGGGAACGCCCCAGGTTGGTATGAATCACCACACCGGTGGCGTTGACGACGCGCTGAAGATTCGGCGAGATGGCCTGTATGACCCTCTTTTTGACGGACCTGGCTAACGCCTCGGAGGTGAGTTGTTCCGATGTGATGCGGCCCCCGTCTTCAAGAATGGCGTGACGGTGGTGTTCGATAACGGACCGGACCGAGCTGACCATCACCGAGGGGGGAACCGCTGCGAATACCTCATCATCTTTTACCGTTTCCATGAGGCGGTCGACGCCGGGCAACATCCGTAACAGTTTTTGTTGCGCTTCGTTCAGGTTCATCCCTGCCTTCCTATCGGCAAACGCGCTTCCATTGGGTCCGGGCGGCAGATCTTGTTGCTTCAATGAAAACGTCGACCCATATCCCGGATTACCCGCAAAATATACACATTTATCATTGCAGAGGAAGATTATTCAATAAATTTCCTTGAAAAATGTGAACCTGGACCTCCCGGGGCAGGGGTCCCCAACTTATAACCGCCTTCTTTGGCGGCCATATGGAGGTCAGGTCTTGCGGCACTTCAGAATTTTCAATACTATCGTGAAACGTCGCGTTCAGGTGGAAAGGCAATTATGGCAAAGGCTTCGGAAACCATTTTCATTGTCAATCCTCAAGCCGGAAACGGTTCCACCGGCAAGACATGGCCCCATCTGAATACCCATGCGCGCGCACGATTGGGGCGTTTCGAGACAGTTTTTACCCGGTGGCCTGGAGACGCGGTTCGGGCCACACGACGGGCCTTGGAGGAAGGTTGCCGGCGGATCGTTTGCGTGGGGGGTGACGGGACCCTCAGTGAGGTGGTCAACGGGTTTATGGCTGTGGCACCGACGACCCGTGGACAACGTGAGCTGGGTTTTATTCCGAACGGGACCGGGTGTGATTTCGTTCGCACGGTGGCCATCCCGAGGAATCTGAAACAGGCGGTCGGCACCATCGCCGCGGGCCGAAGCCGGCCCATCGATATCGGCAGGCTGTGGCTTCGGCGTCACGGGGCCCGGCCGGTGTGTCGGCACTTTCACAACATTGCCAGTTTCGGGCTGGGTGGTGAAGTCAGTGCACGGGTGAACCGTGGCTCCAAGGCCTTTGGACCCTTTCTATCGTTTCTATGGGCAACTGTCGTGGCGCTTCTCCGGTACGGAAAAAAGCGCGTGACGTTCCGGGTGGATGACGGCCTCCTGCAGACGGCGATCGTATGGAACGTTGTGATTGCCAATGGGCGGTTTCATGGCGGGGGAATGCAGGTCGCGCCGGAAGCGCGCGTCGATGACGGACTGTTTCATGTGGTGGTTATCGGAGATTTGAGTTTTTCAGAAGTCTGCCGTCACCTTCCCAAGCTTTACATCGGCCGCATCAGCGAGATTGAAAAGGTGTGCACCTGGACCGGACACCGCCTGGAGGCGGCGTCGCCCGAGAGGGTACTTCTCGAGGTAGACGGTGAACAGCCGGGCACACTGCCGGTCATCGTCGAAATCGTTCCCGGAGCCATCAATTTGATCATGAAACCAGAAAACCGGAGCTGAAGGCTCTAAGCTGAAAGCTCGAAGCAATCACACCTTTTTTTTGCTTTCAGCTTTTAACTTTCAACTTTCGGCTGTGAGACACCAAACACAGAATCACCAATAGATAGAGGCGGTTGCGTTAAAAAACCCATGAAGTGAAAGAACTGTTATGAAAAACCTACTTGTCACCGGCGGGTGCGGATTTATCGGGGCCAATTTTATACGATATATGCTTTCGATGCCCGAGTTCCATGGGCGTATCATCAATGTCGACAAGCTGACCTATGCCGGCAATCCGGAGAGCCTGGAGGGGGTCGAGGCCGTCCATGGCGATCGATATCAATTCATCCGGGCCGACGTTTGTGATCAGGATGCCATGGCGGAGGTGTTTCACCGATACGAGGTTGACGGTATCTGTCATTTTGCCGCCGAATCCCATGTCGACCGATCCATCGTCGGGCCCGAAGACTTCGTAGAAACCAATGTTATTGGTACCTTCCGTCTTCTCGAACTGGCCCGGGAGTGGAAGGACCGGATCGTCCGGTTTCATCACATCAGCACGGATGAAGTGTATGGTTCCCTGGACGAAACCGGTGTTTTTCGGGAAGATACGCCTTATGATCCCAGCAGTCCCTATTCAGCCTCGAAGGCCGGCTCTGACCATCTGGTCCGGGCTTACGGGCGGACCTACGGGCTTCCCGTCACGATTTCGAACTGCTCCAATAACTATGGCCCTTTCCAGTTTCCCGAGAAACTCATTCCGCTGATGATTCTCAATGCATTCAATGGCGACCCCCTGCCGGTATACGGCGACGGCCGCAATGTCAGGGACTGGCTCTATGTTGAAGACCACTGCCGGGCCATCTGGATCATCATGACCCGCGGGCGCCCAGGGGAGACCTACAATGTGGGCGGTCATGGGGAAATGAGAAACATGGATGTCGTTCACGCCATCTGTGACCTGGTCGATGAGTTAGTCCCCAAACCCGGCGGACAAACATGCCGGGAGCTGATCACATTCGTCGCGGATCGTCCCGGTCATGATTACCGTTATGCCATCGACTCCGGTAAAATCCGAAGAGAACTTGGTTGGATCCCTTCGGAATCATTCGACTCCGGGCTCCGGAAGACCATTGAATGGTACCGGGATAATACAGATTGGATTCGACGGGTCCAGTCCGGAGAATACCGCGAGTGGATCAAGAGCCATTACCGGTTGTAATCGATGGAAATACCACCGGAGAGACCCACCGCACGCAGAGCGTTTATTAAGGTTCTTCTCCAAATCAATTGGAGAAGAGGGGCCAATGATTCACGTGTTTAATTCCTGCTATCTGTTAATCAGCGGCATCGCCGCGTTTCATAAAACCGCATCGCGGTGTTATAGGGGTCGAAATGAAATCAGCCAAGGATTACATTGCATTTCCTCTGGATGTACCCGACATGTCAACTGCCCGGGAACTGATAGAACAGCTGTCCGGAGTCGTCGGTATGTTCAAGGTCGGTTTGGAGCTGTTTATCGAGGCAGGCCCGGAGATCGTTCGCTACATCCAGAGTACCGGAGGCACCCCCATTTTTCTGGATCTGAAACTGCACGATATTCCGGCGACGGTGGGACGGGCGGTCACGCGAATCGGCGACATGGGTGTGTCCTTCGCCACCGTCCACTGCGGTGAATCGGAGGAAATGCTGGCCGTCGCGGTTCAAGCAGCCGATGGGCGGGTCGGTATTCTCGGAGTAACCGTGTTGACCAGCATCGGGCCAGAGCACATCCGGCAATCCGGGTTTGAGGAAACGTATTCCGAAGATCCCGGGAAACTGGTGCTCAAGCGGGCAGCCATGGCAAAAAGCGCCGGGTGTGCCGGGGTGATCTGTTCGCCGCTGGAGGCCCGGATAGTCAAGGAACAGCTTGGATCGGATTTTCTGGCCGTTACCCCGGGAATCCGCCCCGGCCGGGGGGCGGTCGCCTCGGACGACCAGCGGCGGGCGGCAACCCCGGCCTCGGCAATTCGCGCCGGTGCGGATATCCTGGTCATCGGCAGGCCCATTCGGGATGCGGGTGTTCCGCGAGACGCCGCCATCAGAATCGCTGAGGAAATCGAAGGTGCCCTTCAGGGATAGATTGCCCAGATAACGGAATCCTTGAATTACACTGCCACCAGAGCCACGCTTTACATATTATATTCTCAAACCTGATGATTCCCCTTTTCATGCAGCGCGTGACAAGATCAGATTGGATTAAAATCCGTAGTTATTTCGAGTTTCGATATTCGAATTTCGTATTTAACTGCCCATTAGCCTGCACTACGATTAGGAAAATCTGAGACGGAGCCATCTGTCCACTGGGGCATAAGCTGCATGGGGTAGACATTCATCGGGAGGGTCCTATTGTATCTGGAACATCACGGAGAAAGGAGCACACCATGACCACACCCGACATTACCGTATATGGAGCGCATTGGTGCCCGGACTGCCGGCGAAGCAAACAGTTTCTTGGGGAGCACCAGATCCTCTACAATTGGATCGATATCGAGCAGGATGCCGCTGCCGAAGAGTTTGTCATCGAAACAAACCAGGGAAAGCGGATCATTCCGACCATCACCTTCCCGGATGGCACCTTTCTGACCGAACCGAGCAATTCCGAACTGGCTCAAAAACTGGGCCTTAAGACCGAGGCCGAACGCAAGCACTACGACCTGATCGTTCTGGGCGGCGGACCCGCCGGTCTGACAGCCGCCCTTTATACCGCCCGAGAGGCCATCGATACCCTTGTCATCGAGCGGGCCGCGTTCGGTGGACAGGCCGCCGGAACGGAGAAACTGGACAACATGCCCGGGTTTCACGACGGGGTTTCCGGAGCAGACTTTTCCAAACGGCTGCGCAAGCAGGCCGAGAGGTTCGGGGTCGAACTGCTTCAGGCCCAGGATGTCACGGGGATCCACAGCCATGACAACTACCACTGCGCAACAACGGCAGACGGGAGCCAATATAGTGCCCAGGCTATGCTCATCGCCACCGGCAGCCGGTACAAACGGCTGAACGTACCGGGTGAAGCCAACTATTCCGGTGCAGGGGTGCACTTTTGTGCGACATGTGACGGACCCTTCTACAAAGGCAAGCGGGTGGCCGTCGTGGGCGGCGGCAACAGCGCGGCCGAAGAGTCTCTGCTGCTGACCAAGTTTGCGGATCATGTAACGATATTGGTGCGGGGCAGCGAGTTCAAAGCTTCACAAATTATCCAGGACAGCGTCCTGAGCCACCCGAAGATCACCGTCCACTGGAACACGGAGGTCAGAGAATTTCTGGGCGAGCAGTCAAAGCTCAATCGGATTAAAGTTGTCAACAACCAGAGCGGGAAAGAAGAAGAGATGGCCATCGATGGCGCGTTTATCTTCATCGGTCTGGTGCCCAACACAGGATTTCTGAAAGATAGTCCGGTGTTGCTCGATAAGTGGGGTTTCGTGATTACCGGGCACAGCCTGATCCATCGCAGGGAGCGGCCGGACGGATTCCAGGACCGCGAACCGCTTCTGTTGGAAACCAGCGTTCCCGGCATATTCGCTGCCGGTGATGTCCGGGATGACAGCACCAAACAGGTGGTCAGCGCAGCCGGGGAGGGGAGTACGGCGGCCTTGGAGATACGGGAATACCTGAAGATGGTATAAATTCGGTTTGCCGGTTTGCCCGTTCGCCTGTTTGCCGGTTGAGCGGTTCTCGTCTCTTCGGCATTCGCCGAGTTCCGGTTTCCCTGTTTAACGAATTTCTTCCTCTTAAAGGTGATTATTCCCTGTAGCTCGCTACGGGGACCCAATTAATTCCTCTCCCCTGGTGGGAGAGGTAAGGAGAGGGGGTAAGATAGACATTATTCCGATTTGATACCCCGTAGCTTGCTGCGGGGAGCTTCATTAATGTGATTTTAACCGGCTGACCCTTCGACTCGCTTCACTCGCTCAGGACGAGCAGGCGAACCGGCGAATTGGCAAGCCAGCCCTTAAGATAGGCCTGAAACAGACTTGCTTAAAGAATATAATTGACGTGAAGAATACTAAGGATCCCACATACCGCGGCCTCTTTTCTTCCGACTGGAACGAATGCCTGGCGCCTTGCGGGCCGTTCGACGTGATCGCGTACCATTATCCGGATCTGAGCGAGGAACTTAGCCGTATTTTCAAGCACTACACCGGTAACGAGATCTCCCTTGGGCAGGCCGCCGGGCAGATCAATCAGCTCCTTCCGGCCCCCATCACCCAAATCCAGATGGACACCTATCTGAAGTCATCCTTTCGATGTTACACCGGTGTCCGGTCATTGATAGACTGGTGCCGGGATCACGATGTTCTGTTTATGATCAACACCACCGGGGCGATCGGCTATTTTCAGCGTGCGCTGGCGCTGGGGCTGTTGCCGCCGATTCCGATCCTTTCAGCACACCCGGCAATCCGGTTTCCGGATTCCTCGGAAGATCCCGGGCAGGTGTTCGAGCTTTTTGAAATCCAGGACAAGACTAGAAACACACTGGCGGCGGCCCGGGCATTCGGGATACCCCTGAAACGGATTATGATCATGGGGGACAGCGGCGGGGACGGGCCCCATTTCCAGTGGGGTAACTCGGTGGGGGCCTCCCTGGTCGGCAGCATGACAAAAAATTCCCTGGAAACCTATTGCCGGGAACATGGCATCCCGATCGATCACCGTATCGGCCCAACGTATCAAAGGGGAGACCGGGCCGAGATTGAACGGGAAATGGATGTTGATTTTTCCGGACTGATCCCGTTCGTTACAGAGCGGCTTAGCCTTTAAGCGGAGGATCCCTCGGATGACGTCTTTAAACCAATTCTGGGAACTCATGGTCGATGTATGGAAAAACGGCGTGGCGGGCATCGACCTGGGCCGCATTATCGTTGCGGCGCTGATATTTATCGGTTTTCTGCTGATTCGCAGAATCTTCGTAAAGCTTATCACCGGGCGACTCAAGTCGCTGTCGAAACGGACACCGAGCGAATTCGATGATCGTGCCCTTGATGTTTTGGAGCGCCCCCTGGGCTTCATACCGGTCGTCCTGGGCCTGTTTTTTGCGTTTAAATTTCTTTCCCTCAGCGGCGCGCTGGACAGTTTCGCCGACAAGGTCATCCGGTCGCTGGTGGTCTTTGTGCTGTTCTGGAGTCTGATCAGGCTCGTGGAGCCCCTCTCCAGGTTCATCAAAAAATTTGAAGACGTTCTGACAGTCTCCATTGTCGAATGGCTGGTCAAGGCCGTTCGCATCACGTTTCTTTTTATCGCAATTGCCACAATATTAGAGATTTGGGGCATCCGGATCGGGCCGATTATCGCCGGATTGGGCCTGTTCGGCGTTGCGGTCGCCCTCGGCGCACAGGACCTGTTCAAAAACCTCATATCCGGCTTGTCGATCCTGGCCGAGCAGCGATTCCATATCGGTGACTGGATCTATGTGGACGGTGTTGTCGAAGGGACGGTGGAGTCGATCGGATTCCGGTCGACCCGGGTGCGGCGTTTCGACAAAGCGCCGGTATATGTTCCGAATTCCAAGCTTTCCGATAACCCGGTGACCAACTTCAGCAGCATGACCCACCGGCGTATTTACTGGACCATCGGCGTGGAATACCGCACAACTGTCGACCAGCTTCGCAGGATCCGGGATGGGATCGAAAACTACATCCTCACCTCCGATGCGTTCGCCAAACCGCCGGAAGTATCGACCTTTGTCCGCATCGACCGGTTCAACGATTCGTCCATCGATATCCTGGTATACTGTTTTACGAAGACGACGGTGTGGGGCGAATGGCTCGAAGAAAAGGAGAAGCTGGCCTTCCGGGTAAAGGAGATCGTGACATCGGCAGGAACCGGCTTTGCATTCCCCAGCCGATCCGTTTATGTGGAAACACTGCCCACCGAAACGCCGGAGGTGTTTGTTCCGCCGTCAAACGACCAGTAGTCGTGCGAAAGAGATTCCGTAGGAATTCGTCAGTACTTATGGCATTTCATGCGACCCGTTGAATCCGTGCCTGAGGCAGGCAAGCCTGGGCCGCCTTTGGCACCGCCGAAGGCGGGCAGACTTCGAACACTTGGCGCCTTTATTCCAGTAACTGAATACTCTCGTACCATTTCCTATATTCCGCCTCGTTGGTTTCAAAGTCGTCGGATGTGGAAATCAGCACCAGCATATAGCTCCCCTTGCTGCCGACCCCGTAGCCGCCGAGCAAGGTCTTACCTTCGGTCTTTCGTTGGCGGATTATATCTGCTTCTCCAGAATATCTTTAAGGTGCAGTCGCAGATGGACGAGGTAGTCTTTTACCACGAAATCCAGCGGGACCGGATCTTCTTTACCGATATTGCACGGGGAGGCTTCGGCGTCTTCCGGAATCCTCTCTATAATGTGACTCAAGTGGTCGTTGTAGGCAGTCCACAATGCCACCAAAGACGACCAGGGCCGTTCATTGCATCGTTGAATCCTGACCCATTCCCTCTGATTGTAAGTTGGAAACTCCGCAGCAACATGATTCACAGCCCTGACAAATCGTTGATGATTGTTTGAGGCGGAATCGATGAGATGCCCGAGAATTTCCTTTTTCGACCATTCATCCGGGCCTGGTTTAAACGCAACGTCCGTTTCGCTCAACCGGGACAATTCCGGTTCGACCGTTGCGATAATGGAGCGCAGTTGTTGGACGATATCTTGCATGTCGCGTCCCCTTCTGGTCCCGCCCTCGGAAAAGCGTAGTCAGGCAACTCTTGGGTCAGGACGGCTTTTTAATTGTCTTGTCAACCATACGCTTAAGGCGATTGATCTCGGTTTTAAGTTTTGATTGAAGATTTTTCAATTCGTGGTCCAATAAATTTGCGCCCGTTGTCAGAAGAACTCTTGTCAAACTCTCAACAATCCGAATGGCGAATAAATATGCAAAAAATCCGATGATATAATAAACAGCAGGCGGAAGCTTGAAGGGCTGGCCGTAAATAATCATGCCGTCTTCCAGTTTGCCGTATTTTATGAGTGTTCCAATGATAGGCAGTTTTTCCGGGCCTATAGAAAAAAACCCCAATATCATTAGTATGTTATATGTGACAAAGACGACGCCCATAATTCCGATGATGATCAACACAATGCCTATTCTCCGTTTAAAGGAAGCCCTGTCTGTTTCTTGATCAAGACCACTGGGCGGATACGTTTGCGGCATCATAGAAAGCTCCTTCGTTACAGTGAAGACATTCCAAACCCGGGTGCTAAATTCATTCTATTTCAATTCCAGAGTTTCCACCACGGTTTTTTAGGCGTTGCGCGTGCTTATTCGGAATGCAGCGGTTCGGTACGGTGCAAAGTTTCATTTTCTGTTCACCCGTTTTCATGATTCGCTGGTTGTCTCCGTTCAATTGCCTCCACCCTGAAACACGTGAAGGATAGCGCTACACCAAATGCCTGCTCAAAACTAACCAAAATATGCGGTGGAAGAGGGGTTCCGTCGGTATATGTACCTCGCGCTTCGAATTTGAACCTCAAGTCATACACGGCGTTCTGGTGATTGAATTCTTCCATCCGTATCGAGTTGCAGTCATGGAACTTTAGACCAACGATGTAGGGTTTTTTCAATGCGCAGAGCTCAAATGAAGCCTCTATAATCGGCCCGATCCACACATTATCATCGGGTCGAATATCACCGCGCCACATGTTTAAATAAAGAACTTCAGCATCGTGAAAATTGGGCCACTCCCCATGATCGAGAATGAGTCCACTGTTTTCGACATGTGTTACAGGGTCAAATTCTTTCATTCCTGGTCAACCCGCCTCACAAGCTTTTCAAGCTCGATAATGTTTTTCTTTATTTCATCCGGAACGAGCGTTTTTTGGTTGGCCTGGTAATCGAATGTAACCAGCACGCCTTCTCCTGATGCCGCTAATTTGCCGTGCTTTATACTGAAAACAGCATACTTCATAATAAAGCGATCCTGTTCGATGGTATCCACTTTGGCTCCCACGGTCACCTGGTCCGGGTAGGTGAGGGGAATTTTATACCGGCATTGCGTGGAGGCCAGGATAGGACCGATTCCGGTTCTATCCATGACCTCTAAAAATTTGATTCGTTCAAAATATGAAATTCGTGCACTTTCAAAATACCTGAAATACACGATATTGTTCAGATGTTGAAACGCATCCATATCACCCCAGGCTACCGGAATTTGGATTGTCACCGGATACTCGTCTATTTGTTCTTTCATTTTCGCACCAAAAGTAAGGACCAAAATTGTTGAAGAAAATATGGTTTCATAACCATGCGAATCCGTCACGCACTTTCCCGTGTCGGTTGAATCAGCGTTGCATTTGGCTCCCGCCGCAACTGGCCATAAACTGTTCGGCGCGGAACAATGATGATAGAACGCGAAGCAAGTCTGCCGGAACGTGCTGAATATTGCCGGTTTCCCTGCCGTGTTTGGCTGCGCTACAGCACAAGCCCGGAGCTGACATGCGGTGCAAGCCTGTCCCACTCGCTCGACGCCACGCAGTACAGGCAGAAGTCGCCGTGGTCGTAAATCGAACAGTTCATCGGGCCTCGCTTGTCTTTATGCACGCAAGCTCCGACAAACGGTGTGCTGGTCGGCTTCACCGGCCTGGTGAGCACCCATGTGATTCCATCCGCGCCGTTCTCGCCACCAAGGAGACTGTCACGCTCCCACTCGTTCTGTTCCAGCAAGTCGACGCCAAAGAGCTTCAGCACGCTCAGCAGGGGATGCACGGCGCGCTGGAACCCCCCACGCTTTTCGCCCGGCATCATCATTGCTCCGGAGCCCATGCCCACATACTTTGTAACGCCGGCAGCCTTCATGGCCTTCCAGACGTGCGGGAGGCTGTGTGTCTTGGGGCGCTCCTTCCTGTCGTCGCCGAGCGCCGAGATGACGCCATCGCAGCCTGCAAACGCCTTCTCCATCTTCCCCTCGTCATCCATCTGCGTCTCGACCACTGTCGTCGTTGATTTTACGTCCCTGAACTTGTGCGGCGACCGCGTGACCACTACCGTCTGGACACCGGTCTCCTCGGCCCGAACGAAAATCCCCTTGCCGTAGGTTCCGCTGGCGCCGATGATCGCCACCTTAACGGGCTTTGCAACATTCGTGTTCATGATCCGTGTCATCCGTGGCACGACCGCTTCTGTTCTGACGTTGGCATGACCGGGCGTTAACGATCACCGGGTTGGACATCTCAGCCTGATAATCTTAAGATTAATCCAACGGATACCCATTCAAAATGACTCGGTCCCGGTCGCCGGTGTTAGGCGTTTTATTGGGCCTCCCGTGTAGGTGTAACCCAATGATCACTCGTGATTTTCATAGTTGTTTAAATTCTTTTTCCAGGCTCTATCCAATTTACGAAACACTTTTTCACAAATCTTTGCTGGATCAAAAATTTGAAGAGGCTTGTGTACTTCGATTTCTACAGAAGTTTCCTTTTCGTTTATTTTTGCCAGTTTTGCCATGATTCCGGCTTTTCCCGTTAACGACCAGAATGTTTGCTTCCACAAAATGACCCCGTGTTCGAAATCAGAATCCATTATCTGCCAACTCATAATGTCCTTTCCACTTTTGTAAAGCAGGTCAAAGCTATCTTTTAAAGAGAGCGGCATTCGGATGTGGAATTTTTTAATCATGAGATGGTCCTGTTTTTTAGGTATTCACTTTTTTGCCGGTGATCCATGGCTTATTAACTTGATAATTCCCTGTAGCTTGCTGCAGGGTGTCCTTTGGTTCCCTCTCCCCGCGGTGGGAGAGGGTTCGGGTTCGGGGGTTAAAAATAGATATCCTCCCCTTTGATACCCCGCAGCTTGCTGCGGGGAGCTTCATTACCGCCTACTGATAGTTTTTTTCCAAAGATCAGGCGCAGTCGCAGCAATTACGGCAGCAACGCATCACCGGCTGCAGCGCCGTGTTAAGCGATCTACCGTGGTTTGATTTCAACAACTAACATCTCCGGCAGGCCAGCTACGGGTGGTCCACACCAGACTGCTGAGGATCCGCTAATCCAATACGTTCCCGGTGCGGCAAATGTTACGGTTCGCGTGCGATTTGTCATAGGATTCAAGTTGAACTTCGCATATCCCTCAGGCCGCACCTTCCAGTGAATAGTATCGGCAACTTCCTTTTCTTTTTCAGGAGGCGGATGACGCAACCAACAGGAATCTTGGGGCAGTGACTTTCGTTTTACTTGTTTCCACCCGCCCTGATAGCGGCGATTTGCGTGCAGGCTCAATCTGTCGCCCACCATCGCTTCTGTAGCAGACACCGAAACTTCCACAGTGACATGAATCGGCTCTACCGGGATGTAAACCAACGATGGCTTCGGTTCACAGCTCGCCAGCCCAACAATGACGACTGATATGGCAAAGGAGAAGTAGCGCATCAGCATGAGGGTCGCCCAACGGTAGATTGTCCGCACAAAAAGCGAACGGGCTTTTGCTGCAAATAGTTCAACGCAAAAACTCAGCGGGGCGGCGTTCATGCACCCGTTGAAGTGACTTGTTGAACTTTTACTTCTTATAGGCAGGAAACAGGCCCTTAATCATGGGGTAATGCTTGATGTTCAGGGTTTTCAATTCCGCATTTTCCGTTTTAGCAGTGGCAGCCAAGATGGCATCCGCAAGCCCCATGTCATGTGACTTGCCATAATCTCGATTGTACAGCCCTCCGATCTTCGCGATCTCGGCACTGACAGGGATAACACGAAATAAGGAGATAAATCGGTGTAGTGCAGCTTGTTCCACCTCTCCTTTCACCCCCGCATACAGTTCCGCGACGACGATGGTTGACAATATAATGCGGGAGGATTGAGCATTGACGAAGGCCACGGCTTTGCTGTGCCCACGAAAAAAGTCAACAAGGACATCTGTGTCGAAAAGCGATGGCCTGGCCATACTTAATTCCTGTCCCATTCGTCGCGCATCGCTCTGAAATCAGGAAGGTCCGTTCTGTCCTTCCAGATGCCTGCGGTTTCGAGTAAAACCGCTTCTCGTTTTCCGCGGCCCTCTTGTTCAATGAGACGATCGACAGCTTCTCGAATTATTTCGCTTTGTTTTTTTCCGGCGGTCTTAGCGATTGCCGCCAGCTCATCCCGCTGACGTTCTGTCAGGTATATCTGTGTTCGTACCATTTTGCACCTCTTATAGTGTATACATTTAACATATACATCAATTTTGCTTTGTGTCAAGAGCAACGCCTGAGCTCGCCCGCAGCAGAGGCCATCAGGCCACTGATGTCTGGTGAAGCGATATGTTAGATGGTGTTTAAATCATCCACCGGCTTACAAAGCGCATTGTGGCCACGCCAAGAAAACCAATAATCCAAACCTCAGCCTGACGCCCTACTTTGGGGCGGCTCGGTCCTTGCCGTATTCACCAGCGATAGGTTATAATTTCTTTTTGTCTTTCGCCTTGGAGTAGAACCGAGATAGTCGCTCCCTGGCCTCACTGAAGTCACCTAAGCTGGAGTACGCATTTAGCGTCTCGATACGAAGCGCGTCATCCAGAGTGCGACCAACCACATCGAGGATCGTTTCCTTTGCGGATCTAATTGCCTGTTGGCTGTTGTTCATTATCATTGAAGCGTATTGCTCAGCTATTTCCATGAGGTTTTCGTGGGGAACCACCTTGGTGACGAGGTGAAGTCTATACGCCTCTTCTGCCGCCACTTCGCGTCCGGTAAGTGTGAGTTCTAAGGCGGCAGCAAGCCCAGCAATCGCGACGAGCCTCACAATACCTCCATCACCCTGATGAAGTCCGTAGCGAACTTCAAATACACCGAATTTGGCTTTTTCTGACGCGATACGGATGTCGCAGGCCAAAGCCAGTTCGAAACCACCTCCAATGGCATGCCCGTTTATTGCAGCTATAATGGGTTTAGTTATACTGTGCTGCCCCCGTGTGATTCCACCTCCAATGCCTGTAGGAACATTTCTCCTCACATCGAGCATGTTCCCCTTTTCCCATTTAGGGATGAAAGTTTTTAGGTCTGCTCCAGAGCAGAAGGCCTTTCCTGCACCAGTTATTATGCCTACATCTACAGACTCGTCTTTCGCAAAATCTTCCCATACTGCCCAAAGTTCAGAGTTCAACTCGTCATCAAGTGCATTGAGAGCATCAGGACGATTCAACGTAATGTAGCCAATCCTGTTTCGTTTTTCGTAGAGTACTCTGGCCATAATGATTCCTTATTCACGGTGTTGTTTTAGGCCCAACGTTGCAAATAACCGGCTGGTAAACGGCGTAGAGCGAAGCAGCGCGGCTTATGCCAGTCCGAGTTAGTTTGCCTGGTTAGGTGCTATCTCCGATTTTTCTTGTGCTTCATTACAGTTTTACAGAATTTCCCGAACTGTTTGTCTTTTTGCCTTTTCTCTAAATACGACATTTCATTATATATGGATTCTTTTTTCATTTTTATATAATTTTTATATCTTTTTTCAGGTACTTTCCCGTCTTCCACTGCTCTTAAAACGGCACATCCTTTTTCATTAATATGGGTACAATCATTGAATTGACATTGTTCTGACAGCTTTATAATTTCTGTAAATGTTTCATCAATTCCCGTTTCTACAGAAAAATTACCGAGTTCTCTCATTCCTGGAGTGTCTATCAGCATTGCTTCACATTCTAGTTTTATCAGTTGTCGATAGGTTGTGGCATGCCTGCCTTTACTATCTTTTTTTCTGACAGTCTTTGTTGGGAATATTTCTTTTCCAATCAGATTGTTTAATAATGTTGTTTTGCCAACACCAGAAGAACCCAACAAACAATATGTTTTCCGAGGAGCCAAGAGATCTTTAACGTTCTTTAAACCCGATTCATTTTCATTACTAAATGGTTGTACATGCAAAAAGGGCATTATTTTATGAATTTTTGTTTCCCGATTTTCGATGTCTTTTGGGCTGAGCAGATCACTTTTACTCAACAATACAATGGGCTCGATATTGCTATCCTTAACCATCACTAAATATCGCTCGAGTCTCCTGAGGTTAAAATTTGTGTCCAAAGATTGAACAATGAATGCAACATCGATATTGGCGGCAATTATTTGAAAATCAATTCTTTTTCCCGGCGTTTTCCTTTTTAGGAGTGATTTTCTGGGTAGCACATTATGAATTATTGACAAGGTGCCTTTATCATAGAAAGTTGCTAAAACCCAATCCCCCACAGCAGGGTAATCAATCGGAGAGGCCGCGCTAAAAAGCATTTTTCCAATCAGTTCCGCAAAAACATCATTCTCACCATTATTTATAATGTAGCTGTCTTTATGAACAGCAATCACTCTTGCGACATCAAAGCTCTTTAAATTCATTAGGGCAGCATTATCCTGGAACCATTTTCCAAAACCAAGTGCTTCTATGTTATTTGAGATCTTATCCATATTTTACTTTCAAGCACCTAACGTCTGAGCTCAGCAGCGTGCCGTCAGGCAGGCGCGAGCATTGCGCACGTGAGGCGTGTGACAGTTAGGAATGTCTGCTTCAGCGATTTGTTATGTGCATTAAAGCTAATTTGATCACTAATCTAACCACTCCATAAATGAAAATGACTGCTGAAATTCTGGGGGGAGGCAATTGTAAACGAACAGCACCAACCAGAATAAAAGCATAAGAACTAAACTGAGTGGGTCGTCATCAAGAGAATCGTCTTTTTTAATAACACAAAAAAAAAGATAGCCGGTAGATATAGTCAGAAGAAAATAAACAGCTCGCCAAATATTGGCCGCCTGATATCCGAACAATTCAGGTAAATCAAATAACCATGCAAAAAATGCGACAGCAAAGAAAAAAATACCAATATGCCAAAAGAAATACGTTCCCTTAGAACCTTTTTTCATAGAGATATCGAATCCCAAAGCTTAGTGTCGGCAGTTATTTATTAAAGCACATAACGTCCGAATAACCCGCCAAAAAGGCAAGAGCGTTTTTGCTACAAGTAGTTCAATGAAAAACAGCGCAAAAATTAAAGCCGCACGTCTTTTTGGTCGGAGTTCATTCGTTGGTTATACCGTTTTTTTCTTTTTGTTTATTCACAAAATTGGAGTAACCAAGTCGCCTTTTCTTTATGTTTAAAGTTCGGTTGAGCAAGTAATTGATTTAGTTTAGCCTTACATTTTTCAGGTTCAGAATCTGCAATTTCAGTTAAAAAGTGATTGAATGAATCATTATCATGACCTTCTTGCTCATTTAGGAGCGATGCATCAAAAAGTTCTTCCAAAAATTCTGAACCGCCCAGATCACAAATTGGTTCTGCCAATAATTCACGGACCCAGAAATTATTTTTTTCTGACTTCAACAAATTTAATAATTGAGGCAAGTCCTCTTTGGATGCACATTTATTTATTCTGTCGGAGGCCTCCAACTTCTGGTCTACATCATAGTCTTCAAAATCCGACCACAAAATTTCAATCTCTTCTTGAATTTCTTTTTTCATATTTAATTCCGGTATAACGCCCGAAAATAAGCTGCGTGCCACATGCCTTAAAAAACTGCACGGCTTTTACGGAAAACCGCGCAGCTTCTCACGTCAGCTTCATTTGCTTTGTTATGCGTCCATTACTTTTCAAAAAACACTTCATACAAAGCTGAAGTTTCTTCTTTTTCAAGCAAAAAAGAATCATCTTCTGGGTAATACTTGGCTTTCTCGGGATGATCCCCGGCAAACTTCTTCACTGATTCCATCGAATCCCATAGGGTAACCAACAAGAAATGCGCCGCGTCCCCGTCGAATCGCCGGAGGAAATAGAGCTTCTTTAAACCTTCTATGGAGCCATAATCGGGTGCTGCTCTCTCTTTCATAAATTCAGCATACTCATCGGCTTCAGATGTTTTGGTTCTTCCATGCCAAAGTCTGACGATCATTTCTAAGCCTCCCTTCTGGTCTTTACCGTGTCGGCCACTGACTTCAGTAGGCGCATAACGCCAAGTTCACTTGCCGCGCGCTTCGCGCGCTCAAGTGCAACGACAGGTTATAATTCACTTTCGTCACCGAATACCCGGGCAAAGGTTCTTCACAGATTCATGTAGGCTATGATGAAAACGGCCACCATCCCGATCTCCGTGACCAATGGGAAAACGACCTTCTTGTCAAAGCCGTCCATCGCAAGCCCTACGCATCGCCCAGTAACGACAACACTCATCGTCATGGCCACCGCCAGGATGAAGGTGGTGTTGTCTGTAACCAGTCCGGTAGCAAGAACGATTGACGAGCCGATGAACAAGCCACCGAGAAAGCCACGGATCGTACTGAGGCCGGCGGCCCCCTGCGGTTCAACAGCAAGAATCGCGAACATCGATTTGACCGCAAACATCGTCCTCACACCGAGCCCGGCCAAGAACAAACAACTTAGGCCTACCAAGCTTTGAAGTACTGTTTCCATCTCAAATCCTCGCTAAAAGCGTGAGGTTGGTTCCCGCCTCCGTCTTCCGCCCGCACTCCACTCCTGAGATCATAACGTTTGAGCTGAGACGCGTGAATCGCGTCAGCGGTTCACGTCGTTTTCCAGCGATTTGTTAGATTTCAACTTTCAGTGAAAGCGAAACACTCCAGATATTATATGTGCGAATGCATTTAAAACAAACTGGGCAGCAAATAGAAGCATACCCAAAAAAACCGCGATTTTGGGCTTTCTGATAGTGACACACAAGAAACCAGAAACCACGGCGTAGAACAAGATTGTTCCAGTTATGACTGCGTGATTGACGCCTTTTGAAACAAGGGAACCTGAGAGTATGAACGCTATTATGGCTGTGACGATTGACGAATATATAAAGCTCCGCCAATTGACCTGTTGTTTACGATACCATAAGAGCAAACCAGCTAACAAAAGCCATATACTCACAGTTGAAAGCCGAGCAAGGGTCCATCTCAGATAACCTTCAGGTTTTGCAATTAGCCCGTAATCTTTCCAGTCTGTAGAGAGAGCAAATACAATGTAAACGCACCACGTAAGAAGAATCCCCAATCCTACATCTCGTTTGCTAGTAATTTTCTCCATACAGAAATATAACGTCTGAGCTGAGACGCGTGAAGCGCGTCAGCGGTTCACGTCGTTCTCCAGCGATATGTTATGATTTAAAGATTCATTCTATCCAAACAGGCGAAAGATGGCTTGAAAGGTTTCCGCCATGCGTCAGCTTTTGTAGGCTATTTCCATTAGTTGAAACTTTCCATAACCGCCATTCAAAATTCTTGTCTGTTCCAGTGAATACTATGGTTTTTCCGTCATTAGACAATGTGAGAAAATCTCTTGAACCAATTGGGTCATTAGTGAGTTGGATGAGATCCTTCTCATCAATCGAATATTTCCACACATATTGGAGTCCAGGCTTCTTTCTTCCAACAAAAATAATAGTATTTTCATCTTTCCACTTGGCCGATGTACAACTTCGAAATTCCTCCAAGATAAAATCCTTGACCGTGAAGCTATCTTTTTCAACATCTGCTATCAGGAAGCCCCAAAACGATCCTGTTGATATCGCCACCCTTTTTCCAGTTCGAGAGAAAGAGATACCCTGGGCGTTGTTTAATATTTTGCCATCTACTTTAACTTTTCTCCATGTATTCTTCGAAAATGAATAAATGAAAATGCCGTTATCGTAATTAACGGCAAAAACATATTCTCCATTCGGATGAAATTTGGGCCTATAAATAGCATCATCGGAAGAGGTGGAATTATATATTTTCTCTATTTTTTTAGTATCAAAATCATAGATATAGAGAGAACGGGGCTCATGATGACCATTGGAACCTTCAAAAATTAGCAATTTTTTCCCAGAATGATAATCTATGTTGCCGATGTTTGACATTCCAACATTTAATTGATCAATTTTCCCGCTTCTAATATCGAAGATGTGCAAGCCTCCTTCATGCTCGGCAAAAAACGCTATCTGGGGCCCACTATTTTGAGCAAGTCCATTTGAGCTAAGGATGAAGATCGATACGATACATAGCAGCTTTATTTTCATTTCATTACTCATAACGTCTGAGCTGAGACGCGTGAAACGCGTTAGCGGTTCACGTCGTTCTCCAGCGATTTGTTATGTGCTGATTTAATCTTTAATATATCGTAAAGACGTCACATTTCGTTTTGTTTATTTTTTGCAGAATAAATAAAATTCTTAAGTACAACACCAGCCAGAAACACCAGCGCCGACAACACCCAGGCGATTAAGACATACCAATAATTGGGGTCGAGCTTATCAGCAAGACTCATTGCCCACAAAGCAAACGTGAGCACCGGTATAAACAAAACCGCCAACACCAAGCCCAGGTAATAACAAATCTCACTGATGATCCATAAAACATCATAATTCGCTGGTTTTTGATTCATATTTCTATGGTTAAAACCAACAATAAAAACTGTTAGTTATTTTCCGCACATAACGTTGGAACTCACCTGCATCTGGAGACGGAGGCTCCAGATGTCAGGTGCGGTGACTTGTTATGGATTTTTACGATTGGTGAGCTGCATACTCATCCAGCAGCCGTCGAATCATCTTTTGGTACTGGGTGTTGTATTTTTTTGCCTCTTTTTTAAAAAAATCAACGCTTGTTTTGCTGAGAGCAATGGTGACTTTCACTGTCTCATCCTTCAGTGCCAGTTCCTCCGGCGAAGGAAGAAAATCTGAGATCACCCTCACTTTCCCAATCGGTTCATCAGTGTACTTTATTTTCCCTTTCATATATCTGCTTCCCTTTCCGCCAATATCCGGCGCCGATGATTCTAATTTGCTTTTTGCGATAGGTAAATCTCACGGTTAAAACCCCCTCAGCGATTTTACCAAGGCAATAATATCGTTTTTCGTCATCACTGTGCTCCAGATCCTCCAGGATAACGCGATTTTTATCCAGGAATGCGAGCTGGGCCAAGGCAAAAGAGACTCCGTGTTTCCTCTGATTCAGACGATCCTTTGCTGGGTCCCACTCAAAATCAGAGCGCTTTTTCATATGGATGATAATATTCCGAGGTTCGTAGTATGTCAATATAAATATATGGCTTTATATATGGTTTTTAATGCCCATAACGTCGCTAATCAGCCGCGCGGCTTTTTGCGTCGGCTGAATTAGCCTGGTTAGATTTTGTACCTATTCAAATTTTGTGACTATTCGTTTGTTAAGTCCTCTAAACGATAAAGAATAAACAGCCCCAGAGGGCCGAGGAAGATCAATAAACAATAGTTTCCTGGGTATCCTTTAGTTAGCTTTTGGTGTCCACATTTATTGGGGAAGTTCTCCGTCGCTCTTAATGCCGTTGTTAGCCAACAATTGATGATCGCAGAACAGGAGGGAGTCTTAATCTTGTTTCTCCTTAAGTCCATACTTCTTGTTGATCTCGTCATATGTGGGCTGAATCACATCCTTCATGTCGTATTTGCCGCCCACTATAAATTCCGAATAAGGAATCCTGAGACTTGCATCGGGCAACTGAGGCTTTTCGGTGGCCGGAGGTGGCCAGACGTCTTCATCATAAATTGCCATCCGCACGCGAATATCGTCCTTGGAGATGTTCCACGCCATGTAGTCCTCGGCGAGACTCAGCGGACCGTCGTAGGTGGTACGGATGCGATCATTGATCGGCCCTGTGGTGTCGAAGTCCTTAAAGAAGTGATAGGCCACGGCCATCCGCGGCTTGACGAGCGACATCATTTTGCCAAACGCTTCAGGTGCGGTGTGGATCTGGGTGCCAACCGCTAAAGCGCTTTGTGGTGTGAATTGAAACTTGGTGATCATGTCCGGCACGGTGACGAAGCACTCATGGATCGCCAGATCGGCATCCTTCGCATACTTCGCATACCACTTGTTCGGATAGGTATCACCTCCGAACACAAATTTGAGGCCGTTCCAATCAACGATGAAACTCACAGGACCGTCCAGGGAGTGGATGGCCGGGATGGTCCGGATCGTCACACCGTTCTCCTGATAGATGATTTGATTCACGCCCTTGTAGTCAAACTCGGTGACCTCAAAAGGTTGGTATCCACGTGGATCGGTTATTCCCGCGCGGCCGTCGATGTCCCAGGTAAGCGCTTTGAACAAATGCTCCAGCGCGTACTTCGTGCCCCTCTCCGGTGTATCGCCTCTTGGTCCCCAGACGCGTAGAGGTTTCTGGCGGCCGGCCAGCGCACCACCGATAAAGAGCGCGTCGAGATCGCCAAAGTGATCGGTATGCAGGTGGCTCAGGAAGACCTTGTCGAGGTAATTGTAGGGGATCTGCATGGCAGCGATACGCTCTGCCGATCCGGTCCCGACATCGAATATAAATTTGTCACCGTTCCCTAGTTCGAGGAGCCAGTACGACGCCGCTTGTTTCGGACGCGCCGTGGGCATGCCGGTGCCACAGGCAAACAACCGCATTTCATCCGGCTCCAGATCCTCGCTGTTGGGCGCGTAGAAATCACGAGCGCGCGCCTTCACCGGTGACGCTTTTGACGAACTCTCAGCGGCGATTGACTCACCTATGAGCCCGGACGATTTTCCTTCGCGTCCGTCTAAATGTCCCCATTGATAGAGCATCATGGCCATGAATGCCATAGATACAACGACAAGAACTCTTTTCTTTGTGATCATTAAACTCCTCCTCTGGTAAAGATTTTTTTGTCTGGCTAACGTCCGCCGGTCACCTGCGCCAGGCGTTTTCAAATAGGTTTGCTTAGATTGAATATTAGTCTCTACAACCACCTTTTTTTGCCGACTCGGCGTCTGGCGTCAGGTTCACTGGCGTGGTTATGCGTCTTCATTAGTCACAACTCGGAGTCTAAATCAGTGGGAAACGGCTCTGCCTCAAACTCTCCATCGTCGTTCCTTCCGAAGGCGCTGCCCACAGGGAAAGGAAGGAACTCGACGATGCTTTCATCGTAGTTGGCTATGGTGTTGATGTCGTAGAAGGCCGTGTTGGCGGCGTTATCCACATGCTCCTGCGGTTCATCGCCGGAAAAGAAGCGCCAGCCGCTATCGGCTGGAACATCAGGATCGGGAGACTCTCGATACATAAACCCGACTTTTTTGCCTTGAACAGTAATATCATCTGTTGCGATACAAGCGCCGTAACCTTCCGCAACGGACTTCAGCTGGGAGAGCGGGAGGAAGTACTGTTTGTCCATCTTGTCATTCATTTTAATACTCGCGCATAACGCCCCGCATAACCGGATGGGAGAAGCCGCATAGCAAAGCGGCTCGGGTTTTCCCAGTCCGGCGTTAATGCGATTGTTAGAGGTAAAGTCATTTTTTAGAACGAACTTCGAAAGCTTCTGGATTAAAACCAAATAAAGAATTGCATCTAATCCAAAAAGTTTTTTCTATTCCTTTAGAGTCTTGAACTACAATTTTATAAACAGGGCGATTCCCTGTTAGTATATAAGGCCCTGTCCGGAACATTCTAAATTGTTTAGTAATTATCTTTAAATCGTTTTTTCTTATCCATTCATTTATAGATTTGTTCGCAGTTGAGAAAACCCAATAAAAGTAAAATCCAATCATACCCAAAAAAAGATAACCAATAACCTCTTCAAACATAAATCGAGTTACCCTCTAACGTCTGAGCTGAGACGCGTGAAGCGCGTCAGCGGTTCACGTCGTTCTCCAGCGATTTGTTAGGCGGTAGTTCCATTAATATTTTTCACCCCAAAGAGATGCTACCGCGTAAATGTAAAAAACCCCCAAAATAAATTAAATAAAAATGAACAAATGTAACTTTTTCTGAATACCTTCCTTTTAATTCCAAAATACGCAATTAGGGTTCCAATTGCCGCTATTAAAATAGAAGGAATGTATTGAATATTCCACGTTTGTACTGGATAGGTTTTTATGCGTGGAAGAATAGTTCCTTCTGTCAAATATACCGCAGCAACCAAAGCAGGTACCAAAAGGAAAGATAAAATTAAAATGGCAATTTCTCTCTGTTTTCCCATTATATTATTGTCGCCTAACGCATCGCTAACCGGCGCACCATAACTGGCGCGACTTTTGCCATGCAAACGGCGTGACAGTTAAGTGCGTCCGTGTTCAGCGCCCTGTTAGGTGGCACCATGATTTTTAATTGTAGTAAAGGGTCGTGGCCGAACCCAGAACCAACTCGCGAGCACGAGCGAGCCGAACACCGTGTAGCAAATGATGAAGACCCACTCCGAAGCGTGGTAGTACAAAATTGTTTCCAGCCAATGCGATATGAAAGTACCGGAGTAAACGGAGTCGCCGGCCCTCTCACGGAGCACCATTTCCCATGTGGTGAGAGGACAAATAACGCCAAGCCAAGATTGAAGAACAACCACGCCAATTGCAATGAGGTGCACAAGACGGAACCAGGGATTCCGGACCCAGAACCACGAAAATAGCTTTCCCGCGATGATCAACAACAACCCAACGATGACGAACGCAACGAACAGCACATGGGTGAAGAGGATTACATCAGCCGCTAGTAGATAGAGGCCTCTCGATTCCATCGTGCCACCTAACGCCGCTATTCAGCCGCGCGGCTTTTTTGCGTCGGCTGAAATAGCCTTGTTATGCCTGTTGGTAAAGTAGTTAATTTCATTCTCATAAAAATAGTCCAAAAGAGCGTTAATCCCTCTCTCTTTTCTGAACTCATTTTCATTCTTAGTAATGGGCACTATATTCAAAATTTTGACATGCGCACTTTCATGATGAATGGCTTCCCACCCGTCCTTTATGAAGGCAGGATGAAATAATATCGAGCTTGCATCAGGGAAAAGCGGTATTTCATAAGGATTATTTAAAACATGCCACCAATCAAAAAATAAACTGTACATAAAAGGATACAATGTCAGATTGCCAAGAAATGATCCTATTATTTTATTGTTGGATTCATTTGTTGTTCCTTCAACTGCAAAGTGAAGTTCGCAACGATGGTCACATCCATTCATAGGTAGATTTGACATTCCGACTGTAGAAAAAGTTGTCATATTCAAATCTTCATCTGCAAACCAAATTAGGACATCAATTATTGGAGGATATTCAACCGTTTTAGATTCTGGAGGATCATCATATCTGTAAGATGCATCTGGTTCACCAAAACGTTCCAAATGCTCCCAATAAACAAACTTCTGCAATTCAGTTGGCTTCATCATTAACTATCCTTGTAAGGCATAACGTCTGAGCTCACTGGTTTTTACGGAGCGCAGCGGAGTAAAAATCCAGTGCAGCGATTTGTTGGGCGGCTTATTTTCTCACTAATTCTTGATAAAATCAGGGTGTCCAAACAGTGGACCACTATCACAAGTAACAAGATTGGTTCCATTTCGATCAACTTGCCATGTCCAATCAACACCTTCAACGATACCAGGAAAAAAAATCGATCTACCAGCGGCAAATCGAAGCTCAAGCGTTCCTTCATTTGTAATAAGAACGTCCGTAATCGGAAATGAGTTGATTACATTGAATACAGCAATAGCTGATGCGGTGTCTTCAGTCTCGTTTCCCTCCTGCAGGTCGAATGGAGGCGTCGCGAGTCGTGTGAGCCAGTTCTCTTGTTCAGGAATGCGAACCTCCGCTGTGCATATCCGGATTTCGCTTCCGTTATCAAGCACGATAAACAACTCCCAACCGGTGATATAGTATGTCACTCGACTTATATAACGATCTACGAGCAGAGCTGCGAACCGTTTGGCTGTGTCGCCAATTTTAATGGGTTTATTCATCGAATTATATCCGTCCAACGGTTTGCATGAGAAGAGGGGATGAACCGCCGCGTAATCCACATCCTACTCAATGTCGTTGTTGGGCGCGAATCATTTATATAGCTAAATACTTAGCTCCTAAAACAGGTGGCCTGTTCATCGTACCCTTTAGCTCAATTCTCTTAATTTGGGATAGAATGAATTTCCTTAACTGATTAGATGTTAAATATGAATCTGTTGTTGCTAATAGATAATGTTTTATAGCTTCATCCTTTGATCCTTCCATCTCATAGCATACTGCTAATCTATAGTTGGCTATGAGATCGTTTGGATTTATTTTTGTTGCTGAAAAGAGTATCGCCTTCTCTTTCTCAAAATTATCTTGTTTCAGCGCGATTTTATTCATTTTGATTAAAATATTAAAGAGAGCTTCATAATTATTTTTAATGGTATCCTCTTTTTGGAGTCTGGTGCATATCTCCTCTTGAGCGCTGCTAATTTCATTAAAACCATCTTGAATATAATTTATATATGTGAAGCTTCCAAACGTTTTCATAACCAATTTTTTTACATATGCTTCTATTAAATCATTTCGGTATTCGTATTCGAATTCTCCTCTTCTGTTTCCAAAATAACGACTGAACGAAAAACCTTGGTATATTATAAAAGCTAAAAAGGCTACGATAAGGGAAATCAAATACGGGTTGTAAGCTTCAAAACCACCTGAACCTAAAAGGGCTAAGATAAATCCAGTCGCAAAAGCCCCGAATGATTTTTTCATCCATGATCGGAAATAAAAACTAATCTTAACTTTCATTTGAAACAGCCACTATGTATTTTATCCCAACGTCTGAGCTCAGCTGTGTGCCGTCAGGCTGGCGCGCGCGTTGCCATCGCAAGGCGCGTGACAGTTAGGCACGTCTGCTGCAGCGATTTGTTATATTAGTTTCATAATTGATCTGCTCTTTTCGAATCCTGAGGCTTGTTATGATCGGATTCAGGCACCATTAGTGTCACCATTTGGAGTTTACATGTTTCGCCACTCATTAAATAACCTATCATGGACAAAACGCCCGCTTGTTTCTCAAAATCGACGCTAAATATCTGAGTGTGAAAGGGCGAATATTTTTTCAAATATTGCATGGACATACCTGAGACACCTCTTGAAATAACGTTCCCAGACATCTTGGGAGGATTAAATATAAGGGCTTTACCAAAACTCTCATGAAAGGACTTCAACGTTTGCGCTACTGATTTTTTTTCTGCCAAGAGTTCATCTTTTGAGTACTCACTTGGATAAAAGAAAAGGTTTGCCCCATCATCAAATTTCTCATTAGCTAAATAATAAAAAAATCTCTGAGTAACCCCATCCGGATCATTGGAAAAGTTATCTTTGGCGTAGCAATTTCCTTGAATGGAGATTAAATTTAATAAGATGACAACTATAGATATTTTCAGGGCTTTTAGAAACAACATAATCAGGACCTCTTCCTAAAGGCTAAAGAAATATAACGCTTGAAATCACGCGATTGCGGGTGGGCAAATGTCACTATAATCACTCATTTCTTAGCCAGCAAATAACCCTTGTGAAAGCGTGAAGCAGCAATTCGCGTGCATTGATTTGTTATATTGCCTTTTCTGCTGCCCAATGGCCTATACCAGCAAGCCAATCTTTTCGCCAACATTATCGTCCATCAAAAGCCACCACCGCTTGATGAAGCATACTGTCGGGGTCGCTGGCACAATGTCTTGCTTTCTAATTAATCTTTATTGTCTCTACTACTTTTACTTCAACGGCTACAAGACCAGCTTTAATCAGAATTGTTGCCCAGTTCTCTGAAGACATCTTTTGCAACCATCAATGCATTAAACCCGGCTGGGAAACCAGCATACACAGCCACTTGTATTATTGCTTCAACAATCTCTGTTTGATTAACTCCTATCTTGAGTGCCCCCAGTATGTGCGCTTTGAGCTGTCGTTCTGCCGTTCCCAAAGCGGTGAGGGCGCTTATTATCACAAGTTCACGGCTCCTCATATCAAGACCTGGCCGAGCAAAAACATCACCGTATGAAAACTCTGCAATAAACCGTCCAAAATCTGGCGCAATATCTTCAAGGTCTTCAAAGAAGCCTTGCCCAAAGTCACCATATAACTCTTTAATTTTCTCGATCCCTCTATCGAAGCGTTCTGTCATAATACCATTACTCCTTTCAATTATTTATGTAAAAATAACTTGATTACAATCATACGATGAACTTGGGGAACTGTACTGGTTCATCGGCAATATAACGTCTGAGCTCAGCTGCATGCCGTCAGGCTGGCGCGCGGGTTGCGCAAGCAAGGCGCGTGACAGTTAGGCACGTCTGCTGCAGCGATTTGTTATAAATCGTCTATATTTCTAAAACTATTCTGTGTTCACATCATTTTTTTTCTGAGAACCTCCGATTCTTTTGAATGAGCCTCGTAGAAGATAGATTCCCAAAAACAATCCTAATAAGCCAAAAGCGTAATTATGCACGGGTGCTCCATATTTATCTGGTATTAGCAAGCCTGGTCCCCAGTTCTTGAAATGAGGGCTTTCAAAGAATGAATATGTCCCCATGCAAAGAAAAAATATACTGAGTAAGAATTGAAATGGCTTTATCTCCCAACGTGGCAATCCTTTTGATTGAAAAATCTCAGAGAACATAGATTCTTTGGAAAAGGAGATATATGACATTATTTTATCATAAAAAATGGCAATCAGAATAAGTATGACTAGACCCAGAATTGGTAAAAACAGAATGATGTCCATTAATCAATTTTCAGATTTATAACGCCTGAGCTGAGACGCGTAAAACGCGTTAGCGATTTACGTCGTTCTCCAGCGATTTGTTAGAAATTTTTTTCATTTTAAATTTTCTGTTCTTATTAACCTTCCTGAGGAATTATAAATAATTTTGATATCGAAATCTCCGTTATAATCTGTATCAATAAGCTCTTCTTTTATTATCCCCCCTTCATATTTCGCTTCTCTCCAAGGAATATTATTCCGTTCATGGAACCAAATAACTTCATCTAAAACATCATTTGTGTAATATTCAAGAATTTCAGGTTCAGAATTGAGATTAGCATCAATCTCTACTCTATCAACTAGGCCATTTTTAAAAAAGATTTTTGTTTCAAATTGACCATCAAAATTATTGTCTGATTCTCCACCTACTGCTAAATCATTCTTAAAGTGTTTCAGATTGTCAATCTTACCATCAAAGTTTCTATCTTGATCTATTTGTATTAATGCACCATTCTCATATCGATAAAATAAATCATGCTTAGAATCGAAGTTCTGATCGTATTCAATAACCCCCGATCGTTTTTTTGTAATATACGAGTGATAATAAAATCCGGCCCCTGCAAGTACGATTCCAATTAACAGCCCTAGAAAAAATCGATTGATCGATTTAGACTTAGGTTCGATTGATGTATATTCCTCATAAATCTCTTTATGTCCGTTGTTATAGAAATCAGATCCGAATTCTCCAGACTCTTCCAAATCAGACAAAAGCTCTCGTGCCAAAGATGCGTCTTTTTCATCGACTTGAACTTGAACTGGCCCAACAAGAGGATTAAAACCTGTACCAATACGCCCTCCACCAAACAAATCCTGCACACCTTCACCCTTCATGTTGAATTGTATATTTTCCGAATTCAGAATTGATTTTGCGATAGAGATAATTGCAGGATTACCGGTCTCATATACGGTGACTAGATGTACATATTCAGGCATCTCCTCCTCGGGTCTTTGCATCTCAAGTACAACATTACATTCTGCGCAGGTCGTAATCCCATCTTGATACTCGGAACCGCATTTCGGGCAGAACATAATTATCCTCTTTATTTCTAACGACTGGCATGAGAGGCGCGCGGTTTTTTGCGCGTCCTGCTCAATGCCAATGTTATGTATAAACTTTTAGTATAATGCAGATATTTCCGATCATCACGATAGAAGATATGTTGGAAGCATCACAGGTTGCGCCAGATAGGAAAAACTTCAATATTTGGTTATTGTTTCCCGATGTATTTGATTACCTCCATCTTCCATTCAGGAGTATCACGAACAGCCAGCAGAAGTTGATTTAGCAATTCTCTGTGTGGACTTTCATCCGGTAGTGCAAATGCGTAGTTCTGTTGTTCGAATACAAATGGAAGAACTGTGAGATTCTCATATCTTCCTTGCGCTTGGGCTTTTTTGATCTTGTATTTCAGGACTACATCGTCGCCGACCACTGCGTCCAGCCTCCCATCATCAAGAGCTGCAAGGAGTTCTTGTCTGTCGCTGAAAGTGCGACTGTTGATGCCTTGCTCCTGTAAATACTCAAAAGATGTCGATGCTTCCATAACACCTACCTTGACTTTAGCCAGATCCTGCGGTCCTGTAATCTCTGAATGCATTTGGTCGATGGTGAATGCACTTGCAAGTAGGGCGGTAATGCTGGCAATCATAATTGTGCTGCCTACTGCCAGAAAAGCTGCTAATGTCCGCCCGCTCAGCGTCTTAAATTCGTAATATCGTATGGGGCCAGAGGTAACAAACGGAAGTCCTGCGATTAAGGCTTCCATTAGCTTGCCGCCTTTATTTTTCATCGAATATAGTTTATCGTTTATCTTATGCTCCAATAAATAAAGGATACCACCAATCAAAGCAGCTACACCGACAACGATTCCTAAGACGATAATTAGTCTCTCATTATAGAAAATGTTCTTGAGTGTTTGCAGAAATCCATGCTGCTTCACGGCAATGGAAAGATGCGTCTCGTAAAAGGGATGGGAAAAATCGATGATTTCTTCACGCTCCTGAGTCATGGAGAGGCAAGAAACCGCAATATCAGCCTTACCCTGGGTGACTGCCTCCAACATCTCATTGAGTCTGTATTGCTCAATACTGTACTCAAGATCAAGTTGTTCAGCAATCTTAACCCAAAGAAAAAGGCTAATTCCTGAAAATTGGCCAGCATCGTTCATGACGAAGGGGGGGCAAATACGTGCTGCGACGCGCACCTTTCGCTCCGCTGGCTGTGCGCAAACTGGATATGCGAAAAAAAATATTAGCGCCAGAAAAAAGATTACAGCCAGATTGAATTTGAGTTTGAACTTTACGTGCAGCATTTCATTACCACCAAAATCCTCTCCAAAAAAATACAAAACAACTGAAAACAGAAATATCGAGGTAATCTTTGTTAAGGGCTGATCTGGTGATATATTGAGACTACCTCACGAATTAAGGATTTCTCGAAACCTCTGATTTCTTAAAGGTATCACAAACTCGATTTCACATATGAAAACATAACGTTGAAGTGAGCTGCGGCCCAAATCAAAGCTAAGCTTGCATTGCTTTATCGTACAACCGCAAATTTCACGCCGTCAGCTCCACTGATTGGTTGGATTGCCACTCACCAATCTCCTATTCAATGATTTCTTTTATATCCTCTTTTCCATCGTAGATATACCTTATTGATTGTTTGTTTATCGTTTTGTATTCGTATGTGTTTTTATCTCGAATGGTAACGTCTCTGGAAAAGGTAATGATATATCCGCACGTATTTTCAGCTATTTCAACAAACGGAACAGCTGATAAAATGTTTTCATCATTATCCCATATGCTCGCGCTAATATATCCTATGCGCTTTACTTGTGATTTCTTCATTTCATAAACTGAAATCCCATAACTTCCCCCCTCGTCTCCACCTTCTCCTAATATGAGAATTTTATTATTGAAGGCTTTTGATTTGAAAAAAGTTAAATTGAGATACCAGCTATCCATCATTCCTTTCGATCTGAATATCACCTTGTTACCTTCTATAACGAATAGCCTAATCCCATAGTCTTTTTCATTCTCCTCCCTATCATCAACGCCTGACAATACATACTTCCTTTTATCAATTTGAAATACCTTCTGGTGTGAAATGCCCAAACCTTTAAAGTCTTTTTCAATTTCTTTGGGATTAAAAATACTTAGTGATCCCAAGTCTGATCCACTGCTTAATAAAGAGGTTGTCCCATATAAAAAAATCATTATTGCAAAAGCTGCGATTCTGATTCTATGTTTCATCTTGATCTTCTTCTGGCAATTCAACGTCTGAACTCACCTGCACATGGGGCTGCAAGCCCCATGTGTCTGGTGCAGTGACATGTTAAGTGTCTCTATTTGCCCTTCATTAGTCCCTTTGATCTTAACTCCTTTTCAAGCTGATGGGACAAATCAAAATAGGCCTCCCAAAAATATCCGTCTAGAATCTCTCGAAAATCTTGACTGGCAAAAATTCTTTTAGCTTCAAGAAGTTCTATTTTCGAAAGTAACTCCATGTAATAAAAGGCCTTAACTTCATCGCATAGATAAATTGCAGGGGTTATATAGTTTTTGGTAGGGGTATGATCAATTTTATGCTGGCAATCATACATAGGCATTAACCTCTCAAACAAAGACACATACACAGAGCATACAGGCTCTTTTTTTGTTGCCCTACACTTATCATAGGCAATGTCGATAAGAGGGCATAACTCTTCTGCTGGGCAATGGACATTGAACTGTTTCATGTCTGGTGGAGCCTCAGCGGCAAAGGCAAATGATTGTAGTGCGATAATAGATAGCGTAAGGAATAGTTTATTCATTAATTTACACTTAACGTCTGCCGTTAAGCGGGCGGCGGATATACTATGCAGCCTTAATAAATTGTAAAACTATAGGGTGCAAGCTCTGAACTACAAAAACCGCTCTTTATAGCCGCTCCGCCTTAAACGGCCTTGTTATATATTGCTTTTTGTTAAAAGAAAATCATAGGGATCTGAAAGGGTAATTCCTGTTTGTTCACTCAAACCTTTTGCCATTTTTATAATATTATTCCCGGCACTAAATGTATTTGAATACATGATTTGTGTTTCATCTTTTAATTTTACAGCCAAATTGGGAATTAAAGCATCTCTACATCCAACTGCGTCCAATGAAATGCTTACAATGTCACTAAAATCGATAATATCTCTCTTAAGGCCAAAACGCCTTTTGATAATTATTTGTTTCGATACCTTGTCAATCTTTAATGGCATAGCAATACCAATATTAACCTGGAAATATAACGTCTGCTGCAGCGATTTGTTAGCTGCCCAGCCAATGTTTTTCTGCAATGGTTTTTGGAACCATATATCCACTTGAAGTTTGCACTTTTAGGGTTTCAATTTCCGTCTTAGTTGCTTTCCGTATAGTTTTAAAACCGCAAACCAACTGACAATGAGAGCCTCCCCCCGAATCAAGCTCCAATGCTGGCGGCAATGCTGTTATTCGCCCTTGAACAAGTCCACCACATTCCTTGACTATTTTAATGTGAGCTATCGATTGCCAGAGTATTTTATAGTCGCCTTTATCTAACACAGGGTTTTTTGACTTATGATTCAACATTCCGATGAACACGGTTCTTTGGTCTTCGCGGTTAGGAAGATCAATGAACATAAAGAATGCATGTTCGCCGTCTCGCAAAGGGATATTCCAATATTCTCCCTTTTTAATCTTTAAATTGCTTTTTGGTAAAAATGGATATTTCATAGCAGCTAACGCCAGGCATCACCTGGACCAAAAGCCGCAGGCTTTTGGGATCAGAGTGAATGCCTTTGTTGTGTGCTTTAATCCATCATCTTTTCGTAAGATTCGATAACCTTCTCTCTCGATAGAGATTCGATCCATTCTAGCAGCTTGGTATCAGATACATACTCTGAGCTGTCGAGGTTCATATCATCCCATCCACGAGCAAGCCCCAGTGATGTGCCTTTCTTATGAAGCCCCCAAGTCAGCCCTTCGAGAACTTCATCTTTACATAGATTATCAGTAAGCAACCGAATGCTGTTTTGATTCAAATACCAGCTATGTTCTCGAAAAAAACGTCGCCGGAACCACGAGGATGGGGCACTAAATGGCATTAGAGCTTTATTAACATCAACGGGTAGCTTACCCCAAGTCGTCAGGACAACATTTACCGGTGCATAAAACGCGAGCAATGCCTCAAAGAAGCTTCCTCTATTCTCTATAACGTGGAAGTGAGCTGCGGCCCTGATGAGCGTCGAGTTTGCACGGCCCTTTACGATGAACCGCCATACTACACGCCGTCAGCTCCACTGGGTTGTTATAATTTGCTAAGCAAGATTAATCTTTTCCAACTACTAAGATGTTGAGATTATTTAAATCCGAAAGATGTTTTTTAGCTATTTTATACGATTCAGGTTTATTTATGAAGATAAAAAGATCCAATTTTGATTCATCCCAATAATCTTCAGCCGGGAATGATACATACAAGTGATCCCACAGCGCTTCCGGCAAATTTTCTGTAGATAGCCAGGAGGTCATAATGACATTTTGGTCAGTTGGTTCAGAAAAATAGTTGTGGCAGGCGGAATCAACCAAATCATGAGCAGTTTCACAATTCTCGCCCCAACAGGTGCAAAATGACATTCCGAGTTTAAGGAGTTTGATTGCCAGATTATATACTTTTGCCTCGTTTGATGCGTTCACATCAACGGCCAAAAAGCATCCAAAATATTTACTTCTTAAATCAATGTGTTCTGAAAAATCAGTAATGGATGGAAGCTCCAAAATAGATAGTTTACGACCACTCACTTCATTTATGCCAGTTTCGGTGAGATTCATAATTTAAATTATAACGCCAAGTTGACGTGTCATTGTGTAGCGCAGCGAAACAATGATCACTGTCCAACGCCTTGTTGGGCGCTGGAAGATGAAAGACCAGGTTTCAATTTCGCAAGAGGCTTTATATTATTAAGTTCATCGGCCTCGGATTTTGTTGCAAAATAAAGATCCCATCGGAGCTGCACATTCATCCAAAAATCAGGAGTCATTCCAAAAAATTTTGAAAGCCTCAACGCTGTACTGGGCGTTATTCCACGGCGTCCATTGATTATTTCGTTGATCCTCTGATAGGGTACATGTATAGCGTCAGCCAATTCGCGTTGTGTGAGCCCCATCGGTTTCAGAAATTCTTCAATGAGCATTTCTCCAGGGTGAGTTGGTGTTCTGTGGGTTGGTATCCTTACCATTTGTTACTCCCTTCAAATATCGATTCAATGATAATCTGTAATTTCAACATCCATCGGACCGGTTTCGGACCATTTGAAACATATTCGGAACTGGTCGTTAATTCGAATACTGAATTGGCCTTTCCGATTTCCGGACAAAGCCTCTAATCTGTTGCCCGGTGGGAGTCGAAGCTCATCCATGGATGATACAGAATCGAGTTGATCCAGTTTTCGTGCAGCTATTCCCCATAATGTTTTGGGACAGATTTTCCTGGCAGCCTTGCTGGCGATGCCGTTAAAAATATCCACCGTTGCTCTGTCCTTGAAATTTTTTATCATGTAATCACAGTAACACGGCTATCATGCTATTTCAACCCGCATTTATTTATTTTGGCGCCCAACGTCTGAGGTGAGCAGCGGCCTAAATAAATATCAAGTTAGCATGGCCTTAACGTAAAACCGCGGTTTTCACGCCGTCTGCTCCACCGATTGGTTATGCGTTGTCTTCACCATTCTATTTCGATTCAATCAGAAACACCTTAAATGAAGTTATGCGACGGTTGGCAAATGTAGCCATTACTCCGGACAGCATATGGAAGTCTTTTCGTTTTGGGTGATCACTCTTCTGTTCGAAGCTGAATATAACGAACCCTTGTCCCTGGTCGGAAGGGTGTCCAAATTTTGAGCGGAGTTCCATCACAGGCATGCCCAATCGGATGCCACTTTGAGTTGCAACAGCACGGGAGATCCCGGGTGCGGGAGTGCACGGCAACTCTTGTGAAGCGCGCGAAAGAACCTGAAACGTAGTGATGTTAGACCAACCACCCATTGGGCCAGATCCAAAGATCACGCAGGTTTCGTCAGCGGGATTGCTGGATGCGTAACAGAGTTCCTTAGCGGCACTGACGCTTTTAGGAGGTTCGCGGAACGTCCTCGTCTTCCCAAAAAGGGATCGTACGTCGTCCAGTGTTTCCCGGCCAATTCTAATATCGAAAAGAGTAATATCTGACAGAGAAAGTCGCCCTTTCCTTGGGTTCTTCAACTCGTCAGGTAAATCTCGGACCGAATTAATATCTCCGGTCCATGCCAGAGATACACTTAGCATTACAGCTGCTAACGCAAGGGAGATTACCCGCATTTATATCCGGCCTTTCCGTCACGCATAACGTTTTGAGCTAACCTGCCGGCCACCTTACTTTCGAATCTGCAAGGCCTTTACGTAAAACCGCATAGTTTTTCCGGTCAGGTTCAGCGATTGGTTATGCAAAGGCCTATTCTTCATTTTCAATTTTCAATAATTGATAATCCTTAATGTAGTTTTCGATTATTTTATGTCCTTGTTCTAACTCACCTAAAACCAGCTTTTTGGAATGCTTTGGAGATAGGACTTCAGCAACATCAAGCTCCGGTGCCTTAAAATTAGGATTCCCGGTAATGTACCTTGACGTTACAGGATCAATAGTGTGATCTAATCCAGGCCAATCAAGAGAACTTTTAAAAGTCTTAGATAACAAAGCAGAATATCTGAAGGTGCCAAAAAAAGCATATAAATCCAATGACAAGGTTCTTTCGTCTATTCATACTGATGTGGATTTTATGCAGAGGACGTATATTATCGGTCATGAATGATGTATGAACATAATTCGCAGTTGCTAAATGACCGGTCGTACCAAATCTAATGTAATTTCTTACTTCGTCGAATGAATCGGATAAAACGATGTCAGAAGGGAGCTTGATACAAAGTAAGCTATAAGCAACCTTTGATACGCATCTTCGAATCGCCGAGTTGTCGAAAACGAAATCTTTTTTGGTATCAGTCGGACCCAGGTGGTACTCTTCAAAATAGTTTGTATTATTAGACAACTTAAATTTTTTCTTTATGTCTGAGCATATTTGATGTAGTTCGCTTTTTGTTCCGGCGGTTACATCAACAGATTTAATTGTGTCACCGTCTTTCTCAATCTTAACAATCGGCCTTTTCCGCTTAAATTCTTTGCCATCAAAAGTTAACTTTGTGCCTTTCTTTATTGATGTGACATCATAAGGTGGATTTTTCCCTCTTATCCTCTTAATATTCAGGGCAGTTCCGAAATAACCAATATTTTTTATAAGTTCTGCATCGATTTCATTGCCAAACTTATCATTGCAACTCTTACAATAGATCCATGAAGATAGTCTTCCACCAAGTGCCTGTGGAATTATGTGCTCCTCAGTCAGCCTCTTAGTCTCACAGCAAGAATAGCATGTGCCATTTTTATATTTCATTTGATGAGCGTTGATTCAAATATTAATATTAATTGTACAGCATAACGTCCGAGCTGAGACGCGTGAATCGCGTCAGCGGTTCACGTCGTTCTCCAGCGACTTGTTATGGCGTTCTAAATCGGCTTACCAATTTTTTCTTTTAAAGATTGTCGAAGCCTATTAACATTGAAACCTGATTTATCTATACGTTTTGGTATCAAGTAATACAATTTCGGTGCGAAATATATAAGTATATAATTATCGTTTTCTCTCCATTTTACCAGACTTTCCCACTTAACATGAGTTTGTCCGTGTTCTGCAGAAATTTTAAATCCATCATCGACTAATTCGATTTTTAAAGGGGCTTGTATCAGCTTGTAATTTTTATATTGCCTCTTTGCTTGCCATGGTGTGTATACATATAGAGTAATGAAATAGCCAAGAATACCGCACACAAGGCCGCCAAATCCCATTCCCTTTATGGCACCTTGACCAAAGACTCCGAGCAGGAGCAAACCAAACCCACCCGCAAACAACCAAATTAATTGCTTTTTTGAAGCAATTGCCGATAGTATGTTGCTATTTACGTAGTCAGTTTCTCTAATATTGTATTGGAATTCCATATCCCAATAACCGTTTTAAGACATAACGTCTGAGCTCAGCTGCGTGCCGTCATGCTGGCGCGCGCGTTGCGCGTGCAAGGCGCGTGACAGTTAGGCACGTCAGCTGCAGCGATTTGTTAAGTGCTATTCATATAAGCGTCTAATTGACTTGGGCAAACTTCATATCCCAACGTTTTCTAAATGTTACTTCATTATGTTGTTTAGTTTTTCGTATTTGAATAAAATCAAGTATAACAAAAAAATCCCGACCAGCACTGCAAAAGGTGCAAAGACAAGTCCACCCCACCAATTTAAATAGAATAGATCATTTTTCAGTAACAGAGGGATCAAACCTGTTCCGACCACCATCAAAGCTACCAAAATAGCTCCTGAACGGATAATTAAATTTTTGTATTTTGTTTTCATTCTTTATTGGCACTTAACGCTGCCGGTCACCTGCGCCATGAGCTCACAAAAACCACTAAATAAGTCAGCGCTGCCCGTAAACCAATACATTTCTTAAACGCCCCGGCTTTTGGCGTCAGGTGCACTGGCGTTGTTAGGCATATCAATGACTTACCAATACAAACAGGCACACAGTTCAACCTCTGGCTAAGCGCTTGATGAGTTGCTGCGAGTCCGCGACCAACTGTTTGACAAGCTCGGCTGCCGGCTGACGTCGAAAGAGGCCTACGCCTTGGCCAGCCCACATCGCAACGAAACTTTCCTCACCTCGTCTGGCAGCCTCCTTTCGTAGCTCCCTGGACACAGCAAATTGAGCTGGGTACGGAAGCAACGGTTCGTCGATGGCCTCCAGCTCTTCGATAAAGCGATTGTAAAGGCCGCGCGCCGGCTTTCCGGAAAACACTTTGGTCACCACAGTCGACTCCGCTTCGGCCGCCTCTAGAGCATCGCGCCAGACTGGTGCAACGGATGCTTCAGGACAGCCAAGAAATGCTGTTCCCATCTGTACGGCTGAAGCGCCCAGAGCTAGACAAGCGACGATACCACGCGGATCCATGATACCACCGGCCGCGATGACAGGCTTCGACACGGCATCTACTACTCGAGGGACAAGAGCGACAGTGCCGACAAGTGCCAGCCGATAGTTGCCCTGGAAAGTGCCCCGATGACCACCTGCCTCGGCACCTTGAGCGATAATTGCGTCGACGCCCAACTCCTCCAGCAATATGGCTTCGCTCACGGTAGTTGCGGAACACAGGACCTTTGTTCCCGCCTCTTTTAACGTAGCCACCGTTGGAGCATCAACACCGAAGTGGAAACTGACGACAGGAACTCTCTCGTCGATCAGGACTTCAAGCTGCTTGTCGGCGGGACCATACAATATAACCGGATCAGGAACGAGCCCTAGTCCCATTTCGAAGTGATAACTCTGGAGCAACTCGTTGAGACGCGGCCCCGTGCGAGCTTCTGAGTCATACCCCTCAGTGCTTCGGTTGAAGAGATTGACGTTAAAAGGACGATCTGTCAGCGATTTAATTTCTCTGATGGCCACTTTAAGATCATCCGGCGATTTTCCCGCAGCACCAAGCCCCCCGAGTCCGCCAGCTTCACAGACAGCAGCAACGAGCTGCGGGTTGGTTGGGCCTGCCATTGGCGCCTGAATGACCGGATGTTCAATTTCGAGAAGATCTATTGCGCGTTTATCATTCCACATAGTTTTTTCCTTATTAAAGCAATGTCCATAGCTCACGCCACTTGCGCCGCCTAACGTCTGAGCTCAGCTGCGTGCCGTCAGGCTGGCGCGCGCATTGCGTATGCAAGGCGCGTGACAGTTAGGCACGTCTGCTGCAGCGATTTGTTATGGTAAGATCTTCATAAATTACCATTAATAATTGAAACACATCTGTTGCCTAAATCAGGCCCCAATTCTCGGATAAAAATTGGTTCGTGCTTAGTGATGAAACTCGTTCTGTCTATATCCTCTCCAAATGTTAAAAAATGGCCCTTTAAACCATTGCATGCAGATTCCAGTAAAAACGGGCTAACTTTCATTTCTGAAAGGAACAAACCTGGCTGCGCTTCAAATTTTCTGACGATTTCCTTACTAATTTTCTCTATAGAATGACTCAGCGCTCTCTGATAGGCTATATGAACCATGAACAAATAAACTTTCATTTCATTCTTAGTTAGTTTTTGCTTTGCGTTATATTTTTCCAATAGGCTCGACCATTCACGGAGTGTCGACAAATAATCTTTGTCGCTCGATTCATCATGAATATCCAAAAGAAACCTGACCAATAGGTCTGAATTCTGGGGAGTTATTGTCACCTGCTCCGAGTAACATGGAGATACACTAAATGAAAAAATGAAGAATATTATAAATATGACCTTAGGATATTTCATGAGATGATTCATAATTTTACAGAAAATTTGGTAAACCATAACTAGTGAGTAGCGGGAATTAATTCTCGGTTATTGAATATTCGGAATTAATTCTCGTATATTAATTGCGAAAATGTATCATAAGCCTTCACCGAACCGCCCAAAAAAAAGTGCAGTCTGCACAGAAAAATGTGCACTCACGCACTAAACTATCGTTGTTGTCTGAGAATACCCATTTGATAACAATTGGTTATGAAACCACCGGGAGTGGCATAAAATTTGTTTTCGCTATCTAAAAATACCGCAAGGGGCATGCCGTTTCCCCTATCCAATCATAACTTTCTAAGACCCATTATACCATTCAGATGCCATTCCCGCAAAAGCCACGGAAACTCCTCGACCAGGTTCGGGATAAACTGCGAGTGAAGCACTACGCTTACAGAACCGAAAAAGCATATACCTTCTGGATTCGGCGTTTCATTCTGTTCCATGACAAGACGCACCCCAGAGATATGGGCGTCAAGGAAATCGAAGCCTTTCTAACTTACCTTGCTGTAAATCGGGGTGTTTCGGCCGCCACTCAAAACCAGGCTCTGAATGCGCTCATGTTTCTGTACAAAAAGGTGTTGCACATCGGCATTTCAGAACCGATTCATTCCGTCAGGGCAAAACGGCCAGTCCGACTTCCGGTTGTGCTTTCAAAGCAGGATGCACTCCGCATTATCGAGCTGATGGCCGGCGAGACCCAGCTCGTCGTCAAACTGCTCTATGGAAGCGGCCTGCGTCTGATGGAGTGCCTGCGCCTACGGGTGAAAGATGTCGACTTCTCCAGGAACCAGGTCCTTGTTCGCCATGGCAAAGGTGGTAAAGATCGAGTGACGATGCTTCCGTCAAATGTTGTGGCACCTCTTAAAGCGCATCTAAAACGCATTCGCGCCATTCACGCAGAGGACTGTCAAAGAGGGTTCGGCCGGGTCTATCTTCCGGGAGCACTGGCAAGAAAGTATCCCAATGCAGCCATTCAATGGGTCTGGCAGTATGTGTTTCCTTCCAAGTCCCTTTCACGCGATAGGAGGTCTGGAATAATTCGGCGTCATCACCTAAATGAAAGTGCCGTTCGGAAATCAATTAAAAAGGCGGCTAAAACGGCGAGGATTCATAAACCTGTTGGTTGTCACACGTTTCGTCACAGCTTTGCGACACATCTCCTGGAGGCAGGCTATGATATTCGAACGGTACAGGAACTGCTCGGACACAAGGACCTTTCCACCACGATGATTTATACGCATGTCCTGAACCGCGGCGGCCGCGCCGTAAAATCACCCCTTGATTGAGTTTTCCAGGATGACCGGCACTGGGTTAGTCCGGAATGGATTTATCAGGCCGCCGTCTGAAGTGTCTAAAGAAAAAGAGTGCAATGGGTGTCACAATGAGACTCGTTAAAAATCCAAGCAGGGCATCGCCCCGGTCGGATATTCTGAAATATAGCGGTATAATGCGTTCATCGGTGACATGGTATGTGTTGTAGAGAAATAAATTCTCCTGGGAATATTTCAGCTCTATGAGTTGCTTTCCCGGAGTAATATTCTGAATCCGGTACCATAATGGGCCATCCGAAACTTCCGTTTCCTCAGGTTGCCGATAGGCCCGGTAATCGTCCCTCCGTTCCAGAAACTCAGCCCATTTTACGGCACGCAAACGCTTTTCACCACTATCTACATCATGAATTTCGACAAGAACTCTGAACTGACCGTGAGGGGTTTCATGGCCCTCGTAATTCTCAGCCGATAGATATGGCACGATAATGGCGGTCGAAACGCCGATACCGATGAAAAGCGCAAAGGAAAGGAATATTGTAAAGAGGCAACCGAAAAATTTATTCATGTGTAGAGTCCTGGAAACAGGACTGCACGGATCGTTTCCGCAGCTGCGGCTCCGCTTGCAAACTATAAATTCGTTGTGCCGGGTCGATCGGCCCGGCACAACAAGTCACCCGCCTATTTAATCATTTCTGTCAGAAGTTCATTCGTGGCGGAGTCAATCGCTTCCTTTTTCTCCGGTTTCAATCCGGATGAGTTCGCCGTTTTCAAAGTGCAGATACCGGACGAACCGGTTGGAACCGAAATCGTACGCCCAGACGTCCATTCGCATGGGACCGCGGGTCGACTCGGGGGCCTTGTAGCGGTCTCTTTCATAGTCATAAAAACGGGACACCGTGCTGTTGGGCGCCTCATCCCAACCACTCATCCAATCCGGCTCACCGCACTTCTCCAGTACTTCGGGTTGGGTGTCGCCAAGATACACCAGACGGCTTTGACAGCGCATGGCGCTATCGGCCATGGCCCGGAAAGGCACCCAAAAGAGAAGCAGACCGAATATCGTCAGCAGACATGGCCATCTGCGATTGTTTCTCATCTCTGTTTTTTGTTTGCCGGGTTCGTGATAGGTTTCCTGTTGATGCGGCGGCAACACGTCAGAACGGCACCGGCGGTTTTATGGTCATAAATTTCGGATAAATGAAAAGCAAGAATACGATGGTCAACAGGCACATCCAATTAATGATCTCAAGATGAAGGTAAAGATTCTTTCTGTATCGCACATTGCGATATATATTGCCGATGATCAGAAGCCCCATCGAGATGCCGAGAAACCACCACAGTGGACCACGCGCGGGCTTTTGAAGTGAATACTCCGTTATTTTACGATTTCCTTCAATTTCACCGGTAACCCGTATTTCGGCTTCCGGGCCGCCCTCATAAATAATTTGAATGACGGCACCATCTTTGCGGTCAAGGTTACCCCACTTCAGCCGAACGGTTCCCTGTTGCAGTTTCGACGGGTCTATGGCGAATCCTGTTTCCGTTCTGCTCGTTCTCAGCACCTTTGCTTCCAGGATGGGAATGGACCTGTCGAGGGTGATCGCGACCGGTCGAAGGATGTCACCCCGCCGAATGGCCTCGGTACCGTCATTCCATACGGTAATGATTGCCGACGTCACATCGGATGAAACGGTGTTACCTTTATAATTTAGTTCAAAGTCCGAAGCTTTTTTGGAATCGATTAAAATCGATCGTTCCGGTGCGACCGCGTATTTAAGCTCCCGGTACGTTTGTGCCGTGAAATAGCTGTACAGCGCAAACAGCAACGCCATTCCGCTGAAAACGACGCCAAGCAATCCGAGGTACGGATTCGATAACCATTTCGGAAGGGGCATCTCTTCTACCTTTCTGTTTTACACTGGAGATCCGGTTTCCCCGGGACATTGCCGGAATGTTCGGGTTACGGCATTCGCCACCCGGCCGTATTAAAATGGTTCGACACGTACGAACCAGGAGGCACGATGGTATCGCAGGTTTCCAGGTCGGCCCGGGTCAGTTCCAGATCCACCGACGGGAGCAACATGCCCAGGTGCTCTTCTGTCCGGGGTCCGATGATAACGGACGACACCCCGGGTTGATGCAGCACCCACGATACCGCAAGGGTCGGCAGGGATATTTCTTTTTGCCGCGCGAGCGCATCCATGTTGCGGGCCGCAGCAATGCCTCCGTCGGTGATACGTTCTGCATAGATTGCTTTTTGCGATGCCCGGCTGCCCTCCGGAATGTCTTTTTCACTCCGGTATCTGCCGGCGAGCATCCCCTGGGCCAGCGGAGACCACGTCATGATCCCGAGATCGTATTGTCGGCACATGGGAACAATCTCGTTCTCGATTCTTCTGTCGAGCAGGTTATATGGCGGCTGTTCGCAGATGAATTTCGGATATCTGTATTTTTCGGCGATATGCAGGGCTTCAACCGTCCGCCAGGGCGGGTGGGTCGAGCAGGCCACATAGCGAACATACCCCTTTGTCACGAGATAATCCAGCGCACTCAACGTTTCTTCCTGGGGGACATTCCAATCGGTCCGGTGCAGAAAAAAGATATCGATATAATCTGTATTGAGCCGACCGAGACTCTTCTCGCAGGCGTGTATCAGATGGTGGCGACTATTTCCCCGGTCATTTGGATGTTCCCCCGTCGGCAGAAACGCCTTGGTGGTGATGATAACGTTTTTTCGCTTTCCATCCCGAAGCAGGGCTTTGCCGACAATTTTTTCACTGGCACCGTCGGCATACACATCCGCACAATCGAACAGGTTGATCCCGGCTTCCAGCGCTGTGTCGATGATGCTGAATGAGTCCGTCTCATTTGTCGGACCGCCGAAATTCATCGTACCGATGGACAGTTCCGAGACCTGCAACCCGGACCGGCCTAATCGTCTGTACTTCATGATGACATCACCTGATACACTGATTCATGCCATTAAAAGGCTGTGAGCTCCCTGTATACGAGAAGGGCTGCCATCACCGCCCCAAGCAGCAATATGAACAGGAACTGTTTCGGCTCGAAGTGCTTCATGGATGTATCCTGTTATCCTCTCGGGGGGGATCAGGTTTCCGCGACCAAGGGCCGGAGTAAGGAAAAGGGGAGTTGCGGGTTGTTTTCCACGTTCCGGTTCGATGGTGTGTTTCTGTAACACCTTTTTCCTCTCTCCCGAACCGGCCGTTCGCTTTCACCTTTGATCTTAGAACGTTCAGTTATTCTTTTTGACTTCCAGCTTTCAACGTCGAGCTTTCAGCGTCCAGTTTCTTTCAGCTTCTACCTTTCAACTTCCAGCTTTGAGCTTTCGGCTCCTATCTTTCAACTTCCGACGATGAGCCCTTTATTAATCTTCCCGATCCAATCCAAACGAATTATGCAGCACCCTTACGGCGAGCTCCGTGTATTTTTCTTCAACAATACAGGATATCCGGATTTCAGAGGTGCTGATCATGATAATGTTGATATTTTCTTTGGCGAGGGTGTTGAACATCAGAGACGCCACGCCGGAATGGTTACGCATTCCCACGCCGATCACCGAAACCTTGGCGATGTCTTCATCACCGAAGACATCTTCCGCGCCGATGTCTACAGCGACCCCCTTTTCGATCTCCAGGGCGCGCTTGAAATCAGCCTTCGGTACTGTAAAGGTGAGGTCCGTTTGACCTCCCGAGCGGGTATTCTGAATAATCATGTCGACGACGATTCCCCCTTCGGAGATGGGAGAAAATATTTTTGCGGCAATCCCGGGTTGGTCCGGCACTTTTTTCAGCGTGATGCGGGCCTGATCCTTGTCATGGGTGACCGCCGACACCACGAGGCTTTCCATCGCGGGTTCTTCACTGACTACCATGGTTCCCTCCTCTTCGCTGAAAGATGACCGGACGTGAATCGGAACGTTGAATTTTTTGGCAAACCCGACGGACCGGATTTGAAGCACCTTGGCCCCCAGACTGGCCATGTTCAGCATTTCATCGTAGGATATCGATTCAATCTTCCGCGCTTTTTCGCATACATTCGGGTCGGCGGTGTAGATTCCGTCCACATCGGTGTAAATCTCGCAAATGTCCGCCTCCAGTGCGGCGGCAATGGCGACGGCAGAGGTGTCGGAGCCGCCCCTGCCCAGCGTGGTGATATTGCCCCTGGGGTCGCATCCCTGGAATCCGGCAACCACGACAATAGTCCGCTTTTTTAAAAAGTCCCGAATCCGCTGGGCTCCAACCTCGAGGATTCTGGCATTGCCGAAATGGCAATCCGTGATGACTTCCGCCTGGAACCCAAGGAGGGACATTGCCGGATAGCCCATGGATCTCAGGGTCAACGCCAGAAGGGCGGCCGTGGTTTGCTCTCCGGTGGCCAGCAGCACATCCAGTTCTCTCTTGTCCGGTGAATCCGATATGGTCTTGGCCATGTCGATCAGGTTATCGGTGACACCCGCCATGGCCGAAAGGATCACAACGACATCATCCCCGTTTTGGAAGTACGATGACACCCGTTTGGCAACATCTTGAATCCGTTCGAGATCGGCAACGGAGGTGCCACCGTATTTCTGCACATAGAGACCCATTATATCTTCCTTTCAATCACCGGTTGCAGCCTCTTTACCAGATCGCCTGTAGTCTGTCCACCGGCTCGGACATCCAGGCTGCGACGGACATCATCGATGACTTCGAACTGAATGTCGATCCGATCGTCAGGAAGCTCCCGGGCCACCCGGTCCGCCCACTCCACCGCCACGACGCCGTCTCCGGACAGGAGTTCGAAGAAACCGATGTTCTCCAACTCTTCGATGTCGGAGATACGGTACAGGTCGACATGAAACAGAGGCAGCCTGCCGGGGTACTCGTTGATCAACGTGAAAGTGGGGCTGGTGACCACATATGTGTCGGGGACGTCGAGCCCTTTGGCAAGGCCCTGCATGAAGGTGGTTTTGCCGCTGCCGAGGTCACCGTTCAACGCCATCAGGCATCCAAAATGGATGCCGGTTCCCATCCGGCGGGCAAGGGCCTGGGTTTCTTCAACCGACCGGGTAGTGATCCTGAAGTGCGCTTCTCCCATGGCACCTCCCGGGCCGACCCTCATAGGTTTATCAGAGGCCACGCCGCCGGGGTTTCAGAGGGCGACGCCAGGATTTTTTGGAGCTGCTGTGGCAGAGCGGTCATGACATCGGTGGCTGCATATCCGACAGGCCCCACGTCTTCGGATAACGCGTCGGCCGTCCACCCGTGCAGGAACACCCCGCAGCGGCCGGCGGACGCCGGGGAGAAGCCCTGGGCCAGCAGACCTGCGATAACGCCGGTGAGCACATCACCCATTCCGCCGGAGGCCATGCCGGGATTGCCGGTGGGATTTACGGCCACCCTGCCGTCCGGATCCGCGATTACCGTCCGGGTGCCTTTGAGCACCACGTGGACCTTGAAGGCCTGGGCGAATTTTCTGGCGCTGCCGATGCGATCGCTTTGAATGACGCCCGTGGTGTCGCCGGTGAGTCTGGCCATTTCTCCGGGGTGGGGCGTCAGCACCACGGGAACGGAGATTTTTTTCAGAACCCCGGTATCTGTCGCAATGCAGTTCAGACCATCGGCGTCCAGCACAACAGGCACTGTGGCTTTCCGGAGAAGTTTATGGACCAGATTCCGGGTCTGATCGGAAACGCCGATTCCCGGTCCCAGCGCCAGACATTTTTTATCCGCCATTTGCCCCAGGAGGATATCCAGACAGTTTTTGGACAGGGTGCCCTCCGATGTCTCCGGTACGGGCAATGTCATGGCTTCCATCACCTGGGTTTCAAGGATCGGATTCAGACTTTCAGGTATCGCCAGCGTGACCAGCCCGGCTCCGCAGCGGACGGCAGACATGGCGGTCATGGCCGCTGCCCCGGTTTTTCCACGGCTTCCGGCCACCACCAGCAGATGCCCCGTGTGGCCCTTGTGGGCGTCCGGAGGTCTGGGGCGGAAATACCGGCGGATGCTGTATGGCGTCAACAAATCCTGTCGGGGGGCTATCGATTCTGCGATCCCGGGAGGGATGCCGATATCGACGACGTGCAGGTTTCCGGTGAGCGTCGCACCGGGGTGGAGAACGTGCCCGAGTTTCGCCCAGGCGAACGTCGCTGTGGCGTCCGCCTGTATGCAGGTCCCGCAGGGCTGTCCGGTATCGGCGTTGAGTCCCGAGGGGATATCCACAGAGAACACCGGTTTTTGGAGATCGTTGATAAACTCGATGATATCCCGGTAATAGTCGCGGACATCCGAGGTAAGCCCGGTTCCGAGGATGGCATCGATCCAGAGGTGCTGATGGCGCATGTCCATCTTGTTGGCATTAAAGGCCCTGTGGTTCGGCATTTCCACCAGGGGGATGTCCAGTGGCTTGAGCAGGCCCAGATTGGCAGCGGCATCGCCCGTTACGGCATTGGAGTTGGTCAGCAGATACACCGTGACATTGAAGCCAAGCTGCTTCAGGTATCGGGCCATGACAAACCCATCACCACCGTTGTTGCCGCGTCCGGCAACCACAGCGAGGCGTTTGTGCCGGCCCCGGGGGGCGATGGTCTCAAGAAGGCATCGGGTGGCCCCCCGACCGGCATTTTCCATGAGTACCCGGCCGGGGATGCCAAACGATTCGATGGTGCGCCGATCCATCTCCCGCATCTCTTCGGCTGTGACAAGATACATAGCGATCCTCTTTTAGCTCGAAACCGGAAGCTGGAATTCCGCTTCGAGTGACAGGTATGTCCGTGTATGACCGTCGCTGGGTTCTTGGAATCGGTTTCGGGTCTGGAATCGGTATCGACTGCGTGGATAGCGAAACGGTTTCGAGGGCAATACCCACAGCGATCCCGACGCCGGACAGGTCCAGGTCTGAATTTCCTTGAACCGGTGTTCTGCTGATGTATCCACCGGATGTCCCCCTGACAGAAAATCGGGTATCAGAGGCCATGAACCAGCGTTGCGGCATCTTTGACTGCCCGGTCCATGCCGACAAGCAGCGCATGGGCGATCACGCTGTGCCCCATGACCACCTCATGGATATGCCCGATTCCATTGAGATATTTGAGCATCCCCATTGCGATTCCGCGTCCGACACCGACGCCCATGCGGAGTTTCCCGGCCAGTTTGACGGCATGCCCAATGCTGGAAAGGGCTTTCTCCCGCTGCTGGTCGGTTCGAGATTCATGGAGAATGCCCGTGTGGATCTGGATGCGACCCGCACCGGTTTTATGGGCCAGTTTGACCTGATCCGGATCGGGATCGATCAGAATGCCCACCGGTATACCGGCATCCTGCAACGTTGCCACGGCATCGAAGGCAGGCCCCCGCTGAACCACCAGGTCGAATCCCCCTTCGGCACCCTTTACTTTGGCGGTGGGAGGCACCAGTGTCACCCGATCCGGTTTGACATCCAGGGCAAATCCGACCATTTCCGCAACCGGTGCCATTTCAAGAATAAACCGGCTTTTTACCGTTTGCCTCAGCAGGCGCACATCACGTTCCAGAATCAGTCGCCGCTCTTCCCGGATGTGGGCGACGATGCCGTCGGCTCCGGCCAGCTCGGCAAGAACCGTGGCCGCGACCGGATCCGGTGTTTTGCGACGTCCGCTGCTCCGGAGGGCGGCAACCGGATCCATTTTTACCGCAAATTCGGCCATAGCAAAGGACCTTTCAGTAAGTGATTCACACCATCAACGGCTACTTCCCACCGACCATCACGATCAGTTCCCGGCTTTTCTTCTCCATTTTCCCGGCATCCTCCGGATTTGTAACGTGATCATATCCGAACAGATGGAGTATCCCGTGGATCAAAAGCGCGGTCAGGCGTTCCTGGAAATCGATGCCGGCATCACCGGCCTCCCTCATCGCGGTGTCTGCCGAAATGACCACGTCGCCAAGGAGCTGGGGGGTTACCCCGGCAAACCGGCCCTCCTGCATGGGAAACGCGATGACGTTGGTTGCCCCGTTACGATTCAGATACTTCTGGTTCAACGCTTCAATGTGCGGGTCGTCAACGATAAGGATGGAGAGTTCACCGTCAGGACTGCCCAAGGCGTTTAAGACGGCTTTTGCCTGATCCTGTATCTTCGTCAGGGAAATCGGGTGTCGATCCTGACGGTTGTCGATCTGAACCTCCATTTTTCGCCTTTCCGTTTACCGTGGTGAGGTTGTCAGTGTACTCGATGCGGTGGTGGTGGATGCCGTTCAGGATCTTGTTGAAACTCTTGGCGATGTTGTGCAGATCTTTGAGTGTCAGTTCGCAGTTGTCCAATTGGCCGTCCGAAAAGACCTTGTTGATGAGATTCTGCAGCAATCCCTGGATGCGTGACGGGGTCGGGTTGGACAGCGTTCGCGAGGCGGCCTCGACGACATCGGCCAGCATCACCAAACCGGCCTCTTTGGTCTGGGGCCGGGGACCGGGGTACCGATAGCCGTCCGGATCCACCATTTCCTCGCCCTTTTGCTGTTTGGCCTTTTCATAGAAATATTGAATCCGGCTGGTCCCGTGATGCTGCCGGATGGTATCGATGATCTCGCGGCCCAGTTTATTCTCTTTGGCAATTTCCACGCCGTCCTTGATGTGGGAAATGAGGATGAGGCTCGACATGGAGGGCGCCAGTTTGTCGTGAGGATTTTTTCCATTAGACTGATTTTCAATGAAATACAAAGGCTTACGGAGTTTTCCGATGTCATGGTAATATCCGCAGACTTTGGCCATCAACGGGTTGGCTCCGATTTCCGATGCCGCCGCTTCCACCATGGATCCAACCACCACAGAGTGATGATAGGTGCCGGGAGCCTCGATCATCAATTTTCGAAGAATCGGTTTGTCCAGGTTGCCGAGCTCCATCAGGGTCACATCGGTGGTGTACCCAAAGGCCATTTCAAACAGGGGCGTCAGCCCGATGGTGACGATGGCGGCACCCACACCGCCGATAAACGCAAAGACCCAATCCCACATGATTTTCATGCCTGAGAAACTGCCGATATAAATGTCGATAGCCGTCACCAGAACGACGTTCATTAACCCGACTTTAACCCCTGCCGTGACAAACGATTTTCGCTCACGGCTGTGCTGGATCCAGAATGCCGCCATGGCGCCGTTGATGACGAAGTAGAGGAAAATGTCGAATCGGTTTTTAAAGATAATTGTGGTGCACGTCGCCAACACCAGGGTAAAGGGCAGTGCCAGCTCGACACCCGTAAACAGGCAGATGATCATTGCCCCGGCAGCCAGTGGAATGCCATAGGTGATCGAATCCGGGGACAACCCGTATGGCCGGGTCTGTGTGATGGCCTCCCCGAAAAAGGTGGAGATTTGTGCCATGAGGAAAAACACGATCAGGGTCGTCGCCAAAAATATGAGATTCCTGTCCTGATCGCCTCCGGGCCGGGTCTCGTTTCTCAGATAGATGAGGTAGGTCATGGTCAGAAGGCACATGAGGATCATCGCCGCCCCGATGCCGATCGAAAACACCCGCTGCTTTTTCTGGTTGGCGTGCATGGCCTGGAGCTTCATCAACTGAACTTCGGTGACGCGCTCTCCCTCGCGAAGCAGCATTTCGCCAGCCTTGATTTTGTACATCACCGGTTTTATTTCCGTTGCGACGCGGTTTTTACGCTCTTCCGTAGCGCTCCTGTTCAGCGTAATGTTTGGTTGTATGAGCCGCTGGGAAAAGTCCACAACCAGATTGATAAGCGAATAATTGAGGTTTCGAACCAGGGGCTGCCCCACGATACGCACCATGGTCTTTGCCTGGTCGAGCCCATAGAACTGCCTCAGGTTTGTCACCTCCCGTTCGTTTTTCGTACCGACCTCCCTCAACGCGATGCCCTTGTCGGATTCCCGCAGGAGCACTTCCTTGTTGGCGACCACGCCATTGTCCATAATGGTGGACAGAATGCTGACGATTTTGTAGGAGATATCGAACGCGAACTTTTCCTTTTCCAGGATTCCATAGGCCCCTTTGCTGACGTCGATACCCAGTCTGGTTTCAAAGGCATCCTTTCGGGTCCAAATCTGATCACGCAGGGAGGGTTTCGTTATGTCGCTGTCATTCTGTCCCGGCTCCGGTTGGTTTTCCGCATCGGAGAAGTCCTCGATCAGGTTCCGCATCTCCGAAAACGCCTCATCCACGGTCGTTGTCACATTTCCGGAAAGGGTGACATCATAATCATACACCGTCAGGGCGTCTTCCACGGCGCGACGGCGATTGGCTTCCGTGGCAGCCTGGTCTTCGATGAAAAAGTCCTGGGTGGCCTTGATGTCCCGTTCGGCCACATCCCCCAGATGATAGATTTTTTGGGTTGTGACCAGAATCGGTGTCAGCGCCAGGGCAAAAATCAGGGATAGCCCGATCAGCACACCGAACCTCAGGGGCAGGCTCGACGACCGCCTATCGGAATCGGTTTCCCGGGAACGCTCGGAAGCGTTTCTCATCCTGGCTCTCCGGGCCTTCAAATTTTTCGTATTTTCAGTGACCATGGCGTTTCACGTCTGTTTGGGGCCGCCTAGGACGGATCCTCGGCATCCTGTTTGGCATCCTCCAGTTCTTCGTAGGCCTGGATAATCTCCTGGACCAGCCGGTGGCGGACCACATCCTGCTTGGTAAAAAAGACAAATTGTATCCCTTTGATATGTTGCAAAATATTTTTTGTTTCGATCAACCCGGAGGTTCTGCCGGGTGGAAGATCGACCTGGGTGATATCTCCGGTAATGACCGCTTTGGAGCTGAAGCCGATCCGGGTCAGAAACATTTTCATTTGTTCCGAGGTCGTATTCTGAGCCTCGTCCAGAATGACGAAGGAGTCGTTTAACGTGCGACCCCGCATGAACGCCAGGGGAGCCACCTCGATCACGCCCCGATGCATCAAGTTCGATGCCTGTTTAAATTGCATCATATCGTGCAGCGCATCGTACAGCGGCCGCAGGTACGGATCGACCTTTTCCGACAGATCTCCCGGTAAGAAACCGAGTTCCTCGCCGGCTTCCACCGCCGGACGGGTTAGGATAATCCGGCTCACCTGTTTCTTCGACAAGGCCGATACGGCCATGGCCATGGCCAGGTATGTTTTTCCTGTACCTGCCGGACCGATGCCAAACACGATATCGTAATTTCGGATAGCATCGATGTAATCCTTCTGGGCAGGGCTTTTCGGCGTTATCGGACGCTTTTTCGAAGTGATAAAAACGGTATCGAGAAATATATCTTTCAGGCGTACCCGGTCATTTTCACTCAATGCCCGGATCGCATAATCGACATCTCTGGGGTAAATAGGGTATCGATTCTCGAGCAGCCCGTATAGCTGGGAGAGAATATTTCCAGCCAGGGAGACTGCAATGGAATCCCCATCGAGGAGCACATCGTTTCCCCTGGCGTTGATCGTGATATCCAGCGCATCGGCAATTTTTTGAAGATTGCCGTTCTGCTCCCCGAAAAGCTGTCGTGCCAGGTCGATTTCCGTGAAGCTCAACTTGTGATGCTGAGTTTGCGTCTCTTCGTCCATAGTGATTTCAGCCTGAAGCGGAACCGCCTTCTTTGCCGGCCAAGAAGGCCTGTCCAACCCGTGGGCATCCGCCCGACCCAGGACAGCGAATCGGGTGTCGGCGGTCCCGTCAAACGCACAGGGAACATATCACAGGGGGTAAATTCAATGCAAATGGAGCCCTGATTTTACCGTTTCCACGATATGCCGGTGCGGTTGTTGACTTTGAACGATTCTTTTTTTTATTTATCTATTTTCCTATTCATGACAGCATATGCCCGGTCACAAAACACACCGGAAACATCCCCGAGACTGGAACCTTATGAACCTGCTGGATATCGTCATCATCGTCATACTGGGATATTGCCTGATTCGAGGCATCTTTCGGGGACTGATAAAGGAGCTTTCGTCCATTGTCGGGGTGCTGGCAGCCTTTTACGCGGCCTATTCATATTATCCGTTGGTCGCCTATCTGTTGAGCCGATGGATTGCGGATACCGGGTATTTGAACATATTGAGTTTTTTCATCCTGTTCTGTCTCATCTTCGTGGCCGTGAGCATGCTGGGAGTGGTCATCAAGTATTTGCTGGACATTGCATTTTTAGGATGGGTGGACAGAATTTGCGGCGGCGCCTTCGGGACAACAAAAGGGATTCTTATTGTTTCCGTAATTGTCATGGCCCTTACGGCCTTCCTGCAAAAGGGCACCCCTCTCCTGCGCCAATCCATGCTGGCCCCCCATGTGCTGCTGATTTCTGAAAATATGGCCAAGGTGGTCCCGAAAGACATGAAGAAAGGATTTCAGGAAGGGGTGAAGGCTCTGGAAAAGGCCTGGAAAAAGTAGAACCGTGTTTTGTGTTTTGTGATTGGTAATTGGTTTTTCGTGTAGTTTGTTATTTGAGATTTTTGTCTGATGTTTTCAAAGGAAAGACAATAATGACCGATAAGACCGAATCGACCGACGAGACTAGTGGCCGCCTTCAGGAACTGATCGATTTGGTGGCACGGCTCCGGGGTGACCGGGGTTGCCCATGGGATCGAAAACAGACTCACGAGACTCTCCGCACATACCTTGTCGAGGAAATGTTCGAGTTAATCGATGCCATCGACAGCGGCTCACCGGATAGCATTTGCGAAGAGCTTGGCGATGTCTTGTTTCAGCTTGTGTTTCTGGCTCAGCTATCGGATGAAAAGGGCCAGTTCGACATGCGTGAGGTCATCCACCGAAATGCGAGAAAGATGATTCGACGACACCCCCACGTGTTCGGTGATGCCCATGTTTCCGGAACATCGGAGGTCCGAAGGCGATGGGGGGAGATCAAAAAAACCGAAAAACCCCGGTCCCGGGATGCGTCCATTTTAGACTCGGTGCCGGCCAAACTTCCGGCATTGATGCGGGCGTATCGTATCTCCGAAAGGGCCGCCGGGGCAGGTTTTGATTGGGAGGATATCCATGGTGTGCTGGGCAAGGTGGACGAGGAGCTGGGCGAGTTCAAAGAGGCCCTCTCCAACGGTGGGTCGAGTGACGCCGATCACACATCCATGATGCTCGAGTTCGGCGACATCCTTTTCACCCTGGTCAATGTCGCCCGGTTTGCCGCGATCCACCCGGAAACGGCGCTGGCCGGATCGACACGAAAGTTCGAAAAGCGGTTTCGGCGGATGGAGCGCAAGGCCGCCGAGAAACGCAAACCGATCGATGCGGTTCCAAGGGACGAATTGGAGTCATTCTGGAAAGAGGCAAAAAACGAGACAACATAACATCGCGTGGCGATGTCATGAAGTTCCCGCCGGCCAGCCGGCGGAAGTTTTTCCTTTATACATGAACACCGGTTTCCGAAGTCACCCCCAAGGATAGCTCCCCCACCGCCAGCAGATAGGTTTAAGTGAAAAATCTTTTACCTGATAAAATTGAAACGCAATTTTATCAGTCGTCGAAATCCCCCTCCGGTCCTTCGTGGACATCCAGATCAGGCGCCCGTCGAAGTATCTCCTCCCGGGTCCAGTCTGCCGGATTCTCGATGCGGTCCGCTTTTGAGCCGGGATCGTAAGTTCCGGTTTCCAGAATGGTTTCTACGGCCATGGCAGCGGTGTCTTGCGCATTGAAGACGGTAACCAGCATGTTGTAGGCGAAGTCCTCCACGCGTTTGGCCATTCGGTCACGGATTTCCCTTGGCTGGGCCAGAAGTTTATTCTCAAAGGGCAAATTCAGTTTCTTGTAATTACCGCCGGTCAGGCCGTTTTGGTCGGCGTACGCCTTCATCGTACCCCACATGGGCTCGGTGACGCCTTCGTTCGCGACTTTGATGAATTCACCCCGATCATCGAGTATCGCGTTGCCGAAGTCATTTACTTCCAGCCCCCAGGAGATCATCTGAAGCGCCGTGGCAACGTTGGCTTTTGTGGTGCGGGTGTTGGATGCAATGGTCCGGAGCCGATCCGAATCGTTACCGGAGGTGCCGTGCTGGGCGCCGGACACGTTATAGGCGGCGATCGCCTCATGAATTTGGGCGGTAAGTTCCACCTGGATGCCATGATCGGATGTCTGGACTCCGTGGGCCGTTCCGTTGTTCAGCGCAATCCAGTCCGGGAAGATGTCATGGGCGTTCAGGCCCTGGATCTGGAACAGGGCCTCATCGACGGTTGACATTCCCTCCTTGCCCTTGATTTCACCGACTTCCGTCTCGAGTCCGGACCATGCCGGTATAAACGGATGCAGTTCGAAATTGGTCAACAGGTTCTGGTCGTTAGGCATATGGGACGCATCGATGGCAATGGAGGTGATGCCGGCGTCAAAAAGGGTAGGGATCTCGATTTTGGCGGCATCAATATCCCCTTGATTTTTCAAGCCATAATGGTCCGCATGGATGGCCACGGGGATGGTGATACCCATCTCATTGCAAAGGCTGTCAACCTGTCGGGCAAGATTCCAGTAATTGACGGCGCAATACGCGTTTTGCCCCCCCTCGGATTTGGCGATCTCGATGATCAGTGCGGAATTGGCCCGCTGGGCGGCCCGGAGGACGCCCCGGATCACAAAATGGTTGCGGCCGTTGGCCGCCATGGCGATCGCTTGCCCTTTTTTCAGCATGGCCCGGTCGATATATTTTCCGCTGACGATCAGCGCCCGGGAATTGGGAAACAGGATTTTCACATTTGGGGGACGGCCGATGGACAGGGCCTTTTCAAAATCGTCATTCGAAACCGGCATCGTGACCTCCTTATTGAAGCCTTCCCTATCGGAAGATTCTGATGTTCTCAAGTTATTCAGCGTCTCCAGTACAATTTCGCGAAACGTCTCCGGGGCCCGTACCTCTCCCCATCCTTTCTGGACCTGGAACAGGCCGTCATAGGCCGTATCGTGAAAGGAACGGATGCGGTAGGGGATAGCTCTGTCCTGGAGCGCTGCTTCGACCAGTTGGGCCTCGAAGGTGTTTTCCAGGACAGCGATGGAGACGAATTCGCTCACCGGTTTGCCGATCTGTGGAATTCCAAATCGTGCGTTAAGGCAATGACATCAGGCGTAATTATAGATCTCGTATTCTGTTTTTTCACCCAGCAGGCTGTCGATACCATTCTGTACGGCCACACGATCCTTGTTCAACACCCAGGTGCGCCAATCGTCGATGGACTGCCATGTACTAATCACAAGGCACTCGTTCGGATCGTCGACACGCTGTAGTGTTTCACCGGATACATACCCGGCCTGATTCATGGCAAGGACGCGCAGCTGTTTCAGCAAGGGGGCCAACTCCGAATACTGCTTCTCTGAGACGCGGCGCTTTATGATGATTTTGACTGCCATGACGCCCTCCTTTCTCCAGCCGTTACTTGACCGGACTCGGGGTTATCGGGGACCCGCAAAAAGGGATCGGCTGATGACGGCGCTACTCGGTAGACTCTCTGAGCTTATCTAATTTGGCGTTGTACTGCAGTACCTCGTTATCATACGCCGCGCGCTTGGCTTCATACGCGGCGTTCCGCTCGTTAAGTTGTCTCACCTGCGCTTCGTATTCTTTTCGGGCCTTCTTTGTTCGGAATTCCCCCCGGGCCTCTTCAAGAAGCCGTCGCGCATCCATCAGGGCATTAAATTCGGTATCCAGGGCGGTCTGTTGCGCTTCCAGGCGCTTGCCCTGCTCGATGATCGCCTGATAGGAACCCCCCACCGGATCGGGTTCGGGTGTCTTCTCCGCAGGTGCGGCGGGGGCTGCTTGCGATGCTTCCGGGGTATCTTCGGATCCGTTTATGGCGTCCTGGTACTCACGCAGCTTTTCACGCTGTTCCCGCGGTACCATGGTGATATCGTCTGTAAACCGGATGTTACCGTTTTCATCGACATATCTGTAGAATTCGGCGCTGGCCGGCGGTACTGCCAGCATGGCGGCGATGAGGATGATACCCAATCCCGTTCGCATGGCGTTGCCTCCTTTTCCGGTCACCCAAGAATCGGAAACGTTTGGATGTTACGAGAAGCTTCCCTTCATTGCTCAGGGCAGGTGTTAACAACGATATTGTACGGAATATATATCTACTCGGCCCATATTCGTCAAGTAAACTGACCGCGCAACATACACCCTGCCTCCGGGGGAAGATCCAGCTGCATGGCGATATGGAGAAAGGTGCGGCATAAGGAGCGTGTCTTGAAATAACATCAGCGGCGGTCGAAACGATTCAGGTTTTTAAATTCGGTTGAGGGCGTGATATATGTCATCACGTGTTTCCGGTATATCCGGACGAACAATCAACCCATGGATGGAGAAATGATGCCGACTCAATCACCACATCCCGGAAAGCCTGTCCCGCCGGTACGATGCCGCGGCGTGCGGGGTGCCATTACTGTTTCCGAAAATTCCAAAGAGGCGATCCTCGAGGCGACACGGGAGATGCTCTACATCATCATCCGGGCGAACCATATGCATCCCGACGATGTGGCCAGCGCCTATTTTACCACCACTGCCGATTTAAACGCGACCTACCCGGCGCTTGCCGCCCGCCAGTTGGGATGGTACGAGGTGGCCCTTCTGTGCGGACACGAGATGCAGGTCCCGGGCGGACTTAAACGATGCATCCGCGTTCTGGTTCACTGGAACACGTCCCGCCGATCCAGGGACATCGTTCACGTTTATCTTCGGGAGGCCAAGACGTTGCGACCGGACCGTAAAACCCTTCCGGAAATACCCGAAGAAGAACTTGCGGCGGCGGTCCGGGAGATCGATCTGGAGACCTTGAAGTTCAACCCAAACGGGAACTAAACCAGAAACTGGTTGCCCGGAAGCCCCTCGCCAATGCGATATCCCCGGGAAAGAAACCGCTCCCAACGAACCTGTCAGGCCAATGGATCAAGGACCCGCCCTGGGGGGCTTCGGCTTGTAGATCTTCACCGCGTTATCGGACCCCATCTCCACGGTGGTAAAATAGATCGAGGAGAAGTAGACCCCGATGATGTGACCGTCGGGAGAGAGTATGGCATATGCCCTCGGCGCATCGCGTTTGTAATTGGTTGTCATCCGTGTGGACAGCTGTTTCACATCGCCCGCCTCAGCGTCGATCTCCCGCCAGAATTTAGCGGTTTGCCGATACCCGGGCTCAAGGCCGACGATTGCGTCGGGTAAATTATCCCGACCCGTGGCGTAGTAGCGGTATCCGGCAGGTGGGCGGCCCTCTTTAAACGACTGCTCCATTTCCGGGTTCCGTTTGAGGCTTCCAAGCTTGCCGGCGCTGGTTGCAGGCACCAATAAGAACACCGCGATGGCCACACAAGCGATATAGGTCGTGATCTTCATAAGTTGATGAAGTCTTTTTTCCATGGCGAATCTTCACTGACACATCATTAACGTCTTTAGAAACCTTTTCGCTCCGTTTGTTACATCGACGTGACGCATTCAACGCGTCACCGGGTATTCCACTACAGGCGGGTCGATACCCGGGGTTTATAAACATGGACACGGTTTCCCTCACCCATTTTGACGGTAGTCCAGTATACAGTGGACCAATACACCCCGACGACCTCTCCTCCAGGGGTTACAATGTCCGACGCCCTCGGTTCATTATCCCCGTAGCGTCTGAGGCTGGATACCATTTTTATCACGTCTTGCGCGTCAGGGCCGATTTCTCTCCAGAACTTGGCGGTTTGCTGCCACTGGGGATCGAGTCCGATAACGGCGTCGGGAACACTCTCCCTGCCGGTGGCATAATAGCGCAAATCTGCGGGAGGGTTGCCGTTTTTGAAGGCCCGTGTCATCTCCGTGTTATGTTTGAGACTTCCCCCCGGACCGGCCGCGGCCATTTGCGTCAATACCAGCACAGCCAGTCCTACAGCGATTAACATCATTTTAACGTTCACGGTGTCACCCATTCCATCGGTTTTGAAAATCCTCATCAACACACTCCCCGGTCTGATCTCCCGCAGCTCCGGTCATTCCGGCGCTTAGCCGGTCTGCCTGCGCAGGGCCGGAGCGGCTACGTGGGCCGACGCGAATTTCATTTGCTTATCCATCCGGATGATGGTCCGGTAGTTCGAGGACCGGTGTCGTCGGTTGACGTTGCCGTCGGCCGCTGCCTGTTCAAAAACAGTCTAACCACGCCCACCGGCACATTCAACCGCAATTCGCCGATTTCGATGGCGGCAGGTGTCCCGGCCGTCAGCACGGTTGATGTCTGTCGTCAGAGCCTTTCGATGTTTCAGGCAAAACGCTGTTTGGCCGGGAGTCGCGCCCGGTCGGGAGATCCTGACACGTTAAATGCCCCTTCCGGGCAAAACACCTCAAAATCTGTTTTTACCGATAGTAGCGCTTTAGCCTCGAAGGTGATACGCCACCGTAGTAGAACGCCACCAGAATGATATTCACCAGTTGCTGCTGAATGCGTCCCCGGGCGCGATATCGTCGGGCCGACGTCGTGACCGGCCGACGGATCTTGACGAATCGTCCCATCCGGCGCAGCCGCCGTTGAATATCCACATCTTCCATGAGCGGTATCTCAGAAAACCCACCGATAGCTCTGAACACATCCCTGCGCACAAACAGGCCTTGATCGCCATAGGTGAAAAGGATGTGATTGATTCGGGTAAACCGCGCCAAAAATCGGAGTACCGCACTGTCATCATCGAACTCCAGTGAAAACGAGCCTCCGGCAATGCCGTTTCCCTTTGTCATGAGTGCTTCGATGTCGTTCAGACCGTTGGGGGGAATACGCGTGTCGGCGTGCAGAAAAAACAGAATGTCTCCCCGTGCCGCCGTCGCGCCGCTGTTCATCTGGCAACCTCGCCCCCGGGGAGACATCAACGTCGTGACCTTGGGAAACGCCCTGACGGCGCCAACGGTATCGTCGGTGCTACCGCCATCGACAACGATGATGTCAAGATGATGCGCGGACGATTGAAGGTGGGTCAGGCAGGCGCCGATGGTATGCGCCTCATTCAGAACCGGAATAACAACTGAAATCATGATGATCTAACTCATCCCGACATCAACCGGGGTCCTAAACGAACATTGAGCTGGTGCTTGCATGGCGGTTTTTAGCCCTCAGGGACGCGTCTGTCCCTGGGCATCCTGAACGCGATCCCGAAGCGCGCCAAGAACAGCCGGAAGGTTTTTCTTGAGGGATCGCCGCACGATCCACCCCGGTACAAAAAACCCCGGGTCCAGATACACGCTGTAGCGAACGACGGTGTGTGTTCCGTCTTCCATCGGCGTCAACCGCCACATACCTTTCATCTCTCGAAGATCGCCACGTATCCGCTTGAATGTAATTTGCCGGTTTACCTGATAATCTGCCCGAAATTCGTAGGCCACCCTGGGAAATAACCACATCCACTTGACATCGTGGCGGATGACCTCCCAGTTGTCACCGGACGCCAGCACCCGGCACGCCGTTAATCCCGGAACGAAGGTCGGGGCAGCTTCGCAGTCGGTCATGATCCGCCATATGGTCTCCGCCGGTGCATCGATCCACACCACGGCTTCCACCGATCCCCTTGGCTGCTGGTCCGATTGGGCGAGATGCACCAGGATTTCTCCGTTCTGAATCTTCGTCCACTGTGCGTCATTCAGTTGGACATCCGCCGCCACAGTTTTATCGAGGTGGGCTGCAAACCCGGATCCGATCACAAGGAGCATCACGGTGAAGACCGTTTGAAGGGGGCGAATCATATCCGATGACCACTTTTAGTTTTATACCGTCGCGCACCACCCACCGAACGTGCCTGTGGTGAATGCCATAGGGTTGTGCCGGCTGAACCCGGTGTATTTCTGTCAACAGGATACCGTGTCAAGGGAATCCATGTCCGGGGGGGCGGCGTCCTGGTCGTTCGTGGGCGTGGGTCAAAATGCTCATTCCCGGGGTCGATACCGATTCCGAACGTGAACCCGATCCCCACGATCCTGGACGGCTTTTGGGTGGATACGATGCTCCGACGGTAACGTTATCCTGTTCACCTGAAAACATGAGCATGGACATTACTTTCGTCAAACCGGCCGAAAGAGGGATAATTGTAGGAAACACCTATTAGTGAACATATAAAAACATCCCATTGAATTCGGTCTGACGGTGTCCATATTAGCTATATGAAAAAAATACGTAACCCATCATCTAACCAACGGGGTGATCAAATGAATAAAACAAGCTGTACCTACGAAAAAGTTACCCTGCGTACGCTCGGATTTGTCCTTCTGCCGTTTGTTCTGTTTTTTGCTGCTGTGGCCGGAATTGTGGTGCCGGTCTTCGGCGTAATCTTTGCACTTCCGCTATTGCTGTTGATCGGACTGTTTATCGCTGCGCCCAGAAGCAAGACCTGCAAACTTCTTTTCAGCAACACGGACTAGAAATAAAATCGACCCGCGGGGTGAACCCGTATCCATAGCCCCTGCAGTAGCCCTGAATTATGACGCTCTGGCGGGGTCGAACATGGAAATGTCGAACGTGCTGTTTTGCCCTTCGAGCAGATCCGACAGTATTTCTCCGAGAACGGGTGCGAACTTGAAACCGTGTCCGGAGAGGGCAACAATGAACACATTCGGATGGCCGGACAGCGGTCCGATCCAGAAATCTCTGTCCGGAGTCAGAGTGTACATACAGACTTCCGATCGCATGTCTTGAGTTGCCAGGGACGGAATACAACGTTCCATAAATATTCGGGTCCTGTTGATCTCCTCGGCGGTTGCCTGGCGCTGCACGTTGTCCGGATCGCAATCGGCAAGCCGGTTGTGAGGGGCCACCTTAACCATCCCGCCGGACCGGGTGCAGGGAAGCGCGGAGACCTCTGTACTCGACATGAGTCCATCTTGTCGAAGATCCGTAATCTGCCAAAAATTCACCGGAAAAGAGCCGATATGGTAGTTTTTCCCGTGGGGCGGCACAACCCAGCAGACCGGCACACGCTTTATCGTCAGCGCGCCACCCAACCGGCCCACAAGCTGCTTGTTGCGGGCCCCGGCTGCCAGCAGCAACCGCCCGGTTTCATATCTGGCTACAGGCGTATGGACCAGCACAACATCCCCCTGTTCCTCCCAGCGCAGCACCGGCTCGTTGACATGGAGACGGGCTCCGGCACGTTTCGCCTCCGTTAACAGGGTCTGCACGGCAAGTTCCGGAAACAGGATGCCGGCTTTTGTTTCCAGTCCGGCGATATAGCTTTTGGGCGGGTTCAGCTGTGGCCATCGGGTCCGTATGTCCGCAGCGCTCAGGTGTTCAAACGGAATGTCATAGGCCCTGGCGCTTTTAAGAAAGCCGCCCACTGCCGGACTGTCCGGCGGTCCGATGGTCAGGTTACCGGTTTCGACAAGCAGGTTCCCGCCGGAATCGCGCTCCAGCTTTCGCCACAGGTCCCAGCTTCGCATCGCCATGGGCACATAGGCCGTGCTTTCCATATAGGCCCTGCGGATACTTCTGGATTCCCCGTGGTGGCTGGCGGCGTTGTGCGGCGGTTCGAACGCATCAAGCCCCAACACCGTGTCCCCTCGCCGTGCCAGCTCCATGCAGGTTGCCGCCCCGGCGGTGCCCAACCCGACCACGATGACATCCGAATGCCTAACGGTCTCCATGTGATGCCTCCAATCTCGGAAAGAAGACAATCAGCCCGACACTCAGAAACGGCACTATGGCGATCCAGAAAAGGACCTGTTGGATCGAATAGATATCGGCCATCTTTCCCACCACCGGTGTAAACGCACCCCCCAGGCCGTAGGCAAACCCCATCATCAGGCTTGCGACCATGGATCGGCCTCTGGGCGCCAGTGCCTGACCCATCACCACACCCAGGGGCATGGTGGCCAGGGTAAAAAAGCCCGCCAGCGCGGCCCCCGGATACACCCAGGATCCGGGCAGAAAGAGCAGCATCAGCAGTGCGGGGGTCATCAATACATGGGATACGATGAAAATTGCTTTAAAACCGATCCGGTCCGAAAGATAGCCGGCCAATAATCCACTGAAAGTCCCGGCCATGGTAAACAGGGAAAACATCGCTCCTGCCGAGACGAGGGAATAGCCCTTGTCCACATAGAAGACGGGCATGAAAGTGATAAAGGACTGCCCGACAACGGCTCTTAGCATCATCACCAGCCAGATCAGGAATATCGGTCTCCAGGCATGCCCCAATGATTTTTTCAGCGAGCCGATAAACCCATATTCTTTAAGCCCTTCGCTCTCCGGGGGCGGCACCACAACGTAAAGGTAGACCACCACCACAAGACCGAAGGCCATGGTCGCCGTTATGGCTTCCAGGCCGAGAATGCCAGCATACCAGGTGATGAAAATCGGCCCCAACGCAAATGCCAGGGTCCCGCCGGTGTTGAATACCGACATGGACATCCCGGCATGTTGTCCGGCATACAGGGGGACCATTCCGGTGACCGGCGGGTGAAACATGGATGACCCAACAGATCCGCATGCCACGCAACACAGCAGGATCCAGAACGTCGGGGCGATACCCGAGAGCGGAATGCACACAACGACCAGCAGAAGCCCGCCGAGCATGAACCCCCGTGTCTGGTACCGATCGGCAAGATATCCCACCGTCGGCTGAACGACAAAGGCCAGAAGTCGGGCCACACCTGCGATCACCCCCACCTGGGTCAGAGACAGGCCGAGCTTGGTCACAAACAGCGGAAACAGGGGGCTGATAAAGGAACTGTAGAAATCGCCGGTAAAATGGATCAGGGTCAGCGCCAGAATGATTCGGATATCCGTCGTCCCGGAGCGTCGGGGCATGGTGACCACTTACGACCGATGGTTCGGCTCGGTTTTCGCCCGCTCTGAAAACCCGCGAAAGCGGAGCGCCTCATCCATATTGCCCTGGGATGAATAGATGTGACTGATCCTGTCGAAATATGCCGCAGCGTTTTCTGGGATTTCCCGGGCCAGGGACAGATACAATTCCAGAACTTCGGAGTTGTATATGCCCTCCTCAAACGACAGTTCGGCATATTTGTGCTTTATTTCCGGATCCACGCGGGCCCGGCAGCTGGCGCAGGTCTCCATCATTTCCCTATACAGGGCCCGTGCATCAGACGGATCTCCAAGGATTTCATGGGCTTCCGCCAGCTTTTGGGCAACTTCGGCATTCCATCCGTAGGTCTCTAAAAATCCCTGGTAATATGTTCTGGCGGCCTCGACGCTGCCGGAGCGGCGCAGTGTCTCACCCTTGAGAAGAACGATGGCGAGGGATTCGGAAAATTCTGCGGGAACCGAGTCCAGCAGAGCATCGACCTGCCGGAAGGCTCCCTGTTCCCAGTAGATGTCGCACAGCAGCTGATAAGCGGGGAGGGCATCGGGGTGAACCCGTAAAACGTCTTTCAGCAGGTGCTGCGCTTCGGCCGAACGGCCAAGATTGGCATAGGTGGCCGCCAGTTCCAGAGCGATATAACTCCCCGGCTCCGGATGCTCGTCCAGGGCAAGAGCGAGATAATGTTCGGCTGTCTTGAATTCCCCCCTATTGAGTGCCACGTAGCCGGCCTTGAAGTTTTCCCCGTACTCCAGATACGTGTCCCCGATATCGACGGGCAGGGTGCCGCAGAGCGCAATGAAATACTCCTCCTCTGGAACGTTCCGGGCAGGGGTAGGGCTGTCGTGGTCTCCGGCAGGTCTGCCGATCAGGTCCGTCTGCCCCGGATCCATGTTTTTTTCTTCAGGGCGGCGATCCGATATGTGGCGTATCTGCCGTTCCACAACCTGTCTGAAGTCGCCTTCAGCGCTCAGCTCCAGCGCAAGGGACAGAAGATCCTGTGCTTCGTCCCAGAAACCACCCGCGATCAATTCCTCGGCGTTCTGAAGATGCTCGTGTGCCAGAGCCTTCGTGACCGACGCGAGCTTTTCGATGATGCGGTTGAGCGCGTCCGGATCCGGATCGGCTCTTTTTTCCAGTAGTTCAAGGGCATGGTCATATTCCAACTTTGCCAGACCCCACTGTTCTGCCTCGAACAACGCATCTCCCTTTTTTTCCAGCTTTTCCGGGGAGGGGCGGGCAAACACGTCTAAAAAACCCATGGTGATGTTCTCCTGCTGAGGATCGGTATCCACACAACGACCGATGATGTTATCCGAATATTCCATGGCAATGCAACCGGCATCACCCGAACGGAGCGGTTTGTGGACATCTTGTTGTGGAAATTGAGCACATCTGTCTTAAGATTATTCAAAGGGCGGCCCCGTTTTCGGACAGAGGCGTCCAGGATATGGTCGGGCCGGCGGGTGTGACCCGAAGAGATCCCAATTCAGAGAGACTGCGTATGCTTGTCTATGTAACGATCCTGGCTGCGGTATTCCTGGTGGTGTACGGTCCCCATCTGTGGGCCAGGCACGTCCTGCGGCGCTATAACCAGAGAGAATATTTCTCCGGAAACGGGATGGACCTGGCACGCCTGGTTCTGGAACGGCTGGATATGGCGGATGTCACCGTTGAAGAGACCGCCATCGGGGACCACTATGATCCTCAATCCAAGCGTATCCGTCTGACCAGCACCAACTGCGGCCGCCGAACACTCACCGCTGCCGTGGTGGCTGTTCACGAGGTCGGGCACGCCGTCCAGGACCACACCCGTTACCCGCCACTCCGGACACGCACGCGCCTGGTCGGCACCGCAGCGAAACTCGAGCGGATCGGCGCTGCCATTATGATGGGGGTTCCGGTGATCGCTATGCTGACCCGGGTTCCGGCGGCTGGGGCTCTCATGTTTCTCGGGGGACTGGCCACCCTGTGTATCCCTTTGGTGGTTCACCTGCTGACCCTGCCGACCGAATTCGACGCCAGTTTCAAACGTGCGCTGCCGATCCTCGATACCGGCAACTATATTCCCAAAGAGGATCTTCCGGCGGCCCGGAAAATACTGACCGCTTGCGCCCTGACATACGTTGTCAACGCGTTGATCGGGCTGTTGAATGTATGGCGATGGATACGGATCCTTCGGCGGTGACCCGGTCCTGGCATCGACTATAAACCACTGAGATCAAGCAAGATATTTATGGATTCAATCACTCAAATAGCCCTCGGTGCCGCCGTGGGCGAGGCAACCCTGGGCCGACGTATTGGAAACCGGGCCCTGCTGTGGGGGGGTATCTGCGGTCTGTTGCCGGATCTGGATCTGTTTGTCCCATTCGGCGATGTGGTAAAATCCTTCACCTATCACCGCAGCTTCAGTCATTCCATTTTTGTCCTGGCCCTGCTGACGCCGCTATTCGTAAAGCTGATCCTGAAAGTGCATCCGGATACCGGTTTATACCGGAACCGCTGGTATGGACTGGTGTTTCTGGCATTTGCCACCCACGTCGTGCTCGATTGTTTTACAGTTTACGGCACGCAGATATTCTGGCCGTTGCCGACGCCCCCCGTTATGTGGTCCTCGATCTTTATCATCGACCCGGCCTATTCGCTGCCCCTTTTTTTCGGGGTCTTGGCTGCTCTCGTGATGTCCCGAAAGGTCTCCGTCGGGCACAGGATCAACACCGTGTGCCTGGTCCTGAGCACGATTTATCTGATGGGGGGGGTGGGGGCCAAACTCTATGTCGAACAGGTGGCGCGCAGTTCCCTTCAGCAACAGCGCATTGCGTACAACAAACTGCTGACTGTGCCCACACCCTTTAACACGCTGCTGTGGCGGGTCTTGATCACAGACGACAAGGGATACTATGAAGGTTTCTATTCCCTGCTTGACGCTACGGCACACCTGAAGGTGACCCATTACCCCAGCGACCGCCATCTGCTCGAGGGGCTCGACAACCACTGGCCGGTCAAACGACTGCGGTGGTTCACCCATGGTTTTTATTCCGTGGAAAGACATATCGATGATATCCTTATCACCGATCTTCGAATGGGGCTAGAACCCAGCTATGTGTTCCGTTTCAAGGTCGCCAGGATGAGCAATCCCCATGCCCAACCGACCAAAAGCCGGCGGGTCGCCGGCGAGCGCAACTGGGAAAAACTTCTCTGGGTGTGGCAACGCATTTGGTCGACCGACCCCGGATTCAACAGGCGCCATGACTCCCGGTGAGCCTCTCAGCCTGATCCCGGCCGCTACCGTGGTACTGGTTCGACCGGCCGGTGCATCGTTTCAAGTTTACCTGCTCCAGCGGAGTCCCGGCAGCGGTTTTATGGCCGGCCAATACGTCTTTCCCGGCGGGATTCTCGAAGCGGAGGATCGGGCTGTGTCCTTTTGGAAAAGACAGGTGGATCTGGATATCGCGGGTATCGAAAAGCGGTTCGGTGGTTCGTTGCGTGCCGAAGACGCCCTGTCCTTCGGGGTGGCGGCAATCCGTGAAACTCTGGAAGAAGCCGGGGTGTTGCTGGCCTCTGGAAACGCCGCGTTCGATCGGCAGTTGGAACAGGTCTGCCGGCGGCGTCATTCCGAAGGGCGTATAAGCGGTTGGTTCAACGAGCGGGCAGAGAAAGATGGTTGGGTGCTCTCGTTGTCCGGGCTGCGGCGCTGGTCCCACTGGATCACGCCCCTGGGCATGAAGCGCCGCTTTGACACCCGGTTTTTTCTGGCCCGCATGCCGGACGGCCAAACCTGCGTTCCGGACAACCGTGAGACCGTGCATGGTGTGTGGGTCACTCCGCAAGAAGGTTTGCAGGGCAACCTTGACGGCGACGTGCCGTTGAGCCCGCCAACGGTGGTGACCCTCCACCAGCTCCTGGCCTATCCCGATGATGCGGCGTTGATGACATCCGCTGTGGAACGTCCTTGGGGGGAGGCGGTGCGCCCCCGAATGGTGAAACTGGAAGAGGGGGCCGTCATTATCGAGCCCTGGGACCCGGAATACGATCATCCAACTATTTCAATCGACCCCACCGGCCTCGACAGTGCTGTGGCTCCCGTGGGCCGATCGTTTTCCCGGATCTGGATCCACCGGGGCAGGTGCCGGCCGATCGCGACGGCATAGTTCCCGGCGGTTCTGCTGCAGCAAATGCAGCATTGCCAGAATTTCCTGAACAATGATGTCCGGCTGTTCCCACAGGATAAAATGGCCGGCTTCCGGGATGCGCACCACCTTCAGCGGGCTTTGCACCATCCGTTCGGCGAAATCGGCATTGGCCGGCATGACCAGCGTGTCTTTTTCTCCCTGGATCAACGCCACCGGAGAAGACATCGTTTCCCAGAGCGGCATCATCTCCCGCAACTCCTCCTGAAGGGCCATGACTTCCCGGTTGGCCAGAATCAACGGCGTGGGCACCGCCCAGTTCACTGCCCGGTATGTCGCCAGATGATTATACCAGCGGGGATCTTCCAGATCCGGATCGATGGAGGGCGCAACAAGGACGAGCCCGCCGACCTTTTCGGGGTATTCCATGGCCATGCGCGCGGCCAGGGGCGCACCCAGGGAATGCCCGACCAGGATCGCCCCGCACCCGGTGGTTTCGAGGTCTAGCAGGGGATGCAGCAGATCCGCCTGGCGGGTCAGGGACGGGAGCAGTGCTTTATATCCGGACTTGCCGAATCCCGGCCGGTCCACCGCGATGAGACGGGCCTGTTCGACCAATTCTGCTTGCGCCAGGTATCCGGCAAAGGCCTTCCAGGATCCGGGGGTTCCGTGAAGAAATACAACCAAGGGCCGGCCGGTTTCTCCGGCCGCGGCATAGTGGATATTTCGATCGTCTATGGTGTATTCGTGAAACGATGGGGCCGCCCGGCCGTCAAACAGTTTAGCAGGATCCGTCTCATAGGGCGGGGCACACCCCCACAGACAGACCCACAGCCAGTAAACTCCCATGTGTATACCCAACGCCTTCGTCATCGCTTCATATCCCTGACTACGCCCCGACGCCGGGGCAGACCCATTGTCGGACCCGCGTGGGGTAACGGACCATCCCCAAGGCCCCGGCAACCCTGACGGCGGGCAGTGGGGAGAAATTACACAATCCTAAATTTATTCCTTTTTTTTCGTGCCGCAATGGCAGGGGACAAAACCGTGACGTTTGTCGACGTCATCGTAACGGTTGACCATCTTCCCATGTTCTCTCGTCGGCAGTGAGAACATGCGCCCAAAGGGGATGCTTATCCGGCCGCCGTCTCAGGCCTGATCCGTTCCCGGCGGGTTTCGAGAAAGAATCCGACAGCCGCCTGAATGACGTCATTGTCGGCCAGGATACGCTTGTGGCCGAGACCGTCTGTGACGTGCAGAAACAGGTTGGTTGATGTTGCGGCTATGTTCCGGGAGTCCCTGAACGGGATCGTTTGGTCGTCCCTGTCGTGAATGATGAACACCGGCGAACGGATGTCATGGATCAGCATGTCCGGGTTATCCCGGTTCAGGTCGTAACCGAAATAGTGCTCGAGATCCGATACGGCGCTGCGGTATACCTTCGCCGGGATGCCATGCCGGTTGAAAATGTTGAACAGGATCTCCCTGAGTCTCAGTGCCGGGGCGATCAGCACGGTATCCAGGTCCGGGTTTTCTTTGACGATACAGTTGATGGCGGCGGACGCCCCAATAGAGTGGCCGACAATACCGACGATGTTCAAGCCCTTGGCCGGATCCAGCAGCGAGCGCAGGGTATCGGTATACTGGAAGTAATTTGTTGTCTGCCCCTGGGAGTCGCCGTGGGCCGGCCCATCCAGGGCAATCACCGAATATCCGGCATCGATAAAGGGGGAGAAAAAGCGATGAAAGTGGCCTGCGCGCCCATTCCATCCATGGACGAAAAGGATGGCGGGACCGTTCCCCCACCGCCAGCAGTGGATGGCATTGCCGTGGACCATCACGTGGTACGGGGTTCCGGTTTCCAGGGCCTTTTGTTGCCGGGAGGACAGGGGATAGGGCGATGGGACAAAGAAAATCCTTGTCAGAATGCCCTTGGCCAACGCCGGGGAGACAAACCACAGGACATGGAAGAGGAGCCGCGTGGCGCGTTGTTTGATGGTATAAAAACGAACGTTCGTGTGATATTTTGTCACATTTGAATAGTGTCTGGGCATGGGGGGCTCCGTGTTGTGAAATGTCAGGGTTATATGACCGATGGGTGGTCAAACGGGGTTTACGAATTCGATGACGTCGGCCGGTATGTATTCAGCAGCTGCTCCAGGGCCTTTTCCTGACGCCGTTTGGTCTCCTCGCTTTCGAGCAGGTTGTGATAGAGGTGGAATCCGAGGAGCAGGGAATACAGATCGAACGCAAACTGGTCGCAATCGATATCCTCCCGGAAATCACCGGCTGTGACGGCGGATTTGGCGATCCGGCGGAGACATTCGAGCCATTCTTTTTGCTGGTTCAGCAGGAAATCTCTCACTTTTCCGGGACGATCCGTAAAGTCTGAGCTGGCCGATACGAAGATGCAGCCCCCTTTGAGTCTGGAGGTCCATTGAATCCAATTGGCAACCAGGGCCATGATCCTCGGAATGCCCGCTTGAGTCTTCAGTGCCGGCACGACAATCCGTTCGGCAAATACATCGCCGGCATGTCTGAGGATTTCAACCTGGAGATTCTCCTTGGACTGAAAATGGGCGAACAGGCCGCTTTTGGACATGTTCGTCGCTTTTGCCAGGGAGCCGATACTGACCAGGTCCAGCCCCAAGGTACTCGCCATGGAGAGGCCTTTTCCGAGAATGGTCCGTTTTGTGTCTTCGCCTTTGCTCATGGAGGAAAAATAGAACGATCGTTCGTGTTTGTCAAGCAGGTTTGAATTTTTTTTTTAAAAATGCGAAATAAACTCGATCCAGGTTCTGTTCTTCACCCGTTTATTCGCAAATCAAAGGTCTGCAGAGGCAACCTATGACACCCACGATGGATATCCATGATGCCGACTCGATTCGAGATCTCATCGAAACCTTTATGACAGAGTCCCCGGAAAATCGGCTGGGTGCCACCCACCCTGAGCCCGTGTTTGACAAGCCCCTTGTCGGATTCTCCAATGGCATGGATTCGCTCTATGAGGAGTATGTGCGGCACATCGGCGATTTCTACCTGACCCCGCTGGAGATATTTCAAAAAGGGTGCCCAGGCCAAAACACCATATCGGGCGAGGACCTGACCGTTATTTCCTGGATTCTGCCATCCACCACCGCCACGCGAAGCGAACAGGCCGCCAGTACCAGGCGCCCCTCGGAACGCTGGTGCCGCACGCGCCATTTTGGGGAAAAATGCAATGACGCCCTTCGGCGCCATCTGGTGACCCGTCTGGAAAAAGCCGGTATTCCGGCAGTGGCTCCCATGCTCTCCGAATTCTGGTCCCGGTCCGACTTGGGGCCCTACGCTCCCTGCTCGAACTGGTCCGAGCGCCACGCCGCCTACGCTGCCGGACTGGGGACCTTTGGCCTGTGTGACGGTTTGATTACGCCCGTCGGCAAAGCCATGCGCGCCGGATCCGTTGTCGCCAAACTGACGGTGGCGCCATCCCAGCGGCCCTTCACCGATCACCACGCCTACTGTCTTTTCTTTTCCCACGGCAACTGCGGCAAGTGTATCGATCGCTGCCCGGTGCAGGCACTGAGCCGGGAAGGTCACGACAAATGGCGCTGCATGAAGTATACCCACGGGATGAAAGCCTATATGAGACGAAAGTACGGTTTTGAAACAAGTGCCTGCGGCCTGTGCCAGGTCGAGGTGCCGTGTATGGCCCATATTCCCGATCCCAAAGAGGGAGACTAGGACGTGGATGTCTGAATGGTCGGCGCCAAGAATCCGGGCCGGTTGCAACAACAGTTGGTGGCCCTGGGTTCTGGCTCGTCCTGAGCTTGCCGAAGGGATCCTGGAGGCTTGCCCGTCCGCCAGAGGCGGATAAACCTCTGCCGGGCGGGAGCCTGGATGCTGGATGAACTGAAAAGATTAGAGCTGAAAGCTCAAAGCTGAAAGTATAGTGATAAGAACCATGATTGACATTCCGCCGTGTTGAAGGATGTACCG